>Ga0207761_1000818_pt1 | contig 10687 bp, 14 predicted proteins | sample LuqExpMetageno34_FD_187792 | JGI IMG/M metagenome (GOLD analysis project Ga0207761, IMG submission 187792) | Tropical forest soil microbial communities from Luquillo Experimental Forest, Puerto Rico - Sample 34 (SPAdes) | ecosystem: Environmental > Terrestrial > Soil > Tropical forest ... | reverse complement strand
CCACAGAAGCCGCCAACCGGATATTCAGGAATTGCCCCTACGGACTACCCCTCGCGTTCACTTAGGACACAACAAGACTGGAAATTGGAACTGCAATTGAGCATCCCATCACTTGTCTGTTGTTCCTGCTCAGCCGCGGAAACTCACCCGCCGAAGAAAAAAGCCCCGGCGAGCCGGGGCCAGTCTCCTATTCCACCTAGGTGAAGGGCCTAGATGAAACAAATTGATCTGACCAAATTCGCGGATTGCGTGATGTGATGCGCATCACGCGTGCGTCGATTTGAAGCCCCTCCAGTGATCGACATCACAGCTAAAATCGCAGGTCATGGGTTGAATGCCCACATGCCACGATGGAGGAGTCCATGATGGCAGTCCAGATCCGCAGCTTGTTGCATCAGCCAAAGCCAATCGTGTCGGCAGGCGATGATCCATTTAAGGCGCCGGACCGCACGATTTTGAGCGTGATGCGCGAGTTGGCGGCTCGTAGGTCTGTTTACGAAGTGTCTCGCTCACCCGTTCAAAGTGGTCGCAAGCATCGCACTGATAGACTCGATATGCGCGGTTATTTCGAATTGATTTGACGTTTAACCAGAAGCCGAACGTGCCAGCCCATCGGGGGCACCGCTTAGGGCCCGTCGAGGTTTGATCCTCATGCCGACAACCGCCCATACGGACGAAGTTCGCAGATATGATCGCTCCTAGCTGTGCTAGCCGTCACTTTTTCAGGTAGATCACAGCCAACAGCTACAACCGCAACCTGTCTCTTTCTCCTGTTCTCGCTTCGGTTCGCAGCGCTCACTCTCGGAGGCTTTGGCGACTTTCTGGCTAGGAGTCGATCCGCCACAGGACGCTGCGGCCGCTTGTGGTGCTGTCTCGGTCGCAGGCTTTTTCTCGGTCTGGCAACAGGACGACATGAAACCCTCCTATCGGATAAAACACATTAGCATTGTCTAATTTGATTGCATTGTGATCCGTCAAAAGAGACCACCTTCGATCAAAAGAGGGGCCAGTGATGTCGGAAAGGGGCCAATACCAGAAGCTGACACGGGCAAAGGGCTCGGCGAGGGGGGGCTCCTGCGGAACCCGCCCCAAGCCGCCAGGTGCGCCGGCAGGCATGAGCTGCGCGCATTCGGTGATGTAGAGGATGCCCATGCTCGCCTCACGCCGCCTCGGCGGCGGCTACCTTTTCGGCGGTCGCCCGTTTGGTTTCCTCCCACCGCCGCTCACGCTCCCGACGACGATCTCACGCGCTTCGATCGCCGTTTCGCGCGCGCATCGAGGTCTGCCCTACGCGATTCGATGTCGGCTCGCGTTAGCTCCAGCTCCGCCCAGCTAACTTAAGGCGAAGTTTCCGTTTGAATTTAACTCGTCCGCAATGGCAAGGCCTCATCTTAGGAAGAGGAGGAAGAACCATGGCCGACGAGGAGAGCGAGGTCGAGGCCCGACGCTGCGAATCCAAGGAGATGTTGGCCGTCGCGCTCAAGGACGATCAACTTTGGAGCGCGATACGTCGCGTGTACGATGACGCGCTTGTCGGTGATTTCCAGTTCTCCGGCAACGTCCATGCAAGCTTCTGCGATCTGCTGTTCTCCCTCAGCAAGCTTCGCGGCGAGCTTTGGTCGTGGGCCAAGGAGGAGCGCGCATGACCAAAAAGCGTGAAGCCTAGGAGGATCTGGAGGGCACCTCGATGGAGCCCCAGCCGGCCTTCCACCAACCCTGCGTCGCGAGCTGGGTTCTGCACATTACACTTACGTACTCAGTCCGGCGCCGCCTAACGATTTTGTAAATTGTTGTGCGACTTTTTGGGTTTCTTCTGCCAGACGTTGTCCGTCCTCAGTGGCCATTTTTATGCTCTCCGAAACGCATTTCGTGTAGGCTTCAAGCGCTTCGGGAACGGAGTTGGTCGCAGTCATCTTTGCGGCCAGGCCCGACCATAAAGTGAATTGGGATTGCATCCGAGTGAGCCAAGCGCGACTAGCCTCTTCATAGGATGCTAGAAGTTCTTTTTGGAAAGCTAATGCTGCTTGGCTTTGCTCCTGCCCCCAATTCATAAAGGGTGCCGCACCCGTGGCGGTTGAGCCTTTCGTTTCCTTAGTAGCCATCACACAATACCTCCCTTTCGCTTGTCTTCGTGCCCTCTCCCGTTCTGTCGCCATGGATTCAGCCATGGCTTTAGGAGCCTTGGCCGGCCATGCAAAGTCACGCTAACAAATCGTACTGTCTGTCTCATTGAGAGCAATCAAAACGGCAGCCAAATAGTTCCGCAGAACGAGCGCGAGTTGCTCCACTGAGCTGGGGCGATCCTCGTTGCTCGGGGCGAGCCAATGCAAAATATTGCTTTTGAAATCTGCGAGCGCGTGGGCGAAGCTCAGGCACTTATTCACGACCAATGCGGTAAGCACACAGCGGAAGAAGTCGTCGCGCGGCTCCGCGACATTGCCGAAGAACCCCGGCAGGTTCAACTAACGTACGCAGGCGTCGATCTGACTTTAGGGCGAATATTGCCTGAGTTCAGCGCGCTCCGCCCTTAGTATCCGGCAGAAATGCGGGCCGGCACATCTTGTTTTAGCATGCGTTCGACAAATTCTTGCGCTGATCGAGACAACTGCTCCGCCTTCCGCAGCGCGTGGTGCATAATATCGTTCGCAATGTCTTCGGTGGCGTCGCCTGCCCAACCCTTCGGCAGTATTAAATGCGATGACGCGCACCGCTTTATTGAATTGCCCTTCGGTGATCTGCCGAATGACGTCCTCGCGGTTCGCTTCAACTTCGTCGGCTTCCCGGTAAACAGAGCACGTTTCGAGTTCATCGACGACAAGATAAGTGTCAAAGTTAAAGTCTGGTGCAAGGCTTGGCGTCTGGCGTCTCATGGAACTTACCCACACGGAACTCACCGCCAATGAACGTGCAGTTAGCGGGGGTGATGCGCGTCGTGCTCAATCTGCTACGCTACAGAGATGATGTGCGAAGGCCAACTATTATGGCAGATGGCGTCTGCCTAAACCCAAGCACAGGAACCGGGGTGGAGTATGAAAAAGAGGCCGCACGTCCTTCGGCGGCCTCAAAGTTCCTGCAAAACCGGCTAGGTCCGTGTCGAGGGAAAGAACCCAGACTGGCCGTGGTGAAAAGCGGCCGCACCGGGTTTCGTTCCGGGAATTGAAAGAGAGGCCGCCCAGCTGTTGAACAGCCCCTCCCGGTTTCCAAGCGCCGGTTCCGGGGCTGAGGGTTTGGTTGGGAACCGGGCGCCTGGGCCTACTTGGGGCATCTCTGCCGCCACAGAAATTGGAAATCAAACGCTACGCCTGACAGCGATGAAGCCGAGCATCACCGCGCACGGGATCGGTTCTCGGACTACCTGGGGCCGAAGACCGAGGAGAGAGCGCTAACAACCGGATTATTGCTGCCGTCTCGCCGAAGGTCGGCGCCAGTCATTTGCGTGCCGCCGACGTCGGAAGGAGCGCCTTCGTCAGTGCGCATCTGTGCAGGCTGGACGCGTATATGCGTGCGACCCCGGTGGTGCCGACGCGGCTCTTGTGCCCGAGCCCGTTCGTTACGCAGCGGACCGACGCCACTTCGCGAGTCCGGCACCGCAGGCGCGGTCGTCGGCGGCTGCACCGTTGGCGCCTCCTCGAGGACGGGCACCTCCTCCGCAGGCAGCGGCGAGAATTTGCGTACGCCCACCCAGACGCTCGGATCGCCCTCGAACCGCTCTGTTCGCACCATCCGCGGCGCGTCCGGATCGCCTTGGGCCGCGGACTCGCTGACAGATGTCTGCGACGGAGCTTCCATCCGGCCTTCGCCGGAATCGGCCTTCACAGACGTCGACATGGGGACGGCGGTCTCGTGTGTCTCCCTCGCCGCCGCGAGTTCGCTATGCGTGGGGGCCGCGCTCAGCTTCGGTGGACCATCGACCACCACCAGATAGGCACCAAGAGCTGCGACGAGGATTAGCCCAGCCACGCCGCCGCCGAGCAGTAGGGCTCCCGATCCGACGATCGGCCGGCGGGTCGTCTCGAACTGCAACGACTCGACCTCGCGCCGATGCACGGAGCTGCGCAGCAGAAAGCTCGGCGCGGACGAGCCGCGATCAGCCGCGCCGAAGCTCACGTCATCGAGGCTGCCAATGCTCATGGTCCAGTTCCCCCCTTGGGTTTGCACAGGCATTCCAGCGCAATGACCTCGGCGTAATTGGGCCGGACAAGCGGCGGAATTAGGCAATAGTTGTGATGCGTCACTCGGAGCCCCTGGTCATAGGATCGGCGGGGCAAAGCACGACGGAGAAGCCGGCGACCGCGGCGGGACGCCGCGTCCGCTGCTTCCTATCGTGACTCCACCAGAGCGCACTGGCCATGCTGCTGGTCGAAAGACCAGCAACGCACGGTCTTTCAACCGGTCGCTGTTGCGGTTTTTGCCATGAGCGCGGCTTGGCTTGGCACTGAAGCTGTATGGCCGCGTCAACGAAAGCGACATTTCGAAAAGACGTTTTAGCACTGTTGCTGCTTTCCGGTGCAACGCTTGCGATCAGTGTGTGATCACCGCTTGAGCGGCGGACTGCCGAACAGTCCTGTCGACCTCGCTAGCGGTGCAGCCCTGTGATCCTCCACAATGTGAGCTCACCTCGCTCTATCTTTCGCGTATTCCAGAATAAAGAGTCCGTCATTGAAATCGCTGCAATAGACGAGCCCGTCAGCGGAGACCCACACGTCGCAGGACTGAATTATTTTTACTCGGTTCGGACGGCTATCGACCAGGCGCTGAGGAGGCGGCGGCACGAAAGCCGAAGTGCTGCCGAGATTGAGGCTTGGGATTTCCGTAAGCCACACCGGGACCGGTGGTCGCGGAGCGCGCAACGTTGGAGTTAGATTGCGCCTTTACGAGGGAGGCTGTGCCGTGGCGAGACAAGAGATACTCGATCGCATCCAGAAATACGTCGACCCATTCCGTATTACCAAGGGCAAGGGCTTCCGCCTAAAGAGCGTCGATCCGGCAGATACCTGCGGCCTGCAGCTGGGTAAGGGCGAGGCGGCCGAACTTCTCAGTCGCGGCGTCGAGTGGCTCGCGGAAGAGCAGGACATGCTCTACGCGCAGGACAGCTGGTCCCTGCTGCTTGTGTTTCAGGCGATGGATGCAGCGGGCAAGGACGGCACCATTAAGCACGTCATGTCGGGCGTCAATCCGCAGGGATGCCAGGTGTTCTCGTTCAAGCAACCCTCATGGGAAGACCTGGACCACGACTTCATGTGGCGCTACGTCAAGTGCCTGCCCGAGCGCGGGCGCATCGGCATCTTCAACCGGTCGTACTACGAGGAGGTCTTGGTCGTGCGCGTGCACCCCGAGGTCCTCAGACGCCAGCGGCTGCCCGGGCCGGACGTTGGCAAGAAAATCTGGGATCATCGGCTCGCCGACATCGCGCATTTCGAGGATTACCTCGCCAGGCAGGGGACAATCATCCTCAAGTTCTTTTTGCACGTCTCGCGCGCGGAGCAGAAGAGGCGCTTCATGCAGCGCCTGGAGCGGCCGGAGAAGTATTGGAAGTTCTCTTCTGCCGATGTCCGCGAGCGAGGCTTCTGGGCCGACTACATGTACGCATTCGAGGAAGCAATCCGCGCTACCGCGACGTCGCGAGCACCCTGGTTCGTCGTGCCTGCGGACAACAAGTGGTTCACCCGACTCATAGTCGCCGCTGCGATAGTGGAAGCGGTCGAGAAGCTCGACTTGAGCTACCCGAAGATCGATGCGGCAAAGAAGAAGGAGCTTGACGCAGCGCGGGCAGCGCTTGCGCGCGAGAGGTAAACCCGATGAGCGAGATCAAGCTTCCGAAAGATGCAGCCTAGCCTTCGGGCGGCACACGCCTTCCATCACGAGCACCGCGAAGTCGCCGAAAGCTGCCCCACACATAGCCGTGGCCGGTTCGCTCCGGCTCTCGACTTGCGTTCCCATCCGCTCCTAGAACTCCCGTTCGACGAGCATGAGGCTACTGCGTCACGTCCCGGCTTCCAGCGCGGTCACGGCCCTACGCAACGAGCTTGACGAGCGGATGATGAGCTTTTCCGTCTCGACCGCGAGGAAAAACACTAGCCCGGCCAGTAAAAGCCACGGCCAGACCCAAAGCGGGATGGCTTCATTGTCGAACAGTCGTTGCAGCGGCGGCGCGTAGGTGAATAGCAGCTGCAGGATCACGACCGCGCCGATGCCCAGCGGCAGGTACTTGTTGCCCAGATGCGCCGTGAGGGAGAGTGAGCTGTCCAGCAGATAACGGCTGTTGAGGAGATAAAAGACCTGACCGATCGTGATCATGTTGACCGCGACAGTGCGGGCGAGTTGGTCTGAGGCGCCCTGCGACTTCATCCAGAAGAACGCCCATAACGTGACGGCGAGCAGGGCCAAGCCGACGAAGATGACGCGCCAGATCCCGAAGCCGGTCAGGATCGGCCGGTGCACCGCCCGTGGCGGCCGGTTCATCACATCGAGCTCGTGCGGCTCGAACGAGATGACGAGGCCCAGCGCAACGGAGGTCACCATGTTGACCCAAAGTACCTGAGGCGCCGTGATCGGCATGGTGAAGCCGAGAAAGATCGCCACCATGATAACCAGCGCCTGGGCGACGTTGGTCGGCAGCATGAAGAGGATGGCCTTTTCGATGTTGTTGTAGACGGTGCGCCCTTCCTTCACCGCGGCCGTGATCGAGGCGAAGTTGTCGTCGGCGAGAATCATTCCGGCCGCTTCCTTGGTGACCTCGGTGCCCTTGATCCCCATGGCGACGCCGATGTCGGCCTTCTTCAAGGCGGGCGCATCGTTCACACCGTCGCCCGTCATTGCCACGATCTGCTTGTTGGCCTGGATTGCCTTCACCAGGCGAAGCTTGTGCTCGGGGCTCGCGCGCGCGAATACATCAACGTTGCGGACCTTCTCCTGCAGAGCCCCATCGTTCATCTCCTCAATCTCAGCGCCTGAGATCGCCATCTTTCCATCGCCAATGTCGAGCATCTTGGCGATGGCCGCGGCCGTGATCTTGTGATCTCCGGTAATCATTGTCACACGGATGCCGCCGCCGTGACATTCCTTGACCGCCTCGATCGCCTCCTTGCGCGGCGGGTCGAGCAGGCCGATCAGGCCAAGGAGGACGAGGTTTCTCGGCAGATCGCCGGGAGTGAGGCTGCCCGCCTTCAGGCCGGGATTCTCGAGCCAAGCGAGAGCCAGCACGCGCTCACCCTGGCCGGCGAGCTTATCGGAGGCGCTCATAAAGTGTGCCCCATCGACCGGCTTCCGCTCACCGTCGGCGGTCTGCTGTCGGTCGCAATGCTCAAGGATGACTTCGGGCGCGCCCTTGACGAAGAGGAGCTCCTTGCCGTCGGCGGACTTGTGCATTGTGGCCATGAACTTGTGCTCCGACTCGAACGGGATGGCGTCGACGCGCGGAGATGCAGCCAGCTCGGATTGCCGTTCCATCCCAAGCTTGGCCGCGAACGGATAGAGCGCCCCTTCGGTAGGATCGCCTTCCACCTTCCAGGCGCCATCCTCTTCGAACAGCTCTGCGTCATTGCACAGCATGGAGACGCGCCCCATGAGGTCTAGCACCGGTTGCTTGCCCGCGGGCCTTCCATCCTTCTTGACCTCGCCTTCCGGCGCATAGCCGTCGCCGGTGATCTGATATGTCGCGTCGGCGGTGACGACGGAGACCACCATCATTTCCATCAGGGTCAGTGTGCCGGTCTTGTCGGAGCAGATGCGCGATACCGACCCGAGCGTCTCCACCGCCGGCAGCCGCCGGATGATGGCGTTGCGCTGCGCCATGCGCTGTACGCCGATCGCGAGTGTAATCGTGATGATCGCAGGCAGGCCCTCAGGAATCACCGACACGGCGATGCCGACCACGGCCTGGAACAGCTCCACGAAATCCATGCCCTTCACCCACTTGCCGTAGGCGAACACCAGAGCGCTAACGACAGCGATGACGGCGGTAATGGCGTAACCGAACCTCTTGATCTGGCGCAGGAGCGGCGTCTCGAGCGCGCTCACGCCGGCAAGCAGCGCATTGATGCGGCCAAGCTCCGTCTGGTTGCCGGTCGCGACAACGACGCCCGTCGCACGGCCGGACACCACCATGGTTCCGGAGAACGCCATGCACTTCCGATCCCCGACAGTCGCGTTGATGGAAACCGGATCGGTGCTCTTGTCGGCCGGTCAGAGCCGCTTCCTCGGTGCGCAGGTTCTTCGCATCTATGAGTCGAAGGTCCGCGGGAATTTTGTCCCCCGACTCCAGTAGCACGATGTCTCCCGGCACAAGCTGCTCCGCGGCAATCATGCGCGTCTCGCCGCCGCGCAGCGTCCGCGCCTCCGCAGACAGCATGTTGCGGATCGACTCAAGCGCCTTCTCGGCCTTGCCCTCCTGAACGAAGCCGAGGAGCGCGTTGAGGACGACCACGCCAAAGATGATTGCCGCATCGACCCATAGGTTGAGCATCAGCTTGGTGAAGCCGGCACCGAGCAGGACATAGACCAGAATGTTGTTGAACTGGGACAGGAACCGGATGAATGGCCCCCGTTTCTTGCCCTCCGGCAAGCGGTTTGGGCCGTATTTTTGCAGCTGGCTCGAGGCTTCGCCCGCACCTAGACCTTTCTCAATATCGGTCGTGAGACGCCTCACCACCTGGTCCACCGTCATGGTATGCCAAGTGATACCGTCGGCTGTGGGATTAGCGTTCGCTCTGCTCATCGGTTTATTCCGCCAAGCCGGTTCATCGTTGACAGCCATGGCACATCCTGCCGCCAATGCTCGCTCGCCGCTGTATTGATACGGCGGATGACCATAGTACCAATCCCCGTTGGGCGCTGGCGCAACCGCCAGCTCTAAACTAACATCCGACCCGGACCACTCAATGTGGGCTGATCAGTCGCCCTCTACGCCTGCCGCTCGGGTCCCGGGATCATTACCATGGCGGGAAAACGATCGGGGCCCGGCAGTGAAAGACACCTCAAATTATGTGCCGCTCAATTGCTGGCTTGAGACCAGGTCAGCCCGTCTCATCGATAATGCTCCTCGGATGCTAGCGAAGAACCGAGTCGTGTTGCTCGGAGAACGGCATGACGAATCTGAGCATCATCGATGGCAGCTCGAAACTCTGAGAGCTCTTGTGAGATTGCGACCAGACCTCGTTTTGGGCTTTGAGATGTTTCCGCGGCGCGTGCAGCGCTCCCTCGACCGCTGGTCTCGGGACGAGCTGAGTTCCACCTCATTTCTACGCGATGTCGAGTGGTCGCGGATCTGGGGTTTCGAGCCAGAACTGTATCTTCCTCTTTTTGAACTCGCCCGAGCCAACCACGTGCCGATGGTGGCGTTGAACGTTGATCGGGAGACGAACCGGCTAGCGGCTGCCGGCGAAACTGATAAGGATGCACTGGAAGGCGTCGGGCAACCGGCTCCCGCATCTGCAGCCTACCGCGAGCGACTGCTTGGTTGGTTCAATCGGCACCCAATGAGCGCCGCCTCACCCGGATTTGACGCAGCACGCTTCGAGCGCTTCGTGCGCGCGCAGCTATTCTGGGATCGCGCGATGGCAGAGGCAATCACGACGGCCGCGAACCACGCATCGTCGCTAGTCGTCGGCATCGTCGGAGGCGGACACATCGAATACGGCGACGGCGTGCCGAGACAGCTTGCCGCGATGAATGTCCATGGAGTTGTCACGGCGTTACCCTGGCCAGCAGGCAGCGCTGCGCCGGCCACTGAATTGCCTATCGCCGACTACTTGTTCGGTGTATCGCCATTGGAAACTTGCGCGCAATCTACCAACGCTTAATTGCGGCCGTAAGCATGGTCACAAAAATAACGCGCGGCGGTCATGATTTTTTCAAAAGTGGAGGTGTGAACTATCGTTTCTACCCTCCCTGAGACTCAGCGGCCCATCGCTGGGCCGCTTTTTTTGCCGACGCGATGTGCAACGAACGGCTAGTCGTTGCCTTCGTTTCTATGGTCCCCTTCGGTTCGTGGCCCGATCTATACTTCGGGTGATACATTCTACCGCTTCGGCGCGAGCACTAGCAGGCGACTGCGCAAGTGCATTTCCGCCTTGCCAATTGAAGTCAAGGTTTCCGCTACCCTCGTCGGGGTCGAACGATTGCGCAAGAACCGGTGTCGCGATGATACTCAGCAACGTCGCGGTGGTGAGAACCATTTTCATGTGGTGCTCCTCAGTTGACGTTAGGAGCCCACCCCCGTCGCGTTCCCATTCGCCCATCAAGTTATTTTTCGATCCTAATGATGGGCTTCGGCTAACACCGACGCCGAATTTTCGTTCCGCGTTGGGGCTAGTCACTATTATCAGTGTGAACTGAGCTACCTTTGCGCTTATGTGCGGCCAAGCGCGCGAAATTTTTGCGGTAATTACGCGGATGTGAACTAATGTGAACTGACGCATTCTTTTGACGATTAACGCGTCTACCGTCGAAACAGATAATGGTCATCCTACTGTCAGACTGTCGCCACCTCGGACGGGTAAGTTAGGTGATTGCCAGGAAACAGTAATGAAAGGTGCATTATGGTTCTCAAAGAGCCTGTCTATCTTGATCCAGAGACCGTCAGCGCCTTGAGGGAAATTCTGGACGAAGCTTGGAGCCGCCTCCCTCGTGAGCGGCAAACTACAATGCTCAAGACGACCCTGGCTGAACGCATCCTTAAAACAGCCGC
>Ga0207761_1000816_pt1 | contig 10716 bp, 12 predicted proteins | sample LuqExpMetageno34_FD_187792 | JGI IMG/M metagenome (GOLD analysis project Ga0207761, IMG submission 187792) | Tropical forest soil microbial communities from Luquillo Experimental Forest, Puerto Rico - Sample 34 (SPAdes) | ecosystem: Environmental > Terrestrial > Soil > Tropical forest ... | reverse complement strand
AGCGCGAATGTCCTGCCGATGCTCTCCTATTGGGTAGTCATCAGCCACAGCCAACCTGGCGGTGCCGTTCACTATGACCAAGCTGCGGACCCGCTCAGGGTGAGCCGCAGCCGCCATGATGGCGTGGATCGCGCCGAACTGGACACCCAGGAGCGACCATTGAGCGGGGCTCACCGCGTCCATGACCCAAGGGCATCGTCCATCCAATCCTCCAGGGTCGGGGGACTCGCTGGTGACACCGGGTCAGACAGGCCCGAACCCCGCGTGTCCTAGCGCGCCGGGTGGAGAACCAGTGTGGGAACAGAAATGGCCGGGAGAAGAGCACGTACGTCGTCTTCGAAACTGGCCCGGAGCACATCGGCAACCAGGTCGGGGCCGCCGCTGAAGGGTGTCGCTCGTGCGAACCAGGCGCGGAAGCGCACGTCCGCCATTCGGCTAGGGGCGACGGCCTCCACTAACGCGGCTGTGCCCCACCGTTTTTTGGTGCCGGCTATGAATCGATCCAAGTTCTCGCGAGGAAGTCCGCAGAGGTAGTCGTCCTCTCGCACGTAGTGGGCAAAGGTGTTGGGGAGGACGAGGGCGCTGACCCGCTCGGGATGGGTGACCGAGAAATGGATTGCCCAGGCGCCCGCTACACCGTCTGCCACCAACGCCGGACGGTCGAAGCCCACCGCATCTAGCACGCCGACAAGCACCTGGGGTGGCGGAAAGCATCCGAATTGCGACAGCGGCATCGGCCTCGCTGCTCAGCACAGACATGACGCCGGCGCTCCCCATCTTGGCCGCAACGATCCCTGCTCCGGCAGCGCCAGCACCCGCCAGGAACTGACGCCCCGAAGGCCTCATCGGAACCTTATCGTCACCCATTGCACCCACCTCGCTTGGCTGCTCCCTGTCACTCGCTCCTGTTCTGCCCCGGCTAAGAGCCCGCCCGGTTCGCGAGAGCGCCAGCCACCTGGGTTCGCTGGCCTACTTGCCGATCGTGAACGGAAGTGTGTTCGAGCTGCTGGTGTACATCGAGTCACCGGCGAACGAAGCACTGACGCTGATGAGGGATTGCTTCTGGTTCAACTTGATTGTGGCGGTGGCGACTCCGGACCCGTTCGTGGTCGCGCTGATGCTCTGAGTGCCGAGCTCGAAGTTGACCGTTCTGCCCACGACAGGCTGGGCGAACTGGTCCACCACCGATGCCGTCAGAGTCACGACCTTGCTCGGGAGCGAGCTAAGCGGTCCGGTGTAGGCCGTCGTCGTGGAGCGTTGGTTGACGGTGACCGTGGTCTGCGACTGAGCGCACATGGGGTCCTCGTCGCAGACGGTGAGTGTTGCGGTGTAGACGCCGGGCGTGGCGTAGACGTGGGTCGCGTTAGCGCCTCCGGTGCCGGGCGTGCCGTCCCCCCAGTCCCAAACGAAGCTGAGCGTGGAGAGGTCCGACGATCCTGGTTCAACGGCCTGACCGTCGAAGGCGATGGGAATGCCCCAGGCCCCCGAGGTGTTCGGCCCGGCGTTCGGCACCGGCGGAGCGTCGCCGACGTTGACGGTGAAGTCCTGCACAGCAGAGAGCCCGGTCACGTCGGTCACCGTCAGCTGGCCAGTGTAGGTACCTTCGTCACCGAAGGTCCGTTGCGGGCTTGGCCCGAAGGAAGTCGTGCCGTCGGAGAAGTTCCAGACGTAGGAGTCGATCGGGCACTGCGAGTGGGTGCTGGCCGAGAACGAGACCGGTGAGCCTTCGGTCCCGCTAAACGGTCCGAGCGGATCGATCGTCGGGCTGACGTTGTTCGCCAAGAGCGGGCCCATCGCCGTCAAGAACCCGCTCCCAGTCAGATCGAAAGCTGGGGTGGACATCTCGGCTGGGCCGATGTTGATGTTGGACCCATATTGGAACGCCTCGCTCCCGTCAGGGAATGTGTTGATGATTCTGATTCGCGTCTGTTGAGTAGCGGTCGTCGTCACGGGAGCCCAGTCGTAGTTGGTGAGGTTGTAGTTGACCGGACTTCCCACGGCGGAGGTACAGGGCAATGTAAAGCTCTCGGAGTTCGGCGTGTCGACGAGGCCGAGCGGGCCCGGGTTGGCGGTCGTACCCGGGACGTCTGTACCACCGACGGAGAACTCGCGGTTCACGACCGCGCCTTGGGGCGTCACGTCGAAGTTGACGCCGATCCCCAGTTTCGCTTCGATGAGGGTGAAGGGAATGGGTGAAGGAATCGCACCCGGAAGCGTGATCTCACCCGACGAACCACTGCAATGGAACAATGGGCCCGACAGCATCGGTGCGCACGTCACGTTGTGCTGTGAGAAGTTGGTCGGACCGAAGTTGATTCCGTCAGCCGTCCCAGAAACCGACCAGGTCACATCGATGTTCCCGCTGGTGAGGGGTGCATTTCGACTGATGGCGAGATTGGCCCCCTGGCGGAGGTTGTCGCCCTCCCAACCCACGTTTGTCGTGATGGCACCGTTCCAGGTCGCTTGGGCCGTGAACAGCAGGTTTTGGAGGACTATCGGGAGCGGTAGAGGAAGGGGTATCGGGCCCGCAATCAAGAACCCACCGAGGTCTTGCGAGGTACTGGCCACCGGTACAGCCTGTTGATTGTTCACTGGGGCGGCACCCGCAGGCTGCGCCACGAGCGTCAAGCCGACGAGCGCGGCCATACTCATGCACAAGGCAAGTGGCACGCTCGTCACTCGATGACGTGACTGCGACTGCCGGGGTTGGGACGCGCGCTTCTGGGGAGATCGACGCATGCTTCCTCCTCGATCGTCCCCCAAGGGGAGTGAGGGGGGGGACTAGAGCGAGTGTGCGACGGATCGACGCGTTACGTCAAGGTATGAACGAACAACGTGTGAACAAGAACTGTTGCAACGGGTATGGAGTTGTCGTCCGCGTGACAGTAGGTACAAAGCCGCACGGGAGAGATTCGCGTCTCGCGATGACCTCCTGCGATCGATGCACTAATGAACAGCGAGGTCATATCTTCTGATTGTTTGCATGCGCCTTCACCGACAGTTGACCCGGTGCTCTGGAACAGATCACCAAGGGCCCAGGACCCTCGCAACATCAGAACGTTCGGGGTTCGGACAAGAGCGTCCGAGTCGTAGTAGTCGACCAGCGTCTCTCGAGTCCCTCAGCGCCCACTATCCGAGGGGGGACAAGGAGGACAGACCCCTCCTGGGGGGACAAAAGCGCACACCGGAGATTGCGGGTGAGGAGCGGGTCCGCTGGTGGGTGGCCGGGGTGTGGGGGGTATCCCCGAAACGGTGCGTTCGGGGGCACCCAATATTCCGTTGCCGAGCCGTGTGGCGAGCGTTGTGTGGGTCAAGCCCGAGCGAGAAGGACCCTTGGCGGCTGTGGTAGTTCGTCGTAGCATGAGGATCGGTATCTCAAGGGACCAGCGGGAGTCACCCCCGCAACAGTAAGGACCAAGGAAAAAGGAGGCTCAATGCCTTTTCGCGAGCGCCAGCTTGTGACCCTCATGGTTGATCTGGCCCGGTTCACGCACGCGGTCGCTGGTATGAATTCGCTCGCCGTCGCTGGTCTCATCGATCGCTTCTACACTGCAGCATCCACGACCATCACTGGACACGGTGGGCGGGTCGTGAAGTACCTCGGCGATGGATGCCTGGCCGTGTTCCCCAGCGAGGGGGTTGTCGACGCCATCGACTGCGTCGAAGAACTGAGTCTCCTGGTGGACGAACTTGGCGCCACACTCGATGCCGATCTGGAGCTCGGTGCGAACATCCACCTCTGCACGGTGGCGGAGGGCGAGTTCGGTACTGGGGGGGTATATGACATCGTCGGGATTGGGGTGGTCCACACCTTCCGTATGGGCTCGGGGCCCGGTGTGCGGATCAGCGAGCCCGTGTATCGCAAACTCCCTAGTGCAAGGCGAAGCCCGTGGGCGAAGTACCAACCACCGGCGACCTATCGCAAGGAGGCAGGGTGAGCTCGTTGCCCACGGGGATAGTCGCATTCCTGATGACGGACGTGGTGGGCAGCACTCGACTCTGGCAACGTGACGCCATCGCGATGGACCAGGCGCTGGTCGCCCTCGACGCCGAGGTCGGGCGGATCGTCGACGGAGACGGCGGGACCGTGATCACTGCACGCGGCGAGGGCGACAGCCATTTCGCTGTCTTCGAGCGCGCCTCTTGTGCAGTGCGATCGGCGGTTGAGTTACAACGTCGGCTGCCCACAGCAGTCGGTCTCAGCCTGCGTGCCGCCGTCCACGCGGGGGAGGCGACGCTACGTGATGGCAACTACTACGGCACCGCCGTGAATGATGCGGCACGCCTGCGATCCTGTGCTCACGGCGACCAGATCATCTGTTCGGTCGTCATTGCCGAGATGGTGGGCGATCTCGACAGCATCACCTTCCGGTCGCTGGGTACCCATCGTGTCCGCGACATTTCTCGCCCGGTCGAGCTCTTTCAGATTGAAGCCGACGGACTTACCAGGGACCATCCCCCGCCGGTGACGCCTGAGACTGCTACGAGCACCGTAATGACGGTGGCCGTGATCGACAGCGTGGGTGCACGAGACCGGCTTCGCTCGGAGCCCGCACCGGTCGAATGGCAGCGATCATTGTTCCGCACATTGCGCACCGCCGCTCGGGCCCACGACGGTCGATTCCTCAAGCTCACTGGTGACGGCTGCATGGTTGCCTTCGAAGATCCCCGTGCCGCTGTCTCTTTTGCGAAGGCCGTTTGCGCCGACACCTCCAAGTCGTTCCGAGGTGCCGTAGCGACGGGACTCGTCCAAATCGTCGAGGGCGAATTGTCCGGCGCACCGGTGCTAGAAGCATGGGAGCACGTCGGGAAGAGTCGTGCGGGCGAGGTTTGGATCGCTCCACTCGTCAGAGGGCTCCTCGAAGGGCGGTGAGTCTCCTACCCCGTGCGATCAAGAGGTTTTGGCGCGACGCGAAGGACCGGTGGCGCTAAGTGCGACGAGTGCCAGAGGTATCCCGCCATGGCGGGGCTGCAAGTTGTCCTCTGACTGCTCAACCACTCTTCGGGTTTTGATTTGATCGGATGCGCGGACAGTCCCTTCGGCTCTAACGCCAGCAGCGACAATCAGCGAACATTCGAGCTCGGAGGGGACTGCGGCCGGAGGGAGTTCGTGTCGGAATCCAGGGAGGTCGTCGTCCCTTCCTGTTATTGACCGTCCCAGAACGCTGCCGGTTCAGAGGCTTAGACCTCGAGACTTATTTCGATGCGTGGTGGTCCGATCACGCCCGCTCTATCCATGGCGTCCCTCAAATCGGGGTCGTTGGCGAATGCGTGGGCTTCATCGACCGAAGCGAACCAGTGCAGCCCCGTAAGCTCGTTCGGATCATCGGCATTTCGAAAGACCATGGCGTCGGTGACTCCGTGCCGATCACGAATCGGCTGCGCCTTGTCATACTCGATGCGCCAAGCGTCGTAATCCCTCACCGGATGCTGCACAACCATCAACACCCTTGCCATCGGATGCTCCTCAATATGTCTGGTCGGCCCAGGTCTGCGCTCTCAAGGGTAATCCCGGTCGCCTCGGACCCGACCCGCCCCATAAACGGCGGATCTTGGTCAGGTCCCGGCTCTTAGTCCTGCTCGGATTCTCAGAGCCTCGCTCCGTCCACGTCGCCTTGAGTCACTCGGATCGTACGCGGCCAGCCCTGGGCAACCGACAGCCTGACCCAGTAGAGGTCTCCATCGAACGAGATCCATGACACCGTAGGGAGTGACCCTTCAGATCTAGATGGGCCGAAGGGATTGGACCGGTTCTTTGGGTTGTAGCCCCGGATTGGCTGGTCGACTTCGGCAGTACATGTAGCGCTTGAACCTCGAACTCGCCAGGACAACTTGGCCAGTCTCTTCACGGAATCTGGTCAATCGGTTGATCTATCGGCACGGGCCGCACATGGAAGCCTCTTGGAGGTATGTCGTCGTTGGGCACAGATCGAGCGTCGGGTGCCTGTGTGTCAGCTTCCCGAACTTTAAATGCGGTCTGGTCCTCGATCACGCTGACATGCGTATGAGAGTTTCGATTCTGCTTCCGCCGAGCGGCTTCCCCAGCCAGCCGCTCAAGCTGTCGCTTCTCCCGCCGTCGGCGAAGCGGGCCACCCGGTGAGGTTGGTACATCACCTTGTGCCATGACAAGAAGTCTAGGCGTCGACAATCCTGATGTTGGGGTTGGTGACGACGGTCACCGGGGGGTTCTAGAGCCCGTATCCCCGAACGCCGGATCGGCGACGTTATCGGGCGAGCGGCAGAAACACCTCGGATGGCCGGTATCGTCGGCAAAGGCCGCGAAGATGTAGGCGCCCGACGTGGCTGCTTGACCGCCGCCTGAATGGAGGTGTACTGGCCCGCGTTGCCGTGGAAGGTGCCCACGAGCAGCACCGCGGGCCCCCGGCCCCGAGGAGCAGCCGGCCAACAGCCCGCCTGCCAGCACCGCCGCGAGGGGCGCCGCCCACATCGTCCGGAAACCGCAGCTCCTCCGTCGCATCGCATCCTCCGAGAGCCTGGTGGCGGCCACGGCGGCCCACCTGCGAGTGCACCGGGAACCGAACCTAGCCCCGAGAAGACGGACCGGTCGCCGTCGTCCGTCGCGATCTGTCTCCGGTGCCGCAGGGCCGCACTCTGCCCGGCGGTAAGGGGAGCACCTTTCCGATCTCGAATCAGCACTCATCGAATGGCACTGAGGAAGCGACGGGTCGAGCCGTTGGAGCGAAGAAGGTACAGCATCACGTGGTTCGCGTGCCTCGACAGGATTTCGAGTTCTCGCTCGCGCTCAGATCGGTGGATTCTCCAGATGCGCCAGGCCAGCAACCACTCGTCTCGCAGCCGGCGCAAAGCCGGCTCGTCGCAACCGTGCGGTAGCTGGAAGCCAACTGGGCGCTTGCGGACACCACGGACGAGTGCTCGCCATACACAGACCCACCAGGGCGTATCGAGGAACACGGCCGTGTCTGCGCGCTCGAGCCGAAGGTCGAGTGTGGCGTCGTAGTTGCCGTCGAGAATCCACTCGTCGCTGGTGATCAGGTCGCGCTGCTGTTCGCGCCACTCGGCCTCAGAGGGCTCCACCCAGCCCGGTTGCCAGAAGCAGAGGTCGAGATGGATGACGGGAAGGCCGGTCTTGGCCGACAGCGATCGCGAGAACGTGCTCTTGCCTGCTCCGGCAATGCCAGTGACCACGACGCGTCGTCCGACAGAAATCCTGGATGGGATGTCCGTGACCGATCGAAACACCGCAAAGCCATCATCCGGCACCAGCGCATATTGCCGGACACCGCCTGGGCGAGGAGGCATCGCAGCTGTCCGGCTGGAGAAGCACCGCAAAACGTTCCTCTGGGTCATGACCTTCCGCCCGAGCCGAGCACCGCCATGTGGTTCGATGACTGGATGGCGACTGGTCGCGTCCAGTGTTCCTGAGCGGCGGGGTGAGATCATTCACAATCATGGTGAAGGTGGAATTGCGCCAAGAGGCCGCCCGCCAGCGTCACCTGTTCGCGGACCGGATCGAGTCACTGGACGAGTCAAGCTGGGATGAACCGTCGGGGTGGCGAGTGCGAGACGTGCTCGCCCACCTTGTGAGGAATGCTGAGTCCACACTCTGGTCATTGGTCGGTGACCTGTTTCGAGGTGGTTTCCGACCCGATTATTCAGTGAGCAAGGCGGCCAACCGCCTCAGCGCAGAGCCGGTCCCCGAACTGGCGGATCGACTGCGTCGGGCGGCTACCGAGCGCCTTCACTCTGGTGGCTCCGTCACACCATTCGGAATCGGCGACATTATCGTGCACAGCGCGGACGCATTTCCGCCGCTCGGTCAGGAAGTTGAGGTAATTCCGGCGGTTGCTGCCGCAGTGTTGGATGCGTACTGGGACAAGGCTCGGATGGTTGTGCATGCCGCACCGCACCGGGGACGGCGATTGGTGGCGACGGACCACGATTGGTCCAGGGGCAGTGGGCCCGAGGTGAGGGGTAGGACGATGGATCTCGTGCTCTTGGTCGCGAATCGGCGTCAGGCCCTCTCATCCTTGGAAGGACCAGGCCTCGCGGGCCTCTAGATCGAGAGCGACCCACTGTCCGGCAGAGCGGCACGCTCAGTGCACCGGTCTCGGAGAGAAAGTTGCTTCGCAAATGGTCCGAATGGACCATGGAGATGCGCGCCGTTGCGGCGGTAAAACAACGTGAGTCACACAAACCGTCAAAGAGTGCAGCCGCCATGAGGGGGTTGGATGCGCCAACAGCGCTGGGCGGGTCTGGACGGACTTCGGGCGGTCGCGATAGTCGCTGTCCTGGGCACTCACTTCGGTTTCTTGGGTCCCATCGCCGTAATCGGAGTGGACCTGTTCTTCGTGATCTCGGGGTTCTTGATCACTTCCCTGCTCTTGCGCGAACGGGACAGCACAGGTTCGGTCGCCGTTGGGGCCTTCTGGACTCGGCGAGCGCTCCGACTTCTTCCTGCGCTCGCGTGCGCAGCGGTCTTCGCTGGAGTCGTTGCGCTGATGGCCACGCCTGCGCTGCGGCATCAAACCATGACCGGCTTGCCTTGGGTGACCTTCTACTTGGGCAACTGGCACATGGCAGCACAAGGTGGTCAGGGGCTCGGGCTCTTGGCGCACACCTGGTCACTTTCGATCGAGGAGCAGTTCTACTTGTTGTGGCCGCTGGTCGTCACCCTGGTGGCGTACCGGACGATCCGGAGCCGCGACGCGATGGCCATCGTCCTGGGCGTTCTGGCCGTGGCCGACATGGCCTATTTCCTCTGGGCCATGAACCACTGGAGCGGTGCGTACTACCGCACCGACACCCACGCCATGGGCCTCCTGGCCGGCTGCGCCTTGGCGTTCCTTGTCAATCACGACGGCCGAGCTCTCGTTCTTGACGGTGATTGGGCTCGACGAGCGCAGGTGGCAGCGACAGCGGCCCTGGTCATTTTCGTGGTGCTGTGCATCTCACAGCGGGGCCGGTCGATCATGATCGTGGGCGGGACGCTGGCCTCGCTCGTCCTCGTCACCGGGATCGTCCTCGTACCGACGGGAACCCTGACGAGGCTCCTGTCCAATCGCGGACCGGTATGGATAGGGCGACGCTCGTATGGGATCTACCTGTATCACTTTCCGCTCGTCTTGGTCTTTGTTCAAGCCCATCTCTTCCATGGCATCGAACACGCTGGCGTCGTCGCAATCTGCTTCGCCGCTTCATTCCTCCTCGCTGCGGCGTCATACCGATGGGTCGAACTTCCGTTCCTGCGGCGCAAACCACGCGTTGCGAACGGGTCAAAGACGGCGATATTGCCTGTCCCTGAGAGCCGTGCCCTAAACCGTCTGCATACGTCCTGAGGCATCTCTCGGCGTCCGAGTGACTCTCGGTCACATTGGCCGATTACTGCGCATCGCCCACTTCCGCCTCACCATGCTCCTTGAGAGACGCGAGCGCCATGGTGATGTCTCAGCCCGAAAGGTCCTGCGTTGATCCTCGGGCAGCGGCCTCGATTTCAGCGATGTCGATCTTCTTCATCGTCATCATCGCTTCCATAGCCCGCTTCGCCGCCGCCTCGTCCTGGCTGTTCATGGCCTCCAGCAAAACTCGCGGCGTGATCTGCCAGGAGAAACCCCACCGGTCTCTGCACCAGCCACATGCGCTTTCCTCCCCACCGTTGTCGACGATCGCGTTCCAATACCGGTCGGTCTCGGCCTGGTCGTCGGTCAGCACCATCAAACTGACGGCCTCGTTCGGGACGAAGTTCGTTCCACCGTTGAGACCCACGAATGACCGACCGAGCACGGTGAATTCGACGGTGAGCTCGTTTCCGGCCGACCCGTCGGGGTAATCCGACGGAGCTCGATGGATCGCATCAACATGGCTGTCGGGAAAGGTCGTCGCATAGAACTCCGCCGCCTTGCGGGCCTCACCGTGGTCGAACCACAAACAGGTTGTCAGTTTTTCGGACATGCAGATCCTCGCTTCAGTCTCGGGTGTGAGCGGGTGTGCGACCTGGACTGCCCGTACCCCGCTGCGTCAAGTTCCCCGTACCCCGTGATGATTCCATTCGTGCGGTATCGATCCTGCCCCTTTCAGCTGCATTCCAATCCCACGCGATCGATGGCACTCGCTTACGAGGCAGCGAATTGGTCCCGAAGCGAGGAGATGAGAGTCCGCATCTCCTCTGGATCGACTCGAGGGGCATGGGGCCACCGCAGCAGCCTTGGCCCCCAATACTCACGGGGTGGGTTCGGGAAGCAGGCACAAGCTGAACGTGCAGGTGCGGTACCTCGTCGCCGATCACCCACATGTAGACGTGCTCCGCGCCCACTGCATCGTGAAGGAGGCGCGCCACTCGGCGGTTCGTTCGGCCGACGGCCTCCGCTTCGACATCGTTGAGTTCACCGAGGCCACGAACGTGCGGTTTTGGCTCAACCACGAACTGTGCTCGATAGGCCGTTGGACCAGCAATCGCATGGACGTGACCCACGTAGAGGAGACCGTCTTCAAAGAGCACGCCACCTTCCGCCTCGTCTCCGAGGACGTGTTTCTCACAGACGAAGCAATCGGTTACCGGCGACGCCATCCCTCCATCCTCGCAGCCGGAGGCGGGGACGTCCGGGTCAGACATTCGCAGTAACCCTGTCCTGCATCCCGTGCGAGTTCAGGTAGTCAACGCAACACCCGCCCTGATTGGCGAACACTTAGCTCGTCGATCAGGAGGTTGTGGTGTGAGGCCGATCACGGATGAGGAGA
>Ga0207761_1000812_pt1 | contig 10766 bp, 9 predicted proteins | sample LuqExpMetageno34_FD_187792 | JGI IMG/M metagenome (GOLD analysis project Ga0207761, IMG submission 187792) | Tropical forest soil microbial communities from Luquillo Experimental Forest, Puerto Rico - Sample 34 (SPAdes) | ecosystem: Environmental > Terrestrial > Soil > Tropical forest ... | reverse complement strand
CGCTGCCACTGGAGCTGACCTGGACCCTCATTCCGCTGGGCATCACGATGATCTTTTTTGCGTGGGGAGCGCTGATTTACTTCCAGGAAGCGCGTCCGCCGCGCGGAGCCATGGAAGTGTACGCCGTGGGCAAGCAGTGGATGTGGAAGTTCGAGCACGAGACGGGACAGCGCGAGATCAACGCGCTGCACGTTCCGGTGGGCCGCGACGTGAAGATGATCATGAGCTCGCAGGACGTAATCCATAGCTTCTACGTTCCGGCGTTCCGCATCAAGCAGGATGTGCTGCCGGGCCGCTATACGACCACGTGGTTCCGGCCGACCAAGGTGGGCACGTACCACCTGTTCTGCGCGGAGTATTGCGGAACCGAGCATTCGGGCATGATCGGCGAAGTGGTGGTGATGGAGGCGACCGCGTACCAGGCGTGGCTGGCCAACGGCGGCACGACCGCGAGCATGTCGGCGAACGGTAAGGAACTGTTCAGCCAGTTGGGCTGCGCCACCTGCCATCGCTCCGACACGCAGGGACGTGGGCCGAACCTTGTGGGAATCTTCGGCAAGCCGGTGCAGTTAAATGACGGCCGAACCGTGATGGCGGACGAGAACTACATCCGCGAGTCGATTTTGAATCCGCAGGCGAAGATCGTGGCTGGCTTCCAGCCGATTATGCCGACGTTCCAGGGGCAGGTGACGGAAGAGAGCCTGGGAGCGTTGGTGAGTTACGTGAAATCGTTGTCGCAACCGCAGCAGAAGGCCGAGGGCGGCACGCCGCAGCCGGCCGCAGCGAGCGAAAGTAATTAGGCGTTGAACCCCGAAGGTGCATGACATGGCAACTGCAGTACAGGCGACCGTCGAACGCGAAAATTATCTGAACCATGACTACACGTTGAAGTCGTGGTTGCTGACCAAGGACCACAAGCGAATCGCGATCCTGTATTTGATCTCGATCACCGCGATGTTCTTCGTGGGTGGATTCTTCGCCATGCTGATCCGGCTGGAGCTGTTGACGCCGGCGGGAGACCTGGTTTCGTCCGACACGTACAACAAGCTGTTTACTATGCACGGAATCTCGATGATTTTCTTCTTCCTGATTCCGTCGGTGCCGGCTGTGCTGGGGAACTTCCTGATCCCGCTTATGATCGGGGCGAAGGACCTGGCTTTCCCGAAGCTGAACCTGGCGAGCTGGTACATCTTCATGATCGGCGCGACTTTTGCGCTGACATCGATGCTGCTGGGCGGAGTAGACACGGGCTGGACCTTCTACACACCGTTCAGTACTACGTACTCGAACACACACGTCATCGGAACGGCCCTTGGTGTCTTCATTTCCGGGTTTGCGTCCATTTTTACCGGGCTGAACTTCATTGTCACGATTCACCGCATGCGCGCGCCGGGGCTAACCTGGAACCGGTTGCCGCTGTTTTGCTGGTCGAACTACGCGGCCAGCGTGATCATGGTGCTGGGCACGCCCGTAGTAGCAATCACCATCCTGCTGGTGGCGCTGGAGCGGTTGTTCCACATTGGAGTCTTCAATCCGGCGCTGGGCGGCGATCCGCTTCTGTTCCAGCACCTGTTCTGGTTTTACTCGCATCCGGCGGTGTACATCATGATCCTGCCGGGCATGGGCGTCATCAGCGAGGTGGTGGCGTGCTTCTCGCGCAAGCGCGTGTTTGGCTATGAGTTCGTGGCGCTGGCCTCGATCGCGATTGCCGTCCTGGGCTTTCTGGTATGGGCGCACCACATGTACGTCGCCGGCATTTCGGTTTACGCGGCGCTGGTGTTCTCGCTGCTGAGCTATCTGGTGGCGATTCCGTCCGCGGTGAAGGTCTTTAACTGGACGGCGACGTTATACAAGGGTTCCATTCGCTACGATACCCCGATGCTGTACGCGTTCAGTTTCATCGGGTTGTTCACCATCGGCGGACTAACAGGGGTATTCCTGGCCTCGCTGGGCATCGACGTGCATGTGACCGACACCTACTTCGTGGTGGCGCACTTCCACTTTGTGATGGTGGGCGGCATGGTGGTCGCCTATCTCGCGGGACTGCACTTCTGGTGGCCCAAGATGACAGGGAAGATGTATCCGGAGGGATGGGCGAAACTCTCTGCATTGCTGGTGTTTGTCGGATTCAACCTCACGTTCTTACCGCAGTTCGTGCTGGGCTACATGGGCATGCCGCGACGCTATCATGCCTATCCGCCGGAATTCCAGGTACTGAACGTGCTGTCCACGGCGGGAGCGTCGATACTGGCCGTGGGCTATGTTCTGCCCATGATTTACTTCGTGTGGTCGCTGCGTTACGGGAAGGACGCGGGGCCGAATCCGTGGAACGCGGTGGGGCTGGAGTGGATGACGGAGTCGCCGCCTCCTACGCACAACTTTGATGAGACCCCGGTCGTGACCTGGGAAGCCTACGATTACGAGCACCAACCGGACGAGGAGGTTACCGTTGGCCGCTAGCGATATCGAAATCGCTGAACACAATCTGCAGCACCACTTCGCCGACATGGACCAGCAGCGGGAGACGTCCACATTCGGCATGTGGCTGTTCCTGGTGACGGAGATCATGTTCTTCGGCGGACTGTTCTGTGCTTACCTGGTGTACCGCGCGACGTACTACCAGGCATTCGTGGAAGGCAGCCAGACGATGAACATCTGGCTGGGGGCGACCAATACGGCGGTGCTGATTTGCAGTTCGCTGAGCATGGCGATGGCCGTGCGCTGCGCTCAGACCGACCAGCGCAAGATGATGGTCATCCTGCTCATTGTCACCATGGTCTTCGGCGCGGCCTTCCTGGGAATTAAAGCGGTGGAGTACCACGAACACTGGACCCACCACCAGTTTCCGGGACCGAACTTCCAGTTTGAGGGAGCGGACGCGGCGGGCGTGAGCCCGCAAAACGTGCAGATTTATTTTTCGTTGTACTGGGCGATGACCGGATTGCATGCGTTGCACATGGTCATCGGCATCGGCCTGGTGACGTGGATCACGATTGCCGGGGCGCGCGGGCACTACAGTGCGGATTATTACTCACCAGTCGAGAACGTCGGACTGTACTGGCACTTTGTAGATCTGGTGTGGATTTACTTGTTCCCACTGTTGTATCTGATCAGCAAGAAGCACGGGGGATAGGCGAGGAAGCATGGCATCGGAAGAACATCGGCAACACGTTATCGCAAGCAGCGTTTATGTGGGCATCTGGGCCGTCCTGATGGTGCTGACGGCAGTCACGGTGTTTGCGTCGTTCATCGAATTGGGTGACTTGAACATCGTCGTGGCGCTGGTGATTGCGACCATTAAGGCCACGCTGGTGGTGCTGTTTTTCATGCACCTGTACTACAGCTCAAAGCTCACCAAAGTTACGATGGTGGCGGCGGTATTCTTCCTGTTCCTGCTGCTGGCTCTGAGCATGACCGACTATCTGACCCGCCATTGGCTGACCAATCCGATGCACTAGAACGAGTAACTGGTGCGGGCGCTCCGATTGATGCGGAGCGCCCTTTGTTTTGGGGCGCGTTACGGAGCGTCGTAAAAATAGCCCTGCCGGGCGTGGACGCGGAGGCCTTGCTGGCCCGCTGTTTCGATCTTCACAGAATGAAAACCGGGAGTTTGCTCGCCCGGCTGGAAGGAAACAGCGTACTGCGTGCGCATCTGCAACTCCATGGCGGCAAATATCGCGGGGAAATCTTTTTCGCTACCAGCGACGTAGAACTGGCCGCCAGTGTCGTCGGCCATGCGCCGCAGAATTCCGTCGCCATCAGAGACGAAGCGTGGGGAATGCACGGACAGGGCGAAGATCTGAATTTCTTTGCGCTGGGCAGCAGCGACGGCGTCGGCGAGAGAATGAAGGCTGCCGTTATCGTCGCCGTCGGTGATCAAAACTAGAATGCGTTGCGCAATGTCACCATATTCGCGTGCTGGAAACTGCTCCCGGCAGGCGCGGTACACGCTATCGTATAAGTATGTGGCGTAGCCGAGTTGCCGCATATTGGCCAAGGCCTGGAAGAGCGCGTCGCGTTCACCGGTAGAACGCTGCCACAGCTTGATTTCGCTGCTGAATGCCAGGAGCGAAGCGCGGTCCGTCTGGGGGCGCAGCACGTGCTGTAAGAAATACTCGGCGGCTTTTTTTTCGCGCTCGGCGGTCTTGTGTACGGAATCGCTGACATCAACGAGGATGCCGATTTGCAGCGGCAAGTCGTCCAAGCGAGAGAAGTTGCCGATGTGTGATACCGCGGAACGATTGTCGAGTACGCGAAAGTCACTGCCGGTCAACGACCGCATAAGGCGACCACGGTCGTCGGCGACAGTGAATTGAATTCGGACTTCAGGAACAGTGCGGCGGATGGTGTAGCCGGCTAACGTCGGACCGGCGTCGACTCGGACAGCGATCTCGGGCAGGCTCGGAAGCGACTGACCTGTAAACTTAACCGCAGCCATCACGGTGGTGTAGGTGCTGTCCGAGTCCGCCGGATTAGACGGGTCGTCAGCGGGACAAGCAACGCTTGCCCGCGCCAGCACAAGCACTGCGACGCTGCTCCAAATTCGTTTCTTGAACGTTCGGGTAAACATACTTGCCCCATCGGCCAGAGAATGGTCGGGCTTGAGCAGGTGCGCCAAGTGAGGAGATGGCAAGTCATCCCCTCGAGATGCTCAGCAAGTGTGAATTCCAGGAAGGACCCCACGTACAAACTGTCGGGGAGTGTACCACAGAAAACCATTCACCAAACGTTCATCATGGTGTAACAACGGAAGTTGTAACGTTATAGACACCATGCTAGGACAAGAGAGCAACACAAATACCGTGGGCTACAATACAGCCGTGAAGCAGATCATTTTTGCCGTGGAAGACGATTCGGACATTTCCCGCCTGGTCCGCCACCATCTGGAGTCGGCGGGATACGGCGTGCGATCGTTCCCTACGGCCGCGGGCGTCATCAGTGAGGCCGAGAAACAGGCGCCGGCCTTGTTTCTGCTGGACATTATGCTGCCCGGAGGAGACGGCTTGGAACTATGCCGGAGGATAAGACAGACGCCGGTGTTGGCCATGATTCCGGTCATTTTTCTGACCGCCAAAACTACCGAATCGGATAAGGTGATCGGGCTCGAGCTGGGGGCCGACGACTACATTCCCAAGCCGTTCAGCCCGCGCGAACTGGTGGCGCGGGTTCGGGCTGTGTTGCGCCGGTTCGAGCGGCCGCTGGCCCCGGCCATGGTGAAAGCGGGCGATATCGAGATCGACAGCGGCGGAATGACGCTGACGGTTCGCGGCGCGTTGACCCAGACTACGGCGACCGAGTTTCGTCTGTTGGAGTACCTGGCACGGCATCCGGGCCGTGTCTTTACGCGCGACCAGCTGCTCGACGCGGTGTGGCGCGACACCCACTATGTGACACCGCGATCGGTGGATGTCTACGTCCGCCGCATCCGAGAGAAGATCGAAGCAAATCCCGACGAACCCCGCTACCTGAAGACGGTACGTGGCGCCGGGTACCGCTTCGAGGTCCCGAAACCGTGAAGAGTCGCATTTTTCTTAAGCTGTTTGCTGCGTCATTGATCCTGATCGCGGCATGCATGCTTACGATGAATGTGCTGATGCGACGGTCGTGGGAAGGAATGCTGCGCAGAGAGATCGAAACCTCGATGCGCGAGAAGACGCTGATGCTGGCGTCGAGAATCACCAGCACACCTGCAGACCAAAGGGCGCAAGTCCTGCAAGAGGCTGCTGCGGAAGCCGGTGCCCGCGCTACCCTGGTGGCGAGCGACGGAACCGTGCTCGCGGACTCGGAAGCCAATCCAGCGCAGATGGACAACCACGGCGATCGCCCTGAGGTCAGGGCGGCCTTGGGCGGGCAGGTGGGCTCGTCATCGCGAGTCAGTCGCTCCCTCGGAGTACCGTTCCTGTATGTAGCGGCGCCGGTTCCCGGCGGGGTGGTGCGGCTGGCGTACCGGCTTTCTGCTATTGAGGACCTCAACAAGCAGGTGGGCTACAACCTGCTGAAAACCACCGCGGTAGCGGCGCTGTTCGCCATGGTGCTGGCGTTTTTGGCCACCCAGTCTATTGGTCGCAGACTGGTGCGGATCACCGCGTTTGCCGAAAGGGTGGCGGCGGGAGACTTGTCGGCACGCATTCAGGAAGGATCAACCGACGAGATCGCGCACGTTGCCACGGCGCTGGACAAGACGGCGCGCAAACTGGAAGACGGATTTCGGGCCGTGGAGTCAAGCCGGCAAACGTTGGAAACCCTGCTGAACTCGATGCAGGAACCGGTAATCGCGGTGGCCGAAGACGGCCGCGTGTTGTGGGCCAACCAGCGGATGGAACGGCTGCTGCCGAGCGGCATACGCATGGGAGAGCCGCTGGTGCGGTCGACGCGCGATCCGGAAATTCTGCGGGCTGTGCAAACTGCGCTGGAGACCCGCGACATCGTGACAGCGCGGGCTGCGAAGATTTTTTCCGGACGAGTTTTCGATCTGACCGCGGCGCCCATGCCCGGCGGCGGCGTTGTGGCAGTGATGCACGACCAAACCGAGATCGAACGGGTGGAGAAGACGCGGCGCGACTTTATCGCCAATGTCTCGCATGAGTTGCGTACGCCGTTGACGTCGATCCAAGGCTACGCGGAAACGGTGCTCGACAACGAGCAGCTCAGTGACAGCGCGCACGAGTTTGTGGAGATAATCCGCAAGAACGCGATGCGGATGGCGCGCCTGACGGAAGATCTGCTGGTGCTGGCGCGGGTGGAATCAGGCGAGCGCAGCTTCAAGATGGAGACGGCGACCCCGCAGGAATTGCTGGAAGAATCCGTGCAGACTTTTCAGGAAATCGCCGATAGCCGGGGCATCGAGCTAGCCGTTATGAACACGGCGTCGTCCGCAGTGTCGGTTGATCGCGATGCGATTCATCAGGTGTTCGGCAATCTGATCGACAACGCGATGAAATACGGAGAGGAAGGGCGCAAAATCCTGATTGGGGCCTGCGAACGGGAGGATGGAGTTCAGTTTTTCGTTCGCGATTTTGGCGCAGGAATTCCCAGTGACCACTTGCCGCGACTGTTTGAGAGGTTTTACCGGGTGGACAAGGCCCGGTCTCGCGAATCCGGTGGAACTGGGCTGGGGCTTGCCATCGCCAAGCACGTGGTAAGGGCGCACGGCGGCGCCATTAAGGCGGAAAGCGAACTCAATCACGGTTCGACGTTTTACTTCACCCTGCCCCGCGAGGATGTGTCGGTCAGGGCGTGAACAAGTTGACGGCAATTTGTTGTGAATTGAGCCGATTTTGACCGGCACGTCACGAAGGATTCACAGCTCTGGTGTAGGTTCGCCGTTAAAGGTGGGAGTCTGCGAAAAACGTGCCGGAACCTGAGACGAAATCGTGCTGGTAGACCCGTAGCATGGTGAGAAATGGTGGAGAAACAACATGAGTGTGGCTGATAGCACGCCTCCCAGCCCCGAAGAACTGTGTGCGCACCTGGAAGAGCAGACACTGCAAGCCTGCCAGGTGGCGCGTTTGGCCGCAGGCATCGTGGCTGAGGGAATCGCCACTGGAGTGTCTTCTTTGCTGGACGGTGTGCGCCAGCGGGAAAAGGAACTGGATACGCTGGATCGCGAAATCGATCAGGGCGTGACATCGGTCATTACCAAGGTCAACGAAGAACGCGCACGGGGGCTGTTGGCCTGCCTGAAATTCATGATTGGCCTGGAGCGAGTGGGAGACCTGCTGTTGAATTGCAGCAACCGAGCAGCTGCAGTGGCGAGCCGAATTGAGTTGCAGGACATCCGGGACCTGACGCTGATGGCGTCTCGATTGGAGAAGATGCTGGCCGATGTGCATGACGCCTTCCGCCAGCGTGATCTGAACCGCGCACTGTCCGTTTTGCGTGCCGATGCCGAGATGGACCGGTTACGAAATCTCGTTTTCATTCGGCACCTGGAACACCACGACAATACCCCCCGGGCGGAATCCTTCCACGTGCTTTTTATGACGCAATCACTGGAGCGGGCTGGCGACCATGCCAAGAACCTCGCGGAAGAAGTCTGCCACCTGGTAAGCGGCCACACTGTACGGCACGTGCTGAGGTCTTACGACAAGCCGGTCGAACAGATGTTCATCGACGATCTGAAGCGGAAGCACAAGGCATAGTGATCAACTCCCAATAGTCCGGATGTTACATCGTTAGGCAGTGGCGCTCTGACTGTGCCGAACACCGATCGATGAATGGAAACCCTTACTTTTCAGCTTATTAGGCACTCTCGCAGGCACCTTAGTGGTCTTCATTCTCTTTTGACCGAGCTGTAACAGAAAATTAACATGCGCAGAGTAGAAAAGGGGAGGCTTTCATCAGGAGGAAACCACGTGAATCGTTCCCTCAAGATTCTCTTTTGCATTTTTGCGCTTACAGTCGGCGTCGTGGCACAGACCACATTGAACGGCGCCGGCGCCACATTTCCCTATCCCATCTATTCGAAGTGGTTCAGCGAATATCACAACCAGCACTCCGATGTGCAAGTGAACTACCAGTCGATCGGTAGCGGTGGCGGCATCCGCCAAGTGCAGGCCGGTACCGTGGACTTCGGCGCCACAGACGGTCCGATGACGGACGAGCAGATTGCTGCTTCCAAGGTGAAGGTGCTGCATGTGCCCACGGTACTTGGCGCTGTAGTTCCGGCTTACAATATTCCGGGAGTTACGCAGGAAGTGAAGTTCACTCCGGAAATTCTGGCTGGCATTTTCATGGGCAAGATCGCAAACTGGAATGACGCCGCGATCGCCAAAGTGAATCCCGAGATCAAGTTCCCCAACCAGAACATCACCGTGGTACACCGCTCTGATGGTAGTGGCACGTCGTACATCTTTACCGATTATCTATCGAAGGTCAGCGCAGATTGGCAAGGCACAACGGGCAAGGGCACGTCGGTGAAGTGGCCGGTAGGCGTGGGCGGCAAGGGCAACGAGGGCGTCGCGGGTATGATTCGCCAGCTTCCTGGTTCGGTCGGCTACATCGAGTTGATCTATGCATTGCAGAACAAGATCGACTACGGCAGCGTGAAGAACTCATCCGGACAGTTCGTCAAGGCCAGCCTGGACAGCACCACAGCAGCCGCGGCTGGCATCAAGATGCCGCCCGATTTCCGTGTCTCGATTACCAATCCTCCGGGGAAGACGGCTTATCCGATCGCCAGCTTCACTTGGCTACTGATCCCGACCAATCCGACCGACAAGACCAAGGGCAAGATGGTGAAGGACCTAGTTCTCTGGGCCCTGGATAATGGCGAAGGCATGGCCGCCGGATTGTCGTATGCTCCTCTGCCCAAGGATGTAGTCGATAAGGCAAAGGCCGCAGTCAACCAGCAAGTGAAGTAACAGACCTCAGTGAATTGAAGTGAACGCCAACTCCTCGCACCCCATCCGGGGAGTTGGCGTTGTTTTCGTAGCCAGATCGGCCCAAAGTGCCAAACATGCCTGACGATGCAAACCCGCTGAATTCCTCGGACTCCCCCGAGCAGAAACAGCAACCCATGACTGCGATTCCGACGTTGGCGCAAGCCGCGACCGAACGCAAGACGGTCGCATTGTCGTCGGCACTGGCGCGCATTCGGCAGTCGCACCCACGCAGCAGTCGTATTCCAGACGCGGCGTTCAAAGCGCTGATTCTGCTGACGGCGGCTTCGGTGTTTGCCATCGTCGTATTCGTTTTGTGGGAGTTGATCGACAAGTCGCGGCTTTCCCTGCACCAGTTCGGGCTGGGCTTTTTTGTCGGTCATGATTGGGACCCCGTCGAAGAAAAATTCGGGGCGATGCCTTTCATTTACGGAACCCTGGTGTCGTCTTTCCTGGCTCTGTTGATGGCGGTTCCGCTCTCCGTCGGTGTCGCGGTGTACGTCACGGAGATGTGTCCGATGCGGTTACGCGCGATCATCTCGTTCCTGGTGGAATTGCTGGCGGCAATTCCCAGCGTGATCTACGGCCTATGGGCCATCTTTGTTCTGGCCCCGCTGCTGCGCGACTATGTCGAGCCGTTCCTGGCCAAGACCTTGGGATGGACCGGCTTCTTCACCGGCCCAATGTACGGAATTGGCATGCTAGCGGCCGGCATTATCCTGGCCATCATGATTGTCCCCATCATTGCGTCGATCACCCGCGAGGTGCTGACGGCAGTCCCACAGAATCAGCGTGAAGCGGTGTTGGCGCTGGGCGCCACGCGGTGGGAGATGATCCGAATGGGTGTGCTCCGGAATGCGCGCATCGGTATCGTCGGCGGAATCATTCTCGGATTGGGACGCGCGCTGGGCGAAACCATGGCAGTCACTATGGTGATCGGCAACCGTCCGGAGGTGGCGAAGTCGCTGTTCGCTCCCGGCTACACCATGGCAAGCGTCATCGCCAACGAATTCACCGAAGCCACCGGCGACCTTTATTTGAGCGCGCTGGTGGAAATCGGATTGGCCCTTTTCCTGGTGACACTGGTCGTCAATGCCTTGGCACGGCTGCTGGTTTGGAGCATCACCGGGGGAACGGCAGGGAGGGCACGTGCCTGATCAGATTGCTGGCGCAGTAACGAAGCCGCTGAGTCTGTGGCGCCGCGCTATGAACCAAGCGGCCACGGCTTTTGCCATTATGGCGGCGATCCTGGTGATCGGGCCGCTGTTAGCGATCTTCGTTTACCTGCTGATCAAGGGTGTGGGCGCGTTGAACTGGGCCTTTCTCACTCAGACGCCTAAGCCGGTCGGCGAAGCGGGCGGCGGCATGGCCAACGCCATCGTCGGG
>Ga0207761_1000810_pt1 | contig 10776 bp, 9 predicted proteins | sample LuqExpMetageno34_FD_187792 | JGI IMG/M metagenome (GOLD analysis project Ga0207761, IMG submission 187792) | Tropical forest soil microbial communities from Luquillo Experimental Forest, Puerto Rico - Sample 34 (SPAdes) | ecosystem: Environmental > Terrestrial > Soil > Tropical forest ... | reverse complement strand
GAGATGAACCCCGAGGAGAACTTACTCCACGGCTGTCTGTCGCATGGCTTGAACCTTCCGTACTTCTGCTGGCATCCGGCTCTGGGGTCGGTGGGCGCTTGCCGACAGTGCGCGGTGAAACTCTTCAAGGACGAGCACGATTCGCAAGGCAAACTCGTGATGTCCTGCATGACGCCGGCTGCAGAGGGCACACGCATCTCTATCGCGGATGCGGAGGCTAGCGTCTTCCGCGCGGGCGTCATCGAAGGACTCATGCTGAATCACCCGCACGACTGCCCGGTGTGCGATGAAGGCGGGGAGTGCCATCTGCAGGACATGACCGTCATGACCGGTCATGACTCCCGGCGCTACGAATTCGACAAGCGCACGTTTCGCAATCAGAGCCTGGGTCCGCTCGTGAATCATGAAGCGAACCGATGCATCCAGTGTTACCGCTGCGTGCGCTATTACCGGGACTACGCGGGCGGCAAGGATCTGAACGCGTTTGCCTCGCGCAACACGGTGTTTTTTGGCCGGAACGAGGATGGTGTCCTGGAGAATGAGTTCAGCGGGAACCTGGTCGAAATTTGTCCGACGGGCGTATTCACGGATAAGACCCTGAAGCACCATTACGCCCGCAAATGGGATCAGCAGTTCGCTCCGTCGGTTTGCGTCCATTGCGCTCTGGGCTGCAACATCGACGCCGGTGAGCGCTATGGCACTCTGCGGCGCGTCGTCAATCGCTATAACCACGAAGTGAATGGCTACTTCCTGTGTGACCGGGGGCGGTTTGGCTATGAGTTCGTGAATAGCGAACGACGGCTTCGGCAAGCGCTGTTCAACGGTAAACCTGTGCCCGTTGCGGAGGCTCGGCATCATCTGGAAGAACGTGCCGCCGGCGGCAGAGTGATCGGCATCGGCTCGCCGCGCGCGTCGCTTGAATCGAATTTTGCTCTGCGGACCCTTGTAGGCCCGGAACGGTTCCATTCGGGAATGGCCGATGATCAGGCGAAGCTGGCTGGCCGCATGATCGAGATTCTGCGGCGCGGTCTCATGCGCACACCCACATTGCGCGAAATCGAGCAGTCTGACGCGGTCTTCATCTTGGGAGAGGATCTCACCAGTGTCGCTCCCAGAATGGCGCTGTCTCTTCGGCAGTCGGTGCGCCAGCAGCCGATGGAGATTGCCAGGCGATCGAACATCCCGTTGTGGATGGATCACGGAGTGCGGGACGCGCTGCAGGACTCGAAAGGCCCGCTGTATATTGCCACCCCCTATGCCACTCGCCTCGACGAAGTTGCTACAGCTACGTTCCGCGCCGCCCCTGACGATCTGGCCCGACTGGGCTTCGCCGTAGCCCACGCTCTCGATGCGGAGGCGCCCTCGGCCCAGGATTTCCCGCTGGCCGCTGAAATTGCGAACGCCCTAAAGAGTGCGAAGAAGCCCCTGGTGATTTCCGGCATGAGCTGCTCCAGCGAGGCCGTCGTGGAAGCGGCCGCCAACGCGGCGATGGCAGCACACGGGGCACTCAGCTTGACAGCCCCCGAATGCAACACCGTGGGCGCCGCGCTGATTGGCGGATCTTCGCTTACGGCGGCCTTTGAAGCCGTCAGGAATGGAGTCGCGGACACAGTAATTATCCTGGAGAATGATCTTTATCGACGCGCGCCTGCCCCCGAAGTGGATGCTTTCCTCGGTGCCGCAAAACACGTGATCGTACTTGATCACTTGGCCAGTCCGACTACCGAAAGAGCAGAGTTGCAACTGCCGGCCGGGACCTTCGCCGAATCGGATGGTACGTTCATCAGTAGCGAAGGACGTGCCCAGAGATTCTTCCAGGTTTTTGCACCGCAGAATGAAGTTCTCGCAAGTTGGCGCTGGTTGAAGTCGGACTGCTGGCAGAACCTGGACGATGTACTTGCGGCTCTGTCGAGAGCATTGCCCGATTTGGCACCGGCGTCATGCGCCGCACCGTCCGCTGCGTTTCGAATTGCCGGCGCCAAAATTCCGCGCTCACCGCTTCGCGAGAGCGGCCGGACCGCTGTCCTCGTCAACATCAATATTTCCGAGCCGAAGACGCCCGAGGATCCCGATTCGGCGCTGTCTTTTTCGATGGAAGGAACGTCCGAAAAACCTCCATCACCTCTCATTCCGTTTTTCTGGTCGCCCGGGTGGAATTCCATTCAGGCGGTGAATACATATCAAAAGGAGCCAGGCGGGGCTTTGCGTGGCGGCGATGCAGGTGTGCGCATGTTCGAACCAGCGGCGCCAAATGGCCAGTCCTGGTTCAGTGCTATTCCGCCCGCGTTCGAGCCGCGCGAAGGTGAATGGCTGCTGCTGCCCATGTATCACTTCATCGGCTCCGAGGAATTAAGTCTGGCGGCGCGAGGACTGGCAGAACTGGCGGCGAAGCCGCACATCTTCGTCAACAGCGCTGATCTAGCGGATGGCACGGAAGTCGAACTGAGTTGCGCGAGCGGTACCTTCCGCCTTCCGGTGCATCTCCGACCTGACCTGCCGCAGGGCGTGGCGTGCTTGTCCGCCGGAGTCGCGCCGCTGAGCGGAGTCACCATGCCCGCGTGGGGCAAGATCGAGAGCCCGAAATGACAAGTCAGTACCCGCTTCTCTCGATCCTCGGAATCGTGATTGTTGCTCTCAGCATCGCAGCCTTTCTTATATATGTAGAGCGCCGATTACTGGCCCTCTGGCAGGACCGTTACGGTCCGAACCGAACCGGGCCTTTCGGGTTGCTCCAGGTTGTGGCTGACGCGATCAAGATGTTCATGAAGGAGGATTGGGTCCCTCCCTTCGCAGACAAACCTGTTTTCATTCTGGCTCCGTCAGTCATTTTCGTGACTGTGCTCATGGCTTTCGCGGTGCTTCCCGTCGCGCCGGGAATCATCGTCGCCGATCTGAACATCGGCCTGCTGTTCTTTCTCGCCATGTCGTCGCTTGGAGTTTACAGCGTTGTACTCGCCGGTTGGTCCTCCGACAACAAGTACGCACTGCTTGGCGGGATGCGTGCCGCTGCGCAGATGCTGAGCTATGAGGTCTTCATGGGCCTTTCACTCATGGGGGTAATCGTCTTAGCCGGGTCGTTCAGTCTTTCGGCCATTGTGGAAGCGCAAAGGAAAATCTGGTTCGTAATTCCGCAATTTCCAGGTTTCGTCCTGTTTTTGATCGCCGGTTTTGCCGAAACGCGCCGCATCCCCTTCGATCTATCAGAAGCCGAAAGCGAGCTGGTGGCGGGCTATCACTCCGAGTACTCGGGCATGAAGTTCGGCATGTTTTTCGTGGGCGAGTACATGGGAGTCACTCTGATCTCGGGCATGATCTCGATTCTCTTCTTCGGGGGCTGGTTGGGCCCGGTTCTTCCTGGAGTGGTCTGGTTTTTGATCAAGACCTTCTTCTTCATTTCGATCTTTGTTCTGGTGCGGGCCGCTTTGCCTCGCCCGCGATTCGATCAGCTCATGTCCTGGAGCTGGAAGGTAATGTTGCCTCTGGCACTGGTCAACGTGCTGCTGGCTGGCGCGGCGGTCCTATCGAGGAGTCGATGAATGTTCAGCATACTTCGAACCATCTGGTACGTTTTTCTCCACGCTTTCCAAAAGAGGGTTACGGTGCAATATCCGGAGGAGAAGCCTTATCTCGCGCCGCGCTACCGCGGCAGGATCATTCTTTCGCGCGATCCGGACGGCGGAGAACGTTGTGTGGCGTGCAACCTGTGCGCGGTCGCTTGTCCGGTCGGTTGCATTGCTCTGCAGGCGACGGAGGACGAAAAGGGGCGGCGGTATCCGGAGTTCTTCCGTATCAACTTCTCGCGCTGCATCTTTTGCGGCTATTGCGAGGAAGCCTGCCCGACGTACGCCATCCAGTTAACGCCGGACTTCGAGATGGGCGAGTTTCACCGGCACAACCTGGTCTATGAAAAGCACGACCTGCTGATTGATGGGCCAGGTAAGCATCCTGGGTATAACTTCTGGCGCGTAGCCGGAGTCCAGATCGGTGGAAAAGACAAGGGCGCGGCGGCCCATGAATCACCACCCGTCGACGTGCGTTCACTCTTGCCGTGAGGTCGATATGGAACTGATTTTCTACATAGCCGGTGCGGTCGCCATTATTTCGACGGTCCTGATGCTGACGCGTTTGAACCTTGTTCACGCGCTTCTCTACCTGATCGTGTCGCTGCTCGCCGTGGCGGTGGAGTTTTTCGTGCTTGGCGCGCCGTTTGCCGCGGCGCTCGAAGCCATCGTTTACGCCGGCGCCATCATGGTGCTCTTCCTGTTCGTCGTGATGATGCTCAACATCGGGAGGCACGCCGCGGAAACGGAGCGACAGTGGCTAACACCGGGGATCTGGACCGGTCCTGTGATTCTGGCCAGCATCCTCATTATCGAAGTCATCTATTTGACGCGGGCCGCATCCACGGGTCTAGGAACGGGTGCCACGGGACCAAAGGAAGTTGGGATCGCCTTGTTTGGTCCTTACATCATCGGCGTGGAGCTGGCCTCCATGCTCTTGCTGGCCGGACTCGTGGGTGCATACCACCTGGGTATCCGAGAAAACGAAAAAATCGAAAAACCGGAGGTTCAACATGACACAACTACCGATGAGGGACGGGCTGATGCTGGCGGGGATCTTGTTCTCGCTGGGGCTGATCGGTCTCCTCGTACGACGTAATCTGCTTTTTGTTCTGATGTCCCTGGAAGTCATGCTCAACGCGACGGGGCTGGCATTTGTGGTTGCCGGGTCTCGATGGCATCAGGCGGACGGTCAGGTAATGTTGGTGTTCATTCTGGCCATGGCAGCTGCTGAAGTAGCCGTAGGACTGGCGCTGGTCCTGCAAATCTATCACCGGTTCAAATCCCTTGACGTAGACGCCATCAGTGAAATGAGAGGATGACGTGATCAGCTGGGTATGGCTCATTCCGACGCTGCCTTTTGTCAGCGCGGCATTGCTCATCCTGTTTGGCTCAAGTTTGTCGCGAAGAGCCGTTGCCGCCGTGGGCGTGGGATCCATCGGACTCTCCGCGCTGATTACAGCTCTAATCGCGGTCAGTTTCGTTACCGCCCCTCCGGCTGGTCACGCTTACACACAGGTTCTCTGGACTTGGATCAGTGTCGAAGGCTTTCAGCCGCAGATCGGACTCTATCTGGATGCGCTCTCGCTCGTGATGGTTCTGGTCGTTACGTTTGTGGGCTTCCTGATCCATATTTATTCGGCCGAGTTCATGATCGAAGACCAGGGTTACCGCCGCTACTTTGCTTACATGAACCTGTTTGTCGCGTCCATGCTCACGCTGCTGCTTGGAAACAACCTTCTGCTGCTCCTACTCGGATGGGAAGGCGTGGGCTTGTGCAGTTATCTGCTGATCGGCTTCTGGTACCGCGATCCAGCCAACGGGCGAGCCGCCCGCAAGGCGTTCATCGTAACGCGCGTGGGCGATTGCGCCATGATGGTCGCATTGTTCTTGCTGTTTACGCAGCTGGGCACGCTCGAGATTCAGGATCTGATGCAGCGCGCTTCCGTGCAGTGGCCCTCGGGATCCACCTGGGCCCTTGCAGCAGCTCTTTTGCTGGTCGGTGGTGCCGTAGGCAAATCGGCGCAGATTCCGTTGCAGGTATGGTTACCCGATGCGATGGCTGGCCCGACGCCAACCAGCGCTCTGATCCACGCGGCGACAATGGTGACCGCGGGCGTCTATTTGATCTCGCGCACGCACGTGCTGTTCTCGCTCGCTCCAGGCGCGCAGTCGGCCGTCGCCGTCGTGGGTGCAGCTACCCTGTTGCTTGCCGGGTTTAGTGCGCTTACACAGCACGATATCAAGCGCATCCTGGCGTATTCGACGATCAGCCAGATCGGTTACATGTTTCTTGCGCTGGGAGTAGGTGCCTGGCAAGCAGCCATGTTCCACTTCTTCACCCACGCGTTCTTCAAGGCTCTTTTGTTCTTAGGCGCGGGCGTGATCATCAACGCGGTACACGACGAGCACAGCATCTTCAAGATGGGCGGATTGCGAAAGGAATTGCCGGTCGCTTTCTGGACATTTCTTGCAGGAGGTTGCGCGTTAGCGGGTTTGCCGTTCATCACCGCCGGATTTTTCAGCAAAGACCTGATCATCTGGCAGGCATGGTCGGCCGAAGGCGGGCACCCGGCGCTGTGGATAGCTGGAATGCTCGGCGCGGGCTTGACGTCGCTGTACACGTTCCGGCTGATCTTCCGGGTCTTCTTTGGCCCGCTGGGTATTCCCGTGACGAAGCGGCCCGGTTATGCCATGAAGGTTCCTCTTGTCATTCTTGCTGTTTTCGCCATCTTGGCCGGATATCTGAAACAGCCGTTGTTTGCGTTTCTGCATTCGGCATTGCCGGCAACGATGGAAGCGCGCGCCGGAGGTTTGACGGAGACGGGCTCGGAGGCCATTGCAGGAATCTTGTTCCTCGTCGGACTGTATCTTGCGTATGTGTTCCACCTCAAAAAGCGGAGCCTCTCGGACTCGCTGGTCGCGAACCCGGTTGGTCGTGCTCTCGATCAATGGTGGTTCGCCGGTTGGGGCTTCGACTGGATTTACGACAAGGTGCTCGTACAGCCGTTTATTTGGGCGGCTAACGTAAACGAGAGTGATTTTGTCGACGCCTTCTATACCGGAATCGGGCGTATCGCGGAGGCGTCGTATCGCTGGTTAAGCAGCACCGAAACTGGTCGCGTGCGCTGGTACGCCACAACCATGGCTGCGGGGTCAGTGCTGTTTGTAGCGATGGTGCTGTTAGCGATTGTGTGGTTCATATGATACTGATCCTTTTAATCGCCATTCTCTTGCTCGGCGGGATCTTCGCCGGAATATCGGCCCGCTGGAGCACGCAACTGCCGCGATGGATCTCACTCGGTGCAATCGCCGTGGATCTCGTCCTCTCGGCGCGTCTGTGGACCGGCCGGTCGTCAAGCGCTTCGAAGGCCTGGTATGACCAAGTGGACTGGAACTGGGTCCCGAACTTCGGCATTCATTTTCATCTTGCCGTCGATGGTCTTAGCTTTCTCATGCTGATACTTACGTTCTCTCTCGGCATTGTCGCAGTGCTGTGTTCCTGGACCGAGATCCGCGAGAAGATCGGCTTCTTCCATTTCAATCTGATGTGGGTCCTGGCCGGAATCGTAAGCGTGTTCCTGGCCATGGACCTGTTCCTGTTCTACTTCGCCTGGGAACTAATGCTTATCCCGATGTATTTCCTCATCGTCATCTGGGGCCACGAACGGCGCGTGTACGCGGGAACCAAGTTTTTCCTGTTCACGCAGTGCAGTGGCTTGCTGATGCTCGTCGCGATTCTGGCGCTGTACTTCCTTCACCATCAGTCCACCGGCGTTTACACCTTCGAATACTCGGAACTCCTCGGCACAACGCTCAGCAGTGGCGCGGAACTTGCGATCATGCTCGGCTTTTTTGTCGCTTTTGCCGTGAAGCTGCCGGTAGTCCCTATGCACACCTGGCTGCCGGACGCCCACACGGAGGCGCCTACGGCGGGAAGTGTCATCCTTGCGGGGCTACTGTTGAAAACGGGCGGATACGGTCTACTCCGCTTTGTGATCCCCTTGTTTCCGCACGCCGCTCATCGGTTCACTCCTGTGGCATTGGCGCTCGCCGTTATCGGGATTATTTATGGCGCCGTGATGGCCTTTTCGCAAACGGACCTCAAGCGCCTGGTAGCCTACACCAGCGTCAGCCACTTGGGCTTTGTGCTGCTCGGCATCTTCTCGTGGAACGCGCTGGCACTCCAGGGCGCGATCATGACGATGATCTGTCATGGGCTGAGCACGGGCGCCCTCTTCGTGCTGGTGGGCGGTTTGCAAGAACGGATGCACACCCGGGATCTGAACCGCATGGGCGGGCTCTGGACTGTCATGCCGTGCCTGAGCGCTTCGGCGCTTTTCTTCTGCCTGGCGTCACTCGGGCTGCCGGGCCTCGGGGATTTCGTCGGCGAATTTCTCGTGTTGCTCGGATCTTATAAGGTCAGCATTGCTCTCACGGTGTTCGCCACTTTCGGGATTCTCGCGTCCACTTTTTACGCTTTGCGAATGATGCAGCGCGCCTTTTTCGGCCCGAATACGAATTCGTGGCGGCTGCCCGACCTCACGCGCCGCGAGGTGCTCATTATGACCATGATGATCTTGGGCCTGCTGTGGCTGGGCTTTCACCCACAACCGGTCCTCAATACTTTTGCGCCGGCTATGGACAACTTACAGCATGAGGTTCAGATACCGCCCGTGGCGCTGAGGAGACAGCCATGAACGCCACCGATACACTCGCCCTGCTTCCACTTCTTTTACTCGCTGGCACTGCGATAGTGGTCATGCTGGGCATCGCCGCGAAGCGCAGTCACGAGCTAACGGCCGGGCTGACGCTCACGGGCTTCGCCGCTTCTTTCCTATCGATCTTCGCGGTTGCTCGGCTGGTTCCGCGGCAAGTGACCTCGCTCTTGCTGATCGACAGGTATGCCTTGTTCTACCTCGGGTTGATCATCGCTTCGGCAGCGGCCGTGGCAGTGCTGTCCTACCAATATTTCGCGAAACACGACGGCCAAGGCGAGGAACTTTATCTCTTGCTGGTTTTAGCGACCTCGGGTTGTGCCGTTTTGGTGACCAGCATCCATTTTGTATCGTTTCTTCTCGGCCTCGAGGTTTTGAGTGTTTCTCTGTACGGCATGGTTGCGTATTTCAAGGGCCATGGCCAGGGACTCGAAGCCGGTATCAAGTACCTGATCCTTGCCTCGGCCTCGGCAGCGTTCCTTCTCTTTGGCATGGCACTCATCTATGCCGATACCGGCACGATGGCGTTCTCGAGCATCCAAAATCTTCCCCTGGGTAGGTCTAGCCTCGGGCTGCTGCTGCCGGGTATCGCGCTGAGCGTTACCGGTATCGGCTTCAAACTCGGCGTCGTCCCCTTCCATCTGTGGACCCCGGACGTCTATCAGGGCGCCCCAGCGCCGGTATCGGCTTTCGTCGCGACCACATCCAAGACGGCGTTGGTAGTGCTGCTGCTGCGCTATCTGGCCGCCGGGACTCAGCAATCCAAGGCAGTGTTCTTCCTGTTCTCTGTGATTGCAGTCGCCTCGATGTGCGCGGGCAATCTCCTTGCGCTGCGGCAAAACAACGTAAAGCGCGTTCTGGCCTACTCGTCTGTCGCGCACTTTGGATACATCCTGGTGGCGTTTCTGGCCGGCACAACTATGGCGGCTGACGCCATAGCCTTCTATCTGGTTGCGTATACGGTGACCATACTCACGGCTTTCGGAATCGTCACGGTGCTCTCGACTTCGGAGTCCGACGCGGCCGACCTCGAAGATTACCGGGGTCTCTTCTGGCGCAGGCCGGTGCTCGCGAGCATTTTCACCGCCGTGCTGCTCTCGCTCGCTGGCATTCCCGCGACCATGGGTTTCATCGGTAAGTTCTATATCCTCGCCTCCGGCGCGAATGCGTCAGTCTGGCCACTGATCATAGTCCTCGTTCTCACCAGCGTCATCGGGCTGTTCTATTACCTGCGTATCGTGGTTACGCTTTTTTCGGCGGTGCCAGAGCGTCTGCCTTCCATCGAGAGACTCCGGTGGGGCAGCGCTTTTGTCCTCGGCGGACTGGCAGTCCTGCTCATATGGTTTGGCGTGTACCCCGCGCCGCTGCTCAATCTTATCCGCGCAACGATAGGCGGGATCAACTAATGCGCTGTCCGGGAAATCGCTGGACAGCGGGGGTACCGATAAGGTCTGCGACGGTCCCGTTTTGGACCGGGGTTACAACTGCAGGGGGCGGACATTCCACAAGGAAGAGGTAACATTCGATACTGCAGGATCAAACGATCAATCCTCACAGAGGAAGTAGTCAAGACGTTTCCTGGGCATACGGACGCGCAATTGCAGGAGATTATTGCAAGGGCGGAAGCCGTGTATAAAGAGCGGCTGGAGGCTGAGAACGCTCGAGCAGTGGAAGGCGGTTCTCAAGAAGCCGCGGCGATTCTCCGTGAGAAGCTTGATGAATTCGCAAAGCCCATCACGCTCGAAATGGGCAAACTGTTCCGCGAGGCCCAGGCAGAGGTCACGCTGAGCGAAGCTCACGTAGCGTGACGGGGAGGCGGTCGTAGAGAGCGAACCGCTGGGCGTGTTGTTCTGCGTGGAACCATGCAATTTCCCGTATCATCAGCTGGCGCGCGTCGCCGGGCCGGACTTGATGGCGGGCAATGTTCTGATCATCAAGCATGCGCCCAATGTTCCGCAGTGCGCGCTGGCGTTCGAAAAGCTGTTTCTCGACAACGTCTTCCTTTCGAACGAACAAGCCGCAAAGGCGGTTGCGGATCCGCGGATCAAAGGCGTCGCACTGACGGGTAGCGAGAGGGCGGGTTCTGCGGTTGCTGCTGAAGCCGGGCAAGCTCTGAAGAAAACAACGATGGAGCTCGGCGGCAGCGATGCGTTTATTGTCCTGGACGATGCTGACATCGATACCGCTGTTAAGTGGGGCGTCTGGGGCCGAATGAACAACACGGGCGAGTGCTGCGTGGCTGCGAAAAGGTTTATCCTCCACGAAAAAATCGCCGACACATTCCTGGAGCGCTTCAGGGAAAAGCTTGAGGCGCTAGTCCCCGGTGATCCGATGGACCCTACACCACGCTGGGCTCGCTGCGCACTAAAGGCGCGTTGGAGCTTGTGGAGAAACAGATCCAGACGGCGATCGATGGTGGCGCGAAGGTGCTTACGGGTGGCAAGCGGCTCAAGCGCCTAGGCTACTTTCTAGCGCCTACAATCCTCACCGATATTACA
>Ga0207761_1000809_pt1 | contig 10779 bp, 10 predicted proteins | sample LuqExpMetageno34_FD_187792 | JGI IMG/M metagenome (GOLD analysis project Ga0207761, IMG submission 187792) | Tropical forest soil microbial communities from Luquillo Experimental Forest, Puerto Rico - Sample 34 (SPAdes) | ecosystem: Environmental > Terrestrial > Soil > Tropical forest ... | reverse complement strand
TCTTCGCTCCGCCAGTCGAAGGCTCGGTCACAGGGGTGCTCTCATTCATGTTTCAACCCAGGCATCGTCCTACTCAAGCAGGATTCGCCGCAAGCAGCTTGAAGATTATACTGTACGACTTGCATTGAACTGACCGCAGGCCGCGTGTCTCGCGCGCTTTCTGTCCGAGAAAAGGCGAATCTAGAAACGACCGGAGAAATCATGCCCGCCAGGAAAACCGCGCGCGCCAGCCATACGCAGCCAGACGCAAAATGGAACGAACGCCTCCGCTACTTCGAGGCCCGGCAGGACGCGCTCGTCGAAACCATCCGCGAACTCGTCGCCATTGAATCGCCCAGCGACAGCAAGCTCGCCTCCGACCGCCTGGGCGCTTTGCTCGCCGGACGCTTCGAAGCCATCGGCGGCCGCGCCCGCATTCATCGCACGGAAGATTACGCCGACAATCTGCAGATCACTTTTCCCGGACGAGATCAGCGCAAACCGGTCCTTCTCCTCGGCCACTTCGACACCGTCTACCCGCTCGGCACTCTCGCCACGATGCCTTGCCACGTTTCTGACGGACGCCTCTACGGACCCGGGGTGCTCGACATGAAATCGGGCATCGTGCTCATGCTCTATGCAATCGAGGCGCTCAAGGCTTGGCACCACGGACTTCCCAGGCCAGTCACGGTATTTCTCGTCTCCGATGAAGAAGTCGGCAGCAATTCCTCGCGCAAAACCACGGAGGCTCTCGCTAAAGAATCAGCCGCCGTCCTCGTCCTCGAACCAGCCGCCGGCCAACAGGGCGCGGTGAAGACCGCACGCAAAGGTGTTGGCGACTATACGCTCACCGTCAAAGGCGTCGCCTCCCATGCCGGGCTCGACCCCGGCAAAGGACACAGCGCCATCCTCGAACTTGCCCGCCAAATCACTGCCGTCTCAAAACTGAATGACTTGAAAAAGGGCACCTCCGTGAATCCCGGCGTGATCCGCGGAGGAACCCGCACCAACGTCATCGCAGCTGAGGCCGTCGCGGAAATCGATGTCCGCATCAAGAGCGCAAAACAAGCTGGTGCCCTCGACCGCAAGTTTCGCTCCCTCAAGCCCTTCGACAAACATTGCACACTTTCCGTCGAGGGCGGAGTCAACCGCATGCCCATGGAACGCAGTGCCGGCGTCGCCGCGCTTTACAAGCAAGCGCGCGCGATTGCAAAGCAAATTGGCTGGAATCTAGAAGAGGCTGCGGTCGGCGGCGGCTCCGACGGAAACTTCACCGCCGGCATCGGCATCCCGACGCTCGACGGCATGGGCGGTGTTGGCCAGGGAGCCCACGCCGTTCATGAGCACATCATCCTGTCTGAATTGCCCCGCCGCGCGCTGCTTCTAGCAGGCATGATCGAAAACATTTGATCAGGAACCGCTCGACGCTGAAATTCAAGTCATCACCACCGGGGTCATCCTGAAGGCCCGCGTTTTTACCAGCGGGCCGATGGATCTCCCTTGAGATACGGCCGCGCCTTTCTTTGACTCTGGAGGGCAGGTAGCCTAGAATTTTTACAGGCGAAGTTTCCCTTCTCGCAACAGCTTTGCCACGATCCGGGAGGTTTCTTTCATGGAAGGCAAAATTGGTCTTACCGAGATCCTCTTCATCGTGGCCATCGCGCTGCTGCTGTTCGGGCCCAGCAAGTTTGCGTCGCTGGGCAAAGGCCTGGGCGAAGGCATCCGCAACTTCAAAGCTTCGATGAAAGAAGAAGACAAGAAAGACGGCGACACGAACAACGAGAAGAAATCCTAGCTCACTCCTCCGCCCAGGATCTCACTTCTCTTCGCCGATCATCGACTCTGACGTTCTCGCAGCATCCGATACACCAGCGCCACCGGCAGTCCAACCACATTGCTGTAGTCCCCTTCAATGCGCGGAATCCACCGCGAAGCCATTCCCTGGATCGCGTACGCTCCGGCTTTGTCCATCGGCTCGCCAGTCGCCACATAGTCGCGAATCTCATCATCCGAAATCTCGCGCACACTTACGAAAGTAGTTTCAGAAGCCGTGTTCGCCTCGGCCACCGGCAACTGGCTACCGGCAACTGCTCTAACCAGGCACACTCCCGTAATCACCGAGTGCACACGCCCCGAGAGCATTCGCAACATGTGAGCCGCATCCGCCGCATCGACCGGTTTGCCGAGGATCGCCTCATCCACCACCACAATCGTGTCTGCCCCCAGCACCAGATCCTGCGGTCTCCTTCGCCAAACCGCCAGCGCCTTTTCGCGCGCAAGCCGTTCCGCACAATCCCGCGCCGACTCGCCTGCGATCGGAGTCTCATCCACGCCCGCCGGTTGCACGGTGAACGAAATCCCGGCATTGCGCAGAAGTTCCTGACGTCGGGGAGAAGAGGAAGCAAGCACAAGCATGCGAGGTCGATTCTACTGGAATTCTTTCACCCTCTAGCAGGCTCCGGAAAAACTCGAGAACATCGCAAGGAACGTGGAAGAGTGGCCCTTCAGGGCCGCGTAGTCGGGTCAAATCAGTGTGGGCTTTAGCCCCGGTGGTCGTCGTTACGTGGCTAACGGGCTTTTTCCGCAGCCTGTTAGGAAGCAACCAACTCGATCCGATTGCCGAACGGATCATCGACGTGACACCGCCGCACGCCTGGGATGTTGTCATCGTCTTTGACCTCCCGCCCCGCGCCGCGTAGCCGAGAAGTCAACCCGTCGTAGTCACTGCACCGCAACGCCGGATGCGCCTTCTTCGCCGGCCGGAAATCCACCTCCACTCCCAGGTGAATCTGTACGCCGTCACTTTCGAACCAGCATCCACCCCGCTTTGCCAGTTCAGCGGGCTTCTGCAGTTCGCGCATCCCCAGCACATCGCGATAGAAATGCCGCGCCGTCTCCTCGCCTCCCGCCGGCATCGCGAGTTGCACATGATCGATGGCAGTGAAAGGATGCGTTGGCATTCCGGAAATCCTCCAATCAGAAACAGCCAGTCTGCTCGGCCTTACCGGCTGCCCACCATTCCTCGCACCGATTCAATCAGCTTCGCCGAATCGTATCCCACACCATCTTTGAACACGGTCTCTACGTTTTCGATGTCCTCGATCTTCTTCGACGGATCACCCTTGACCACCACCAGGTCGGCTTGCTTGCCGGCGGCAATGGTTCCGATGCGGTCCAACTCTCCGAGGAACTGCGCGCCATTCGCCGTCGCGATATGGATCGCCTCCACCGGCGTGAATCCCGCTTCAACCAGCAACTCCACTTCGCGCTGATCGCCATATCCCGCAATCACCCCGCCCATGCCGGTTGGATCGAGCCCTGCGAGCAGCAAGCCGCCAGCCTGCGCAAAACTGTGTTCGAACTCCATCTCTTTCTTGAATGCCGCGGGCCACGGAGAAACATCCGCGTTATATCGCCGCCGTATGCCCGATTGCTCCCCGGCTCGCACCTTGTTACTCAGCACCGCGCTCCGCGCATCCGGAGACAGCGCATCCAACACACGCGTCTGCATAGCTGGCCGGCCCGGCACGAACATCTCGAACACCGGAAGCGTAGAAGTCACCGCCACATGGTGCTTCACCAGATCAAGAACCATGTCATGCACCGGCCCGCTCTGCACGTCGAGCTTTCCATAGAAGTCCACATCCTGAGGCGTGCTCGGACACTCTCCCGCCTTCTTCCACGGAAAGAATTCCGTATCCACCATCAATCCGTGTTCAAGGTCGTCGATCCCCAACTCGGCCGCTTCACGAAAACCGATGGAACACAAGTGTCCCGTGACCTTCGCGCCTCTCTTATGCGCCGCAGCCACGGCAGCTCCAAGTTCGTCAGACGTGATGAAGTTGTACGCTTTGAAACTATCCACTCCCTGGTCAAGCCAAAAGTTGACCGTCTTCGTTGCGTCGTCCGGGCCGGTGAGTTGATGCATTTGCAGCGCCCATGATCCTGCACCCTCAAGATACGGGCCCGTCACGTGTATCTTCGGCCCCAGCTTTTCCCCGGAGTCAATCTGTTTCTTGAGTTCGAGATCGGTATAGGGCTCCAGCGCTCCGGTAGTCCGTATGGTCGTCACCCCGCTCGCCAGATATAGCCGCGGAAAACTGAATCCCATCTCCCCAAAGATTCCGTTCCCCATCGGATAAAACATGTGATCGTGCATTCCAACCAGGCCAGGAATCACGCTGTAACCATGCAGGTCGATCACTTGCGCATCCTTCGGAACGCTCGCCGAAGAAGCATCGCCCACCGACTCAATCTTCCCCTTGCTAAGGACGACCGTCTGATCCTCGCGCGCCGCCGCGCCCGTTCCGTCGATCACACGCACGTGGGTCAAAGCCACCACAGGCGCATCCACCTTCACAAACTTCTTGAGTTCGCCAGAGAAGTTCTGCGCTGCTGCAAGCGAACAGCAGGCGACGAAAATAGGAATCAATCCGCGACGCATGACGCCTCCACAATATTTCGGGACTCAGAACAAGCGAGTCAGAACGATATGTTGGCCAGCTACGATCGGAGTTCGGGAACCGAGGGTAAATGAGGAGAGAAGACAGAGCAAGTGATGCAGAAACCGAAGCGTGGACCCGAAGGAACTACCGCTCGCTTTTGTCCCAGTGGGGAGTGGCTACGAAAGCAGTGAGCAATAGACATGCTCACTTGGCTCGGGCGGAGTCGTCCTTACATGGGAACGCTTTCGACAATGCCCGTTCTATGAGGACGGCGTTCTCCAAGTGCAGTTCCTCAGGATGATCTTGGAGATACTTCAGAAGAACCCGCTTCTCCTGTGCAACGGTGACCTCTGCATCGGGGCATACATGCGGCGACGCATTAGAGACGCCTTGAACGATTCCAGTGCAATAACCGTCACGCCATGCCTCAAATGTATTCTCGTGATAGCTCTTATCTTCTGTGCTGCGTAGGGAAATCTGGCACGACCCCACCAGTCCAAGACCCGTGGTCGCTTCCGTCTGCGGACGGCCGCTGCTAGACCCGACAGCGAAGAAAATGAAAGCGGCGATGTACACGAGAATATTCTTTGTCACGGGCTGCCTCCTCTTTCGGGGTGAGTTTAGACGGAGTAGAAGGCAGCCGCAAGCAACGAACGTTTGGCAAACCGAAATTCAGTTAGCTGTATTCGCAGAAAACCGCAAAGCCCCCGTGCGGTCGTGGCTCAACGTGAAAGTTGGTGCAGAGACTACTCTTTCCAAGGGGCGATGTAACGGTAATTCCTCCCGACCGATTGATCTGGTCTTTTAGCACTGTCGATATTGCGATTGTCGGCCAACTCATAGATGCCGGTTGGGCTGAAGCCAGTGTGTAGTTTATGGTTCCCTTGTTGGGTTCGTGCTTCAACGCTGCGATGTATAGACGCATGGTTTCAAACTCCTTTTGATTTCGGGGTTTCGGACTACTCTTGATTTTCGGGGTTATTGGGCGTTGCCTGCGGGTACACTCTTGGCGAACCAAGAATGGCTGAAGAGGAAACCTAAGGCGTAAAATTTATCATATGCCACGCTAGAAGATCAAAGGGCGGGTGGCCCAACCTTACCCCAATGGAGTCGCCACAACTGAAGGGTGCCCCATCCTTGCGTTCTTTGCAAGGGTGGGCGGCACGGGCCTATTCCTCTTGGCGTTTAGGTACCGGGGCGGCAGCATCGTACCCCCCTTGCAAAAAACACAAGGACGGGGCACCCGGCATCTCCTCCCAAATCGTGTCCGCAGGATTGTATCCAAGAAATCTAACCACAGCTTGCTTTCAACTTAAACGCTGAAGTTCGAAGCCTGGTCCGAAGTCTGAAGTCTGAGGTCCGACGCCTGGTGCCGGACGCCCGAAGCCGCCATCCATGCCTGCTAGAATTGAAGCTTAACGATTCCCCCATGGATTCCGCCCACATCCGCAACTTCGCGATTATCGCGCACATCGACCACGGCAAATCCACGCTCGCCGACCGCCTGCTGGAGCTGACCGGATCGCTCACCGCGCGCGAAATGCAGGCTCAGGTGCTCGACTCCATGGACCTGGAGCGCGAGCGCGGAATCACCATCAAGGCCCACGCCGTCCGCATGATGTACACGGCCAAAGACGGCCAAACCTATCAGATCAATCTGCTCGACACGCCCGGTCACGTCGACTTTTCTTACGAAGTTTCCCGCTCGCTCGCCTCCTGCGAAGGCGCTCTCCTCGTTGTTGACGCCTCGCAAGGCGTCGAGGCCCAAACTCTCGCCAACGCCTATCTCGCCATCAACAACGGCCTCGAAATTATTCCCGTCATCAACAAGATCGACCTGCAGTCCGCTGACATCCCGCGCACCAAGGAGATGATCGAAGGCGCCGTCGGTCTCGACGCGTCCGATGCCGTCCTCATCAGCGCCAAAACTGGCCAGGGCGTGCCCGACGTTCTCGAAGCGATCGTGAAGCGCATCCCGCCGCCCAAAGGCAATCCTGCAAACCAGCTTCAGGCCCTCATTTTCGATTCCTGGTTCGATCCTTACCGCGGCGTCATCGTCTTCGTCAGGGTTTTTCAGGGATCGGTGCGCAAGGGACAGAAAATCCGTCTTTGGTCCAATGGCCGCGTCTTCAACGTAGAAGGAATGGGCGTTCTCACGCCCAAGCCCGTCGACATCGACGAACTGGTTGCCGGCGAGGCCGGTTTCATCGTCGCCAACATCAAAGACGTCGCCGATGCCAAAGTCGGCGACACCGTCACCGACGACGCCAACCCGGCCATCGAAGCCCTTCCCGGTTTCGAGGAAATCAAGCCCATGGTGTTCGCCGGACTCTACACCGTCGACTCCCACGAACACACCCGCCTGCGCGAGGCGCTCGAGAAACTCCGCCTCAACGACTCATCGTTTTTCTTCGAGCCCGAAAGTTCCGCCGCTCTTGGCTTCGGCTTCCGCTGCGGTTTCCTCGGCCTGCTCCACATGGAGATTATTCAGGAACGCCTCGAACGCGAGTTCGGACTCGATCTCATCACCACTGCTCCCGGCGTGCGCTACAAGATTTACAAAACTGACGGTGTCATGGTCGAAGTCGACAACCCGTCCCGCTGGCTCGATCCCAGCGAGATCGACAAAATCGAAGAGCCCATCATTCTGGCCACGATTCTCACGAACGAAGAATATGTCGGCGGGATTCTGAAGCTGGTGGAAGAAAAGCGCGGCAAACAGAAGACCTTCGAATATGTCAGCTCATCGCGCGTCATGCTTCACTACGAACTGCCGCTCAACGAAATCGTCCTCGATTTTTACGACCGTCTCAAGTCCGTATCGCGCGGCTACGCTTCGCTCGACTATCATCTCGCCGACTATTGGGAATCGCCCATGGTCAAGCTCGATATTCTCGTCGCCGGAGAACCCGTCGACGCTCTCTCCATCATCGTGCATCGGGACTTCGCGTACGAGCGCGGCAAGGCCCTCGTCTCCAAAATGCGCGAACTGATTCCCCGCCAGATGTTCGAAGTCCCCATTCAGGCCTCCATCGGCGCCAAGATCATCGCCCGCGAAACCGTCTCCGCCATGCGCAAGAACGTGCTCGCCAAGTGCTACGGCGGCGACATTTCCCGTAAGCGCAAGCTGCTAGAGAAGCAAAAAGAAGGCAAGAAGCGCATGAAGCGCATCGGCCGCGTAGACATCCCGCAAGAGGCCTTCCTGGCCGTCCTCAAGGTCGGCGAAAGCAGCGATTGAGAGGGTCTACCAACCCAAACTGAAGAGGCAAGAGATGTTTTCTTTGGAGCTAGGCGACGAGGTTACCAACAAAACCTGCAATTGCTGCGGAGAGCCCTATAAGAGCGTTGTCGGATTTATTAAACGTGACAGCGATGCCTACGCAGTGTATTTCGCGACTCTTCAGACCGGTCATACCGAAATCACGGTGGGTCTAACGTTGAGCGTCGGAAAATGGTGGGACGACACTGCACTGAATGAACGACATTGGATCTACCTCATCATTGAACCCTCGCCAACCAACTTCAACATGAGAATTGGTGAACCGAGTAACTCTGCACATGCAAATTTCAAACCACTCGGGATCGCACTATCTCGCGAGAAAGCATTAGAAAGCGAGTTAAAGGATGACTTTTTTGCCGTTGCAGACTACATCGTCGACGAAGACCCTGCTGTGAACTCGTATCTCATGGGCCAGCAGATCAATATCCGCGGCCGAGTCTGCAAACACTAAAACGCTTTGGCCCGGGTGCCCCATTTCTCGCCGTTCTTGGGCGAGAAGTGGGGATTTCCCCACCATCTATCCAGCGCCCCTTCAAAAAGCATGTCATTCCGAGCAAAGCGAGGAATCTGCTTTTCCGCGACGAACACCACAATTCCATGAGTTAAAGAAATTCAATAGGCAACGCTTTCGGGTGGCAGAAAGCCTATGGGGTGTCGCAGCGCTTGAGCGCTACGATCAAGCCCCCAAACAGCAAGCAGCTTTAGCCGCCCGGAGGCCCCCTTCAACTTCCCACAACTCCCAATCCGTTATATCCTCGAAGCCGTCATGCGCACCCTTATCGCCGCACTCCTGCTCGCAGCCGCCGCGCTCGCCCAACAAGCCGCGCAACCCAAGCCCGAAGACACCGAAGTCTGGTCCCCCGAGCCCAAGATTGTCACACCCGGCGCAACCTGCACCGCCGCTCCCTCCGACGCGATCATTCTCTTCGACGGCAAGAATCTCGACGAGTGGGTCTCCGCTCAGGACCGCTCGGCCCCCGCGAAATGGATCGTCGCCAACGGCGTGATGACCGTCAGCAAAACCGCCGGCAACATCGAAACCAAGCGTACATTCCACAACTATCAACTCCATCTGGAATGGAAGGTCCCCGAGAACATTACCGGCAGCGGTCAGTTGCGCGGCAACAGTGGACTCTTTCTCGCCTCCACCGGTTCCGGCGACGCTGGATACGAATTGCAGATTCTCGACTCTTACAACAACAAGACCTACGTCAACGGACAGGCGGCCAGCATCTACAAGCAAAGCGCGCCGCTCGTGAACCCCAATCGCAAGCCCGGCGAATGGCAATCCTATGACGTCGTCTGGATCACACCTACGTTCAACGCCGATGGCTCCGTGAAGACTTCAGCCTACGTCACCGTATTCTTCAACGGCGTTCTGGTGCAGAATCACTTCGAGTTGAAAGGCGAGACGCGCTACATCGGCGCGCCGTTCTACAAAGCATTCAACGGAGCACCCATCAAGCTCCAGGCACACGGCGACAACAGTGAGCCCCTAAGCTTTCGCAATATTTGGGTCCGCGACCTGCATTAGCGTGAGATTGCTCCAGTTGGATAAGTAGCGTTGAAAGGGTGTTCTCTTTGAGAAATTTCGACGCGAAAAATCGGGTAAATCCGATCACAAATCGCGATTGTAAACATCGCACTATTCGATCCACACGCTCCGGCCAAGCCACGGAAACCCGCCAAAATCGCGCATAAAACGAAAGTACTAGTACTCCAAAATGTGCAAATCTCAAAACCGGATAGATTGCAATGACCCGGCACACAGCCCAATGTTAATGTCCGATGAACTGTCTAACTGGTTACTATTCATGGATTTAACGGCTGGAAAGCAGCCTTTCTGAAACCGACCGATCGGTCTTTACTAAAAGTCATCGCAAACTCGGTTTTCAATTCCACAAGCTTTTCCACAGGACAGGCGCCTTCCTGGGTGGAGCCGCCGCAAACCTAACTTCCTAAGGTACTTACCGGGGGTCTCTAAAGCCTTTACCGTATCCCGGCTCTTACTCATCGTCCCCAAGTCCGCCCTCAGCCAGTGACTCAAATCGAGTGCTGTTCTTGATGAATGCCATCTTTACTCTGCCGATAGGACCGTTGCGCTGTTTGGCAATAATGATCTCGGCCTTACCCTGTAACTCCGGATCATCCTGCTTGTAAACTTCTTCGCGGAAAATAAACATCACCAGATCGGCGTCCTGCTCGATCGATCCCGACTCACGCAGATCCGCCAGTTGTGGACGATGATCGCCGCCGCGGCTCTCCGGCGCGCGGCTCAACTGAGAGAGAGCAATCACCGGGACGCTGAGTTCCTTGGCCAGCGCTTTCAATCCTCGCGAAATCGCCGACACTTCCTGCGTACGATTTTCAAAACGCTTCCCACCGCCCGACATCAACTGCAGATAGTCCACGATGATCAGATCGAGCCTGCCGCCCTGCGCCTGCTTCAACCGCCGAGTCTTCGCTCGCATTTCGCTCAGAGAAATGCCCGGCGTGTCGTCGATGAAGATCGGCGCGTGCGCCAACTGTTCCATCGCACGCACAACTTTCTTCGTATCGTCCTGCCAGAGCGAACCGGTTCGCATTTTGTGCGCGTCGACTCGCGCCTGCGAACACAACAAGCGCATCAGCAGCGCCTCGCGCGACATTTCCAGAGAGAACACTCCCACTACGTTCTGATCTTCAATCGCCGCGTTCTCCGCGATGTTCATCACGAACGCCGTCTTTCCCATCGAAGGCCGCGCCGCGATGATCACCAGATCCGAACGCTGCAGCCCGCTCGTCATCTCATCCAGATCGACGTAGTGGGTTGCCAGTCCCGTAATGCGCTGGCCGCGCTGCAGCAGGGCATCGACCGATCCGAACGATTCGCGGACGATTTCCTGCACGCCCATGAAGCCGCGCCCGATGCGCTTTTCCGAGAGCTGAAAGATCGCAGCCTCGGTGTCGCTCAGAACGTCTTCCGCCGAATCCGACTGATCGCTGGCGCGCGCAATCGCCGTAGTCGCGGCCGAGATCACGCCCCGCAGCATCGCCTTATCGCGTACGATCTTGACGTAGTGCTCAATGCTCGGG
>Ga0207761_1000806_pt1 | contig 10812 bp, 13 predicted proteins | sample LuqExpMetageno34_FD_187792 | JGI IMG/M metagenome (GOLD analysis project Ga0207761, IMG submission 187792) | Tropical forest soil microbial communities from Luquillo Experimental Forest, Puerto Rico - Sample 34 (SPAdes) | ecosystem: Environmental > Terrestrial > Soil > Tropical forest ... | reverse complement strand
CATCCGCCTACTCTCCCGCACGCGCTGACCGTCTCCGCCTCCTGACAACCGCAATCCTGTAGGGGCGGCTTCATGCCGTCTGCTCTCCCCACGTCTCCATGCCCGATCCGCTGCGCTCCAGAGCTCTTGCACTGTTAAACTCTTACACCTCTGCACTCAAGCCCCAGCCACTCAATCCCGCGCCTCCGATCGCCGTTCGCTGCTCGCGAATCGCCTCTGGCCGATTACGAATCACCGATTACTGATTGCCGGTAATCTCCGTCAGCCCTGATCTGCTATCTTCTTAACGTGCCCGAACCCGCTCCCAAACTCGCCAACATCCGTCTCCACCCCATCAAATCCCTCGACCCCGTCGAAGTTTCCGAAGCGCGCATCTCCCCCTCTGGCGGGCTCGTCTACGACCGCGCCTGGGCCCTCTACTCCGTCGACGGCAAATGGGTCAACGGCAAACGCACTCCCCTCATCCACTTCATCCGCGCCAACTATTCTCCCGATGTCCGGTCCGTCACGCTCTCCGTCCCCGGCGATCGCCGCAAAATTCCCACCCGCACCTTCGCCTTCCCCGAAGCTCACGATGAAGCCTCCGAGTGGTTCAGCGTCTTTTTCGAGCAGCAGATTATCGTCCGCTATTCCGAAAACGGTTTTCCCGACGACTCCCTCGCCGCCGGCCCCACCATCGTCTCCACTGCCTCTCTCCAGGCCGTCTCCGCGTGGTTTACAAAGGAGCGCCAAATGCTTGCTGCTTCTCAATTGCAGCAGAACGATTCGCGCGGAGGTGAGCTCTCAATGGCCCAGACCGCCGCACAGGGCTCTTCCTGGGAACGCCGATCTTCTACCCTGAGCGCTTCTGGCGAAGGGCCTGATCGGCGTCTTTCGTCCAGCGATCAATGGCCCCCACCGCTCTCCGCCGACGACCTACGCCTGCGCTTCCGCGCCACTATCGAAATCAACGGCGTCCCCGCCTTCTGGGAAGATCAACTCTTTGGCCCCGACGATCGCAGCACCATCCGCTTCACCATCGGTGACGTTCACTTTGAAGGCAGCAATCCCTGCGCCCGCTGCCCCGTCCCCCCGCGCGATCCCCGCACCGGCGAAACTCTCGACGGCTTCCAAAAACGCTTCGCCCAACTCCGCGAAGCCACGCTGCCGCCATGGTCGCCGCAAGAACGCTTCGATCATTACTACCGCCTGTCCACCAACACCCGCGTCCCCAGCTCCGAATCCAACAAACTCCTCCGCGTTAACGACCCTCTCACCCTGTTGTGATCCAATCATCAATCTCGTCATTCCGAGCGCAGTCTGCGCAGCGAGGAGCTCTTCACCATCGCACGCTTTTTGTGCGATGAATCTCTCTTCCTCAATCCATCTCGATTCCCGTGTAGGGGCGGCTTTACGCCGCCTGCTTTTCATGTTCTGCGGGACGCCAACCGGCATCATGCGTCTGCCCGCCGCGGCATCCCAGTAGTGGCGGGTCTTCAGACCCGTGCCTTTCGCTGCGTCTTGGCATCGTGGGACCGATCGCCATTCTTTGGTGTCGAATAGCCAATGCTCCCTCTGCATGTTGAACGAGATTTCCGACTGCTGTGGAACCTTGCACCGCTGCAGCAAAACCTCTATTTCCTGTTTTTGCTGGCTGTTGCCTTGATCACCGTTACGTTTGTGGCCCAGGTGTGGCGCTTTGTCAACGACCCGACCTCTAACCGCCCCCTTGCGTTTCGCCGGCTTGGAACGCTCCGTCAGCTTCATTTGTTTTCGTTGATTCTCTTGCAGGCTACCTGCGCTGACGGTATGTTTCGCGCGATCCGAGCAATCGAACGTTCCAAAATTTCGCTCAGCCCCATGGGCTTCGAGGCTTTCGACACCGTTCTGACCCTCGAGTTCATCTCCTCGGCCTTGCTCTTGCTTCTTCACTCGCTCCAATGGTTCATGTCGCACCGTCTCGCCACTCGCCACTAGTCACTCGCCACCGCCATTAAAATACTTCCTCGGCGGAAACAACCCCCTCCTCACCATCTCTTCCCCGCACCTCCGCCGAATCTCCTCAGACCAGTTCACCCACCCGCGCTCGCTCAATCCCAAAAAATGCCGCGCCCGTTCATACTCCACCAACCCCAGGTAGTACAACCGGAACATCACCATGCGCGACGCCTTCTCCGGTTCCCCCAACGCCGCCTGGCCCGCCAGCGCAAAATCCGCTACCCAGTCTTTCAACTTCGGCCGCACATCTGGCCGCCACAAATATTTCGAGTCCTGCTTCCAGTCGAGCGCCGCCACTCCCCGCTTCGTCTCCAACACCTCCCGCGCTCCCCGGTACACTTCCCAACACACATCAAACGCCATCTCCGCCTTTGGAGTGCGGCTTGCCCTGAACCCAGAAGGGCGATTCATCGCCGCTTTCTCCACCAATCCAACGTCGCTCCGCAAATGAACTTGAGGGTGCTCCATTCTTTCCGTGCTTTTTACGGAAAGGGTCGGCTCCGACGATCGAACGCCGAACAAACTTCTTTTCCTCTGCTTCTCTCTTCGCTCGCTACTCGCCCGCCGTAGCCTGTTTTCGGCGAAGGCGGGTCGCCACTAGCACTTCAACTGGTATTCCCACACCCTCTCCCGCGTATTCGTCTTCAACGCCTCCTGCCACTCCCGCTTCCTCTTCAACACCTCCCATCCTCCGTGCTCCTCCTTCCGCAAACGCCGCAGTTGCGCCGAAATGCTCGCTTCCGGAAACTCCGTCTTGCGCGCCAGCTCCGCCAATGTCATCCATCCGTCGTACTGCGCCGCCTGGCACATCACCTGCCGCACCACCTCCAATTGCGTCGGCAACCGCTCGCCGCTCCTTGCCGTTCCTCCCTCGCACTGCTCCCCTCGCACAGTCCCTCTCCGTCCGTCACCACTCATGTAACACCCCAAAGTCCGCCCGAATTCGAAGCCCCGCGCTTCTCTAAAGCGACATCCGAATCGTCCTTACGCCCGAGGCTCATCCCGCAATTCTTCGCCTTTGTCATCAAGCTCTTTTTGCTCAACTGGATCCGGCTCCCATGCCGACCAATCCGGATCCTCGTAATCCCCTGCGCAGCCGCTGCAACAGCTCACAAAGTTTTCCTGCTTTTCCACAGCTTTCCACAGGTCCATGATTTCTCTGTTACTCGACTGAGTGATAACGCTTGCGTTATTGTTGGTATCGTATTCCTGTAGTCCCGCTACCCGGAGGTATCCGTGTCTAAGGCCCGCTGCGCGTTCGCCTTGCTTCGCGCTCTCACTCGCCCAAGTTGCGTTCCTCCCGCAACCTCGCTCTCCTGTGTCTCGCACTCTCTTCCCTTCCGCCTTCGTTCTTCGCCGCCACCACCCACCTCGCCAACTTACGTCTCACTTGCGTTATATGAATTAGAGGACTCACAGAACCCCTTTTCCGTGGCTTCCGCCCATACACAAACAAAAAGCGTGACCTGCGCTCTCTTCGAGCCTCCGCGGTCGCGCTTCCTTCCGCGCAATCTCCGATATTCCGTTAACTGGCCATCTTCATTCGGTTTCCTTCATTCACCCCTCCATCCCGGCGATTTCTGCGCATTCGGGCCAACGTGCAGGTGCTATGAAAGCTCGTCATCCTGGGGAGTGCCTTTTGCGACGAAGCATCTCAACCGGTCCCTCTCGACATCCAACTGACCTGTCCCGCGTCTCCCCCGAAAATGAAATGGCCTCGATTTCTCGAGGCCATTTGCGAATTTCGCGTTTCGAATTTCGTCGTTTACGACTCCGGCCCCTTCGGCGGCACTCCCTTCAAGCTCTCCAGCATCTGTTCCTTGCGATACACCAGCGAATTGATGTCATACGTCGCCAGTTCAAACCCGTGTCCATGCGTAATCGCATCTGTCGGACACGCTTCTACGCAATATCCGCAAAAGATGCACCGCGAATAATCGATGTTATATACCTTCGCGTAGCGCTCGCCAGCGGAAATTCGCTTTTCCTCGGTGTTCTCCGATGCCTCGATATAGATGCAATTTGCCGGGCACGCCGCCGCACACAAGAAACATCCTACGCATTTCTCTAATCCCATTTCGTCGCGATGCAGCACGTGAATGCCCCGGTACCGCGGCTGGAAGGTTACAGGCGTGGCCGGATAGTTCTCCGTCACCGTCTTTTCAAACATCGTCTTGAACGTGACGCCGAACCCTTTCACCAGCGCCACCGCCGTCGCCCCAATCTCTTTGATCAGTGATCCCATAATCCCTTGTGAAACGGCGGCTTTACACCGCCATCCTTGTAGCGGCGGGTCTTTAGACCCGTCCGAGCGATCCACAATCCGAACAGCCCTGTCAGTCTAGCAAACCTGCCATCATCACTCAATTTGAGCTATGCCTACCGCGTCAGCACTAGTTGCCCTTCCATGAAGCTCGAACCGGATGGCTTGTTGGTCCCGCCCGCCGGCTGTTGCTGCCCCTGACCACCCTGCTGCTTCTGCTGTTGCTTCTGCTGCGCCGCCTTTTCCGCTTCCGTGACCGCCTTCCGAAACTCTTCCACCGCTTTCATGTCCGGCGCCTTCAACCCATCCTTCCCCGAATAATTCCAGATGGGCGCATTATCGAGGGGATATTTTATGCCTCCCGCTTGATAGACCTTCATCGTGTCCTGCGCCATGCCGACTTGCACGCCCTCGCCCGTGTGTCGCGTGTCCGGTCCCGGGTCCTGCGTTGCAGCCGGCGGTGTGCCTTGGTGTGCGCCGACCCGAATCGAGTTATCCGTCCCCTCTAAAACCACAGGGCGCGAATCGACCGGTCCACCACCTACCGTTCCCTCCGCCACCTTCCCGGAGCCTCTTTGAACCGTGATCACCAGGTCCGCCACTTCCACATCTTCTGTCAGCTCAAACCGCCCCCACTTCATTAGCGCTTTCTCTACATCCTGTCGTGCCTTCATGTTCGCATTCGGATCCGACATCGGTTCGCGCAAGTCCGGATGGATCTGCACCGCCACAAAATGCGCCTTCAACACTAACTCCGGCAGCACCTTCTTGTTCTTCTTATCCGCAATGGCCAACACTGCGAAAGCCAGAATCAAAGTCATCAACAAACCTGTCCGGAATCTCATAGGACCTCCGGGAACCACCGTCATTCACAACGTATGACGTAATGCGCAGCCTCGTCGTTGCTTCCTTACCTCGTTACCTCATTACTTCTTCCTTCAACGCCTCAATAATCTGCTTCCCGTGAAACCGGCCGTTCTCAATAAAAATCTCCCCCGTAAACCTGCCTCCAATCACCACGCCCGCCAGGTAAATTCCTTTCACATTGCTCTCGAGTGTGTTGGGATTCAGCAGCGGCTTCCGCGAATCCGCATCCAGCTTCACTCCGAGGCTTTCGATGAACGTGTAGTCTGGATGGTATCCCGTCAGCGCAAACACGTGTTTCGCCGGCACCAGCTTCACGCCCCCACCATGCTCGATTACTACGCCCTCGCTCACAATCTCCTTCACCTTCATGTTGAAAATCGCCCGTACCTGCTCCGCCTTGATGCGATTCTCAATGTCCGGTCGTACCCAATACTTGATCGACTGCCCCAGATCCGCTCCTCGCACCAGCAACGTCACCCGTGCGCCATTCCGGTACAAATCCAGCGCCGCTTCCACCGACGAGTTTTTCCCACCAATCACAGCCACGTCCTGATTCCAGAACGGGTGCGGCTCCGTGTAGTAATGGCTCACATGTGGCAGGTGTTCCCCCGGCACGCCCATTTCGTTCGGCAGATCGTAATACCCCGTCGCGACCACCAATTTCCGGCCGTGATACCGCTCCTCTGCTCCATTCTCTCGCTCCGTCACCACCGTGAACGCCTCATCGTGCCCATCTACTCGCAGCACCTTCTCATACAGCCGCAGCTCCAGCCCATAGTGCTCCGCGCCCTTCCGGTAATACTTCAGCGCCTCCGTCCGTGTCGGCTTCTCCCCGCCGCACACCATCGGCAGATCGCCAATCTCCAGCAACTCCGGCGTCGTAAAAAACACCATGTTGACCGGGTAGTTGTAGATGGAATTGCACAAGCAGCCCTTATCAATCACCAGCGGTCGCATCCCCGCCCGCTTCGCTTCCATCGCGCAAGCCAACCCCGTAGGCCCCGCCCCCACACAAATCACATCATACGTAGCAGTCATCATCCCTCTTCGATTTACCCAGGTCCCATTCCGTTACTCCGGCCTGCCACACCCTCCGACCGTCATTCCGAGCGAAGTCTCCGGAGCGAGCAGCTCTTCACCATCGCACGCTTTTTGTGCGATGAATCTCTCTTCGATCGCTCCGAGGACCACAGAACGTTGTCATCCTGAGCGAAGCGAAGCATCTCTTTTACCTATCATCGCGCCCCAGAAAACAACGCTGTCATCCTGAGGAGCGCCGCTTGCGACGAAGGATCTCAACCACTGCGTCTTGTCTCAAGCCGATCCGCTCACTTGCAACGATGGCTCTACGCCGCCATCCTGCTTTTGTAGGGACGGCCTTCTGAAGCCGTCCGTCTAGCTCGCCGTGTCGTGAGAGCTTCACGCCGGAGGACTCGCGTCGTCGTTCAAAAATGACTGAAAAATCCTCAACAGTCGAAACCCGACATAGTCCTCTCGTCGAATATCGCGACAATAACAGTCCCAGTAACTCCTAATCCGCTCACAAGTCTTCCCGAAGAAGTCCTGATTCTCTCGCAAAAAGCTGCCGTATACTCGGCCATCAAGCAATTCCGCATTTTCATAAATGACGTCGAGAATCTCCTTCACGTACTCGCTCGCCAGCTGAACGACAAACGGAGGAATCCAGATGCTCTTGGACCCGATTGTTCGCTTGAGGTTTTCCTGCCTGACATTCCCGTCGCAGTGGCGTGTCAGCAAGCATGTCAGGAGCTCTTGTTCCGTTGCGTCCAATCCCACCCGCAGAATTGCGTTTGGATCGTGATAGATCCGATACGGAATGACAAGAAGTTCCCCGTTCACGGTGACTGAATAGGTCCCTATGGGCGCGTGTGAATCTCCACTCAATCGTGAAATCGCGTTCCGCGCAGATGAACGAACAGCTACGGGAAACGCATTTGTGAGTAGTTCGTTGCCCATCGGTCGCCGGCTCAGCCCTCTTGTTGCGGCTAGATCGATCTCCTTCTCTTCCTAGCTTACAACTCATGACTCTCCAGAATCTCCACCAACTCCCCACGAAACTTCTCCAATTTCCTCAACCTCTCCTCCGTAGCCGCGACCTCCGTCTTCTTCCACACAAACACAGCCGCGCCAGCCTTCTTCAATAGGACACTGAAGTTCCCATCCACCATCCACGTCGCCGGCGCCAGCAACCGCAATCCGCCATTCTCCACCGGAGTCAGCACCGCCACACACTCTCCCCGGTGCACGCACAACGCATTCTCATAAGGTGGAATTGCAATCGGCCGGAACCCCGCCTCAAACAACCGCTCCAGCGTCTCCATCTGCACCCGCGTCAATTCCATAACACTCGATTATACGTGCTCGCTAGCGCTTGAGGGTGGCCCATCCTTTCGCGCCTTCTTGCGAAACGGTGGGTCTGCTCTTCGTCTTTCTTGACTTCTCATCCAACTCTATTTCTTTCGCCCTTTCCGGCTCGGTGCTACCGTAATTCTAAGGAGAACACCCATGCGCCTAACCATTCTCCTCGCCGCTCTATTTGCAATCTCCTTCGCGTCCTCCGCCCAAAGGCAGCTGGCCCACTCCCCGCGCATCCAGCACGCCAAAACCGTCATCTTCCTCAATCAAACCGGCTCCGACGCCGTCGGCTCCGAATCATTGGCGCAACTCAAAAAATGGGGCAAATACAAAATCGTCAACGACCGCTCCCAGGCCGATCTCATCTTTCTCCTCTCCGCTGATCCCTATCACGGCGGAAACATCATTTTCGCGGATGGTCAAACGGGCTCGATCGATGATAACGGCCGCATTGCCCAGGATCGGGTCCCCAGCTATTCCAAGGCCTCTCCCACGCGCTATGCCTATCTCTCGGTCATCGACGCCAAAACCGGCGACAATCTCTGGACCGACAAGCACGCCTGGGGCGGTCTCCTCACTGGCTTCAACAGTGTTGGTGCCCGCCTAATCCATGAACTAGAGAAGCAAACCAAATCCTAACCGCCGAATTTAAGTCGACCTCACTAGAACTTGAGGGTGCCCCATTCTTTGAGGCTTCTTGCGAAACGGTGGGTCTGCTCCTTCGCTTTTGCGATTTCGGCCTCCTCCAAAAACAAGAACGGCGCAGCCCGCAAGCCGCGCCGTTCATCCCAAAATCAATTCCTCTGTGTTCTCTGTGTCTCCGTGGCCAATCCTAGGCCGCCGTCGAGTCCGCCTCATGCCCCTCCAACTGCGCCAAAATTTCCCGCAGCGTCCGTACCAACTCGTCCCGCGAGACATGGCTCTTCTTGAACTGCAACCGGAACCGGAACGCCTCATTCTCCGGCTCATACTGAAAAATGAACGGCTGCGGCTTCTGGGGCCCTGTCAGACGATCGTCGGACCGGTCCTTCCGCGCCTCATCCCGCGTCAACCCGCCTGCTAGGATCTTCGCCACCATCTCCGCCATCTTCTTCTCGGTCGGCTGCTTCGCAATCTGCAGCAGCAGCGACTTCGACAGAATCCCGCCGTCAACGCACTTCTTCCGCAGCGCCTCTGGAATCAGCCGCAGCGAAAGCGTTTCGCTCACCGAACTCCGTGCCCGGCCGATCTTCTTCGCCACGTCGTCATGTGTGTAGTCGAACTGTTCCGCCAGCCGCTGCAACCCGTCCGCTTCTTCAAACGGCGTCAAATCCTTCCGCTGAATGTTCTCAATTAGCGCGATTTCCAGCGTCTCCGCATCATCCGCCATCTTCTCAATGCACGGCACCTCGCGCAGGCCCGCCGCCCGCGACGCGTGATACCGCCGCTCGCCCGAGATGATGTAATAGCAGTCTTCGCGCGGCATGAACCGCACCAGCAGCGGCTCCAGTACGCCTTTCTCGCGGATTGACTCCGTCAACTCGCGCAGGTCTCCCAGCGCTTTTCGCGGTTGCTCCGGGTTCGGGCGAATCTGATCCACAGGGATCATTCGCCCCACCGCCGCACCGCTATAACTCGCCAGCGATTCTACGTAGTGCGCGTCATGCCGCATCTTCAGCGTGACGGGCAACCCGACTCTCTTCGACACGTTGTACTACCTCCGCTGCCAGTTTTTTGTATTCCACCGCGCCCGGTGATTTGGGTGCAAATGTGAATATCGTTTCTTTGTACGCCGGACTCTCTTCCAGCCGCACGTTCTTGGTGATCTTCGTCTTGAACAGCACTTCCCCGAACACCGTCCGAATCTGCCCGTGCGTGTCCTTGGAAATATTCGTCCGCTTGTCAAACAGCGTGATCACCACTCCCAGCATTTTCAGTTGCGGATTCGGCCGCTGCCGGATGCGCTCATACGTCTCCAGCAAATCATCCGTTCCTTCAATCGCGAAATACGCAGCCTGAATCGGCACCAGCAAATGCGTCGACGCCACCAGCGCATTCACCGTCAAAATCCCCAGCGACGGCGGCGTGTCGATCACCACATAGTCAAAATCTTTCAAAAGGGGCGCCATCGCGTCCTTCAACCGGTATGGCGCATCGAACTGCCCGCTCAACACCGTTTCCAACTTTGCCAGCGCCAGCCGCCCCGGCCCCACGCTCAGCATCGGGTCCTTGCTCGCCTTCACCACACTGCCCATCGGCGTCCGCGCGTCCCCCAGCACCTCGTACATCGATTCCTTTACTTCCCCCATGTCGAAAAACGCGATCGTCGAGTTCGCCTGCGGGTCCAGATCGATCAGCAGCGTGCGCCGCCCCTTTCCGGCAATCGCCGCAGACAAGTTGATCGCCGTCGTCGTCTTCCCGACTCCGCCCTTCTGATTCGCAATTGTGATGATCGCCGTCATCTACTTCCCGCCTCCACCACTCCTCCCGCCCCTTTTTGGAGTGCGGCGATTTATCGCCGCCTTTCACACTGCAAAATCTTGGCCCGCCATCAGTCCTTACTTCCTTGCCTCGATACTTCCCTGCTTCCTCGTCTGCCTACACCCATTCCCCGGAAGGCACTGACACCACATCAGTTTTTGCTGTGATTATGCCGGCAGCCAGGCCCGGTGGCATACGCTCACTCTAAGGTCCATTACTACGCCCACGCAAGCAAATTCTATGATTTTCCCTAGCTGCCAGTGGAAATCTTTCTCTCATCGCTGCTTGACGGGTGCCTCATCCTTCGCGCTTTCTGCGAAGGGTAGGTCTGCTCTGAAGCTTCTAGGTTTGGCGGGGTCCCATTCTTTGCGCCATCTATGCGCAAAGGCCAGGTCTCCTCTTCGGGTTGTACCCAACTGCTCCCGTCTCCGTGCTCTCTGTGCCTCCGTGGCTTCCAAAAAAATCTCGCCGCAACTTCCGTCGCGGCGAGAGCTGAACGTTAAGTTTGCCTCTCCAACCTACGCTGTCTTTGTCCGGATTGCTTTCGTGCTTCCCAGCAGTCCCAGCAACCCCGCTACCAGCAGCAGCAAGCTCGACGGCTCAGGCGTGCTCACCACCGCCGGTCCGCCTCCCCCTCCGCTGCTGCCATGGCCACCCGACGACTCACTGCCGCTCGAGCCTTGCCATCCAGACCCGCCGCCAGCGTTATCGTCGTCGCCCACACCTTCGGAATGATGGAACATTGCGCCTAGCGTGTATCCATGCGTTCCGAGGTTCTCGCTTGTCTTTCGGTCTTCGGATCCGCTTGAGACCAGAGACAACGTTGCCCCTAGGTTCCCTCGCGCCTCCGTGTTTTCCCCGCCCGCGAC
>Ga0207761_1000805_pt1 | contig 10815 bp, 9 predicted proteins | sample LuqExpMetageno34_FD_187792 | JGI IMG/M metagenome (GOLD analysis project Ga0207761, IMG submission 187792) | Tropical forest soil microbial communities from Luquillo Experimental Forest, Puerto Rico - Sample 34 (SPAdes) | ecosystem: Environmental > Terrestrial > Soil > Tropical forest ... | reverse complement strand
ACAGCGAAAGCAAATGTGATGAAGGCCCCCACCTTTGCGAGCACACGGGGACATAGGAGAGGAAGGCCCGGCCGGTTCCACCAGCTTGACGGTGATCGAACTCGGCTTTGATAGAAACACGACTCTTACTTCTTGCCTAGTGTTGACTACAATTTCTGAGCTCTTCTCGTAACCGAAAAACTGCTCCCACTGCCGGATTCCTTCCTCCAGCGAACGCACTACGATTCCCAGATGATCGATCACCATTTCTATAGTTTTCTTAGGTCGTCAGCTTGTTCGCTTAGGCTTCGATCAGAACACTTGGGCGTCAAATCCCCGTCTCAGCGCCATCATTCGCGCAATTCCGGGACAGACCCGTGTGAGAATCCGCTTCACGATCAAGCCCGGTGTGAGTTGGTAATTGGCTGCGCGGCGGATTTCTCGCGCGGCCATCGCATAATCCGCGTTCGAGAGATACCAATTGGCCCACCCGCTATGAACTTTGCGCAGGTGGTGCATGATAATTCCACGGATCTCAGCGGAGTTTTGGTTGGAACTTTGGTCGGTAAGCGCCAGCCATTTTTCGTAGCGGCGCTGCTCGCATTGCAGCCGGAAGTCAACCTCGTCCCATACTGCAGATGATCCGTTGTGCCGCTTTTCGGCTGGCGTTCGATCGATGACAACCAAAGGCTCGTTCACAAAGCAGAAATCGGTAACGAGCGCCAGGCGAAAAAGAAAATCGTAATCTTCTGTAAAGCGAAGGTCAGGATCAAAGCCTCCTACCTTCCGTACCAGATCCGCTCGGCAAACCAGTGTAACGATCGATATTCCAGCGGGTGTCGTCGCGAGAGTCTTTACGGCATCGGGCAGCGTGCCTACCGATTCTTCGTAATGTTGACCAAAAAACTCGAACGCCGTTGTGTCCATGTGCTGGTTGTTAACGAACTGACCATCCGTAAAACACGCTCCGCGTCGATCGCCGAATTGCTCAATCGCACGAAACTGCCGCTCTAGCTTCTCCGGTAGCCAACGATCATCCGAATCAAGAAATGCTATCCACTCACCCTTCGCCTGGAGCATCGCATTGTTCAAAGCGACGCTCTTCCCTTGATTTGGCTGGCGAAAATATCGGATGCAATCTGTCTTTGATTCTCCGCTTTGCAGATAAGACGTGATGAGGTCCGAGGTAGCGTCACTCGATCCATCGTCGGCAATGATGAGTTCGTAGTCCGAGAAAGTCTGTGCGAGCACGCTATCCACTGCAGCTCCGAGAAGGTGGGCGCGGTTATATGTAGCGATAATGATTGAAACACGAGGGATCAATAGTTCACCGTAACTTGGAGGCAGATGAATAGTTGATGCAGCGTGGGTGTGAAGTAGGAATCGGTTTAAGCTTCGCAGCACTGCCCAGCAATGCTCAACTCGGAATCTACCTGCGTTACCACACGCTCGACAGAGAACTCACTCGGTATATTCAAAAAACCAGCCCATTCATCACGTGGGTGAGCTTGAGGCTTGGTGCCGATCATCAGTTCAGGGATGCAGTCCCAAATGTCGAGGCGCTCATGTTCGTTGAACAGCGTGACGCGCCAGTGATAGGGTCCGGGCTTCAACGGCAGAGGGCCCATGCGATGGTAAAAGCTGTGAATCCCGGGTTCCAGGCTTAAGTTGAAAGCGGCATTTCCCCAAAGCAGTTGCCCGTCAGGATTGTTGATTTCGACACCATGCACACCAAGGCGAATCGCTTGATTCACTTCCACTGTGAACTTGACCGTAAAGGGACCAAGCGTGGTCAGCAGATGAGGATGCTCTGAGCGGGGCTCAACAATTTCCCAGCTCAGGAACCGCGCTTTCACGTGTGGCACATCTTTCCTGCGTGCATTGACCGTTTCCCCTGACATGAGCGCAGCTTCATATGCGCCGACAACTTCGGCGGTGGGCCCGAGCATGCGAACTTGACCGTAGTCCATCCAGAGAACCTTGTCGCATAGCCTGCGAATCTGATTCATTTGATGACTTACCAAAACCACGGTGCGTCCACCCTGAGAGACTTCTTTCATTTTCCCGAGACACTTCTTCTGAAACTCGATGTCTCCAACAGCCAATACCTCATCAACCAACAAAACTTCGGGCTCTAAATGAGCGGCGACGGCGAAGCCGAGCCGGGTGTACATGCCGCTGGAGTAGTGTTTCGCAGGCGTATCCAGAAATTTCTCGACGCCGGCGAAGGTGACGATCTGATCGAACTTCGACTGTATCTCGGATTTCTTCATACCGAGAATCGATCCGCTCATGAATATGTTTTCGCGCCCGGTCAGTTCGGGGTGGAAACCAGTGCCAACCTCGAGCAGACTTCCAACGCGCCCCCAGATCCTGGCGCGCCCCGAGGTCGGTTTTGTAATGCGGGTGAGAACCTTCAACAATGTGCTCTTGCCTGCGCCGTTGCGGCCGACGATTCCAAGAATCTCGCCCTGGTGGACTTCCAGGTTGACATCGCGCAACGCCCAAATCAGTTCCGCCGCGGGGCCGCGTTGCAAAAGACGAAGCGGGGCCGTCAAAGCGTTCGTTAGAACGTCGCGCAAGGCGAGATACCGCTCGCGACGGCCGAGCCGGTAGGATTTGCTGAGATTTTCAACTTGTATCGTCAGGTGGCTCATCGTTTACATCCTGTCCGCAATGGTCCCTTCCATATTCTTGAAGTAGAGCAATCCTCCAAATAGCAAGACCGCAACCATCGCTCCCGAAGCGAAGAGCAGCGGCCCCGGAGGCTGACCGTGTCCAGTCAGCGCCCACCGGAACCCTTCAATCACTCCGGCCATTGGATTGAGGCCATACAGCCAGCGCCATTGAGCGGGCACGAGTGTGCTGGGATACGCCACGGGCGAGGCGAACATCCAGAATTGAACAATAAAGGGAATGGCATACCGGACATCGCGGTAGATGGCGTTGAGCGCCGATAGCCACAATCCAGTTCCGAGCGCGGTTGCGACCGCCATCAAAAGGAAAACGGGCAAAAGCAGCGCCGTTACTCTCGGAGTCAAATGGTAGTAGAACATCATGCCGATCAACATCATCAGCGATACCGTGAAGTCGACCAGCCCCGAAAGCACTGCCGATGTGGGCAGCAGGACGCGAGGAAAATACACCTTCGTGATAACTCGCTCTTGCTCAACGATCGTATTAGTGGAATTCGCCAGGGCGCTGGCGAAGTACATCCACGGCAGGAGCGCACAGTAATAGAAAACTGGATACGGTAGCCCTTGCGACGGCATTTTTGCCAGACGTCCGAAGAAGAAGCTGAACACCAACATTGTGCAGAACGGCTGGATGATGACCCAGCCGACGCCAATAGCCGTCTGCTTGTACCGCACTTTGAGATCGCGCCACACGAGAGAGTACAAGAGCTCCCGGTACATCCACATTTCATGGAAGTTGATGTCGAACCAGCCGCTGGGCGGAGCGATGTCGAATGTTGGCGCGCTCTCGCCGGATGCAGGCTTTACGTCGGTCACACGGCCCTGGTTCGTAAGGGCGGCCTCTCCGCCGGTTGTGATGTGTAATGACAAATTGATGATTCCCCCTGCGCTACGCGTGTTTTTTCTGGTGGCAAGACTGGTTGCGTTATCGCTGCACCTTCACATTCGCGGTAGCGTCTCGGCGAAGAGAATTTCTTCCCGCTTCAAGGCGGGCAACTGGAGCCACCACTGACGAGGCGTATAGCCCGTCACGTGAAATAGATAGTCTTTTGCCATGTCTTTCCAATAGGGCCATCGTCCAGCGATCGGCCCCGTCGGAGTGTGAATGGGAAGATGGCTCTTCCACTTCCGGCGCAGAAATGCCCACGTGGAGTAAATGTCGCGTCGCGCCATGAGCCGGTCTGCAGTGTCGTGAATACACGGAGCATCTACCACATAGTTATGCAGGCCCTTCACCACTGCCTCCATGCAGATGTCCGGTGCATAGCCAAAAAAGCTTGGCAGAGCTGGATCGAATCGCAAACCTGAAGATTTGCAAAACGACACAAGTAACTCATCGAGAGCCTGGATTCTCGCCGGTAGCTTCGGAGCCGGGAACATCTGGCGCTCCCGGTGGTAGACGTGCCCGGCAAGCTCACCGTCGAACCGGCAACCAATGCATCCCACTACTCCCAGGGGCACTCCGCTGCGCTCCAGCTGTTTCACCTGATGAATGAAGCGCTCCGCCCATCGGAGCGGCAATATGACATCCTGGTGCAGGCATACGATGAGGTCATGCCTTGCCTTATCGATACCATCATTGAAGGCCGCAGCCGCCCCTTTGAATCCTCGCTGCGCGAGAATCTGAAACTCAACGCCTTGAGTGCGCTGCTTCGTGAACAACGGAGAGGAAAGGAAACATCGGCTGTAGATCTCTTCGTTCCCCACAGGAATGATGAATGTGATCGCCTCGACCGGAGACGCTTGCTGTGCCATTACTCTTCAACTCCTTATTTTTTCGATGTAGTGTTTTGTCGGACTGTACTAAGTCGGGTAGCGTTCAGGAAGCACCGCGCGGGTTGCGGGTTGTCGCGCTGGAGCGTTCGGGCGAGCGAAGAGAGCCCACAACCTTCCCATCTGCTCCTTGCGGAGGTAGGCGACGCACTCCCGGGGAATCGCCCTTGGTTCCTGGCGTAGATAGCACCAGACAAAACCTAAGAGTCGCAGGGCTGCTCCCGCGATGATGGGACGCTCCGTCACTCGTATAAAGCATTTGGCAATTTCAAATACCGGGATACTGCCGAAAGAATAGTCGAGTCGTCCCAAGCGGAACCGATGCCGCAAAAGATAGGTTCCGGCGCCGGTCGGCTTGTGGTGAAAGATGAGGAGTTGTGAAACGGCCTCGATCTCCCACCCGTTCATCTTGGCGCAAATTTGTGCGTACCAGTCCTCGCCGCCATACTTAAGAGCAGAGTATCCGCCAATAGCCTCGTAGCATTCACGCCGCATGAGCTGCGCGGCGTGAGGTACGGATCCGGCCCGATTGCTCGGGCGGCTTCGGAACTCGCCGCCCTTCTGTTCGTACACAAAACCAGACACCAGTCCCAGCGCAGGATACTGTTGCAATCGTGCGATGAGTTCAGCGAAGTAAGCAGGCGCGATGGAGACATCAGCATCGAGGTTCCCAACAAAACTGCATGGGGTACCCTGCAAGATGCTCCATGCTTTGTGCAACGCGCGCACCTTTGAGCTAAAACTGTGACCAGGCTTTCTGGCGACTCGTAAGAAGTGGATGAAGTCATGTTGCTGAGCGTAGTGCTCGACGATCGAGTCGGTGCGATCGGTCGAGCCGTCGCTAACAATCACCCATTTCTCTGGCCGTAACTCTTGCGCAAGTACGCTTTTGATCGTCGTTTCGATCAACGCCTCTTCATTGTAGGCGGCGGTCATCAGAACATACGTGGGGCTGCCGGTGTTACTTGTCTGCATGCTTGAGTTTGATGTGGCAGGCTTCATGGTGTTCTGCAATAGACTTCGATTACGCAGCGCGACGCGTTGCGGCGGCCGGTGCGCACCCAATTCCTTTGCTCAAAATCGCAGACGCGGAGCAGCCGCGCGAAACAAGGACTTTAAAGGTCGACGTCCAGCGGATCCAGGCGGAATCGTGTCGCGAGATCGAGGGCCATGCCTTGCCTAACTGGCGTAGGACTGTAATCGTCGCGAGTCGCATTAAGGCATTCAGGGTTGAGGATGCTCGGAATAGCAGCGTATAAAAACGACCGTACCATTTCGCGCAGAAATGGAGTTCGGCCTCGGTCTTCATCGCCGCTTGCCACTCTTTGACGCTGCTGGTCCCACCGTAGTGGACGATGGAGGCTTGCCCGATGTGGTAGTTCTTCAGTCCACTTCGCTCCGCCTTGTAGCAGAGGTCCAGGTCTTCCGAATACATGAAATACTCTTCGCTGAACATGCCAAGCGCTTCGAAGGTCTGACGCCTTGTCAACATGCACGCGCCTGAAACAGCCCGCACCGGCGTTGCCTCAGGATTCTCTGAGAACAACGGGCCAATCCCCCAGAGTTTCGGCCAGTGCAGTCGGCAAAACTCCAATTCGAAAAATGAATTCAAAACTCCTGGGAACTTCAGGATTGAGCTTGTCTGAACGGAGCCATCTTCATTTAACAATTTGCATCCTGCGATGCCCAGGTCGGGAATCGACCTCGCGTGGTCCAACATTAAATTCAATGCAGGGCTGGTCAGCAAAGTATCGGGATTCAAAAAGAGAACCCAATCTCCCGCGGCATGCTTCACTCCCAGATTGTTGGCTCCGGCGAACCCGAGGTTCGTAGAACTCTTGATGAGCTTGATTGCAGGGAACTCTTCCTTCAGGCCGTCGATGTCACCAGCGGGTGATGCGTTATCAACGATGATGATCTCGAACGAGATACCGCGAGTCCACTCGTAGATGCTCGGGATACACCTGCGCAGATCACGCAGCGAGTTAAAGCTTACCGATATGATCGAAACGTCCACAGTGAGATCGTAAGATCAGGATTCGAGCTTAGTCAGAAGGCTGCCTTCGGACTGATAGTCAGGGTGTGCAGCAGTGATCATCTGACTGGAGAGAGATGGCTGCAAGTCGTCCCACGCGGGATTCTGGGATGAAGGCTCGGCCAAGCATTGGGGCTGGACCACTTTTTCGTTTCTCGACGCCAGCGTCGCCGCGGAAATTCCAGCGAGCAATGCGTACCAAACCACACTTGTCTGATCGAAATACGAGATACCGAAAAATGCAACCACATTGGCAAACAAGGCGGAACCCAAGCCCCAGAGAAAGAGTTCCCGGTTCCTCTCAGGTGCACACTTGCGCGCTCTTCCCAAACATTGGAAGGCGAAAACAATAGTCGCCAGAAAAAGAAGAAGAGGCGCGAGCCCTGAGGTGTCGGCAATCGACACATATTGGTTGGCGGTGTCCCACATGTCCCAGCCCCAGCCTCCGGTTGTCTTGACTCCAATCAGCCACCAATCCGAGAAGTGCCGGATGCACGAGTCGACCAGTTGATAGCGATGATAAGAGGACGACCCTCCGGCAAGATCGATCCTGGAGATCAAATGCCAGACCGGCGCCTTCATCGCCAGGTGCAATGAAACGAGGACACCTACAACAGCCCAGCGAATTTGGCGCATCCGGTGGCGGAATGGCCATAAACATAAAGCCGCAACTCCAGCAATATAGCCGAGCATGGGCGTGCTCGAGTTCGAGGCCAGAGTAATGATCGTAGCCGAGACCAATCCGACTCCTGCGATAACCCGATGCCGCTTGCTCTTCCACCATAGACCGACGAATAGCGGGAGCACGATAGCGCCAAACGTTCCGGCCAGGATCGGATGCGCGAAACAACCCATGGCGCGGAACCGGTCCTCCCGCTGCATCACTGAGGCGTAGACAGATGCACGTGCTCCTTCAAGAAGCGCATATGGGTTAAACCCGGTGGCGCGTTCATAGATCATCACCGCGGCAATGCCGGAAGCGAGCCAAGCCAGCACACGGATCATTCTTTGAACGTCTTCTTCCTCCCAAATCAGGAGGCGCATCACAAAATAGACGCCAAGAGTCGTGTACAAGACGCCTAGCTGAAAGACCAGCGCCGCCGTTTCCTGAAACAGCAGGGCGCCGTTTATGGCCGTAAATAGCGCAAATAGAATGACGGCCACGTCGATCTTGTTGATACCGCCGCTCAAGAAGTTCTTTGGCGAGTGTGTACGGCGCGTCAGCAATCGCAACATTCCGAAGAGAATTAAGATACGCAGCATCGGAAAGTGAAGTGAGCCAATGAGGAGCACCTGATCCATCGGGATCAGGATTGATGCCGCAAGAAATGCGATCAGCGCTTTGTCGCGGCGCGCGAAGCAAATCACGATTCCGGCAATCAGAATCAGGACTGCGACCAGCGGGTTGAGCACCGTTTGAGCTACTCCGCCGCCGAATCTTAGATGGATTGGTTCCACTTGCTCTGTCTTGTTGTTGGTTATTTTGGAGGTTGGATAGTGATCTGCTATGTATCCGGTGTCTAGCGCAGTTTCCAGATAGAAAGCTGTTCGCAACTCGTCAGGAATTCAAATGCTCCCGAAGAATCAATCTCGGGCCCGCATGCCGGGTTGATGTATACCAGAAAGGCCTGATTCTGGTGTGTGCTGCGCCATTCGACGAGGTTCGCGATCACAGAGCGCATCACCGATCTTCCAAAGGGGTTGTACAAGTAGATCAGCAGATTGCCGTCGACGAAGGAGAATCGGGAAGCATCGATCTCGACAATCTCCGCAGAAACCCCAACCTGATCGAGATTTTGCCGGGCAATGGCAGCGAGTTCGGGCGAAAACTCCACGCCAATCACTCTCCGAACCCCTTCTTTCGACGCCAGTATGAGAGTGCGCCCCTTACCGCAGCCAAGATCAATAAAAGTGAAGTCCCGAAAGTCGGAGGGTACCATCCTGACGGCCTTGAGAAAAACCTCGGGATCGGTGGTCTGATACTTCGATCCGAAACTTGCGTTCTTCGACGGGATGCGCAAGCGCCACAGCGGAACGGTTCGCGAGGTTTCAACATGGAGGTCCGCGTCGAAATTGTCGGGCCCATGGTAATGGAACATCTGAGTGGCGACGCTCGCCATCTTCGCCAGAACCGCGGTCGGACCTTCTTCCCGGATCACCGCGGAGACACGATCAATGAGTTGGCGGACCATTTGTCTAGCCTTTGGCTTGAGCCAAACGGGCTCTCCACTTCTTCTTTAGGCTCTGCATGGCGCCTGTTCGGGCCAGTACGTTTCGGACGAGTTTTGACGTAGCCATCAACGGAGTCCGGAAGCAATTCAACGCTATGCCTTGCAGGGTTGGCGCGAACAACATGAACGAAGCTTGCACTTGTTCGTGGTCGCACCAATCTCTCTTGTACTGTGCGTCCCCGAATCCGAAATCAACTTCATCAGCTGCTTTCTCGGCGCACAGCTCTTCGAACATTTTCTGCAGGAGGAATGTTCCCGGCCTCAACTCAGAGAGGTCGCGGTCGTAGCCGGTCGTCCAGGTATAGAACGTACGCCGGTACAAAAAGCCATTCCAGAAAGCTACGGGCTTCCCTGCGATGTACAGGACGCAGGCTCTGAGCCAGCCCTGATTCGCAGCCAGTGCCATCAACTGTCTGGTTTCGGCGTTGTTCGCAAATCCAACTCCCAGACCGCGGTGGTATGTTCTAGATGCAATCGCCTCAGTATCCGAGAGCACGGTTTCCAGATCATCCGGCCTGCGAAAATTTCGAATGGACAACTGTTCACCGTAAGTTGCCTGCAACCGCTTCGCATAGCGCTTCAAATTGTGGCGAGCGTTCGGGGAGAGCTGTCGAAGAAGCGCTTCGTAGGTTGGAGGTATCCGCCCTCTCCATCGCCCAAGGCGTGTTGGGAAGAAATCACGGGATGCCGGCGATCCGGCTTTGCGCGCGGCACGATATAGCGCCGAATTCTGCTCCAGACCGTAGAACCATACAATATCGGCTTCTCCGTCTCGCATCGTCTTCATAATGGAAGCAACGATCGGCGAGGCCAATTCATCCGAGTCTTCCCCCAACGCTCCTCCGTGAATCAGCATCAGGAAGCGGATGGGACGAGTCGACACCTTCCTGTACCCGAGTGCTACTTCCAGGCGCTTCCGCTCGAGGCGTCCGACAACCATCGCTTTGACCACGCCCTCGCGTCTGACGACGATCACATGCGGCCTTAGTATCTCTTCGTGCGATTCGATCACCGTCAGATAGAAATCCAAATCCGCATTTGGATCACGCGGGAGCGCCTGCCATTCCTCGCGCAGCGCATGAACCTCAGCGATGCTCTTAACGACTTCGAGCGAGTATCCAGCACCGACACTGACCTTGGACGGCATCTGAACTGCAATCGGCGCCAAGATCGGCGGAGTAACCGTGTTTTCCGCGATAGCGGGTTGCATGGAATGGGAGGTCATTGGCAAATGATCGCGCGAATGACTAGTCGGTTTGATACGGAGTGAATCGTAGAACGGATCTCAGCCTCTTGGAGGCACCCGTCTAGTCAGAATGGGAGAACCAGCCGCCGGCGTGAGGGCAATGAATTATTCGGGGGTAAGTACTAATTACGTTATTGAACCGTTGCAGTCAGGCTCGTCGGCGGATTTACCACGACGGCGGCGCTGAACTCGTATGCGCCCGCATCCCAAGATCCGGTGCTCGTTCGAGCCACCGCAGTGGGAATATTCACCACATGGTTAACCGAGTCATAGCTGACCGTCGCGGTTCCCGCTTTGCACGCAGCCTGTGCGGCGGAGTTCGCCATAGCGTTGCATCGCGCAGTCAAGTTCGCTCCCGCGTTGACCGTAGCATTCCCCGAAGAACTGGGAGCGTAGTTGCTGGCTGGCGTATATCCCTGGGCATTGGCTTGCGATTCGGTCTGAAAAACATGCCCGCCATCATCAATGATGGTGGCATTGCCGCCCGCATTATTGTTGTAAGTTCCTGCCAGACTCTGTGGCGAGTAGCCGATGAAGTGCATGTTCTGCGCATGCCACGAGCCGATAAATGTATTGAAGATGCGGAACGTGCATGGATTATCGGCAGTTTCGTTGAAGTGATACTCCGTTACACTCGCACCGTTCGCGCTCTCATCCATGAAGCAGTTCGCTGAGTTCCCATTGTTGAAGTAAACGTTGTTGAAGGCATACGCTGTCGACGCGATATTGATGTCGATGGTCTCGCCGTTGGTCACATTCGCGATCAAGTTGTTGTAAATGTACATCGTTCCCGCGCCGTTCGGACCGTATCCCAGCCACTCCATTACGTTGCCATGAGTCGCCGAATCGAAAGGC
>Ga0207761_1000804_pt1 | contig 10821 bp, 6 predicted proteins | sample LuqExpMetageno34_FD_187792 | JGI IMG/M metagenome (GOLD analysis project Ga0207761, IMG submission 187792) | Tropical forest soil microbial communities from Luquillo Experimental Forest, Puerto Rico - Sample 34 (SPAdes) | ecosystem: Environmental > Terrestrial > Soil > Tropical forest ... | reverse complement strand
TCTCTTAAGGGAAACAGCCAAAAGAAGAAGAGGTACAAACGAGAAAGGGGGACATTTCTATTGAGCTAAGGAAGGGGACATTTCTAAAGAGCTTTGACAGTATTTTCTCGTTTCATTGACTTGCCAAAGCCGCCCAACCTAAGATGTCCCACAAATGCTGGATTGGCAACCCCTCGGCAGGATGGTCTCCCACTACCGAATTCTTGAAAAGCTTGGCGGCGGTGGCATGGGCGTCGTCTATAAAGCCGAGGACACCGAACTTGGCCGCTTCGTCGCCATCAAGTTCCTCCCAGATTATCCGGTCATGGAACTACCGGCCATGGAACGCTTTCGCCGCGAAGCTCGTGCCGCTTCAGCTCTGAACCATCCCAGCATCTGCACCATCCACGAAATCAGTTCTCACGAAGGACGTCCCTTCTTGGTCATGGAGTACTTGGAAGGGCTGACTCTCAAACAATTGATTACCAGTCGTTCTCTCGAACTCGACCGAATTCTTGAGCTAGGTGTCGAGGTTTCCGACGGGCTGGATGCGGCACACTCGAAAGGCATTGTCCACCGCGACATTAAGCCTCAGAACATCTTTGTCACCAACCGTGGGCACGCCAAGATCCTGGATTTCGGCCTCGCCAAAGTAACGACCCAGGCTGACGCTGGCGGTTCGGGTAGTACCGTCACTGCTCTCGCGAGCGATTCCTTTCTTACTAGCCCGGGGACCGCCGTGGGCACCATCTCCTATATGTCGCCAGAGCAGGTTCGCGCCAGAGAATTGGATGTGCGCACCGATCTCTTCTCCTTCGGGGTGGTTCTCTATGAAATGGCCACGGGCACGTTGCCGTTTCGAGGCGAGAGTTCCGGCCTGATCTTTGAGGCGATCCTGAATCGATCGCCGGTGCCGCCGATTCGACTGAACCCTGAGCTTTCGCCAAAACTCGAAGAGATTATCCTCAAGGCTCTCGAGAAAGATCGCAATCTTCGGTATCAACATGCCTCCGAGTTGCGTGCAGATCTGCAGAGGCTGAAGCGAGACAGCGATTCGAAAAAATCCGCTGCGCACGAGTCGGTTCGGGAGGATCACTCCGAGCCGAGACAGAAGTCATCGTCCGGGGCATTGGCCGCGACCGACATTGCCATTCACCCCAGTGGCACCGCAAAACAGGCGTCGAGCAGCGAGATGCTGGTAGCGGCAGCAAGGCAGCACAAACCGGCATTCTTGACCGTGACTATTGTTCTGCTCTTATTGGTTTCGGCAGCGGCTTACGGTGTTCGCGCTCTCTTGCTCTGGCGGCACGAACTTCCATTTCGGGATTTTTCAATTTTGCAGCTTACAAATAGCGGGGAATCGGTGCTGGCGGCACTCTCGCCAGATGGCAAGTATTTGCTTCGGGTGGTGGAACGCGGCGGACAGCAGAGCTTGTGGTTGAAGCATATCCAGACAAATAGTGATGCTCAGGTGCTTCCGCCTGTCGAAGCCTCGTATGCGGGACTTTGCTTCTCTCCCGATGCCAGCTATGTTTATTTTCTTAAAGCCCGTAATGCTGCGGGCACTGTCCATGACCTGTATCGGACTCCCGTATTAGGCGGTACACCTCAGATTATTGTCCGCGATGTTGACACCGAACCGGCAATCTCGCCCGACGGGCTACATATTGTTTATATGCGCGGGAACAGTCCCCAGGTTGGGCAGTATTCCCTCGTCGTTGCCAACCCCGATGGCACCGCGGAAAACGTGATTCAAACCGGTCCACATAACAAATCACCTCTTCATGTCGCGTGGTCGCCGGATGGCAAACGAATTGGCGCTGTCTTCTACCCTCAAGGAGAGGAAATCAGCACCATCGAGTCTATCGACCCTTCATCCGGCAAGGCGCAGCTTCTTGCTTCGGTCAAAGAGTATCTCCTCGAACTTGTATGGGCGCCCCACGATAACGGGTTCTTTGTTCTATACCAGGGCCAAGGCAATGGGGCTCGCAACAGGCAGATCGGCTTTATTCCCATCCCCAACGGCACAGTTCGAGCCATCACCAAGGACACAAACAACTACCTCTCGCTGACTCTTTCCGGAGATGGCAAGACGCTGGCTTCGGTCCAGCGGAAGTCCCTCAGCAGGCTGTATCTAATGCCACCTCACGGGTCCTCATCCACGCCTGCGCCTCTCCCCCTGGAAGAAAGAGATTTATATGATTTTGCGTGGGCGGGTAACGACGAAATCCTGTTCGCATTCACCAGCAGTCTCGTCCTTGCATCCTTAGACGAAAAGAAGAAAGCGAATCTCGTCGCTGATCCCGCAGCGGCCGTTTACAATCCGCGACGTTGTGCCGATGGGAAATACTTCGTTTTTCAATGGGCATCTCACAATAACACAGGCGATCTCAGCCTCTGGCGGATCAATGCCGATGGTTCGAATCTGAAACAGATTACTTTTGGCAGGCTCGACCAATCCCCAGCGTGTCCCACAAGTGGTACGTGGCTTTACTATCTGGACGAAAGTCGCCTCGATTTATTCCGGGTTTCCATCAATGGGGGAGCTCCGCAGAAGCTACAAGGCACTGCGGTCCCGGAGATGGCGCTCGACGCGTCTGGATTAGACGTATCATCCGACGGAAGCCTCCTGGCATTCGTGGTGGAAAAGACCACGCCGCTGCCACTCGAACGAAAGATCGTTCTTGCGGATGTTGAATCGCAGAAGGAATCTCCGCCCCGCTTGTTTACCCCGGATCCGCGCATTTCTAATTTCCCTGTTTTTGCGCCTGACGGAAAATCCGTCATTTACCCCATCCTCGAGAACGGTGCCGAAAACCTCTGGTCCCAGCCGCTGGATAATTCTGCTGGTCACCAGCTCACGAGTTTTTCTGCCGACAGAATTCTCCGGGCGCAATTCTCGCCCGATGGCAAGACGCTGGCCGTTTTGCGGCAGCATGTTGACGAGGATGTCGTCCTTCTGCACGATAGCCGCCGTTCAGATTGACCCACTGTGTCGCAGGCACTGTTGTGGCGATTTGATGTTGATTGCGCGCTGCAGACTCCTTCGCGAGAGTCCGACCTGGACGCGCTCAGATTGAAGAGCCTGTTGACTTTCTGTGCGCATAGCTCCTAGCATCACCTTAGGGGGAGGAAGAAGGGGCTCTTCCTCTTGGTCCAGCAGGATCCAGTTCGCGATGCTCTCATCGGCCAGACGATTGGCGACTATCGAGTCCTCGAGCGGATCGGCGTTGGAGGTATGGGCGTTGTCTACAAGGCCGAGGACACCCGGCTTGATCGCCCGGTCGCACTGAAGTTCCTTCCCGAACATTTAGCCCACGATGCTCACTCCTTGGAGCGCTTCAGACGCGAAGCGAAAGCCGCTTCCGCGCTCGATCATTCAAACATTTGCACTGTTTATAACATTGTCGACGAACAAGGCCTGCTGTTTATCGCCATGGAGTATCTCATCGGCAAGACTCTCAAGCAGGTCATTTCGAGGCAGCCCGTCGAGTTGGACCGACTCCTCGAAATCGCCATGGAGGTTACGGACGCCCTGGACTCCGCTCACAAGAAAGGCATCGTTCACCGAGACATCAAACCCACCAATATCTTCGTTACCAACAGCGGCCACGTGAAGATTCTGGACTTTGGGCTCGCCAAACTGACTCCCACCCTTCAATCCTTCGAAGACGGTACCTCGGAACAGGCTACGGCCATAAACTCCGAAGAGCACCTGACGGGTCCAGGCATGGCTCTTGGCACCGTCGCCTACATGTCTCCAGAACAGGCCCTCGGCAGAAGAGATGTCGATGCGCGCGCGGATCTTTTTTCTTTCGGTACCGTCCTCTACGAGATGGCCACAGGCACAATCCCCTTCCGGGGGGAGACCTCCGCCGCAATTTTCGATTCGATCCTCCACCGGGCGCCCACTGCTCCGGTCCGCTTGAACCCCGAGCTCCCGGCGGAATTGGAGCGCATCATCAATAAGTGCCTCGAAAAAGACCGCGAACTCCGGTATCAGCATGCCGCCGATTTGCGCAGCGACTTGAAACGGCTCGATCGCGACTCCAAACCCATACAGACGTTGTCTCCGCTGACTGCAACGTCAAGTTCGGGATCCTCCCAAACGCCTGCTTTTCTCGTTACGCCTGCTTCTGGTAGTTCGGCAATTGCCGCTGCTGCGCGTCAGCACAAGGTCGGCGCCGTCCTCACACTGTTTGTGGCAATTCTGCTAGCTGCCGGGGCCGGCTATGGTGTCTACGCTTTTCTGACCCGTTCCCCGTCGCTGCCCTTTCAGAACATCTCCGTCACCCGAATTGCGGACACCGCCAAAACCGTTCTTGTTGCCATTTCTCCCGACGGAAAGTTCATTTCCAACGTCGTTGAAGAGAACGGTCAGCAGAGTTTGTGGCTGCACAATGTTCTTACCAACAGCATCACTCAAGTGGTGACTCCGGAACCTTCAAGATACATCGGCATACGCTTCTCTCCAGACGGGAATTACCTGTATTTTGTGCGGGGAGAAATTGGTCAAGCCGTGTCTTATCTCTTTCGCGCGCCGGTATTGGGCGGCAATCCCAGAAAACTTATCAGTGATATCGACACCAACGTTGCGATCTCTCCCGACGGCCGGAGCCTCGCCTATGTGGTCAGGAATAGTCCGGAGATTGGCAAGTTCCGTCTGGTGATTCATTCCCTGGACACCGGTGAGGACAAGAATTTGTTCGTTGGCCCGCTCGAGCACGTGCTGACTGACCCGGCTTGGTCCCCCAACGGAAAAACAATCGTATGCGCCGTCATTTATCCACAGCACGCCGCGAGCGGGTTGGTGGCGATGGACGTGGCGACCGGCCGGCAAGACCTCTTCTTTGTTTCCCAAAAAGGCTGGCTCGGCAGATCCGTGTGGTTGCGCGATGGGCGCGGACTGCTCACGCTGATCTCAGACAAAGAGACGAACTTCGCCCGAAGTCAGATCATCGAAGTCTCCTACCCGAAAGGCGTCTCGAGGCTCGTGACTCACGATATCAGCGACTATACCGATCTAAGCCTCACTTCCGACGGCTCCACGTTAGCCACAGTTCTGGGTCAGAGTCGTTCCGATCTATTCGTTGTGCCCACTTTGGCTTTGCACAACCCTCAACCCGAGCAAATCACCACCGATATGCAGACCTATGATTTCTCCTGGACGCCAGATGGCCAAATGATTCTCGGCCAGGACACAGGAGTCTATCTTTACAGCCCTGGTAACCGCACCAAAACGGCGCTCACATCGCCGCAGCAAGAAGGGCTCGTGGGACAACCTTCCGCTTGCTCCAATGGCCGTAATTTTATCGTAACGCTCGAAATCAGCGGCGCCGCACCACAATTGACGATTTGGCGCATGGATTTAGTTGGTTCCGAGTTGCGGAAATTGAGCAGTGGAAAACTCGACCACTCCCCAATTTGTTCCCCGGATGGGAAGTGGGTGTTTTATCTGGACGAATCCGAAGGGGGGAAGCTTGATCGAGTGCCTCTGGCTGGCGGAGAATCCACGCGGGTCTCACAGCTTCCTGTCTTCGACGATCGGTTTGACATTTCTAGCGACGGCACACTCGCGGCCTTCTGGACCTTCACACCTGGCGATGACGGGAATACACGGTTGGCGATCGTACCCGTCGCATCACCGCAAAACGCGAAGTTTCTGAAAGTACAACGGCGTCAGGACGGCGTTCCCAGGTTTACCCGCGACAATCGCGCTGTCCTCTATCCTTTCCGCGATAAAGGCGCGGCCAACCTGTGGCTCATGCCGCTCGATGGCTCACCTGGCCGGCAGGTCACGGATTTCAAATCGGAGTTCATCAACGACTTTCACTTCTCGTTCGATGGAACGAAACTTGGTCTCATTCGTTGGCATGCCGATTCCGACGTCGTCCTGATTCGCGAAGCCCAGAAATAAAAACGCGCGGCTCACTGGCCCTCCTGGGTGTTGCTACTCCAAGGTGTATCGCGGCAGAAACTCGCGGGGCATCTCGGCCAACGTCTTATACTTTCCATCCTTCTCAGAGACGAGCGCGGACTCGGCGCCCCATTGAATTGCCAACTGAAGATCGCTCCAAAGGATTCCGTGTTCGTCCGTGGGGTCATAGAACGCGCTGCACTTGTAAAGGAATTGCACGGTGTCAGCCAGCGCCAGAAACCCGTGCGCAAAACCGGTGGGAACATAAATCTGGTTCTGGGTTTCCGCCGAGAGCAGCACAGACGCCCACTTGCCGAACGTTGGTGAGCCCACGCGAATGTCTACGGCAATGTCCAGCGCTTCTCCCTCTACGACACGGCACAACTTTGCCTGCGGCTTGCGCAGTTGGTAGTGCAATCCTCGCAACGTCCCTTTCTTCGAGATTGAATGGTTGTCCTGAACGAAAGCGTCGGGAATGCCAAGTTCAGCGAATTTCGCACTATGGTAGGTCTCTGAAAAGGATCCTCGTGCATCGCGAAAAATCTTCGGGCGCAGCTCAAAGACGCCGGGTATGTTCGTATTCAGTTTCTGCATGAATGTGGAATCCCTGTCGAATTGGGCGTTCTTCCCAATTGTCCGTTAGTATCGCTAACTTGTCTCCTGCCACGCAACGATCTGGTTCCTCTGCTCGTTTGTTTATTTGAAAGGTCTATGCTACGAGTGATATAGGTGCGGCGGTGCTATTTTTCCGCCGCCTTGGTGCATCGCTAAAGGGAGAATATGAGTCGGGAATCGCGTTTCGATCAGCGTATCCTTTCCTCCATCACTGACTCTGTCGAAACAAAGCAAAGGTTGCTCCAGGATTCCTCGCTGATTTCTCTCGTCGGACGTGTCAGCGAAGTATGCCTCCGCGCGTTGCGTAGCGGCAACAAGCTGCTTCTATTTGGAAATGGAGGCAGCGCGGCGGATACTCAGCACATCGCCACCGAGATGCTTGGTCGTTTCGCTTTCGAGCGGCCCGCCCTTCCGGCACTCGCTCTCTCAGTGGACACCTCCGCATTGACGGCGGTCAGTAATGACTATGGTTTTGATCACGCCTTCTCGCGACAAATTGAGGCACTCGGTCGCGAAGGTGACGTCGCCCTGGGTTTTTCCACTGCCGGCAATTCGCCGAACGTCCTAAGGGCGATTTCGTCCGCCAAGAAATTGAAGTTGCACACGGTCGGATTTACGGGCAAGTCTGGCGGGAAACTGAAGCTCTGTGCTGATCTCGACGATTGCATTTGTGTGCCTTCTGAAGTGACCGCGCGCATTCAGGAATGCCATATGCTGATCGGTCACATCATTTGTCAAATCGTCGAAGAGGAGCTGTTTCATGCACCGGGCCGTATTCTTGGATCGTGACGGTGTCGTCAATCGAAAAGCCCCGGAAGGCCAGTACATCGTGCGTTGGGAGGATTTTGAGTTTCTCCCAGGCGTGCCTGAGGGTATCCGGCATTTGAATGAGGCGAACTTTTCTGTGGTCGTGGTCAGTAACCAGCGCTGCATCGCGAAAGGTCTGATCACATCGCATCAGTTAGAGCACATACATCGATGCATGATCGATGAACTGGCTGCCGCAAACGCAATAATTGACGCCGTTTACTACTGTCCCCACGAGGTTGAGTCTCAGTGCGCCTGCCGTAAGCCAGCCCCTGGTATGCTTGTCCGGGCTGCTCAGGAACATTCCCTCGATTTGAACGCGTCTTGGATGGTAGGGGATTCGGACTTAGACATCCTTGCGGGCAAAGCTGCCGGTTGCCGAACCGTCCGTATTCTCCGTCCCGAAACTGCTGCTCTGGTCGCATCCGATCTGATCGCTGACTCGCTTTTGGAGGCAGCCGTCAAAATCCTCTCGTCATGATGTGAGCCGTACTGGAACGAATTGGCCGCCAGCCTAGTACAAACCGCCCATTGGATTGCTTCCGCATTCCGGGTATAAACTTGTTCTATCGTTTAGCTGAATCCCGAGGGCCAGGTGTTAGGCATCATTCGAAATCGTAGATCCTCGATAGCTCCATCTCGCTTGGTCACTCACGTGCTCTAGAAATACTGATCGCTAACTTGGTGTCCATGACCGTAAACCGCCAACTCTGTGCCGCCGCCCTTCGCGATTATTTCAGGGTCTCTCTTTCTGAAACGAATCTCTGGGAACTCGAGGGAACACAGAACTCCCCGGGGTTCTTCCATTTCGGCCCCGAAATCGTATGTTACGGCGAATCGTCGAGCGGCACCTCTTCGGACTTTGCCTCCGCGAATCACTTCGATGCTCTGCAACAGACCAGTCTCAATGGAGTTGGCACCTACGTGCCATTTGATTTCGGTGCCGTGATTGATAATTTGCGCGCCGAACGCTATCTTTCCCACTTAACAACAGGCCAACAGAGATTCTCCCAAAACCCCTACGTCCGTAAGGCCTACTACGCCGTTCGCAGGTTCCTCCCTGTCGCGGTGCGCCGGCATTTTCAACAGTCTTATCTCAGGGATTGGCAGAAAGTCGCGTTTCCTCATTGGCCCGTTGACTTCACGGTAGATTCGCTTCATCAGGAATTTCTGAAGCTCGTCATGAAAGCAAATCGGGTATCCAGCCTGCCTTTCATCTGGTTCTGGCCAGAGGGGGCCCGAGCTTGCACCATTGTCACTCATGACGTCGAAACTCATTTTGGCCGCGATTTCTCTTCTACTTTGATGGATATCGACGCCGCCCACGGTTTCCGCGCTTCTTTTCAAGTCGTTCCCGAAAAGCGGTACGAGATCCCCGAAGCCTACTGGAATGAGATTTGTAGCCGCGGCTTCGAGTTCAATGTTCACGACCTTAACCATGACGGGCATCTTTTTCAGAGCAAAGATGAGTTCGACCGCCGCGCTAAACTTATTAACGGCTATGTGAGGAAGTATCAGGCCCGCGGCTTCCGGGCTGGCGCGATGTACCGCAATATGGAATGGCTGTCGGCCTTCGAATTCTCGTATGACATGTCTTTCCCCAACGTTGCGCACCTGGAGCCGCAGCGCGGCGGATGCTGTACGGTGATGCCGTACTTTATCGGCAACATTCTTGAGCTGCCTCTCACCACTGCGCAGGATTATTCCGTATTCAACATCCTCCGGCAGTTTTCCATCGATCTCTGGAAGCAACAAATTTCTTTGCTCCTGGAGCACAACGGCCTGATTACTCTCCTCAGTCATCCAGATTATTTGATCGATTTGAAGGCCCGCGCGATTTACGAACAGCTCCTCGCCCATCTTCGCCAGGTCTGCGACGACAACAACGTGTGGCACGCTCTTCCGCGCGATGTTGATGCCTGGTGGCGCGCCCGCAGCCAGATGAGACTCGTCGAGCAGGATGGCTCTTGGCGGATCGAAGGTCCGCAGAGCGATCGGGCACGTCTAGCCTTTGCTTCGCTCGATGAGGATCGCCTCGTCTATACCTTCTCGAAATCAAACACTTGTCCATCGGTTTGCCGGAATTAGCAAGGACAGTCCAAGGGATCGGCTAACAGCAAAGTTTCCCTGCTGATCACGCCGTCTCGTGACGGGCATCACGTCGCGCGCACGGGATTGTTCCGAGTTTGCGCGAGTTTTCTTTACAAGTTGTATTGCCTTTACAACTTCGGATCGTCCGAATAAGCGATCTTTTTTCCATTTAGTGGTTATTTGTTGCACAAACTGGTTGCGACAACAATCCTGCAAGCTTCGTCAAATCCTGTTTTACTCGCCGTACTCTTCCGCTGGCTCGCCAAACTTTTGTGCGAAGCAAGGTGCGGATGAACTCAATCTGTCCTTCCATCAGACGAGATTTTTCCCATTTTGTGAAAAACACTTGAATTCTTCATGAAGGCTGAATAACGCAGCAATTGGAAGTTGCTGACTCAGTGTGGGATACAAGGCGTTCCATACCCAGAGTCTAGGAGCCTGACTTGCTGTTGTCCCCACAGATTCGTGCAAGTGTGTCAAGCCAGGAGATGAACCCTCGACGGGGACCTTCATGCAAAACCGCCCAGCTTCTGTCGTCTACTCGCTCTGCTGCGCTCTTTCTGTACTGGCCCGGGGGACGGCTCCGCTCAATTCTCAAGCGCAACGCAGAGATATCAGAGGTAGCGCCTGCACTCTAGCGATTGCTACGCTCATGGCAATCGCGGGTTTGGTCGCACCTCCTGCTTTCGGCCAGAGCTGTACTGATCCCCAGAACCCCGCCCGGTCGCAGGAGTGCATCTGGAGCAATTCCAGCGTGCCGACAACCGTTGACGACGGTGGAACCACAGCGATTGAGGTCGGTGTGAAGTTCACTGCCGACGTGTCGGGGTATATCCTCGGGATCCGCTTCTACAAGGCCTCGAGCAATACCGGCACACATATCGGTAACGTGTGGACAACCGGTGGCACTCTACTCGCCACTGCTACATTCGCTGGCGAAACGGCATCGGGGTGGCAGCAGGTGGACTTTGCCACACCAGTAGCAGTCAGTGCCAACACGACGTATATCGCCTCGTATCACTCCAATACCGGTCACACCAGCGACGATCACAGTTACTTTACAAACAGCGCCTTCAACGACCCACCTCTGCATGCTCTGCAAAGTCTGGCGGGCGCGGGCAACGGCGTTTACGTTTACAACGCAGGCTCGGCATTCCCCACGGTCACAAATCTAGACAGCAATTACTGGGTAGACGTAGCGTATGTCCCCACCTTCGGTGTCTTTCCAGCCAATGCCACCATCGCGCTGGGAAGCACTCAACAATTTGCTGCCACCCAGACGAACAGCGACGGGAGCACACAAGATTTGACCGGTACTGCGACGTGGAGTTCCAGCAACACGGGTGCGGCAACGATTAGCGGTACGGGTTTGGCGACGGGTGTGGCCGGGGGCACAGCGACGATTCAGGCGA
>Ga0207761_1000802_pt1 | contig 10823 bp, 8 predicted proteins | sample LuqExpMetageno34_FD_187792 | JGI IMG/M metagenome (GOLD analysis project Ga0207761, IMG submission 187792) | Tropical forest soil microbial communities from Luquillo Experimental Forest, Puerto Rico - Sample 34 (SPAdes) | ecosystem: Environmental > Terrestrial > Soil > Tropical forest ... | reverse complement strand
GATTCGAAGATCCCCTCTCAACCTGTGCGGTGGCAGGCGACCGAGCACGCTGTTGGGTGGAACGCGAGTTGCCGCTGAAGGCGGGGCACTCGGTCACCTACAGTTCGGTGGTCGGCGCCACCGCTGGGGGTCAGTTGCGTCGAGGATTTCTACATTACGTCGAGCGGGAGCGGGCGCATCCGTATCGCACGTTTCTGAACTACAACTCGTGGTACGACCTTGGTTACTTCAGCAAGTACGACGAGGCGGGCGCGCTCGGCGTCATCAATGCTTTCGGCACGGAGCTGACGAAGAAGCGCGGCGTGCCCATTGCTTCCTTCCTTTTCGATGACGGATGGGACGACCCTGCGACGCTGTGGCAATTCAACTCTGGCTTCCCGAATGGCTTCTCAAAGTTGCGCGACACGGCAGCCTCGTATGGCACCGCGCCCGGAGTGTGGCTTTCGCCTTGGGGCGGCTACGGAAATCCGAAGAAGCAGAGGGTTGAGGCGGGTCGCGCCGTCGGTTATGAGGTCGTGGACAACGGATTTGCGCTGTCCGGACCGAAGTATTACACGGCCTTTCGTGATGCCTGCGTGCGTTTCGTGCGCGACTACGGAGTCAACCAGTTCAAGTTTGACGGTACCGGCAACGCCGACCGCGTAGTTCCGGGCAGCAGCTTCGACAGCGACTTCGCGGCGGCCATTCAACTGATCGGCGAGTTGCGCGCACTCAAGCCCGACCTCTACATCAACCTGACGACGGGTACATATCCCTCGCCGTTCTGGCTTCGCTACGCCGACTCGATCTGGCGCGGCGGTGAAGACCACGATTTCCTCGGCGTGGGTCCAAAGCGGGAGCAATGGATTACGTATCGTGACGCCGATACCTACGAGCATGTGGTGCTGGCCGGGCCGCTGTATCCCTTGAATTCGCTGATGCTGCACGGCATGATCTATGCGAAGCACGCCAAGAACCTGGACACCGACCTGCAAGGCGACTTCAAGAACGAGATTCACGATTTCTTTGGCAACGGTACGCAGTTGCAGGAGATGTATGTGACGCCTTCGCTGCTTTCGCAGGCGGACTGGGACACGTTGGCGGAAGCGGCGGCGTGGTCAAGGGCTAACGCCGACGTCCTCGTGGACACGCACTGGATCGGCGGCGACCCGTCGCTGCTGGAAGTGTACGGCTGGGCGTCATGGCGACCGGATAAGGCGGTTCTGGTGTTGCGAAATCCGTCAGACAAGCAGCAGACTATCAGTCTCGACGCCGCGCAAGCGTTCGAATTGCCGGCTGACGCAAATCGCACTTACGAGCTGCGAAGTCCCTGGACGGAAGACCGCCAGCGGCCGAGCGTGCGCGTGACTGCCGGCGAGGCGCATACCTTCGCGCTCAAGCCGTTTGAGGTACTGGTGCTGGACGGCGCGCCGGTTCAGTAACAGCGCCCAACGCTATACGGTTAGTCGTGGGAGTGTTTCTCAGGCATCCCCAAGTTTTTGACCGTGTCGTTTCCGAAGTCGAACTCAATGACGACCGCCGGTTCGTCACCTACGACGACGCCGTCGTGCCCGGGCTCGATGCACAGGGCCTGCGGAGCGCGGTAGTCAAGAATGCAGCCGTCGGGGAATTCCATGTGGATGCGGCCGCGCGCCAGGAAGCCCACGTGCGCGTGCATGCAAAGGTCGGTGCCGACCTGCGGCTTCATGTTCTTCGACCAGCGAAAACCTACGGGGTAGACCACGCGCTTCACGCGCGAATTTCCAACCGCCACGATGTCGAGGTGCACGCCGCCGACTTCGCGGTGATCGGCACCCGGCATGGGCGCCAGCAGAACGTCATTCTCTTTCATAGCGTCGGCTCCTTCGACAACCACTCCCGAGTGGTGCCCGGCGGCTAACCAGGGTAGGCGCGGCCTTGCTCGATCCACCCGTTGATTTCGGTAGGAGTGGCGCCTGCCTGCCGCAAGTGCTCGCGCAACTCTTCTTCCGGCATCGCTGGCGATGCCGACTTAATCCTATGCTCGTCGAAATCAATGCCCACCACGATAAACGATTCGGGCTTCGCGCCCTTTACCTGGATCACCCTGTATTTCGTTGCCATTCTGTCTCCTGGACTCAGCCTGGTATCGCTGCCGAGGGCAGCGGAATTCCGTGCAACATCATACTGGAATCTACTCGATTTCATGCAGCACAAAAGGCGGGACGAACCGGCGCGGTGGAACCGCTGCCCACGATCGCTCAAATACTACAGCCTGCGACAAACAGCGTGGACTATCGGACAATAGAGGCGGAGGTTGAATGTGAACGCCGCTTCCGCCTTACCCTTGAAAGGTTCGGTGCTCGGAATCATCCTGCATGATGTTTGCGAGGAAATCCGCCTGGACGACCTGCGCCGCATCCTCGATGCCAAGCGCACCGCGCCGCTTTTCAAGCACGCCACGCCGCAATACGTGCGTTTTGAGAACCCTCCTGTGGTCGAGACGCTGGACCCGATCGAGCTCAGCAACGGCGAGCGGGTTCAGCCGCAGGTCAAGTATTACGACTACGGCGTGGTCAGCGTGCTGATCGAGCGGCCATTCGAGGGCGACTGGCAATCGCTGACGGACCTGGCCGCGAGTTGGGTGCCCAGCGCGGAGCTGGAGCGGCTGGCTGAAGAAATTGTGCGAAGGCGCCTGCTGAAGATTGAACCAGCCATGATTCGCCCTTATGAACACTGGTTGTCTGAGGACTACTACGTCTTCATGTTGAATGAAGTAGAGGGCCGGCCCGAAGGAGAGGAACTGCTACGGCAGCAAGGTCCGCAGATTGCACAGATCATTTGCGGTGAAGCGACTGAGTTAGCCCGCGCCGAGCGGGAGGACGTCCTGCACGCCAGCCTGTCGTATTATCCGCGCGATGTCATCGTTATTGGCTGGAACGCTGCGCTGATTTATGACACCCACAGCGGCGCCGCCTCGTCGGTCGAGATTCTCGAGTATGTTAACTCGCAGCTCCTGGAGTTTCGCCACTACGACGAACTGCTGACGCGCGAGCTCGACGGCGTCTACAAATCACTGAAGGCCCGTGCCAACTTCTGGCGGCGGTGGCAGATGCGGCGCGAAGCGACGCGCCTGAACACCGTTGCGCTGGAGGTCACCGACCTTGTCGAGCGTTGCGATACGGCCATTAAGTTCGTCAGCGACATGTTTGCGGCGCGGCTCTACCGGCTGGCCGTCGGCAAGGTGGGAGTCCCTGAGTACCAGAACCTGGTCAATGAAAAGCTCAAAATGACAGAAGGCGTGTACCGCTTCTACATTGACGAATTCCATCAAAGCAGCGGATTCGTGCTGGAAGTCATGGTGGTCGTCATCCTGATTATTGACCTGATCTTTCTGTTCCGCGGCAAAGGCTGAGTGGAGTTGCGAGCCGATCGCACCAATAGATTGAACTTCAGATGCGGCAGCATTATGGCGGTGTGTGCAGTCATTAGCGAACCCGTCTCCGACCCAATTCCCAGCTAACACGGAAATTTACACGGAATTTTGCAGATTTCTGCCGCGAAATTCCGAAGCGTAGAAGTTGTCGACAAAACCATCTACCTGTGCATACCCTGTGAAGTGGTATCTGAAATTCTATAAGAGTGTTTGGACCTGCATCGAGGGGGAGGAGGCTGGCGAGTGATGGCAAAGAATACGGGTTCTAGGCAGCCTTTTCTCAGCTTGCTGACGGAACTGACGCAAGCCGAACAGAAGTTTTTAGTGGGCAAACGTGACCGTGGTGCCGATCTGGAAAGCGCAGTACGAATCTTTCTGGAGTTCTTGCAGGGATTTGAGTTCTTTGGCGGCATCGACCGCCCGTGCGTCACGGTATTCGGCTCAGCTCGGTTCAAACCGGGACATCGATACTACAAGATGGCGCGGCAGTTGGGCAGCGAGTTGGCGAAGGCCGGTTATGCCGTAATGACCGGCGGCGGGCCCGGGATCATGGAGGCCGCGAACCGGGGAGCAAAAGAGGCCGGCGGCCTGAGCCTGGGGTGCAACATCATCCTGCCGATGGAACAGAGCGCGAACCCGTATCTGGACCGGTTTATCGAAATGGATCACTTCTTCGTGCGCAAGGTGATGCTAGTGAAATACTCTCGCGCGTTTGTGGTTATGCCGGGCGGATTGGGCACGCTGGACGAGGCGTTCGAGACGCTGACGTTGATTCAATGCCGCAAACTGGAGCAGTTTCCCATGGTGGCGATGGGGGTGGACTTCTGGGGGCACATGCGAGAGTTCATCCGCGGGACTCTGGTTTCGGAAGAGACGATCAGCCCGGAAGACTTGGAACTACTACATGTAACGGATTCGCCCGAGGATGCGGTGAAATATATCCATGAAGGAGTGACGCGAGGCGTTGCGGCGAAGGGGATTGATTGACGCGAGAGCATGCAGTGATCGACGCCCGGTTGATTGATCGCGGAGAGGAGAAGGGAGCGAGTCATGAAGGTCACGGTGTTTGGGGCTGGTGGCGGAGAAGTTACGGGTTCGGCGTATGTGGTGGAGTCGGGAAAGTCGAAGGTGCTGGTCGATTGCGGGATGTTTCAGGGAGTGCCCAACGCCGACCAGAAGAACCGCATCGCGCAGGAGTTTTCCTTCCGCAGCCTGAACGCGGTGGTCATCACGCACGCGCACCTCGATCACACTGGAAGGCTGCCGATCCTGGCGCAAAGGCATTTCACGGGATCGGTGTACCTTACGGACGCGACGGCGGACCTGGCTAACCTTATTCTGAAGGACGCCGCCAAAATTCAGGCGAGTGACATCCTCCGACAGAACCGGCGCCGGCAGCGCGAAGGCAAGCAGCCTCTGGATCCGCTTTACACCATCGAAGACGTAGAAGAGATCGTAAGCCGGTTTAGCCCGGTCGCGTACGACAAGCCGGTGGGCGTGGCGCCGAACATCGAGGCACGGTGGATCGAGGCAGGACACCTGCTGGGATCGGCGAGCATCGAACTGACGGTGACCGAAAACGGACGGAGGAAGGTGGTTGTCTTCTCGGGCGACCTGGGACAGCACGGGGCGCCTCTGACACGCTATGCCGGGTCGATCGAGCGGGCCGATGCGGTGTTTCTAGAATCAACCTACGGCGATCGCAATCATCGCGCGTTTAAGGAGACGGCGGCCGAATTTGCGGCGATCGTGAAGCGCGCATCGGAGCAGGGTGGGAAGATTCTCGTGCCGACCTTCGCGGTCGGACGTGCGCAGTTGCTGGTGGTGTTGCTGGCCTATATGTTCCGCAAAGGCGCGGTCAAACCGTTTCCGGTATACCTCGACAGTCCCATGGCGGTGGAGGCGAGCCGGATTTACCTGAAGCATCCTGAGCTGTGGCACGACCGGGTGAAGGAGATTGTGCGCGAGCGTCCGCTGCGCGAGGAACTGGAGAAGACCAAGTCGAAGCTGTGCGTCTCGGCGGAGGAGTCGCGGGCGTTGAACGACAAGACCGGGACGTGCATGATCTTGGCGGGAGCGGGAATGTGCAATGCAGGACGGATTCTGCACCACCTGCGGAACAACGTGTGGAAGGAGCAGACGTCGGTGGTCATTGTCGGCTACCAGGGACGGGCCACAGTCGGCAGGGCGCTGGTGGAGGGTGCGAAGACGGTGAAGATCCTCGGGGAGAAGACGATCGTGCGGGCTTCGGTACACAGTTTGGGCGGATTCAGCGCGCACGCCGGGCAAAGCGACCTGCTGAACTGGCTGGTGCCGATGGCGAAGGGCAAGCCGAAGGTGTTCCTGACGCACGGAGAGGACCGCGGACGCGAACCGCTCGCAGCGGCCCTCCAGCAGCGCTTCGGCATTAAGGCATCGTTGCCGGCTCACCGGGACGTTATCGAGATATAACCTGGATTAGCGGTATCGTAGAGGGTTGGGTTTCATAGAGTCGTGCGCATGAAACCGTGCGCAGGAGGTAGTCACTTGCGAGTTCATGATTGGAAAGTTCGGGTCTCAAGCCATCTTTTGTCGGCGATGCTGGCCCCCCTGCTATTGATGGGCGTGGCACCTGGGCAGCAGCCTCTTCCCAACGCCCCCAGTACGCAAAAAGCGAAAGTCCAAACAGCGCAAACCTCGGAGAGTGGCTGGCCGCGCACCATGACGAGTGGAGCGGACACGTTTCTCGTATATCAGCCGCAAGTGGAGAAGTGGGACGGCAACCGGGTGGAGCTGTACAGCGCTGTGGAAATGAAGACGGGAAAGGAAGGCGCGGCGAAGTACGGCGTGGTATGGTTCAGCGCGCGCACGGAAGTGGACAAGGTCAACCGGCTGGTGACACTCGATCAGGTGCAGCTGGCTAAGGTGAAGTTCCCGGTAGCGCACGAGAAGGAAGCGGAGTTGACGGCGCTGCTGCAGAAGAAGTTTCCCGGCGCGACCAAGACGATTTCGCTCGACCGGTTGGAGGCGATGGTGGATGCATCGGACGAGCAGATCAGCAAGGTCGAGGTGAAGAACGATCCGCCCAAGGTGATCTTCTCGCCCAAGCCGGCGCTGCTGGTGCTGGTGGACGGACTGCCGCAACTGCGTGATCTGCCGGGCGTCAATCTGCAACGGGTTATCAACACACGGGCGGTCATCCTGTTCGACAATGACAAGAAGAAGTACTTCCTTCGAGTGCAGGACTGGTGGCTGGAAGCGAAGGAACTGGAGGGTCCGTGGAGCTATGCCAAGAAGTTGCCGGACGACATGAAGAAGGCGGAGGAGTGGATCGTCGCCAACACGGCTGACCAGGCGCTGCAGACGGAGCAGGGCAAACAGCAGCCATCGTTGAAAGAGCAGGGGAAGAAGGCCGAAATTCCAGTGGTTTATGTGGAGTTTGGGCCGGCGGAGTTGATTGAAACTAAAGGTGAGCCGCAGTACGCACCGATTCCCGGAACACCGTTGGAGTACGTTACCAACACCAACGGCAATATCTTCCGACTGGGAGCAGAACAGTTCATTCTCATCTCGGGGCGGTGGTTCAAGGCAGCGACGCTGGCGGGGCCGTGGAGCTACGTGAACGCGAGCGCAATGCCGCCGGAGTTTGCCAAGATTCCGCTCGATAGCCCGAAGGCGACGGTGCTGGCGTCGGTGCCGGGAACGCCGCAGGCAAAAGAGGCGCTGATCGCCAACTCGATTCCGCAAACGGCGACCATCACGCGCTCGGAAGCGAAACTCACGGTGCAGTATGACGGTGAGGCGACGTTCATCCCGGTTCAGGGGACGTCGATGGAGTACGGCAAGAACACCAGCGCGGCGGTGATCAAGGTTTCGGACAACAACTACTACTGTGTGGAGGCAGGGGTGTGGTTCAAGGCACCGTCGCCGCAGGGGCCATGGCGCGTGGCGGACGCGGTGCCGGAGGTGATCTACACCATCCCGCCGAGCTCTCCGATTTACTACGTGACGTATGTGAAGGTATATGGCTCGACGCCGGACGTGGTATACACGGGCTATACGCCGGGCTATTACGGAACCGCGGTGTCGTCGGCGTCAAACACCGTGGTGTATGGAACGGGATGGTACTACCCGCCGTACGTTGGTCCCACAGTGTGGTACGGCTGGCCGTACACCTACGGCGTGGGAGCCGGGTTCACCTACACCACTGACACAGGCTGGAGTTTCGGGTTCGGCTATGGCTATGGCTACTATCCGTGGTACTACCCATGGTGGGGCCCGATGGGCTATTACGGGTGGGGATGGTATCCGTACTACGGCTGGGGTGCTTGGGGCGGAGCGGTCGTTGCCAATGTGTACGGAGTGTGGGGCAACACAGCGTATTCGCGGACGGGAGCGGCATGGGCGAATCCTTACACCGGCAACTACGGCGCGGCGACGCGTGGGGCGTATTACAACCAGCAGACGGGTCGAACCAGCGTCGGCGCGCGCGGCACGAACACCAACATCTACACGGGCAATTCGTATGGGTATCGCGGAGGCGCGACGTATAACCCGAATACGGGAATTGTTGCAGGTGGCGGGGCGGGGTACGTTGGGAACATTTACACCGGCGGAGGGGCAGCCAACCGGGGCGGATTCGTGTACAACACAAACACGAATGCCGGAATTGCCGCCGGGAAGAACAATGTTTACGCCGGAAAGGACGGGACGGTTTACCGCTACAACAAGAACTCGGGAAACTGGTCGTCGAATGACGGAAGCGGGTGGAAACCGGCGAACCAGGTGAATCCGACATTGCAACGCCAGCAGGAAATGCGCACGCAGGGCGCACAGCGCACGCAGAACTTCAACTCGATGCGCAGCTCACCGCGCATGAGTGGCGGAGGTATGCGCATGGGCGGCGGTCGAAGGAGATAGTCTTAGACCGTTTGCTCAGCATTAAGCACTGCGCCTCGGCTATTCCTGTGTCGCCTTCTCCATTCGAGGCGAGGAACGACTCGTAGCCGACCGACAGAAAGCGTCACTGCACCAGCGACGTCGCATCATGTGCCGCCAAAGCGAATGAGGCGGCGTGTAAGGCAACCGCTATCAGCATTCCTGTAAGAGTCAGCCCGAAAAGGGCAATTACGATAGCGATTCCTCGCGACGCGCGGGTCGTTGGTCGCATGTCTCCATAGCCCACGGTTGTCGCCGTGACAAACGACCAATAGAAGCTGTCGAATCGTGCCCAGTGTTCCAGCCTGCCGACGATTTGGCCCAAAACCGAAATGATCGCCGCTAAGGTCAGCCACAGTGGAAGGGTCAGCCAAAGACCCAACCCGAACTCCCTGAGAAACGTGACCGTCAAGCCAGTTAGTAACAACTGCCACCTCCCATCGAACTTTAAGACTCGCGATCTTCCCATTCCTTCCGATTGGTGTGATGCACCTTGTTGTAGGTTTCCACTGCTTCCCCGATCGTTGGGAAGAAGCTCTGTTCGCCGAGACGCTTGAAGAGACCGAAGCGCTTCAGCTTGTCTTTCACCGGATCCTTCATCTCCGCAAAACACAACTCAATACCGGCATCGTTCAGCGTGTCGTCGAGTTCGCTTAGGGCATCGGCAGCGGTGACGTCAACGCTGGTGACGGGCTCCGCTGCCACGACGAGCCAGTGAACAGGAGTGGGCGACCCTGCAATCGCATCAAGGATGCGGGCATTAAACAGCTCGGCGTTTGCGAAGAACAACGGTGCATCCCACCGGAACAACACAAGCCCCGGTATCAGGCGCGCATTCGGATAACGACTGATGTCGTGGTAGCCCCTTACATGTTCCACGTGGCCAAGCACCGCCGAGTGCGGGCGCCAGCCGTCCCACAGGAACTCAATCACCGCAGCCACAATGGCGAGCGTAATGCCCGGAATTGCTCCGAATACGGCGACGCCGGCAAAACAGGCCATGGAAAGCCAGAACTCCCAGCGCTGGATGCGGTAAATTCGGCGCAGGTCTGAAACTTCGAACAGGCTAATGGCCGAGGCGATAACCACGGCGGCCAGCGCGGTGTTCGGAAGATACTGCAACAACTGCGGGGCAAACAGCAGCAAAAGTCCGATGGCTGTCGCTCCCACCACCCCAGTCAACTGGGTCCTCGAACCCGCTGCTTCGGCCACTGGCGTCCGTGAGGAACTGCTGCTGATCGGGAAGCCCTGGAAGAAGCCTGCAGCGACGTTGGCGATGCCTAGGCCGACCATCTCCTGGTTCGAGTCAACGTGCGTACGCAGACGCGCCGCGTAGGTTCTAGACAGCACACTGGTGTCCGCAAACGAAACCAGCGCGACCGCGGCGCCGCCCATCACCACAGGCATTAATTCGTCCGCGCGGACAACAGGCAGGCGAGGCCAAGGCAATCCCCGCGGCAGTGGACCCAGCACCGACAAGCCAGCCCGCCGACCCAGGTCAAAGGCAGCCACGACAACTGTGGCCGCCGCCACCCCGATCAAGATGCCCGGTACACGCGGCCAACGCTTCAGAACGAGAATGAGCAGGAGCGTCCCCCCACCGACAGCAAACGCCACGAGGTTGGTGTTCCCAGCGAGCACCTTGCCGATGATGCCCAAAGTTTGGCGCAATGGGCCTTCGACGGAAACGGAGAACCCCAGAAGCTTCGGCACTTGGCTCAACAGAACGGTCAAAGCGATGCCGTTCATGTAGCCATAACGGATCGGTTTCGAGAGCAATTCCGTGATGAAGCCCAGGCGCGCCAAGCCCGCGCCCACGCACAGGATGCCCGAGACCAGTGCCATCATGCCAGCCACAGGAACGGCACGCTGCGGGTCATTGGCCGAGAGCGGCATCACAACCGACAGGATCACGGCGGCGAGTGCCGAGTCCGGACCAAGCACGAGGATGCGGCTGGGGCCAAACAGCGCATAGGCCAGCAGCGGCACAATGGTCGCGTAAAGTCCGCTGATCCCTGGCAAGCCCGAGGCCTCGGCGTACGCGATGCCGACTGGCACGAGCATGGTGGTCATGACCACGCCAGCCACAAGATCATCTCGCAGCCACGACAACTCGTAGTGTCGCAGAGTGTTCAGTCCCGGAAGCCAACGCATCCAGCCGGCCTGTTCCGCGTGCGTTCGCGGGCGACCGATGCGACCGGGCTCGGTGGGATGGAATGAGGCAGTTTTGCTCATAGCTGCGCAGCGGAACTACCTGATCATACCCGCAGAGCGCCTATGCGTTTCCTTGGCGGTTCCAGTCGATAATGTCGGTCAGCTGGCATGGGTTTTGCCGCAGCTCAATCTGCAGCTGTAGCCATGATTGGATTGGTAACCGTTCAGCACGCAGAACATCGCGAAAACGCCGCGAATTTGCTTAGATGAATATCAAGCTTGATCCGGCGCGGCGATTAGCTCCTTGTAGATGACAGTGTTGGTGGTGAGACAAGCCCGTACGAGGCGATGAAACAGG
>Ga0207761_1000801_pt1 | contig 10838 bp, 10 predicted proteins | sample LuqExpMetageno34_FD_187792 | JGI IMG/M metagenome (GOLD analysis project Ga0207761, IMG submission 187792) | Tropical forest soil microbial communities from Luquillo Experimental Forest, Puerto Rico - Sample 34 (SPAdes) | ecosystem: Environmental > Terrestrial > Soil > Tropical forest ... | reverse complement strand
CATGAAGAAGCAGAAGGGTTTCTCTCTTATCGAGTTGCTGATCGTCGTGGCGATCATTCTGATCATCGCGGCCATCGCAATTCCGAACCTGATGCGGTCGAAGATGGCCGCCAACGAGGCTTCGGCGGTTGGTTCGGTCCGCACCGTCAACACTGCGATGGTGACGTACTCGTCCAGCTGGGGCATCGGCTATGCGGCAAACCTGACGTCCCTGGGTTCGAGCGCTGCTGGTGCTTGCACGGCAACCTCCACCAACGCTTGCTTGATCGACAACATCTTGACCGGCGGAACGAAGAGCGGCTACAACTTCGTCGCGGCTGGGACGCTTCCGAACAACGGTATCAATAACGGGTTCGAAGTGAACGCAACCCCGGCGACGGTTGGCCAGACCGGTCAGCGCGCTTTCTGCTCCGACCAGTCGGGTGTGATTCGCTTCAACACGACGGGCGCGGCGATCGGCACGGCGGCGGGCAACTGCGCTGCGGTGACGACCACCCTCGGCAACTAGTTCAGCTTCTGTTGGAAATCGGGGAGGGACTTCGGTTCCTCCCCGTTTTGCTTTTGCTCAGTGTTCATTCCGGTTTCCAGGACGAGCGTGGGCAGATAAGAACCGCGGACGCGAGGCTTACACCAAGTGTCACCAGCGATGGACAGAGAATGTCAGTTTGGCCTGGTAAATCGATTTGTCGACAGAACACCAATAAGTTCCGCGCAATAGCAGTTGGTAACCGCAAATAAGTAAAGAACTTGTTTTGTGTCCTTTCCAGGGCTGTTGGGGAGTTGGGCATTGGGTTGGTCAGCAGCGTGCACGTTTAGCGGTTATCATGAAAAACCAGGTTGGCTTCTCTCTCATTGAATTACTGATAGTTGTGGCAATCATCCTCATCATTGCAGCCATTGCGATTCCGAACTTAATGCGCTCCAAAATGGCTGCGAATGAAGCGTCAGCTGTGGGTTCGGTGCGCACAGTCAATACCGCGATGGTCACATACTCCTCCAGCTGGGGTATCGGTTACCCAGCTAATCTTTCGTCCCTGGGTTCCAGCGCGGCTGGTGCATGCACAGCTACTTCCACCAATGCTTGCTTGATCGACAACATCCTGACGGCGGGAACGAAGAGTGGTTATCACTTCACCGCAGCAGGAACCCTTCCCAATAACGGCATCAACAACGGATTCGAGGTGAATGGAACCGCGGTCACCGTGGGCCAGACGGGCCAGCGCGCGTTCTGCTCCGACCAGTCGGGTGTGATTCACTTCAACACCACGGGCGCGGCCATCGGCACGGCCGCGGGCAACTGCGCGGCGGTCACCACCACCTTAGGCAATTGAACTTCAACCTTCGCAAGATCGCGGGGAGGAACTTCGGTTCTTCCCCGCATCTTCATTCCGGGGCTCCTTGGTCGGTGAGTCAAAAAACCCTACCCTGTGCATATCGAAAGTAAGCTAAGTGTTTACTGGAGCGCCAAATGTCACACTGCGGCTGACAAAAATTGTCAATTCGCGAAGGTGCGGCAAGAGGACGAGCAGGTTTGCGGAGCTTTGAGCTATATCAAGTCCAAAAGGATGTATGATTTACATGCCACCGAAGACAGAAATGAGGTTCTAGAGGCAGGTTGGCAACGGTCGTGCAGCTTCTGGAGGTATTATGAAGAAGCAACTGGGATTCTCTCTCATCGAACTCCTCATCGTGGTGGCGATCATTCTGATCATTGCGGCGATCGCCATTCCTAATTTGATGCGGTCAAAGATGGCCGCCAATGAGTCTTCGGCAGTGGGCTCGATGCGCTCGATCATAACGGCGGAGACGGCCTACGCCTCGAGCTGGGGCTTGGGCTACGCGCAGAACTTCTCTTCTCTCGGTTCGAATGCGGCGGGAGCCTGCACGGCGACGTCGACGAATGCCTGCTTGCTGGACAACATTCTTACCTCCGGAACCAAGAGCGGCTATAGCTTCACTGCTGCCGGTAATACGGCGGTTGGTGGCGTGTACGGCGGATTCGAGGCGAATGGCACCCCGCTGACAGTCGGCCAGACAGGACAGCGGGCTTTTTGCGCGGACCAGTCGGGCGTGATCCGCTTCAACACGTCGGGTACGGCGGTTGGCACGAGCGCGGGAAACTGCGCGGCGCAGTCGATCCTCGTGGGCAACTAACGGTTGAACGGCTCAAGCCTTTGTTCGACGGGTAGCACACCTACAAACAGTTGGACGCGGCTTCTATTAGCGAACAGGATATGTCGCATTAGCGTTTCCCTAGGGCACTGTGAAGCGCGTAAAGATAGAATGGCAAAAGGGGGAAGCTAGAATGCTGCGGTTCTGGGGGATGCGGTCGCGCTATGAAAAGGCGCTGGTCGTTCTCTTTCTGCTGTCCCTTCCATTCCTGCGCGCGCGCATCCAGTGGGACGGCGTAGGCTACTATGCGTATCTGCGGTCTCCCCTGGTTGACCATAACTTCCAGTTCGCGAGTGACTGGCACGATCCGGCCCAGGACATGTTCCTCAAATGCCGAGTGTGTCCGGAGGAAGTCAAGCAGTACTGGAATCATCCCGCCAACCAACTGCTGATCATCTACCTGAACAAGCACTTTTACGCGAATCCGATTACCAAGACGGGCCATCTGCCCAATTTCTACACCGTAGGGCCCGCGATACTGTGGTCGCCGTTTGTGGCGCCTACGCATCTCGGCGTTTTGGCGGCAAACCGCTTGGGATTCCCAGTAGCGGCGGACGGTCATTCGAAGCCGTATTTGGTAGCGTTGGCGCTGGGCACGGTTGTGTATGGGTTTTTGGGGCTGTGGTTTTCGTTCCAGTTAGCAAAGAAATATGTGGACGAGCGTTGGGCGTTCTGGGCGACGGTTGGGTTGTGGTTTGCCAGCTCGGTGCCGGTGTACATGTACCTGAACCCGTCGTGGTCGCACGCGCACTCGCTGTTCACCGTAGCCCTTTTCCTTTGGTATTGGGAGCGCACGCGGACGGCGCGCACAGCGAAACAGTGGGCGATTCTGGGTTTGCTGGCGGGGCTGATGATGGATGTGTACCTCGCTAATTTCATTTTTCTGCTGGCTCCCGCGGCGGACTGCATCGCGGAGTATTGGGGTAGCAGGACCAATTGGCGCGAAGCCGCGAGCTATTTCAAGCGGCATGTGGTCTTTTCGGTGGGCGTTATTGTGGCGTTCCTACCGATGCTCATCAGCCGGCAGATTGTTTTTGGAAACCCGTTTGTTCTGGGCATGTACGCCAAAGTTCCGTGGAACTGGAAGTCTGCGGCTTTTCTACCGGTGTTGTTCTCAAGGGGTCATGGGATTTTCCTGTGGACACCGATTCTGTTGCTGGCCCTTCTCGGGTTATGGGCGCTGGGGCGGAAAGACGCCGGGCTGGCAGGAATTTTGTTGGCGATGAGCGTTGCTTTTTATACGCTGATCTCCGTGTATCCCTGGTGGTATGGAACGCTGTCGTTCGGGAATCGCTTCTTCGTTTCGCTGACCCCGATTTTCGTGCTGGGGCTCGCCTCGGGGTTCGCCTGGTTCAGCGGCCTTTGGAACGACCCGCGGTCCAGCGCATGGCGGCTGGTGCCGGTGACAATGCTGCTGATTGTCTGGAATTTCGGGCTGATCTACCAATGGTCGACGCACATGGTGCCGACGCCGGGAGAGGTCTACTGGGGAGAAGTCGTGTATAACCAGTTCCGCGTTGTGCCGGGACGCGCGCTGCACGATGCCGCGACGAAGACACCGCTCCGCGTTCTCTTCTCCGGTTCCAAAGCGCAAGCTAACGAGAGTCCGCGTGGCGACTTGCTCTAGGCGGGATTCCGTCCTCTACCATAAACACACCGTGACCTCCCGGTCGTAACGCTGCCATGCGGTTGGTATACTTGGCAGGTTGCGAGAACGCTTCCAATTCGCTGCGCTGCTGCTCTTCCTGATGTTCCTCTGCAGCGCGTTTCTTCTTGCGGCCCAACCCGAAAACTCCGAGCTGCTGCAGCGGCTCGAAGCGCGGTACAACGCGACGCACACGATGGAAGCAAAATTTCTGGAGCGCTACTACGAGAACGGAAAGCTGGTCCGGGCCGAAGCAGGCCACGCCTATTTTCAGAGACCAGGGAAGATGAGGTGGGACTACGAATCGCCGGAGAAGAACACGTTTCTGGTAGACGGGAAGTATGTGTGGTTTTACTCGCCTGCGGATCATATGGTAACGCGGATGCCGACCAAGCAAAGCGAAGACTGGCGCACGCCGTTAGCCTTCCTGACGTCGCACATGAAGTTGTCGAAAGTGTGCGCGGACCTACAACCCGACGCGCAGACGCTGCCGAGCATGCCGGTCAACGAGGTGTATGCCTGTACGCTCCGGGAAACGCCGCCCCCGAAGGCCGGTGCGAGTAAGGTCGCCAGCCTGGAGATTTCCCCGGAGGGAGAGCTGGTGAGAGTGATGGTTCCGGGGGAGGGGGGGACCCGGCTGGAGTTCTCCTTCGGGGCCTGGAAATTCGACCCGCCGTTGGCAAAAGGGCTGTTTGAGTTCGTTCCGCCAAAGGACGCGGTCATCGTGAACGGCCTGCTACCGGAAGCGCCCGGAATGCGTCAGTAAGTAGTAGGATTGAATGGACTTGCCTCATAGACCGTCTCTTTGACGGAAAGCATTGATTGGGGCGCGTCCGGATGAGGTAAACTACGCATCTATGGGCGAATTTCTCTGCCGCGTCGCCGATGCCAACGGTCGTGTGTTTTCACACGTCGAGGCCGCCGCAAGTCTGGATGAAGCTCGTCAGAAGCTTTCGGAGAGGGGCTACTATATTTATTCGGTCGCGCCCCGCAGCAGCCTGGTCAGCGGATTTTTTGGGGTTCGCAAGGATCGCAAGGTCAGCGGCAACGACTTCCTGGTTCTGAATCAACAGTTCAACACACTGATTAAAGCGGGCTTGCCGATTTTGCGGGCCCTGGACCTGCTTGCGACACGAGCTTCTTCGCCCAAGCTGCGTCCCATTCTTACGCAAATTCGGGACCGAGTACGGGAAGGGAAGTCGCTTTCGGAAGCAGTGGATGAAGCGGGAGTCTTCTCGAAAGTGTATTCGACGGCGATTCTGGCGGGAGAAAAGAGCGGCAATCTGTCAGGAGTGCTCGAATACTACATCGCGTATCAAAAGGTGAGCACAGGCGTACAAAAGAAGATCCTGGCGGCACTGGTTTATCCAACCCTTTTGGTGATTGTCGCGTCATGCATTGTGACGTACCTGGTGAGCTTTGTGGTGCCGAAGTTCGGCGCGCTGTATCAGGACCTGGGAGTAGAGTTGCCCGGACCAACGAAATTATTGATCGCGATCACGGTAGATTATCGATGGTACGTGGTAGGCGGGATAGCATTAATTGCTCTCGCGATTGTGGCGATATTCTTCTGGTCCCGCAGCGAAGAAGGAGGAATAGCGTTCGACCGGATGAAGTTCCGGACACCGATCATCGGACCGACGCTGTTGAAGTTCCAGGTGGCGCAGTTTTCGCGGACGCTGGCGACGTTGCTCACGGGCGGCACTCCACTGGTGGCCGCGCTGGCGACGGCTTCCGAATCGCTGGGGAGCCGCTTAATTCGAGGGACGGTGAGCCACGCGACACAGATGGTGCGCGAAGGCGAGTCGTTGCACGGCGCGTTGTCCGCGAATCGCGTGATGCCGGATATGGCGCTGGACATGATTGAAGTCGGCGAGTCCAGCGGTGCGCTGGCGCCGATGTTGAACAGCGTCGCGGAGTTTTATGAAGAGGAAGTCGCGCTGAAGCTGGGAGCGCTGGTTGCGCTGATCGAGCCGCTGATTCTCGTGTTTATGGGCTTGTTGGTGGCGTTTATTCTGATTTCGCTTTATCTGCCGATTTTCTCGTTCTCGATTTCGGGCTCGGCAAAGTAAGGAAGCAATTTTCATGGCCACATCGGACTCCAAGGTTACCAACACACAACTCCCCGCAGCAGGCGCGGCGGAACTGGACCAGGAACGCGAGCAGGCGAAGCGGCTGGCGGCGCGCTACCGCTGCGGATTCATCGATCTGATGGAGCAGCGGATCGATCCGGATCTGTTTCGAACGATTCCCGCGGACCTGATGTTCCGGTACAACTTCGTGCCGCTGGCGATGCACGACAACACGCTGGTGATCGCAGTGGCCGATCCGAGCCAGATCATCCTGAGCGACGAGTTGCCGCTGCTGCTCGGGAAGAAGCTCGCCTATAGAGTGGCCACGCCCAGGCAGATTGGCGACCTGCTGAAGCGCACGGAGCAGTCGCAGCGCGTGCTGGAGCAAGCCACTGAGGCATTTACGCTCCAAGTCGCGAAGGATGAGGAAGAGACCGAAGAGACCATTTCCGGCGACCGGTTAACCCGGGACACGACCGTCAGCCCGGTGGTGCGTTTGGTGGAGACGATTATCTTCACGGCGCTCGAGCGGAGAGCGAGTGACATCCACATCGAAGCGCGGGACGGGGAAGTGGCAGTGAAGTACCGCATTGACGGCGTGTTGCAGCACGCCATGCAGCCGATTGCGAAAGAGTGGCATTCCACGGTGATTTCGCGCATCAAGGTGCTCAGCGACCTGGATATCGCGGAGCGGCGCGTTCCGCAGGACGGACGCTTCCGCGTGAAGTACAAGGGCCGCTACATCGACTTGCGCGTGTCGATCATGCCGGCCAGTCACGGGGAAGACGCGGTGCTGCGCGTCCTGGACAAGGAAACGCTGTCAGAGAAGTTCCAGAGCCTGAGTTTGGACGTGGTGGGGTTCTCGGCGGACGAAACCAAGAATTTCCGGAAGTACATCCGTGAACCGTACGGGATGGTGCTGGTGACGGGGCCGACGGGTTCAGGTAAGACGACCACGCTGTACGCGGCGATTAACGAGATCAAGACCGACGAAGACAAGATCGTTACGATTGAGGACCCCGTCGAATACCAATTGCGGGGGATCACGCAGATTCCGGTGAATGAGAAGAAAGGCCTGACGTTCGCGAGGGGCTTGCGTTCGATTTTGCGTCACGACCCGGACAAGATCATGGTGGGCGAAATCCGCGACCAGGAAACGGCGCAGATCGCGATTCAGTCAGCGCTAACCGGGCACCTGGTGTTCACCACGGTGCACGCGAACAACGTAACCGACGTGATCGGGCGCTTCATCAACATGGGTGTCGAGCCGTATAACTTCGTTTCAGCGCTCAACTGCATCCTGGCGCAACGGTTGGTGCGCGTGGTGTGCAGCAGTTGCCGCCGCCCGCGCAAGTACACGGACACGGAGTTGCAGGAGTCGGGAATCGACCCGGTACAGGCGAGAACTACTTTTCAATTCGTGGAGGGCGCGGGTTGTCTGGAATGCTCAGGGACGGGTTTCCACGGACGGACGGCGATTTGCGAACTTTTGGACTTGAGCGATCATATTCGTGAAATGATCGTGGACCGCCGGCCGACTTCGGAAATCAAGCGGGCGGCAATTACCGAGGGCATGATCACATTGCGACAGAGCGGTCTGGCGAAAGTGCGGGAAGGCCTGACCACGCTGCGGGAAATCAATAAGGTGACTTTCGTTGAGTAGCGTAGCGTCAATGCGGAAATCGGGCCAGCCAGACCTGGTGAAACGGTTTACGCGCTGGATGGAAGAGACGCCGCACCCGCCGTTGGCGATGGAGATTTCCGCGGATCGCGTGGCGGGAGCGCGTTTCACGCGGCACGGGGCGGTGCAGGGCTTTGCCGTGGCGGACGTGCCGAAGGGAGCCATTGCCGCCTCGGCGATCGAGGCCAACATCTTGAACGCGCCAGCGGTGAACGAAGCGGTGCGCGAGGTTTGCCTTACACTGGAAGTGAAGACGGAAGACGTAGCGTTATTGCTGCCTGACCCGGTCATTCGCGTTTTTGTGCAGCATTTTGACGATTTCCCGCGGAGCAGCGAAGAAGCTCTGCCGATGTTGCGCTGGAAGTTGAAGAAGAGCGTGCCATTTGAAGTGGAAGAGACGCTGATTTCCTACATGAAGCAACCCTCGCGCGGCGAGGGCGTGGACGTGGTGACATCGATTGCGCGGCTTCGAATCATTAAAGAGTACGAGGCCCTGCTCGAAGCGCAGGGTTTGCGTCCGGGAGTGGTGCTGAGCTCGACGCTGGCGGCAATCAGCCTGCTGGACGACCAGAAGCCGACGCTGCTTTCGAGAGTGTCCGGGACATCGCTGACGACGGCAATTGTGCGCGACGGAATGCTGGCGGGGTATCGCTGCACGGAACTTCCGGTGCATGTGGATTCGCTGACGCCGCAGCACCTGCTGGAGGAAGTGTATCCCCTGGCCGCCTATTATCAGGACACCTGGCAGGAAGGGATCCAGGCGGTGCGCGTAGCGGGGGTAGGAAACCGGTTGCCGGAGTTTGCCAAGCCGCTTGAGGAAGAGTTCAAGTGCGAAGTGCGGTCGCTATTGAACGCAGCGGTATCGGATGGCAACTTGCGGGCAGACGCGCGTCCCCTGGCGGACCGCGAACTGGAAGGCTTGGTAGGATGGATGTTGCACCGGAATTGATGGAGAAGGAATGTACGTAAGGCTCAACCTCGCAACGAAGCCGCTGCTCAGTCACCGGCGTTTTTATGTCGGGTCAGGGCTGCTGGGCGGCGTCGCGGCCATTCTGCTGATCGTGTTGGCCTGGCACTATTTCTCGGTGCGCAAGGCGGAAGGCGAGTATAGAACGCGCTCCAACAAGGTTGAGGGTGACATGAGCGCGCTGCTCAACCAGAAGCGGGACCTGGACCAGTATTTCGCCAGGCCAGAAAACCACAACGTGCAAGAGCGCGCGAAATTCAGCAATGACGTGATCAAGGCGCGCAGCTTCAACTGGACAAAGATGTTTATGGATCTAGAGAAGACGCTGCCGCCGGGAGCGCATGTGCTACACATTGAGCCGAAGCTGGATAAGGGTTCGGCGGAGGTGAAGTTTATTGTAGGGACCTCCACTCCGGAAGCCAAGATTCAGCTGCTGAAGGCCTTCGAAGAGTCGAGATCGTTCTCGCACGTGGAGTTGTTCTCGTCGCAGGTGCCCAAGACGCCGGGCGGAACGGACGCGATGACGGTAGAGTTTTCAGCGATCTATACGGGAATTTAGGGATGCGCGACTTCGCACTACAAAAGAAGCTGATCATCGCCGGGCTGGCGGTTCTGCTGCTGGCCGATGGCGCGCTGGCGTATCTGAGCATGAAGACGGCGGTGCCGCGTGACGTGCGCGAGCAGGGGCTGACAGCTCAGAATCGCGAAGCCGCGTTGATCCGCAAGGACATCGAGCGGGCCAAGGGAATTCAGCAGGAAATGCCGGACGTGCTGAAGAGATTTGACGAGTTCGAGGGAACGCTGTTGCCGGCATCGAAAGGCTACTCGGTGCTCTCGCAGGAGATGGACGAGTACGCGAAAGAGTCGCACGCGATGATGGACGACGTCAGGTTCCATGAGAAGGATGTAGAGAAAAGGAACCTTTCGGAGGTATTCATCGAAGCGACGGTCAGCGGCGACTACAACGGCATCGTCGTGTTCCTGAATCACCTTCAGCGATCCAAGAACGTCTATATCATCGATGATCTGGCGGTGGATTCGCAGAATCAGCAACAAGGTCCGCCGGGGGCCCTGCGGGTGAACCTGCATTTGCGAACATATTTCCGGAAGGCGTAGTGATGGCACAGACAAAGCAACAGAAAGAGTTGATGGTGCTGGGAGCGCTGGTGGTGGTCGCCGCGGTGCTATGGTTCCTGTATTTTGGGAAGCGGGATGCCAATGTTTCCGTGCTCGCTTCACACGCGCAGTACGTGCCGATCGACGCTATAAGCTACAAGGGCGTGTTTGTCGGGCTGAGTGACGCGCAGAACACGGAATACAAGCCGAGCGGCAGGAACATCTTCATCGCCGGCCCTCCGCCGCCAGACCCCAACATAGCCAAGGCGGCTGAAGCGGCGCCTCCGCCATATCAGCCCCAGGGGCCGGCGCTTCCGCCGCCACCCCCTGCGCCGGTGCTGAATATGAAGTTCTTCGGACTTGGAACCCTGCCGGCCTCAGGCCCGAAGCGGGCATTTCTGCTCGACGGCGAGGAAGTGCACATCGTTAGCGAGGGAGACACTCTTCCGGGCAATCTTCGAATCACCCACATCGGGAACGATCGCATCGAATTTGAGGACACAGTCACGGGGCTAAAGAATACAAAGGCGCTGGAGTTGCCGCCGCCGGCATGAAACAGTACGCACCAACTCGCAAAGCACTCAAACGCGAAGAGGGCTATGCCATCGTGATGGTGTTGTTCCTTCTCGCGCTGCTGGCGCTGGGGATGGCCGCGGCTGCGCCCACGATACTCAGTGATGTGCAGCGCGAACACGAGAAGGACATGATCTGGAAGGGCGAGCAGTATGCTCGCGGTGTGAAGCTGTACTACATGAAAACGCACAAGTTCCCTCCTTCGCTGGACGACCTGACGCAAAACAAGACGGGTATAAGGTTCATGCGGCAGGCGTACAAAGACCCCATGAATGCAAAGGATGGCTCGTGGCGGCTGATTTACGTCGGACCGAACGGGCAGCTGATCGGCAGCGTGAAGAATCGGGGGTTCAATTTGAATGGGCAGCCGACGGTACAGACCGGGCTGGTTGGCTCGCAATCGCAGTCGCAGTCGTCGTTTGGCAACAGCTTTGGCTCCAATTCGTTTGGCACGAGCAACTCGCCAAACGGGAACACGAACGCGAACGGCACGGGGACCGGTGGCAGCACAGATTCGAGCAGCAACAGCAGTTCGTTCGGCCAACCGCAGACCCTGGGTCAGCCGCTCGGAACGATGGATGCCAGCAGTGTGATCGGCGGGAACATCATTGG
>Ga0207761_1000800_pt1 | contig 10849 bp, 6 predicted proteins | sample LuqExpMetageno34_FD_187792 | JGI IMG/M metagenome (GOLD analysis project Ga0207761, IMG submission 187792) | Tropical forest soil microbial communities from Luquillo Experimental Forest, Puerto Rico - Sample 34 (SPAdes) | ecosystem: Environmental > Terrestrial > Soil > Tropical forest ... | reverse complement strand
CGCGCTACCGGCTGCTGCTGCTGGCCATCGTGATCGCGGTACTGGCGAGCATCTGGCTGCTGCTGCACAAAGCTTCGTTCGGCCGAGTGGTGCGCGCCGGCATCCAAAAGCCCGATATGGTCGCGGCGCTCGGCATCCGATTGCAGCCGTACATGACCGCGATCGTCATGCTCGGCGTCGGCATGGCCGCACTGGGCGGCGCTTTGTTCGCGCCGATCACGATCGTGCATCCAGCGATGGGCGCGGAAGTTCTCACGGTCGCCTTCGTCGTGGTGGTGATCGGCGGGCTCGGCAGCTTCTGGGGCGTAGTGATTTCCGCGCTTCTGGTCGGCGTGGTGCGCGGTATCACCATCCATTTTATCCCCGCGGCCGGCGAAGCCTCGATGTACGTGCTGATGTTCCTCATCCTGCTGTTCCGCCCGCGCGGGCTGCTTGGCGAGCGCATCGAGAAATTCGAAACATGAACAAGACCGCTCGCCACCATTCGAGATTTCAGCCGCTGCTTGTCGCAGCGGTCGCACTGATCGTACTGCCGTTTGCGATGCGCGTATTCGGCCTGACCACAGACACCGCCGCGACGGTGGTCATTCTGGCCATCGCCGCGATGGGGTTGAACCTCTGCATCGGCTACGCTGGATTGGTCTCGTTCGGCCATAGCACTTGGTTCGGCATTGGTGGCTATGCCGCTGCGCTGTTTCAACAACACTGGTTCCCAAACCAGATCGTGCTGCCCATCCTGTTGTCGATGATCGTCATCGCCGGCCTTTCAACTTTTGTAGGCATCATCATCCTGCGCCGGCGCGGCGTATATTTTTCGCTGCTGACGCTGGCGCTGGCTGCGCTCACTTACACGGTCGCCTTCCGGTGGACTGACGTGACCGGCGGCGAAAACGGTTTGGGCGATCTCAAGCGCGGCATGATTGGGCCGATCAACCTCGATTATGCACTTGCCTATTACAGCTTCATCGCATTGATCGCGCTCGGCGCGCTCTATGTCCTGCTGCTCGTGCTGCGTTCGCCGTTCGGCCATGCGGTGGTGGCGATTCGCGAGAACCAGCTGCGCGCCACCTTCCAAGGCTATCAGGTCGAGCGCTACAAGCTCGCGGTGTTCGTGCTCTCCGCGGTGGTAACTGGGCTTGCCGGCACGCTGCTAGGCTTTCTGACTTATCTGGTGTCGGCGGAAGGCGTTTCGGTGCCGTTCTCCGGCGAAATGCTGGCCACGGTCGTGATCGGCGGCATGCGCAGCTTCCTAGGCCCGGCCTTCGGCGCACTGTTCTTCATCCTGTTCCGCGAGCTGTTTTCGATCTGGACCGCAAACTGGCTGCTGTGGTTCGGACTGATCTTCGTCTGTTTTGTGATTTTCTCGCCGAGCGGTCTGGTCGGCATCTGGGCCCAGTTGCAGCGGCGCTGGCGGTCGGCGCCGGAAGAGAGCGCGGCGATGAGCAAGCGCAAGGTCTACGACGATCTGCCTTTGCCCGCTTTTCTACGCCCGCAAGGCACAAAAGGAACGGTGCTCACAGTCGATGCTGTGTCGAAGCACTTCGAGGGTATCCGCGCCGTCGAGAATACAAGCCTCACGGTCGGTGCCGGCGAAATTCACGCCTTGATCGGCCCGAACGGCGCCGGCAAGACGACGGTTTTCAACCTTGTCTCGGGTCTGTATGAGCCGAATGGGGGCACGATCCGTCTCTATGATAAGGAAATCCAAGGGCTGTCGCCGTATCAGATCTCCAATAAAGGCCTCGTCCGATCGTTTCAGATCACGAACCTGTTCCGCGGGCTGTCCATCTACGAGAATCTGCGCCTGTCGCTGCAGGCGCAACATCCCGAGCGCTTCAACATCTGGAAGGACACCGACAGCTATGCCGACGTCCACACCGAAACGGCCGAACTGATCCGCTACCTTGGCTTGGAAGGCATGGAGCAGATGGAGGCCGGCGAGTTGCCCTACGGTGGGCAGCGGCTGGTGGACTTAGGCATTGCGCTGGGCTGCAAGCCGCAGGTGCTGCTGCTCGATGAGCCGCTCGCCGGGCTGCCCGCGGCCGAGCGCGAACGCGTGTCGAACCTGGTCCAGAATATTGCCGCCAACATTCCCGTGTTGATCGTCGAGCATGACATCGATCGCGTGCTTGGTTTTTCGCATCGCGTCACTGTCATGAACCAAGGCGAAATTCTTATGACAGGCACGCCGGACGAGGTCCGTACCGACCAGCGTGTCCAGGAAATCTACACCGGGACCGGCGCGGTTGACGCCGCGCATAGCGCGCGCAGCGCGGGAACGGCGGTCAAGTCCAAGCAGATTCTGCGTTTCGAGGGGGTCAACGCGGGTTACGGCAAGAGCCACATTCTGCACGCGGCGAGCCTCGACGTGCGCGAGGGCGAAATCGTCGCATTGGTCGGCCGCAACGGCGCCGGTAAGACCACGCTATTGAAGACGTTGAACGGGCTTCTGACCCCGGCATCAGGTACAATCGAATATGAAGGACGCAATATTGCGGGCATGCCAGCGCCCGATATCGCGCGGCTCGGCATAGGTTATGTGCCGCAAGGGCGACAGCTGTTCGCGGGCATGACGACGGCGGAAAATTTGGCGCTTGGCCGCCTGGCCCGGGCAACTGACGGCAAGGACGGCATCGTGTGGAGTGAGAAACAGATTTACGAGTACTTCCCGCGCTTGCAAGAACGCGTCAACGTCGCGGCAGATTTTCTATCCGGCGGCGAGCAGCAGATGCTGGCGGTTGCGCGCGCGCTGTCGGGCAATGTCAAGTTGCTGCTGCTCGACGAGCCGTTCGAAGGGCTGGCGCCGAACATCGTGAAGGAGCTGTTCAAGGTCTTTGATCAGCTGCGCGGGCGCGCATCGATAATCATCGTCGAGCACAATCTCGACCTGGTGCTGGCGCTGGCCGACCGTGTTTTTGCGCTCGAGCGCGGCGCGGTGGTCCACCAGGGTCCGGCTGCGCCGCTGCTCACTGACCTCGCGTATCGCAAAAAGATCCTGTGGGTGTAGCGCCAAAGTTGGGAGGCAGCCGATGAAACTTCTCGCAGCGGCAGTGGCAGTTGGATTGACAGCCCTCGTCGCTGGTCACGCGCACGCTGCGGAGGAGAAAACCATCGCAGTATTCACCAAGAACTCCACCAATCCGGCCTATGAGGCCTTCCGCATCGCTGCCAATCAGATCGCGCGCGCGAATGGCATGAAGGCGGTGCACTACGTGCCGAAGAAGCCCGACAATGTCGACGAGCAGAAAGCCTTTATCGAGCAGGCACTGAAGGACAGACCCGACGTCGTCATCTTCATTCCGGTCGACGACGTCTCCATGATCGACTCGGTGAAAAGGCTCAATGAAGCGAAAATCCCGATCGTGCTCGCCTCCAACCCGCTACCCGGCCAGTTCGTGACCTATGTCGGCGCCGACGACTACGAGATCGGTTACCGCGAAGCGCGCTATCTGTTCGACAAGATGGGCGGCAAAGGCAAGATCGTGGTGATCGAAGGCACGCCGGCGGCGCCGACGAACCGCGAGCGCCTGCGCGGCTACAAGCGCGCCTTTGCGGAAACGCCGGGCATCACGGTGCTTGGCTCCGGGGTCGGCAACTACCAGCAGCCCGACGCTAAACGCGTGATGGCGAAATTCCTGCAGAAGGATCCGCAGATCGACGCCGTACTGTCGGCCAATGACGGCATGGCGCTCGGCGCGCTGGAGGCGCTGAAGGAGGCAAACCGCACCGCCATCGTGATCGGCATCAATGGCATCCTGCCGGCGGTCAAGCAGATTGAGACCGGCGCCATCCTCGCCACCGTCGATTTCAACATGTTCAAGATCGGCTGCGTGGCGACGCGCGCCGCGGTGCGTCAACTCAAGCATGAGCCCTTGCCGGAAAAGGTCATGTTGCCGGCAGAGGTCATCGACAAGACCAACTACAAGGCTTGGCTGACGCCGGTGGAGCAGCGCACCTGTCCGGAATGGGCCGAGGTTGCCAAATAGCCGCACTGCCGTAACACTCGCCGCATGAGTGGGCAGACTCAAAATCTTATCGTCATCGGCCAAGGCGCCGCTGGTCTCGCTGCCGCGCTGACCGCGGCGGAACACGCGCAACGCGACGCCTCGTTGGTCGCGATCACGCTGATTGACAAGGCACCGGAAGACGAAGCCGGCGGCAACACCCGTTGGTCGCCGTCCAACATGCGCATGGCCTCGCCCGAGCGGGTCGAGTCGAGCTTCGTGCATGACATGCTCATTGCCACCAAATTCCGGGGCGACGAGGGCTATTTCGCCCGGCTCGCCACGGACGCGCCGGCGACAGCCAGATGGCTGCAATCGCACGGCATCGAATTCATCCAGCCGCCCTACTACCTGTCGAAAGGTCCACCCCGCATCCAGCCGGTCGGCGGCGGCGCAAATTTAATCAAGGTCTTGACGCAAGCGGCCATGAACGCGGGCGTCACATTCCGCTACGACTGCAGTGCGCGGGAAATCGTCATGAAGGACAACCGCATCGTCGGTCTTGTGGTCGAGCAGGCCGGCACCCGCGAGACCTTGCCGGCTGACGCTCTGGTGCTCGCCTGCGGAGGCTTCCAGGGCAATGCTGCGATGATGCGCGCACATCTGGGAGACGGCGGCCAAACCATGCGGCTGATCTCGCCCGGCACACACTTCAACACCGGTGACGGCATCGCTATGGCCACGAAGATCGGCGCCGACGAGTCGGGCGACTGGAGCGGCATGCATTGCGAGCCGGTCGATCCACGCAGCAAGAATTCCGCACCGGTCGTGCTGGTCTATCCGTATGGCATCGTTGTCGATAAAACTGGCCACCGCTTTTTCGACGAAGGCGGCGGGCTGATGCACGAGACCTGGGAATGGCTGGCGCGCAATATCCATTTTGGGACACCGGGCTCGATCGCGTACGCCATTCTCGACAGCCGTCTGCTCGATATTGCGGATTATCAGCGTGCGATCCGTTCCGAGGTGCCTCCGGCGAAAGCCGACACTCTGGCCGAGCTGGCGAAACTCATCGGCGTGGACGCCGCGGGTCTTGCCGCCACCGTTGCCGCCTATAATGCCGCCTGCGTCGGCGATCCCATGACCTTCGACGCGACTCGCTGCGACGGGCTGACCGCCGCGCGGACGCTGCAGCCGCCGAAGTCGAACTGGGCGCGCGCGATCACCCTGCGACCGTTTCTCGCCTTCCCCTTGGTCGGCGCTGTGGCCTACACATTCGGCGGTCTCGCCACCGACACCCGCGCCCGCGTGCTGCGAAAGGGTACGCCGATCCCCGGCCTGTTCGCCGCCGGCGAGATCACCGGGCATTTCCATGCGACGGCGCCGAACGCCGTATCCATACTGCGCGCGTTCGTGTTCGGCAGGATCGCCGGGGTCGAATCCGCGGCCAATCTAGCGGCACGCTCAATCGAAAAATAGGCTCGGACCGCTGAATGCGGTAGCGCAGCGCAGGCTACACATGCCAATGTCGAAACGATTTATATCAATAGTATGCCCGCCGCACGGCAGCATATTTGCACGGCAGCATATTTATTGACGATTTCGGCTTTGGATTTGCAGCGATGAATGCGGCCGACACCTCCCGTCCTCAATTGAAAATTCGGCGCGTCAATCTGGATACCGGACGCGAGAACGTGGTGGTGATTTCACGCCAGTCCACGGCATTGCGGCCCGAAGTGTTCAGCGGCTTCAGTCGTGTCGAGCTGCGCTGCAACACCAAAGTGCTGCTGGCGACCTTGATCCTGACCGAGGATGGGCTGGTTAGTCCCGATGAGATCGGGCTCGCGGAGCCTGCCTTCCGCCGCTTTGCCGAGCCGGTCGGAACTTTGGTCACCGTCACGCCGGCGCCCTCGCCCGACAGCCTCGATGCGGTTCGCGCAAAAATTCAGGGTCGCGCGCTGAACGCTTCCGAGATCAGCGCGATCGTCGACGACGTCACGCACTACCGCTACTCCGACATGGAGATCGCCGCGTTTCTGGTCGGCTCTGCAAGCTTCATGACCAGCGGCGAATTGCTCGCCCTATCCCATGCGATGGCGCAAGCCGGCACCCAATTGACTTGGGAGACGCCCGTGGTGGTCGACAAGCACTGCATCGGCGGCATCCCCGGCAATCGTACCTCGATGATCGTGGTGCCGATTGTCGCCGCGCATGGGCTCACGATTCCGAAAACCTCGTCGCGCGCCATCACGTCGCCGGCCGGCACCGCCGACACCATGGAAGTGCTGGCGCGCGTTGATCTCACGGTCGACGAAATGAAGGAGGTCGTCAAAGCCTGCCACGGCTGTCTCGTGTGGGGCGGACATGTCAATCTGTCGCCAGCCGACGATATCCTGATTTCGGTGGAGCGGCCGCTTAGCCTCGATGCGCGCGAGCAGATGGTCGCCTCGATCATGTCGAAGAAGATCGCGGCTGGCGCCACCCATCTGCTGATCGATCTACCGGTTGGGCCGGCGGCCAAGCTCAAAGATGCACAGGACGCCATGCGTCTGCGCAAGCTGTTCGAGTTCGTCGGCGATCACTTCGGCATCACAGTGGAAGTCATAACCACCGACGGGCGCCAGCCGATTGGCCAGGGAATCGGGCCGGTGCTAGAAGCCGCAGACGTAATGTCCGTGCTGCGGAACGATCCGGCAGCGCCAGCCGACCTGCGCGAGAAATCGCTGCGGCTCGCCGCCCACCTGCTCGAATACGACCCGGACCTGCGCGGCGGTAGCGGCTATACGCGGGCGCGTGAGCTGCTCGAAAGCGGCGCCGCTCTTAGGCAAATGCACAAGATCATCGAAGCGCAAGGGCCGTCCGGCTGCCGCACCGATCTCGGGACGTTGATCGCCGACGTACCGGCGGCGAGCGACGGCATGGTCGAGGCGATCGACTGTCTGCGTCTCAACCGCCTGGCGCGCGTCGCCGGCGCGCCGATCGACAAGGGCGCCGGCATCAAGATCTTCAAGAAGATCGGCGACCGCGTCGAGAAAGGCGAGCCGCTCTATCGGATTCACGCGTTCGACCAGTCGGAATTCGATCTCGCGGTCGCGGCTGCCAAGGTCGATGCTGGATATATTGTCGGGCTGCGGTCGCAGCCCGGCGAGAGTTAGCCATGGACAAGATCGCGATCCAAAGCCTGCCATCTTCGATCGGGGATGCCACACGGCTGGCATCGCGCCTAGGCGTGCCGATGCACGAGATTGCATTGCATCGCTTTCCGGACGGAGAACTACGCGTCACCGTAGCGACGGCGGCGGCAACGACGATCCTTTACCTTCCGCTCGACCAGCCCAATGACAAGCTGCTGGCGCTGCTGTTTGCGGCCGAAGCGCTGCGGCGCGGCGGCGTCCGGCGACTGGTGCTGGTCGCGCCCTATCTCTGCTACATGCGGCAGGATGCCGCGTTCCACGCCGGCGAGGCGATCAGCCAGAAAGCCGTCGGGCAATTGATAGCGGGAATCGTGGACCGGATTATCACGGTCGATGCCCATCTGCACCGTACCAAGACTATTGCAGAGGTCTTCCCCGGTATCGAAGCCGACGATCTGTCGGCGATGCCGGCGATCGCGGATCAGCTGCGGACAGCCGGCTTCGACCCCAATGCGGTGGTGGTCGGGCCGGATGCTGAGTCGGAACCGTGGGTTAGCGAACTCGCGGGTCGGCTCGGTCTGGCGCATTTGGTGGCGCGCAAGACGCGCCGCAGCGACCGCTCGGTCGCGATCGATTTCGCTGATGCAAAGCTGCTGGCCGGCCGCCCAGCAATCCTGGTGGACGATATCGTGTCCTCCGGTGCCACGCTGATGACATGCGCCAAAGCGCTCGCGGCAGTCGGCACCGCCGTCATCGACGCCGTCATTACGCATGCGCTGTTTGCGCCGGAACTGACCTGCGATCTGATCGGCGCCGGCATCCGCTCGATCCGTTCGACCACCAGTGTGCCGCATCCGAGCAACGCGATCGCACTCGATGCGGTGTTAGCCGATGCCTTGCGCCGGGAAATGGCAGGAGCCGCATCATGAGCGTGACCGTGCGATTTTGCGGAGCGGCGCGCACGGTGACTGGTTCGTGTCACTTGCTCCAAACCAGAGCTGGCAGCCTGCTTGTTGATTGCGGACTGTTTCAGGGGCCGAAGACCTTAAAAGCGCTCAATTACACCGCCTTTCCGTTCCGACCGGCCGAGATCGACGCGGCGCTGCTGACCCACGCGCATATCGACCACAGTGGTCTGCTGCCAAAGCTGGTGCGCGAAGGTTTCCGCGGCAGTGTTTTCGCGACGCGCGGCACCATTGACCTGTGCTCGTTCATGCTGCCGGACGCCGGCAGCATCCAGGAGTCGGAAGTCGCCACCCTCAACCGCCGCAACACAGCGCGGGGACGCGCCGAGGTGCTGCCGATCTATACGCAGGCCGATGCGATCGCCTCGCTCGATGCATTTCATCCGGTCGACTATGAGGCCTGGTTCGAGGCAATGCCCGGTGTGCGCGCACGTTACTGGAATGCCGGACATCTGCTCGGCTCGGCCTCGATTGAGCTGGAGTTTGCCGCAGAAGGTATGGACGGCAAGCCGCTGCGGCTGCTCGCCTCCGGCGATGTCGGTCCCGATGCCAAGCTGCTGGAACCGAGCGCTGAAGCGCCGACCGGCCTCGACTATGTTATTTCAGAATCGACCTATGGCGATGCCGATCGGCCGGCGATCACGCCTGAACTGCGACGCCAACATCTCGCCGCCGAGGTGCGTGCCGCCCATGCAGCGAATGGGCCGCTGCTAATTCCGGCCTTCGCGGTCGAACGCACGCAGGAGTTAATCGTCGATCTAGTCGACCTGATGGACAACGGCGAGGTACCCGCCGCGCCGATCTTCCTCGATTCACCGCTGGCCATTCGCGCCACCGACGTGTTCCGGCAACATGCCGCGGGTCTCAATGCCAGGCTCGATGTCGACCGGCTGCTGCGCTCGCCGCATCTGCGGCCCACCGAGTCGGTCGCCGAAAGCAAGGCGATCGCCAAATTCACCGGCTTCCACGTCATCATCGCGGCCAGCGGCATGTGCGATGCCGGTCGCATCCGTCATCATCTCAAGCGCTGGCTTTGGCAGAGGAACGCGACGGTGCTGCTGGCGGGCTTTCAGGCGCAAGGCACGCTCGGACGGTTCCTCAACGACGGCAGCAAGGCGGTGCGCATCCAGGGCGAGGAAATCAAGGTCGCCGCGCGGATCCGGCGGATCGACGACTATTCCGGCCATGCTGACGGGCCGGAGCTGGCGCGCTGGATCGCGGCGCGGCGGCCCATCCAACGCGGCGTATTCCTGGTGCACGGCGAGCAGCCTGCGCTCACCGGTCTGTCCGAACGCATTGCCGAGCGCACGGTTCCGGCGGCGAAAATCTTTACGCCGATCCTTGACGATATTTATGAGTTGACAACCGTAGATCCGACGCCAATCGACGTCGCACGCCGCCGGCGCCTGGCACCGGAAGCCGTGGTCGCGCTCGATTGGCACAACGATATGTCGAAGCTCATTCTCGACATCAACGAGCGGATCGAAGCCGCGGCGGACGACCGCGCACGCGGCGTGATCATCCGTAAGCTGAGACGGGCGCTGGAAACGCAGGATTGACGCTGCTCGGGTGCCTTTCTGCCTCTCTCACTACACACTTACCGCGATGCAAGCGTTGATGTGCGTCAACGCATCCGACAATCAATTTGATAGGGTTTTGTGCGGCTCTCGAACGCAAGCTTCGCCGAGGTAGCTTCCATGGCCCACAAACAAATCCTGTTCCGCTCTGCCGCACGCGAAAAGGTCTTGCGCGGCGCGACCCAGCTCGCCGATGCCGTGCGCGTGACGCTTGGTCCACGCTCGAAGTCGGTTCTGATCGAAAGGAAATGGGGCGCGCCTATCGTGTGCAACGATGGCGTCACCATCGCCAAGGAATTCGACCTCAAGGATCCCGAGGAGAACCTCGGCGCCCGCATGCTCCGCCAGGCCGCCGAAAAGACCGGCGACATGGTCGGCGACGGCACCAGCACGTCGACAATCCTGGCGCATGCTATCTTCGCCGACGGCGTCCGCAACGTGGTCGCCGGCGCCAGCGCGATCGACATTAAGCGCGGCCTTGATCGCGCCACCAAGTGCGCGATCGAGGCCCTGCGTGCCATGTCGCGCCCGGTCAAAACCCGCAAGGAAAAGGCGCAGGTCGGCGCCATTTCGGCGCATAACGATCCAGCCATCGGCGAACTGGTGGCCGACGCCATGGACAAGGTCGGCGGCGAAGGCGTGATCACGGTGGAGGAATCCAAGACCACCGAGACGGCGCTCGATGTCGTGGAAGGCATGCAGTTCGACCGCGGGTTCCTCTCGCCTTATTTCATCACCAACCCGGAGAAGATGGAGGCGGTGATCGAGGATGCATTGATCCTGATTTCGGATCGCAAGATCAGCGCGCTCAAGGATATGATCCCGTTACTGGAGCAGGTCGCAAAATCGGCACGTCCGCTGCTCGTTGTCGCCGAAGATGTCGAGGCCGAGGCGCTTGCCACGCTGATCGTCAATCAGATCCGCGGCGCGCTCAAGAGCTGCGCCGTCAAGGCCCCCGGCTTCGGCGACCGTCGCAAGGCTATGCTGGAGGATATCGCAGTGCTCACCGGCGGCAACGTTGTCTCTGAGGATCTCGGCATCAAGCTTGAGCACGTGGCCATCGAGCAGCTCGGCCGCGCAAAACGCATCGTCGTCGACAAGGACAACACCACGATCATCGGCGGTGCCGGTAACCGCAAGCAGATCGATGGACGCATCGAGCAGCTTCGCCGCGAGATCGAAAAGACCACCAGCGACTACGACCGCGAAAAGCTGCAGGAGCGGCTCCC
>Ga0207761_1000797_pt1 | contig 10889 bp, 5 predicted proteins | sample LuqExpMetageno34_FD_187792 | JGI IMG/M metagenome (GOLD analysis project Ga0207761, IMG submission 187792) | Tropical forest soil microbial communities from Luquillo Experimental Forest, Puerto Rico - Sample 34 (SPAdes) | ecosystem: Environmental > Terrestrial > Soil > Tropical forest ... | reverse complement strand
GAGGGAGATTGCGACGGTGAGGACTGCACACGCGAAAAGGAGATGGACGCGACGACTGGGCGGAAAAGGCAAAGTTGTCTCCGAGTTGAGATGAAACGGGAAGAAGTATAACGCGAGATAGAAGCGGATGATGAATACCAGCGCGGGAAAAAAGCAGATCCCTCGCTACGAAGACTTCGCTCGGGATGACGGTGCTCGTTTTAGTTAGCCAGCGGGCCGCCTCCTGCCTTCGCAGCCGCTGCGGCGGGCAAGCAGAAGGCGTCCCCCTACAAGAGCGAGTTGGACAGGTCGGATGAGGGTTGGCTGGTGCGCCAGGAGACGGGGGCGACGGGGCCGATCAGGAAGAACCAGCAGGCGGAGCCGGCGAGGGAGACGGCGCCGAGGATCACGAAGGCCGAATAGAAGTGGCCAGTACGCTCGAGGAGGAAGCCGGTGGCGGAGGGTGCGATGATGCCGGCGAGGTTGCCGACGAAATTCTGGAAACCGGTCCAGCGGCCCGTGGCGACGGGACCGGCGAGGGTTTGCGTGATGGCCCAGAGATTGGAGGCTGTAACGCCGAAGAAAATCACGCCGAGAATAAGTGCTGCGGAGCAATAAAGAGGATCGTTCACGCCAGCCAAGGCCACGAAGAGACCACAAAACGCGAGGCCACCGCCGGTGAAAGTCTTGCGAACAAGTGTGGGAGTTGCGCCGGAAGCGAGCCAGCGGTCGGAAAGCCAGCCTGAGAAGAGAGCAGCGATAGAGCCGAGCAAGTAGGCAAGACCGGCAAGCTTGGACATACGTTCGAGGGTGAAATGGCGCTCGCGGACGAGATAGTAGGGCAGCCAGGTGATCAGGAAATAGCTGACGTAGTTATTGGCGAACAGGCCGAGACAAGTGCCCCAAGCGGAGCGGAGTTGGAGGAACTCGAGCAGCGAAGGGGCGCCGGGCGATTGCGGAGAGTTCGCGGGTTGGTACAGCTTGGGCTTGGGTGCAAGTGCGAGCCACGGGAGCAGCCAGAGAAAGCTGGCCGCGCCGAGAATGATGAAGAAAGGCCGCCAGCCGACCCTGGCGATCAGCAAGCCGCCGAGAAGGAAGCTGAAACAGGGGCCGAGGAGAAGTCCTGAGCCGAGAATGGAGTTGGCTAGGCCGCGACGTTCCTCCGGGAAATTGAGGGCGAGAATTTTGCCGCAGGAAGGATAGGAGACAGATTCGCCGAGTCCAAGGAGAAGACGGAGTGCGAACAGAGCGACGAAGGTGTGGACCAGGCCGGTGAGCACAGTGGCGGCGGACCAGAGAGCAAAGCCGGCGGCGAAGACGAAGTTCACGTTGAAACGATCAACGAGCCAGCCGGAAAAAAGTTGGGAACAGGCGTAAGTCCAGAAGAAGGCGGAAAGAAGGAGGCCGAGGCGGGAGGGGGTAAGGGCGAGTTCGTCCTGAAGGAGATGCGCGGCGATGGAGAGGCTGCCGCGGTCGATGTAGTTGATGAAGATGGAGAGGCCGAGAAGAATGAGGACGACGAGAAGGCGAGCGGAGATGCCAGGCTGCGATGAAGGCGAGGCGGGCACGGGGAATGGAGAGATGATTCCGCAGGAAGGTGGGGAAATGCAAGGGAGAAGCGGGAGCACTTACCTAGTGAGTCAGTGAGAAGTTGCGAATTTGACGTGGTCGGCGGGCTGGGCGGGGTTGGGGCCGGAGAAGGTGGCGGTGGAGTAGTCGTCAGAGACTTCGGTGACGGTGGCGGTGCCGATTTTGAGAGGAGTTGGAGGAATTGCTGAGCTGCCCGAGGCGTCAGCGGCACGAGCGGCGCGGAAGACTTCGAGCCGGTCATCGATGCGGATGCCGGAGCGCCTGCCGATGTTCAACGTGAGAGTACTGCCGGTGACTTCTGCGACGAGGCCGTCGAAGGAACGGGAGAGCGCGGGAATTTTGTCGGCAAAGTCGTTTAGCTGCGCAGCGACCTGATCGATGGCGCGTTCAGTGGCTTCGGGAAGCAGAGATTGGACGAAGTCAGAACCAAGCATTTGCGTGGTGGATTTGGACTTGCGATCGGTCATCAGAGTGATTTCGCCGGGTTGGGCAGATTCACCGGAGCCGATAAATTCAGCGAGGATTTCGCCGGTGGAGACATTGAAGATTCGCGCCGTGATCTGAACGAAGGCTTTGGATTTGTGGGAATGAAGGCCGGAAGAGGGAGAGGAAGGGAGGGGATCGGGGCCGTAACGAGTGACCGCGCCGATGATGAGGGCGTCGAGATTGGCGATGCGGCAGATTTTGGAGGCCAGGGCGTAGGCATCGAGGCTGGTGGTGTCGGCTTCGGTCTGTTCTTTGAGGATTTTGTGGAGGGCATCGCGGTCGAGGACGGAGTATTTTTCCCCGGCGACAAGTCTGGTAATGAGTTGGGCGGAGACGCCTTTGCCGACTTCGGACGCGTTGGCGCCGACGACGGCGGAAGAGGCGGAGGACATGCTGGGGCTGTCGAAGTTGAGAATGGCGATGTGTTTTTTGAGTGGCGCGGTTTGCGAGAGCGTTTGCGAGGTCGTGGAATCGGTTATGAGTAAAAGAACGGCGAGAGAGAGGAAGTGTAGAAGACGCATGAGCGAAGACGGACTCATGCTAAGCGAGAGGGCGGACTGCGGCAAGGAGAATGGCAGACGCGGCGATTGACATCCTTCGTCGCACAAAACGCTCCTCAGGATGACAGTTGCGTCTTGATTCACGGCAGAACCCGCTACTACAGCACAGGCTAAAGCCTATGCTACGGCGGCGCGAAGGATGCCGTCCTGAAGGCACGGCGCTATGGCGTGTGGAGAGCTACGGTTTGTAGTCGAAGAGGAGGAGGGTGATGTCGTCCTGCTGGCCGACGGTGGATTGGTTGGCGTAGGCGGCGAGTTGTGCGAGGAAGTTGTCGACGAACTGGCTGGCGGGGACGGCGTGGTGCGCGTCGATGTACTGCATGAAACGATCGAATCCGAATTGCACTTCTGCGGAGTCGGCAGCCTCAGGGACGCCATCGGTGTAGAGGACATGGCGATCGCCGGGCTCGAGAGGGAACTCGAGTGCGGAGTATTCGGCTTCGTCGATCATGCCAAGAACGAGACCGTTCTCGATGATCTGCGTGGTTTTGCCTTCGGAATTGCGCCAGCGGAGCACCGGCGGGTGTCCCGCGCCCGCGTAGCGCATGATTTTCTTCTCGAGATCCAGATAGACGTAGGCAGCGGTGACGAAGTTCATGCTGAATTTGCCGCAGAGCGCGCGGTTGAGTCCGGTGAGGACTTTGGCGGGTTCGGCGGCGTTGGGAGCCTGACCGGCCAGCGCGACCTGAATCATGGAGGCGATGAGGGCGGAGGGGAGGCCGTGGCCGGAGACGTCGGCGATGAGGATACCGATGTGCTTGTCGTCGATCTGGATGAAATCATAGAAATCTCCGGCGACGGAGGTCATGGGGGAATAGCGCGCGGCGATTTCAAGGCCGGGAAGCTGGGGGATGGAGTGAGGAAGGATGGAGAGCTGAATCTGGCGAGCCATCTCGAGTTCCTCGTTCAGCGCATCGAGCTGTTTGGCGAGTTGAGCGCGGGCTTCGCGGAGCATGATGTGACTGCGGACGCGAGCTTTGACGACGGCGGGTGAAAAGGGTTTGTGGATGTAGTCGACAGCGCCGCATTCGAAGCCGCGGGTTTCATCTTCTGCGCCGGTCTGACCGGTGAGAAAGATGACGGGAATTTCGGCGGTGGCGGGATTGGCTTTGAGGCGGTTGCAGACTTCGTAGCCGTCCATGCCGGGCATCATGATGTCGAGGAGGATGAGGTCGGGTTTTTCATCGGCGTTGGCGAGGGCGAGGGCTTTTTCGCCATTGGTGGCGATTTTGGTGCGGTAAGAATCTTTGAGCGCGCCGGAGATGACGCCGATGTTGGTGGGAGTGTCGTCAACAACAAGGATGAGTTTTTGTTCGGCGTGCGGCGTGGGCTGAACGGGCTGTGGCGTGGCGGACATAGGATCACTCCGTTTGGTTCAGAAGCTAAGAACTTCCAACTTTGGCGATCTTGCCGAGCTGGGGTCCAGCATGCTGGACCCCTACAGGGAAAAGCATTTGGCCCGGGATGTCAACCGAGGCAAATCATTCCAGGGTAAGCGAAAGGCGTGAAGCGATGCCGGACAAGGATTGTAGCGCATCGGCGTAGGCGAAATTGCCGACGTAGGTGGAAAGGGAGTCAAGTTCGGCGGGAGTGAGGACGCTGACGAGGTTGGGGCGGAGTTCGAGGAGAAAGTCGGAGGCTTCGCCGTCGTCGGACTGGAGAAGTTTCTTTAAGCGAGAGAGAGGAGCGACGACGGACTGGGGATCGCCATTCGGTTGGGGCGTGGCAGGATTCCCCGGTGCCGAACCTACTCCTGGGGCCGCTACGGCAGCCGCGAGAGAGTCGGGGAGTGCGGCATGGATGGCGGCGACGGTCAGGTCGAGAATCCTGGAGAGGGAATTGAGCGACGATTCGATGTCGACATTCGAATCAATGGCGGCTTCGGCTTTGGCGGCCGCTTCGGCGAGAGGATTGGCGCCGAGATTGGCAGCAGCGCCTTTGAGGGAATGGGCGAAGCGCTGGGCGGTGGGAGAGTCGTTGGCGGCGAGGGCGTTGTGTATGTCAGAGACAGTGGAGGATTGGGAGTCGGCGAAGCGTTGCAGGAGAGATTCGTAGCGTTTACGGTTGCCGCCGGTGCGTTTGAGGGCGGTGGCGGTGTCGATGCCGGGGATGGAGAGGGTATCGCTGGGGCCGGGATCGGAAGGAAGAGGGATCCCTCGCTCCGCTCGGGATGACGAATTTAGGGTGAGGCTAGAAACAGCCGCAGGGCTACCGCCTTCGCCCAGGCTGCGGCGGGCAGGCGCGGACTCGCCCTGCGCTACAAGGCGGGGCTTAATCCAACGGAGGAGGGAGGCGTAGAGCTTGGGAGGGTCGATAGGCTTTGCGATGTGATCGCTCATGCCAGCGGCGAGGCAGAGTTCGCGATCGCGGTCCATGGCGTTGGCGGTCATGGCGATGATGGGGAGGTTGGCGAAGCGGGGATTGGAGCGGATGGCTTTTGTGGCGGAGATGCCATCCATAACGGGCATCTGCATGTCCATGAAGACGATGTCGTAGTCGTTTTTGGAGATTTGCTGAATAGCAGCGGCGCCGTGTTCGGCGAGATCGATCTGGACATGGGCGTCTTCGAGGAGGCCGGTGGCGACTTCGCGATTGAGTTCGTTGTCCTCGACGAGAAGAACGCGAGCGCCGTGGACGGGAGTGAGGTCGATTTCGCCGGAGCCGTCAGACTTGGAGTCGGCGGCGGGCGCGTGTCCACAACTGAGAACTTCGACGACGGAGTCGAAGAGCATGGAAGGGGTAACCGGCTTGATGAGGACGTTTTCGAAAGAGGTTTGCTCCGCCTTGCGAAGAACCTCTTCGCGGCCGTAGGCGGTGACCATGACGAGGTGAGGGGCAGGGGAAAGGTTCAGAGCGAGGATTTGACGGCCGGTTTCGATGCCGTCGATGCCAGGCATTTGCCAGTCGATGAAGACGACGTCGTAAGGTTGCTTGCGATCGGCGGATTGGCGGACGAGTTCGACACCTTCGCGGCCGGAAGCGGCTTCATCGACGACGAAGGTCATGCTGAGCAACATGCTGGATAGAACTTCACGGGCCTGCGCATTGTCGTCGATGACAAGAACGCGGCGACCGCGGAGGTCAGGTCGCGATGTACGTTTTGCGACGCCGTCACCTTTTCCGAGATACGCAGTGAACCAGAAAGTGGAGCCTTTGCCGACTTCACTGGTGACGCCGACGTCGCCGCCCATGAGTTGGGCGAGTTTCTTGGAGATGGCCAGGCCGAGGCCGGTGCCGCCGTGCTGGCGGGTGGTGGAGGCGTCGGCTTGTTCAAAGGCCTGGAAGAGGCGGCCCATCTGTTCGTCGGTGAGGCCGATGCCGGTGTCGGAGACGGCGAAGTAGACAAGCTGGCCGTTGTCGTCTTTGTCCTGTACACGAGCCTTGACGACGATTTCGCCTTGCTCGGTGAATTTGACGGCGTTATTGCAGAAATTGATGAGGATTTGGCCGAGGCGAAGAGGGTCGCCTTTCGGGTGAGTGTTGACCACGGAGTCGATGTCGAAGATGAGCTCGAGGCCTTTGGCGGTGGCTTTTTCGGAGATGAGGTTGCTGACATTTTCGAGAACTTTGTCGAGGTCGAAGTCGATGTTTTCGACGGTCAGTTTACCGGCTTCGATTTTAGAGAAGTCGAGAATGTCGTTGATGATGCCGAGCAGATGCTGGCCAGACTGCTGAATCTTGCGGACGTAACCTTTCTGGCGGGCATTGAGGTCGGTTTTCAGGGCGAGGTGGGACATGCCGATGATGGCGTTCATCGGAGTGCGGATTTCGTGAGACATGTTGGCGAGAAATTCGGATTTCACGCGGGTGGCGGCTTCGGCAACTTCCTTGGCCTTGCGGAGTTCGATCTCGGAGGCTTCGAGGGATTCGGCCTGGGCGCGAGTCTGTTCGAGCAGGCGGCGCGTTTCGAGATTGCGGGAGAGAAGCTGGGCATTCATGGCCACGGTGGGAAGGAGGGCGTCCAGGAAGGATTGCTGGCGTTCGGAGAGAGGAGCAACGGTGGCAACTTCGAGGACGCCGACAAGAATTTCGTGATTCAAGACGGGAATGAAGAGGAGATTGCCGGCAGTGACGATGCCGAGGCCGGTGGTGACGCGAATGGCGTCTTTTTCACTAGCCGAGATCACGAGAGTGCGGAGCTCGAGAGCGGCCTGGCCAACGAGACCCTGGCCGAGTTCGTATTCGACCAGATCGGGGGTCTCGATGGCGTAGGTGCCGACGCGGCGGAGCTTGACAGGAGTGGAGTCGGCTGCGAGATAGAAGGCGCCGTAGAGAAGAGGGATGCATTCGGAGACACGGGAGAGGAGGTTTTTGGCGAAAGCGGGAAAGTTGTCGGCGGATTGCAGGCGAAGAGCGGTGGCGGCAGTTTCGGACTTCAGCCAGGTCTGGTTTTCGCGTTCACGAGCGCCTTGCTGGAGAGTGCTGAGCGAGCGGCTGATTTCGCCGATTTCATTGCGGCGATTGATGAAGGGGATGGTCACGTCGAGTTTGCCGGAGGCGAGGGATTGAATGGAATCGCGAACGGTCCAGAGTTCGCGGATGACGTCGACGTGGAGGAGGTAGGAGGCGAGGGCCAAAGAAACAAGAATGCCCAGGATGACGGAAAGCCAGAAGATACGCATGGTGCGCCGAGTTTTGAGAGTGAGGGCATCGGATTGCTTTTGCGTGTCGGCCTGCATGTCGTTGGCGATGGCGACAAGGCGATCGCGGGAAGCGTCGAGTTCGTCGTCCACATTTTCGCGAACCATGGCGGCGGCTTTGGAGTTGTCGTTGACGAGGGCGGCGGCGCGGACGGGACGGGCGTCGACGGCTGCTTTCTCGAAGATGTTGGCTGCCGCGCGGATGCGGGGAGCATTGGCGGGACTGAGGCGAATGGCTTCATCAATGGCAGCGAGATAGTTGGCGTACGTGGCGTCGATGTCGGCGTCGATGCGGTGCATGGCGTCGAGATCGGTTTCCACGATGATCTGGTATAGATCGAAGCCGAAGCGCATGTTGAGCGCGCGGGCCATGTCGATCTGGTGAACGGCCTGGAGTTGGTGCTCCACGAGGTTGGAGTACCAGGCGTCGATCATGCGAATTTCGATGGAGGCGTAGACGCCGGCGCCGATCACCATGATGACGATCGGGAGCATGGCGAGCATGAGCTTGCGGCGAAGTTTTAGATTGGCGAGGAGGCCCATGGGGGAAAGCATAGCAGAGGAGGGAAATTCGAAACTCGAAATTCCGGAGTCCGGAAGAAATTGCAAAGGCGAAGAGAGGCCCCACCCTTTCGCAAAATGCGCGAAAGGATGGGGCACCCGAGCCGGATACAGGGGTTATGTGTGGAATCCACAACGGGAGCGGACCGCCTCAGAAGGCGGTCCCTACAAAAGCGAAGAAGTCATTTGGCGGAGTATTCGTCGCGGAGACGGGTTTGGCGGCTGGTCATGGGAATTTCGTTGCCGTTGATGAAGACCATTTTGACGTCGGTTTTTACGTCGAGGGGATCGCCGTTGGAGACTACGACGTTGGCGGTTTTGCCGGGATCGAGGGAGCCGAGTTTGTCGGCGAGGCCCCAGACCTCGGCGGCATTGAGGGTGATGGCTTTGAGGGCTTCGTCGGGAGGAAGGCCGAAGCCGGTGGCGAATCCGGCCGCGTAAGGAAGATTGCGTGCATTGTGAGAGTCGTAGGAGGCGATGACGATCTTGACGCCGCGCTTGTAGAGTTGCGCGGGGAGGCTGTAGACGGCGTCGAAGCGCTCCTCGGGCTTGGGAGCTTCGTAGATCGGTCCGACGATGACGGGGACTTTGAGAGAAGCGACGTAGTCGAGCACGGATTGCGAGTGACTGATGTGGTTGAGGATGAATTTCAGATTGAATTCGCGAGCGAGATTGACGGCGGCCTGGAGGTCGCTCGACTCTTCGGCGGCTAGAACCACGGGCTTTTTGCCCTGGAGGTAGGGGAGAAGGGCTTCGAGTTTGAGATCGCGCTTGGGAGGGTTTGGAGGTTGCTTTTTGTCTTTGTCCTTGTCGGCCGGCTTGGAAGAGTCAGAGTTCGCGGCGGAGTCGGTCTTATTCTTGTCGTAATCGGCTTTTTTCTTTTCGTAGTCGGACCACTTCTGCGCGTAATCCTGTGCGTCGAGAAAGGCCTGGCGCATTTGGGCGGCGAGGCCCATGCGGGTGGAGGGGAATTTGCGGCCTTCACCACGTTCGTTGCGGCGTTGTTCGCCGGTGAAGTTGAGGGGCATGGCGATGTCGCGAACGAGGAGGTAGTCGGTTTGCGACTTGCCGTCGAGTTGAATGAAGGAATCTTGACCGGGGATGGTGTCGCGACTGGCGGGAGCCACGACGGCGTTGGTGATGCCGTTGAGGCGTGTGACAGGGATGAGCGCGGATTCGGCGTGGAAGGCGTCGTAGACGTGCATGTGAGGCATGATCTCGTCGCTGGGTTCGACGAGGTCGTTGGTCATGTCTTCGGCGGAGATTTCAGTAAGGCCTAGAGCAGTTTCGGAATCGATGAGGCCGGGGTAGACGGTCATGCCGGTGGCGTCGATGATGCGGGCATCTTTGGGGATTTGGACGGAACCGGCGGCGCCGACGGCGGTGATTTTGCCGTTTTCAAAGAGGACGACACCGTTTTCAACGGTGCCGTGAGACACGGTTAGGAGTTTGCCGCCGCGGAGGGCGACGGGTTTGGGTTGGGCAGGGGAGAGGTTAGAAAGGAAAAGCGAAATCGCAATGAGCAAGACAACTCGAAACAAAAAGAGGGATTCCTCACTTCGCAGACTCCGTTCGGAATGACGGGTTTGCATTGTTTTGTGGCGATAAGATTTGAGATCGTGCGGACATGGGGCGCAGCGATGCGGCGCCCCTACAAAGAAGGCGGGGATCACATGGCCTCCTTGAAGTACGGCATGCCGAAGCCGGGGAGTGAGCGATCGAAGTAGACCGCGCCGTCGATGAAGACTTTGCTGGGGACGGCGCTGCTGGAGAGGGGATAGCCGTCCCAGATGACGAGATCGGCGTCTTTGCCAACGTCGATGGAGCCGACCTTATCGTCGACACCGATGATCCACGCGGCGTTGATGGTGATCATCTGGAGGGCTTCCTGCTCGGTAGCGCCGCCGTAGCGCATGGTTTTGCCGGCTTCTTGATTGAGTCGGCGAGCGAAATCTTCGGAGTCGCTCTTGATGGCGACCTTGACGCCTTTTCGCATGCAAAGGACGGCGTTCCAGGGAATGGCGTCCCAAGCTTCTTCTTTATAGCCCCACCAGTCGGCGAAAGTGGCGATGCCGATGTTGGCGGCGGCAAGCTGATCAGCGACCTTGTAGGCTTCGAGGGCGTGATGGAAAGCGCGGAGCTTGTAGCCGAATTCTTTGGCCATGGCCATTTCGGTGAGAAGTTCGTCGGAGCGGTAGCAGTGAATCTGGACAAGGAGATTGCCGCGAAGAACGTCGGCGAGCGCGTCGAGTTTTAGATCGTGTTTGGGAGGAGAAGCGTCCTTGTCGCCATTTTTTGCTTTGGTGTTGTAGGCATCCCATTCGCGCATGTAATCCTGTGCTTGCACGAGAGCTTCGCGCTGAACTTCGAAGTTGCCCATGCGTGTGGAGGGAAGCTGATTGCGGCTGCCGTAGACGCGCTTGGGATTTTCGCCGCTGGCAAATTTGATGGAACGAGGGGCGCCGGGGAAGAGCATGGCGTCGCGATTGAGGCCGTATTTGTGTTTGATGACGATGGCCTGGCCGCCAATCATGTTGGCGGAGCCGTGGAGGAGAAGGGAGGTTGTCACACCGCCGGCGAGGCCGTGGTAGATGGATTTGTCGTGGTAGTCGAAGGCGTCAATCATCATCATGTGGGGAGTGACAGGGTTGGTGGCTTCGTTGACGTCGCCGTCGAGTGCGATGTGGGAGTGAGAATCGATGATACCGGGAGTGAGGTATTTGCCGCCGGCATCGACGACGGTGACGCCTGAAGGAGCGGAGACTTTAGCGCCAAGGGCGGCGATTTTGCCGTCCTTGATATAGATGCTGCCGTTGGGAATGTTGCCGTGGGTGGCGGTCATGATGACGGCGTTTTTGATGAGGAGATCGGTGGGAGAGGGAGGTGGGGAATCCTGGGCGAGAGCGGCGAGGCCTATCGCTGTGAGAGTGACGAGACAAAGAAAGATGCTTGCGGGCTTGCGTGAAACAAGGCGACGCAACATGGATGCCCCCATAAGAAACAGAGTCTGGCTTGGATGGAACAAGGGAAGGGCGATTCTAGTCACGGCAGGGCGGGATGGCAACGGAATTTT
>Ga0207761_1000796_pt1 | contig 10891 bp, 12 predicted proteins | sample LuqExpMetageno34_FD_187792 | JGI IMG/M metagenome (GOLD analysis project Ga0207761, IMG submission 187792) | Tropical forest soil microbial communities from Luquillo Experimental Forest, Puerto Rico - Sample 34 (SPAdes) | ecosystem: Environmental > Terrestrial > Soil > Tropical forest ... | reverse complement strand
GGAGCGGGATGGATTCGTGCTTTGGTACAAGCGGCTGGAAGTGGGAGTCTTCAAGCTGCCTCGTGTCGAGCCCGGAGCGCGTTCGGTCGAATTACGTGCCAGTGAGTTAGCGATGATTCTGGATGGGATCGATGTTTCGAAGCTGAAGCGCGTGCGGCGCTATGTGAAGCAGTGAATTAAAAAGCTAGCCAAGAAAAAATAAAAATAAACACATAAAATAAATCACCGTGTGAACAACCAAGTTTCTGCGGCTGCGTCTAAGCAGACGTGCCCACCAAAGAGAACTTCTTGAGCCACTTGCCCGACGATAAAGAAGCACTGAAGGCCATGCTGCGCTCGTTGTGGCAGGAGCGCGAGCGCTTGGAGAAACGCGCCGAAGAGCAGCGCCAGCGTGCCGACGAACTGTATCTGGAGAAGCTGCGACTGCAGATGGAGCTGGAGCGCTACAAGAAGGCGACCTACGGGCCGCGAGCGGATCGTTTGAGCATGAACCAGCTGGCCCAGATGCTGCTGGAATTCGCTGAGGCCTTGGAACAAAAGCCGATCAACTTGGAAGATCTCCGACAAAGGGAACCCGAACCAGAGGTGCGGCGGGTGAAGCGGCGCAAGGGGCGGCGTGCTCTGGCCAACTTCGAGAATCTTCCGGTCAACAAACAAGTCTATGAGTTGAGCGCGGAGGAAAGGATGTGCCCATGCTGTGGTGTGGAGCGCAAAGAGATCGGCAGCGAGGAAAGCTGGCAGATCGAATATATTCCGGGACACTTTGAACGCATTCAGCACATCCGCAAGAAGTATGCGTGTCCCGGTTGTGAGGGTCAGGGAGAAAATCCGCAGATCGCCGTAGCTGCCAAAGCGGAGACAGCGATCGAAAAAGGTTTTGCTGGTCCAGGGCTTCTGGCTTTCATCGTGACCAGCAAATTCGCCGATTACCTGCCACTCTATCGGCTAGAAGATATTTTCGAGCGGCAAGGCTTTGAGATTTCCCGGGCCACCCAGTCGGTGTGGTGCGGGGATGTGGCGGATATCGTCGAGCCGTTGTACCAGCGGATGGCGGAACGGGTAAGAAAGTCGCATGTGGTGGCGACCGATGACACCGTTATGCCGATGCTGAATCCGGGACAGACACAGTCGGCACGCATGTGGGTGTACATCGGCGACGAGGCGAATCCGTACAACGTGTTCGACTTTACGTTGAACCGGGGCCGCGATGGACCGAAACAGTTTCTGAAAGAGTTCACCGAGACCTTGCTGGCCGATGCTTACGGCGGCTACAACGGGGTGGTGGCCGGCAACGGGATTACTCGCGCGGGCTGTTGGTCCCATTATCCCGAGTCCAGTTTTATCCAGAGCGAATTGCAATGCATGCAGACAAGCCAAACAGAAATGGCAATCTACTGAGCGCGGACTCCAGATAAGGTTTCAAAGACCGTCGAGGAATGCGAGCAGCTTTGGCGATGGCCGCCATCTCTTCGAAGTTACCGGGACGAGCCCTGCTCGCTTCCAAAAAGCCTCAAGAACCTCACGCTTCATTTGCAGATTGGTTGTGATATAGCGGCTTGTAGTGGCTACTGACGCGTGACCAAGATAATCACGAATTACCGAAACATCCACTCCCGCCTGTAGTAGTGCAACCGCACAACTATGCCGCATCACGTGTGGCGTAACATGCCGCTTTTCCAGCGCGGGAACGCGCTGTGTAGCCAAACGGACGTACTTGGCCAATAGATAGGCGACCCCATCACGCGTCAGCGGCGCACCAGAGGCATTGCGGAAGAGAAGGTCCTCTGTTCTCCCGGTAGGAATTATCCGGCGCAGAGCTGATGCTGTTTCTGACCACAGCGGACAGATTCGTTCTTTTTGCCCTTTGCCGAGCAACCGCACTTGCCGAGGCCTTTCCAGCCGAAGATCACAAGCGCGTACTGCCAACGCTTCGCTTACCCGAGCCCCGGTGTTATAGAGAAACAGCAACAGCGCGTGGTCACGTTCGCCGTCACGACACTTAGGATCCACGGCAGCGATCACTGCGCGAGCTTCTTCAGGTTCCAGATAAACGGTGGCCCGAGATAGTGCTCTCTTGTTGTGAATGGCGAGAATGCGGCCGTACTGACCCGCCCGTGTCACATCCTGTCTCAGGAGGTGCTGCACAAAACTGCGAACTGCCGCGAGGCGGCAATTTCGGGTAACAGCGGAGTTCCCCCGTCGTGATTCGACGTAATCCAAGAACGCGAGAACGGCGTCAGATTGGATATCTTCGAGGGCCAGGTCGGCCACAGCCTTGTGCCTCTGATTGGCCAGAAACAAATAGAAGAGCTTCAGCGTGTCGCGATAGGCTCGTACTGTATGTGCGCTAGCTCCGCGTGTGTTCTGTAAGTAGCTCTGGAAGAAGCTTTCGGTCAGACCAAGGAGTGATTCTGAACTTGAACGGCTCATACGCTGTGGTCCTCGCCTGTGGTGTTCTTGTACCGGCGGCGCAACCGGTTGCCGGCCAGTGTCAGGAGTTCGGGAGTGGTGTTCAGATAGGTTTCCGTGCCGATGATGTCTACATGTCCCATATACGCTGACAACCAAGGCAGGCGCGCATGCAGATCCACACCCTGTCTATACCAGCGACTCAGACGGTGAACCGCGAAGGCGTGACGTAGGTCGTAAGGTCGCGGTCCGACCCGGCCTTTTTCCGGTTTCAATCCGGCCAGCTTAAACAGACTGGACAAGGTACTCTGAGCCGTCTTGACCGATAGCCGGTATTGATCGGCGCCAACGAAAAAGCCCGCATTTGGGTCTGGGCTCGCGTACTGCACACGGGCCGCAAGATATTGGTCCAGTTCTCGGGAGAGCGACCGATGAAAGGGGATCCATCGTGACCGCCCCTTGAATGTATCGACAAAGAGAACTGCGGATCGGGTATCCACGTCTCGGATGCGCAGTCGGAGCGCTTCGCCAAAACGAATTCCGGTGCAGTAGAGGACAAGAATAAGGGCCCTGTAGAGCGCAGCCCGAAAGCGCGGACGTTTGAGATCAACGCAGAGTGTCAGGAGATTCCGAATGTTCTCCTTGGAAAGAAAATAGGGAACAAAGGACGACTCCGTAGGCAGATGTGGCCAAGTGGGTTCAGCAACAGTTCCTGAATCGGAAGATCGGCGCAGGTAACGAAAGAGCTGCCTCAAAACCGCTGCGTCGCAGGAAACGCTAACCGCTTTACGGCCAGGCTTACTCGATAACCAGGTGATCGCTGCTTGATCCAGTCGCCAGCGACGGTTCCTGGCGACGTACTCGATAAGAAATCGATCGAACTCGCGCAGTGTGAACTCTGCGCGCATATATCCATATCCAAAGCTGCGCTTGAACTGGAGGAAACCAAGCAGTTCGCTCGCGAGGAGACTATGGAATATGCCGCTCATCGCGGCACCGGAAGTGTAACAGTTCGAAGACGTCGTAAAGCTACACGAACATAGACCGATGTTGAAGAGGAACTGCGGTGACCAAGGATGTCGCTTACGACTTTGATGTTGGCTCCAGCGTCGATCTGTCTGCTCGCATGACTGTGTCGAAAAGCATGCGCGCCGATTACTTTGGCTGAGATGCCAGCCAGACGCGCATAGTGCCGGATACGAAAGCGAATGGCGCTACTGGTCATGGGCTCGTAAGGCATATTCTTCCGTAGGAAGAGGGGTTGGGTTGATTTAACGGGTGGCCGTTCGCGTTGTAAGTATGCAATCAGCGCCTTTGCAACTGCGGGTAACAAAGGAAGCTCGATCGATACATTGGTTTTTGGTCGATGGGCCCTCAGTATGCCGGCTCGCCAGTCTAAATCCTCCAAGCGCAGCGCCAGAACTTCGGCTGCACCCAGACCGTACGTCGCCAACAGCAATACGATCGCAAAATCGCGTTTACCAGGAGCTTGCGACCGAGGGATCGACCGCAAAATCTTCCGCACGTCCTTCCAAGGTAGAGTTCGTGGAGGCCGCTCGTCAATGCGGTACCGTGGTGCAATCACTCCACTAGCGAGGTCAGCGGACAACTTTCCTGTAATTTGTAGAAATCTGAGAAATGCTCGGAGCGAACTGCACGTGTCAGCAACGGTCCGTTTCGCCACGCGGGTTGCGCGATTTTTCACAAACGAGTCCACATCGCTCAACGTCGTCTGCTTGACTGACTTCGCTCGGAGCCGCAGTTGGCTAAGGAAGCTTCGTGCGGTATCCATATCGCGTGTCAGCGTATTTTCCGAAACGCCATTGTGAACTCGACGATACTGACAATACTCGTTAAGCAGGGGAGACAGCGTTGGTGTATGTTTCTCGCGCCATGGTGCCAATGCCATGCCCAAAACACGCGATGCACAGGCCCACGCGTGGAGTGCATTGTTAGCGACGTTGCAGCTACTCCGAGCACTTGTTCGTCCCAGCAGCCTGGGGCCAGCATAGGCATGAAGAAATCGCTCTAGTCCAACCACCGTCAGCTGTTCCGTCTCGAGGAGTCTTCGTTGTTCGCAGTACTTTCTGAATCGCCGGACCCAGTAAAGATAATTTATGATCGTTCCACGAGAAAGGTGGCCCTTTCGCCACACATCGATAATCTCGCCCTCGCGCGCATTATTTATCTGTTCTTGTTCATTCACGAACTCTTGGACGAACTCACGCAGGAAAAGTTTGATCCATTATCACGACAACCGCACATCATTCTCGCGCTCTGGTGGGCTTCCGTAGCTACGCTCTGGATAATACTGGACTCGGGATAATGCGACCAACAACCTGCACGAGTGATGGCGTTACCAGCCACCACCCTGTGGCTGGCGAATTGTTATTTCGCCCATAATTCCTTACGATTCCCCGCCCTGCTACCATTCTTCAATGCGTCATCTGGTTGTCCTTTTCATCCACTTCATCGCTACCCTGGCCCGCTTGCTTGGACCCGGCGGTGTCCGTTCCCTGGTTGCGGAGTCCCTTCTTCTTAAGCACCAACTACTGATTGTGAATCGCTCCCGGCAACGCACGCCCAATCTGCGCTCGTCGGACCGCATCCTCGCTGGCTTGATGGCACTCTTGGTGCGTCCAACCCGTCTGCTCCGTCCTGCAATCGTATTGAAGCCCTCGACACTGCTAGCCATTCACAAAGCCATGAGCAAGCAAAAATACCGCATGCTGTTCTCATCGAAGCGCCGCCGGAAGCCCGGCCCGAAAGGACCGAGCGCACAACTCGTTCATGCGGTCGTTGAAATGAAGCAACGTAATCCCCATTGGGCTGCCCGCGAATCGGGACATATAGTTCATTGTGGTGCCACCCCTTTCAATCCGCTTGATCTGGGGAATTAGAGATGAGGTGCACAGCGCAACACGGATGACCTCCTCTCCAACCGATAAACCTCGGTTAGGCGTTGTGCTGTGCGTGCCGTCACACGGGCATCCGAAGACGCCAGAGTCGGCTGCACAACGCTGCACGAAAGTGCGGATCAAGATGCGTTTGGGTAAACTCGTACCTGGAGCAAAGAAATACCTAATGCCTGCATCGCTGGTTATTGAACACTTTCAACTGTCAAAATTACTAGTTTGCTGCCTGGTCCCGGTTTGGCCTAGCATGATGACTTCCTCCCGTTGTGGAGAAGGAAGCGCCCGACTACCCGCTATTTTCGAAGTGAGCGGCCTGAATCTCAATGTCTGGAAAACGGGGTGGAAGGTCAGCTGCGCTTAGGACTGAGAAGCTTCCTGGCGCGCTCTCGCCGTGGTTCTGTCGTGGGCGGTGGGCTCCATTTGTCTTTTTGTGTTTGCTGGGTTTTCCAGGGCCGAATCACCTTAGGATGGCGAGGTTTGTCCATGGCAACCTCCCCTTGAGTTTCAGTGTACTCCTTGCTACAGCGGTCCGCCCATAGCGGCAATAAGAATCCTGCCAGGACGAGCGCCGCTGCTCGGCCCAAGATAGGTAACGATAAGTCGCCCTAATTGGGCGCCGGTCAACCGGATTGAACAGGTCAACAGTGTTTTGAACTGCCCCTCGGAAAACGCCGAGTTATCGACAGCAATCAGGATTGTGCGCCGGACGAAGCCTCTCACCGGATTTAAGAGCCAGAAGTATCCGGTGTCACAGACAGCAAGGGCTTGCAGGTGTAAAAGGAAGAGTTGGCTTTCCACGAAAGGGCGGGTCCTGTCGGTTGGTTCTGGATGCTCGCATGAGGACGTCTGCATTCGCTTTCGTACTGCTCGCGGCTCTCGTCGTAGGTATATCTTTCGCCATTCCAGCAGAAGATGACCCCGAGACTCCGTATGACGAGTCTCAGTTACTGCCGTACGAGGCTATCTCTCCGCTCGTAAACATCGTGATGCGGCAGACCGCAGCATCACAGACTGTTCCGAAAACGGATTTGGTTGCCCGTCTGCGTTGCATAGCCGCAAGCAACGAAACCCGTGTAAAGCAATCCAAGCCGCCGCGACAGTACTCCTCTAAATCCATCACAGTCCTCAATTGCCTTCGTCGCTGTTAGAAATCTCTCTCCTTGTTCTGTTCTGAAGAGCAGTTCTTGCTTCGGACAAGAATCCCTGAGGCAAGTCAGGTTCACATCTCAATCGGGCAAAAATCTCATCACCTGTACGAGCCCACCAGCGCTAGTTACTGGCACTCCTCACGCAACCATGCACGGCCAACTGTATTGGCCGGTGGCCTTTACCCTAAACGTCTTTCATCTTGTCCATGTCACAGCTTTCGGGAGATGCAGGCAGCCGCGTAGGCTCAGACTATCGTGCAGTTCCTCCCAAAGGGTGCAGGACCAATCTCTGGAATGCAAAGGAGGTATCTGCGATGCGAAACAAAAAAATCCCAGTGTTAGTTCTCGTTATGATCCTGGGCATTGCTGTGTCTGCGGCCCAGGCTGGTGAAAAGTGTAGTTTGCAAACAATGACGGGCACGTATGCGTTTTATGAGCGGGGCTCCAGCATGGTTCTGGATCTGGATCCCGCGCATCAGACTATTCCGGTTCACTGGAACGGAGCGATAGCACCTTTTGTGACTGTTGGCGAGGTTACCTTCACGCCCGACGGTGTGGGAGAAGGCTTCTACTGGATTCTGACGGGATCGTTAAGTGGAGGAGCTGACCCCATCCCGGTGCACGTCACCATCTTCGAAATGAATCCGGACTGCACCGGAAAGTTCAGGTATTGGATCACTCTACCGAACGCGCCTCAGCCAACGTTGGTTGAAGAACGTTTTTTCGCGTTTGACAACGGCAGTGAATACCGAAGCGTTCCCAGTCTGATAGGTGCGACGGGCATCCCGACATTAGCTTGGACGGGTACTGGGCACCGCATCAAAAAGTCCGACGACCCGCCGCACTCTTGCGGGCCGCAAACCGCGAAAGGGGCATACGTGGAAACGGTGGAAAACATCGTGAACTTCGGGCCGGCAGTTTTCAATGTTACGGGATTTGCCGACGCACTGTTCATCCGCGAAGACATCGCCATGAACGGGCAGTACACGGGGACGCTGTTCGAGAAACTGGGACCGTTCTCGATCGATCAGCTACCTGTACACGGGAAGTTCGTGGTTAATGCGAACTGTTCGTTTTCTGGGACGCTCAAATTCACCATTGAGACTGGGCCGGTCACGATTGTCGTAAAAGGTGTCTTCTTCGACGAGGGCAAAGAATTTTTCGGGCTGGCGATTGATCCCGGCGTGCCTTATTCATTCGCTCAGGGCAAACGGATCGGTCACTGGGACGATCGGTGACAGTGTCGGCAAAGCAGTTATAAATCCTGATTCAAACGGGATTACCGGACCGGACAAATTGGTACTGTGAGCCACGGTAGCGCCCGTGTCGCCACTCGATTGACATGTTTTCTCAACATTTCGCTCGAGGTCAGTTTGATCGGTCACTATGGACGGTGACAACGCTCACAGTTTGCCCTTGGGGTAAATCCTATTATGTAACCGGAGCGACTTGCTTAGATAGGTCGCTGTGCCAAGAGTGAGAGAGCTCATGAACCTCTATGAAGTGACACTTCATGGTACAGACAGCGTCTACGTGCTCGCACCAAGCAAATATCGGGCCCTGGAGTTGGTGGGAGACTACCTTGCTGACGCAGGTCAGCCGGACGTACTAAAGAATGGCAAGTTCGTAGTCCGCCAAGTCAATTTGAACGATGAACAAATCCTCCGTCCCGAGAAATGCCGGGCTTGCCCTCTGAATGAATAGACTTGACTCTGGAGTGCTTTTTCGCTTTTTGTACGGAGGTGCCTATGCCTCGTTATGAATTTTATTGCGATGATTGCAAGAAGCCTTTTGAACTTATTCTTACCCTTGCGGAATACGAAAAAGGCAAGGTCAAGTGTCCGAAGTGTGGAAAGGAACATGTTCACCAGGAGGCCGCTACATTCTTCGCCGTGACCTCTAAGAAAAGTTGACCGCACTCATTCATTGCGCACGGCCAGCGCCGCAAAGTGGAGCCGGCCCACCAGGCTGTGTAAAGTGGAAAAGACCTCGGAGCTTGCGATGAAAGCTGCCGTGGCGCTTCTCGATAAATTAGAGCCGTCAGCTTTACAAGCACGGCGTGAGAATCAAAATGCGTGACAAGTCTTTTCAAGTACTGGCAGCACTGCTCGAACGTCCCGGACGAGTCGACACTCGGGAGGAGCTGCACCACTGCCTCTGGAGTGAAAGCCGCGCATGGGCTTAGATGTACGTTTGGAATGCCCGGGGGACTGTGAGGACGGTGACGCTTTGCCGATTGAAGCCCATGAAACCTACTGACGTTCGTAAGGGGAGTGGAAAGCGCGTGCGGACGGGCAGCGATGGTCTGACCAAATCTCGAGAACTCGGCACACTGCCGCTATCCGATGCGGGCCTGAAACGAATGCTTGAGGAGATTGTCAATGCGGCAATCGACATTTCCGGGGCGGATTTTGGCAACATTCAGCTCATAGACGCGAAGTCGTCAGGGCTGACGATCGTGGCCCACCGCGGATTCCCGCAGTGGTGGGTGGATTTCTGGAACAACCTCCCCAAAGGCCAGGGGTCGTGCGGAGCGTCGCTCAAGCGTAGAAAGCGAGTTATCGTCGAGAACGTCGAGAAAAGCCCTATTTTCACTGGCAAAGCTTTGAGAATGCAGCTCCAGGCGGGCGTACGAGCGGTTCAGTCCATTCCCATAGTTTCCCGGTCTGGAAAGCCCCTCGGCATGTTCTCGACGCATTACAAGAAACCGCATCGGCCAGACGAGCGCGGGCTACACTTGCTCGACCTGCTGGCTTGCCAGGCAGCCGATGTCATCGAGCAAGCACGAGACAAGGCAGAGTTGCGCCGAAGCGAGCAACGCTTTCGAGCTTTGGTGACGGCTAGTTCCTACGTTGTGTATCGCATGAGTCCCGACTGGACCGAAATGCGTGAGCTCGGTGGCAGCGGATCCCCCTTCGACACGAAACCCGCTACTGCGAAATGGCTGCAAAAGTACATTCACCCGGACGATCAGGCGCGAGTGCTGCAGGCAGTTTGGAAGGCCATACGGACCAAGAGTCCATTCATGTTTGAGCACCGGGTCCAACGTGCAGAGGGGACCTTGGGCTGGGCACTGTCGCGCGCCGTCCCGCTCCTGGACGAAAACGGGAAGATCGTTGAATGGTTTGGATCTGCCATCGACGTGACGCGATGGAAGAGAGCTGAGGCGGAGGCACAAGCGATTATGGATGTAGCGCCCGTGGCCGTGTTTATCGCCCGCGATTCACGGTGCTTGGAGATCACTGGAAATCGGATGGCCTATGAGCTGACTCGGCGTCCGCCCGGAAGCAACGTTTCGAAGTCGGCGCCCGCGGGCCAACGGCCGGAGACCTTCCGTATTGTGAAAAATGGAATCGAAATCCCGCCGTCCGAACTGCCCCTCCAGAAGGCTGCAGCGACCGGGCAAGCGATTCACGACTTCGAACTGGATGTGCTGTACCAGGATGGCGCTCGGCGAAGCTTGATCGGCAATGCCGTGCCACTTTTGGGCACAAATAATGAGCCACAAGGCGGCGTGGGCGCGTTCCTCGATATCACAGCGCGCAAGGAGGCCGAGGAAAAGTTTCGCGTCTCCGTGGAAAACGCTCCGGTCGCCATCATCATTCACGATTCGAATGGAAGAATGGCCATCGTGAATTCCCAGGCGGAACACATCTTCGGATATTCACGCGAGGAGATGGTCGGACAGACCGTCGAAATCCTGATACGGCCGAGCCTACGTCACAAAAACATGGAAGAGCGGCAGAAGTACATGAAGCAGCCAAAGGCCCGGCCCACGAGGGGCGGCTTGGAACTTATTGGAAGACGAAAGGATGGTTCTGAGTTTCCTATTGAAGTCAGTCTGAGCCCGCTCGAAACATCCAGCGGCATCTTCCTCTCCGCTACCATTCTGGATCTAACTGATCGGAAGAGACTCGAAGAGCAAACTCGCCTGGCGACTGTGCTCGAAGAGCGCGCCCGCGTGGCCAGGGACCTGCACGACACTTTGGCTCAGGGATTCACGGGGATCATCATGAATCTGGAAGCTGCTGGGCAGGTCTCGGCGAATCTGTCGGATGAAGCGAGGATTCGCCTGAAGAAAGCAGAGGAAGTGGCGCGCAAAAACCTCGAGGAGGTTCGTCACTCACTGATGGAATTATCTGGGCATTTGAGAAAGCGGCCAAGCGACTTGGTAAGTTCAATTCGGGAATTAGCAGACCGCGCGCATTCGAATGGAAATGGTCGCCTGAGATTTTTCTTGCGCGGAACACCACGGGCTCTGGATGCTGCGGTAGAGGAGAATCTTTTCTTCATTGCACAACAAGCGATCGACAATGCATTCCGACATGCTCACGCGAGTACTGTCCGTATTGGGCTCGTGTTCGGCAAGAAGAAGCTTCAACTTCAGGTGCAAGATGACGGGCGTGGGTTTGACGTTAA
>Ga0207761_1000794_pt1 | contig 10901 bp, 8 predicted proteins | sample LuqExpMetageno34_FD_187792 | JGI IMG/M metagenome (GOLD analysis project Ga0207761, IMG submission 187792) | Tropical forest soil microbial communities from Luquillo Experimental Forest, Puerto Rico - Sample 34 (SPAdes) | ecosystem: Environmental > Terrestrial > Soil > Tropical forest ... | reverse complement strand
CGAGCGTCTTGCCGACGAGGTGATCAGCCTGCCGATGCACGCCTATCTCGAAGAAGAGACGCAGGCACGCATCATCGATGCCGTGGGTACCGCTTTGCGCTGACGCGCAGCTCCGGCGCTAGACGTCCTCCAGGCGGACGACGTCGTCCTCGCCGAAATAGCTGCCGGTTTGCACTTCGATCAATTCCAGAAGAATGCGACCCCGATTTGCGAGGCGGTGAACGCTGCCGATCGGTGTAGATCGATTCGTTCCGTGTACCGCGCAGACCCCGACTTCTTCCGCCTGCCGGCGCGCGAAGAAATGGAAATCCGGCCCGGTGATCACGATAGGCGGGGCAAACATCGGGCCCTGCAGGCGCAAGAGCGTTTCCTGGTAGGTCGAACGCTCCCCGACGAGGGGCAGGAATTGTTTCGGCAAGGCATCGCGCGAATGCGGCCACAGTTGTACGGTCATCTGCGGCCTCGTCCTGCTCTGTATTCCGGTCGGGAATCGTCTTAAAACCAATGCTACAGCCACGACTTAGCGGATCCACCCGCAGCCGTGTCAGTCCGTTAAAATCAGCCTCTCGCCAAGCCTTTTTTCAGACTGCACGAGACGCGGCTTCGCTCCAGGGAACCCGATGATTCAGCGTATTCTGACGGTCGGCGGCTTCACGTTGCTGTCCCGGGTGACCGGATTTTTTCGTGACATCATCCTGGCGGCCGTGCTGGGCGCCGGGCCCGCAGCAGACGCCTTTTTCGTCGCCTTACGCCTGCCCAACCATTTCCGTGCAATTTTCGCGGAGGGAGCCTTCAACGCGGCTTTCGTGCCCGGCTACGCACGCGTGCGCGAACAGGAAGGGCCTGCGCGGGCGGAGCTGTTTGCCGACCACATCTTTACATTGCTGCTTGCGAGCCAGATTGTACTGCTCGTCGTTGCGCTCCTGTTCACGCCGGCTGTGATCGACATCCTGGCACCGGGTTTCCGCGCCGATCCGGGCCGTTTCGCGCTCGCCGTCGAGCTCACGCGCATCACTTTTCCATATCTGCCGCTGATCACACTCGTGACGCTGTATGGCGGCATTCTCAACGCGTTGCAACGGTTTGCGTCTGCGTCGGCGGCGCCGATCTTTTTAAATCTCGCGCTGATCGCCGCCCTGCTGGTTGCCTGGCTCTTTCCGACCGCAGGACATGCGGCGGCCTGGGGCGTGCTCATCTCGGGCGTACTGCAGGCGGGCCTGGTTGCCGGCGACGCTTGGTACAACGGCGTGTTGCCGAAGCTGCGCCGTCCGAAGCTCGACGATGACGTCAAACGCTTCTTCCGCGCGATCGGGCCGGCGACGGTCGGCTCTGCCGGCGTGCAGCTTGCGCTGTTTGCCGACACCATCATCGCGAGCTTCCTTCCGGCCGGCGCGCTATCGGCACTCTATTACGCCGACCGGATCAATCAATTGCCCATCGGCGTCATCGGGATTGCGGCCGGCACCGTGGTGCTGCCGGAGATGGCGCGGCGCATTGCCGCCGGAGACGAAGCCGGGGCGGCGAATGCGCAGAACCGCGCGGTCGAGTTCACGCTGCTGCTCGGCATCCCATGCATCGCCGCCTTCTTTGCGATCCCTGAGCTGATCATGCGCGCGCTGTTCGTGCGCGGCGCTTTCACGGCGGCGGATGCAACCGCGGCCGCACAGACACTCGCGGCGTATGCGTTTGGACTGATGCCGTTCGTGCTGATCCGCAGCGCAGTCGCCACATTCTTCGCACGCGGGGACACCGCCACGCCGGTGAAGGCGTCACTCGCGGCGGCCGCGGTGAACATCGGCTTCAAGGTGCTACTGATGGGCTCGCTGGCCCAGGTCGGGCTCGCGCTTGCCACCTCGATCGGCGCGTGGATCAATCTCGGGCTGGTGGTTTGGATGGGCGTGCGCGCCGGCCATATGCGCTCGGACGCACGTTTGACGCAATCGACCCTGAAGCTTGTCGCCGCTGGCGTGGTGCTCGGGCTGGTGTTGTGGCTCGCACATGCGCCGGTTGCAGCGATGATGCCGCGGCGGCACGGAGACCTAACGACGCTTGTTGCGCTTGGCGTGATCGGGGGCGCAGTCTACGGCGGCGCTGTACTGCTGCTGTTCGGACGCGATTGGCTCAAGGCGTTTCGGGCGCGGTTGCGGCGCTGACCCGCGACTTTGGGAGCGGTGGACAGCCAGAGACTCGGACGCTAGGAGAACCGCTTCGAAAGAGGCGACGGGAAATCCATGAATTTCGCGCGCGGAATGTCATCAAATTCGCTGGTCCGTTGGACTGCGCCCGTTCTGGCGGTCGCCGCCGTGGCCTTTCTCGTCGCGCGCGAGGGCTCGGCTCAGCCGAAGCCTGGAGTGGCTCCGCCGCCGCCGGCCGTGACGGTCGCGAAGCCAATCAAGCGGACGCTGTCGGACTACGACGAATATGTTGGCCGGTTCACGGCTGTGAATACGGTCGAGGTGCGCGCGCGCGTGTCGGGCTATCTCGACGCGATACATTTCAAGGACGGCCAGATGGTCAAGCAGGGCGATCTCCTGTTCACCATCGACAAGCGACCGTTCGAGAACTCGCTGGCGCAGGCGCGCGCCAATCTCGCTTTGGCGAAATCGAACCTGACCTTCACCGAAGCGGACTTGAAGCGCGCGCAACAGCTCGTGACCGAAAAGACCGTTACGGAGCAGGTCTTCGAGCAGCGTGCCCAGGCGTATCGTAATGCGCAAGCCGCGATGAACGGGGCCGACGCCGCTGTAAAGCAGGCCGAGCTCGATCTGCAATTCACCGAACTGCACGCGCCGATCGACGGCCGCATCGGCGACCGACGCGTTTCGCAGGGCAATCTCGTTACCGGTGGGACGGCAGGCAACACGACTCTGCTCGCGACCATCGTCTCGACCGATCCGATTCATTTCGAGTTCACGTTCGACGAAGCCTCGTACTTGCGCTACGAACGCGTCGGCAATCAGGGCGAGCCGGACGTTGCGAGCCGCAACACCGGCGTGTCGGTGGCGCTGAAGCTCATCGACGAGAACGATTTCGTCCACAAAGGCCGAATGGACTTCGTCGACAACGTGATCGACCGGGCCACGGGGACGATCCGCGGCCGCGCGGTGTTTGCAAATCCGAACGGCGTGTTCACGCCGGGCATGTTCGCGCGCGTGCGCGTGCCGGCGTCCGCGCCGTACGAGGCCCTGCTGTTGCCGGATGCCGCAACCGGGACGGAGCAGGCGCGCAAATTCGTTCTGACCGTCAACGCCGACGACACGGTCGTGCCGAAATACGTGACGCTCGGGCAGCTCACCGACGACAATCTGCGCGTGATCAAGAGCGGATTGTCACCCGACGACCGCGTGATCGTCGACGGTCTGATGCGCGCGCGGGCCGGCCAGAAGGTGACGCCGCAAGAGCAGAAGTCTGCGACCGGCGCAGCCCCCGCGGCGCAAGCGGCGAAATAGCGGACGCGCGATGCGCATTTCTCATTTCTTCATCGACCGGCCGATCTTTGCGTCGGTGGTCTCCATCATCTTCCTAATCCTTGGCGGCGTCGCATTCTTCCGCCTGCCTATCGCGCAATATCCGGAAATCGCGCCGCCCACCATCACGGTGTCCGGCCAGTACCCCGGTGCCAACGCTGACGTCGTCGCGCAGACGGTGGTCACGCCGATCGAGCAGCAGATCAATGGCGTGGAGAACATGATCTATCTGTCGTCGAATTCGACGGCGGACGGGCGCTTCACGATTTCGGTCACGTTCGACATCGGCACCAATCTCGATATCGCGCAGGTGCAGGTGCAGAACCGTGTGGCGATCGCGCAGCCGCGATTGCCGGCGGACGTGCGCAACATCGGCGTGACGGTGAACAAGAGTTCGCCCGACCTGATGATGGTCGTGCATCTCTATTCGCCCGACAATTCGCGCGACACCCTGTTCATCTCGAACTACGCCACGCTCGAGATCACCGACACGCTGACGCGCGTCGACGGCGTCGGCTCGATCACGGTGTTCGGCGCGCGCGACTATGCGATGCGGGTCTGGCTCGATCCCGACCGGCTGCAGTCGCTCGGTTTGACGGCGGCCGACGTCGTTCTCGCCCTGCAGGGGCAGAACGTGCAGGTTGCCTCGGGCGTGCTCAATCAGCCGCCGGTGGACAAGCCGGGCGCGTTCCAGATCTCGGTTTCGACGCAGGGACGTCTCGCCGATCCGGAAGAATTCGGGAACATCGTGATCAAACAGACGGCCACGGCCGTCGTGCGCGTGAAGGACGTCGCGAAGGTCGAACTCGCCGCTCAGGATTATTCGACGAATTCGTATCTCGATCTCAGCCCCGCCATCGCGCTGGGCGTCTTCCAGCGTCCAGGTTCGAACGCGCTCGCCACGGCAAAAGCCATTCAGGACACGATGGAGCAACTGGCGCAGCGCTTCCCGCCGGGCCTGAAATACACCATCGTCTATAACCCGACGCAGTTCATCCAGCAGTCGGTCGATGCGGTCGAGGAAACGATCGGCGAGGCGATCGTCCTCGTCGTTCTCGTCGTGATCCTGTTCCTGCAAACCTGGCGCGCCGCCATCATTCCAATCGTCGCCATTCCGGTCTCGCTGATCGGCACGTTCTTCGTGATGGGAATTTTCGGCTTCACGCTGAACAATCTTTCGCTTTTCGGGCTCGTGCTCGCGATCGGCATCGTGGTCGACGACGCGATCGTCGTGGTCGAGAACGTCGAACGCAACATCGCGAACGGACTGTCGCCGCGCGAGGCCGCGATCAAGAGCATGAATGAGGTGGGCGGCGCGCTGATCGCCATCGCGCTGGTGCTGTCCTCGGTGTTCATCCCGTCGGCCTTCATCACCGGCATCTCCGGCCAGTTTTATCGTCAGTTCGCGCTGACCATCGCGGGCGCGACGATCATCTCCCTCATCGTCTCGCTGACCTTGTCGCCGGCGCTGTGCGCGCTGCTGCTCAAGCCGCATCGCGAAGACGAGCCGGAGCACTGGTGGAGCAGGCCCATTCACGGCTTCTTCCGCCTCTTCAATCATTATTTCGAGAAATTGACGCGCGGCTACGGCTGGCTGTCGGCACGCATCGTGCGCTTCGCGGTGCTGATGCTCGTCATCTACGCCGGCATCATCGCGTTCGGTCTCAATGAATTCCGCAAGACGCCGGTCGGCTTCATCCCACAACTCGACCGCGGCTATCTCATCATCGTCACGCAGCTGCCGCCGGCGGCGTCGCTGGCGCGTACCGACGAGGTCAATCGCAAGGCGGTCGAGATCGCGCTCAAGGTGCCCGGAGTCGCGCATGCGGTGAACATCGTCGGCTTCTCCGGCGCGACGTTCACGAATGCGCCGAATGCGGGCGCGATCTTCGTCACGCTCGACGATTTCAGCAAGCGCGCGAAGGATCCGCAGCAATCGGCCGCTGCGATCCAGCGCACGCTGTTCGGACGCCTGCAGGCGATCCAGGAAGGACTCGTGTTCGTCGCCGCGCCGCCGCCGGTGTCCGGCATCGGCAATGCCGGCGGCTTCCGTATGATGGTCGAGGATCGCGCCGGCCGCGGCTATCAGGCCTTGCAGAACGTGGCCTATGCGATGATGGGTCGCGCCGCGCAGACTCCGGGGCTCGTGCAGGTGTTCTCGCTTTTCGAGAACGGCACGCCCCAAATCTATCTCGACATCGACCGCACGAAGGCCCAGCTCCTCGGGATCAACATCCCCGATGTGTTCGCCGCGCTGCAGATCTATCTCGGCTCGTCTTACGTCAACGACTTTAATCTGTTCGGTCGCACCTACCGCGTCGTGGCGCAGGCGCGAAGCGGCGACCGGCTCGACACGAAGGACGTGCTGAAGATACGCGTGCGCAATTCGACGGGCGAGAGCGTCCCGCTTGGCGCCTTCACGACGGTACGAACGGTCACGGGTCCGTATCGCGTCCCGCGCTACAATTTGTACCCCGCCGCCGAACTCGACGGCGCGGCGGCGCCGGGCTACAGCCAGGGGCAGGCGATCGAGATCATGCAGAAGCTCGCGGCGGAGACGCTGCCGGAGGGCTTCTCCTACGAATGGACGACGCTCGCCTTCCAGCAGATTCGCGCCGGCAATACGGCCATATTCGCGTTCGTGCTCGCCGTCGTTTTCGTCTTCCTGGTGCTAGCCGCGCAGTTCGAGAGCCTCACGCTGCCGCTCGCGGTGATCCTGATCGTGCCGATGTGCCTGATTGCGTCGATCGTCGGCGTCGTGCTGCGCGGACAGGATAACAACATCCTCACCCAGGTCGGCTTCATCGTGCTGATAGGCCTCGCCGCCAAGAACGCCATCCTGATCGTGGAATTCGCCAAGCAGCTTGAAGAGCAGGGCCGCAATCGCTTCGATGCGGCGACGGAAGCGGCGCACCTGCGGCTGCGGCCGATCCTGATGACCTCGATGGCGTTCATCCTCGGCGTTACGCCGCTCGTCTGGTCGGTGGGCGCGGGCGCGGAAATGCGGCAGGCCCTCGGCACGACCGTCTTCTCGGGCATGATCGGCGTCACGCTGTTCGGCCTGATCTTCACGCCCGTGTTCTATGTGGTGACGCGCTGGATTGCGCTACGCTTGGCGAAACGGCGGACCGCCAGGACGGGGTAGGGCATGCCAGTAAAGTTCGGATTCGGACAGCCGCTCACGCGCAAAGAAGATGCTGCGCTCATCACCGGAGCCGGCCATTACGTCGCGGACTTCATGCCGGACGGAACGTTGCATGCCACCGTGCTCCGCTCACCGCACGCGCATGCACGCTTTTTGCTCGGCAACCTCGAGCGTGTGCGGGCGATGCCGGGGGTGCGGCTCGTGCTCACAGGCGCCGATGTCGCGCATCTCAAGCCGCTGCCGACGCCGGGCGTCATTCCGGGTCCGGACATCAAGATCCCGCCGTACCCGATCCTGGCGCGTGACGTGGTGAGGCATGTCGGCGACTCGATCGCATTCGTCGTGGCGGATGCGCTCGATCAGGCGAAGGACGCGGCCGAAGCGATCGCGATCGATTGGAACGAACTGCCGTATGTAATCGGCGCGATGGACGCGTTGAAGCCGGGCGCGCCGCAAGTGTGGCCGGACCGGCCGAACCTGTCTTTCGAAACGACGATGGGTGACGAGGCTGCGACGAAAGCGGCCCTCGCGGGTGCCTCGCGGGTCGTGACGACGAACATTGTCAACCAGCGCGTCGTCACAAACTACATGGATACGCGCGGGGTTCTCGCCGAGTTCGACGGCGAGCGCTACACGCTCACCTGCAGCAGTCAGGGTGCGCATATCATCCGCGACATCATCGGCTGCGAAGTGATGGGCCTCGCGCCCGACAAGATGCGCGTCATCACACCCGACGTCGGCGGCGGCTTCGGCACCAAGCTGTTTCCGTATCGCGAATACGCGCTCGCGGCGGTCGCCGCGGAGAAGTTGCGCAAGCCTGTGCGCTGGGTCTCGGAGCGCGGCGAGCACTTCCTCGCCGACAGCCACGGCCGCGACAACATCTCGACCGCCAAACTCGCAATCGACGAGAAAGGCAAGTTTCTCGCCCTCGATCTCGACATCGTCGCCGACATGGGCGCGTATCTGTCCTGCTATGCGCCGTACATCCCGTGGCTCGGCATGGGCATGGCGACGGGCTGCTACGACATTCCCGTCGCACATGTGCGCCTGCGCGCGGTCTACACCAACACGGTGCCAGTCGATGCCTATCGCGGCGCCGGGCGGCCGGAAGCAGCCTATCTGATCGAACGCGCCGTCGATCATGCGGCGCGCGAGATCGGCATGGCGCCCGACGTCATCCGCCGCAAGAATGTGATCAAGCCGTCGAAGCTGCCCTACACCACACCGACCGGGAAGCGTTACGACTCCGGCGATTTCGCCGGCACGCTCGCACGCGCGCAGGAGCTGATCGCGTGGGAGGGCTTCAACCAGCGTCTGCGCGAGGCGAAACGCGGAGGCAAACTGCGCGGAATCGGCATCGCCACTTACGTCGAGGCCTGTGGCAACAACGGGCCGGAGACGGCGACGATCAATCTGGACAAGGATGGCGGCGTGACCGTGCTGATCGGCTCGCAGTCCACCGGTCAGGGACACGCCACGTCGTATGCGCAGCTTGTCGCCGAACGGCTCGATCTGTCGCCGGACATGGTGCGCGTCGTGCAGGGCGACACGGACCGGATCAAAAGTGGCGCCGGCACCGGCGGCTCGAGTTCGATCCCGATCGGCGGCGTTGCGGTCGACCGCGCCTCCAAGACTTTGGGCGACCAGCTGAAGGAGCTTGCGGCGGAAGCACTCGAAGCCTCCACCGGCGACATGGAGATCGCGAACGGCGCCGTGCGCGTTGCCGGAACCGACCGTACGATCTCGTTCGCCGATCTTGCCGCGCATCCGGCCGCCACGCCGGAGAAGCTGCGCGCGGCGAACGAATTCGGCAACGAGCCGCCGACCTTCCCGAACGGCACGCACATAGCAGAAATCGAGATCGACCCGGACACCGGCGCCACGCACATAATGGGCTATGTGATCGTCGACGACTTCGGCGCCACGCTTAATCCGCTGTTGCTCGAAGGGCAGGTCCACGGCGGAAGTGTGCAAGGCATCGGGCAGGCGCTGATGGAGGACACGGTCTACGACAAGGCGTCGGGCCAGCTCGTCAGCGCTACTTTCATGGATTACGCGATGCCGCGTGCGGCGGATGCGCCGGAGTTCGTGTTCGAGACGCGCAATGTGCCGTGCAAGACCAATCCGCTCGGCGTGAAGGGCGCGGGCGAAGCGGGCGCGATCGGTTCGTGCCCTGCGGTGATCAACGCGGTAATCGATGCGCTCGACCGGGCCTACGGCATCCGTCACATCGACATGCCCGCGACGCCGCAGAAGATTTGGGCGACGATCGCGGCCGCGCAAAGGGCGGCTTGATAATGCGGGTGAGCTCCCGCGCGGCAAGGCGCGGGAGGTTGGGTCGCATTACTAGAGGACGATGACCTCGACGATGTGCCAATCGTGCGGATCGACGATGATCACTTGCTCGTTGTAGACGAAGTACTCGTAGCTCCGCCAGGCTGGATGAATGTCGACCAGCACCGTCGGCATGGGCGCGAGACGAACGGTCGTCGGCACGGCGGCTCCGACACTCACTGGATACGAACGTGACGGGCGCGATGCCATTCTGCGGGAGAATTAGAACTATAGTCGTTACGGCGTATCTGCCGTGCCGCTTGGCCGCGTGATGTTAGCCCGGAACATTTCCAATTCCGGGTGCCAGCCGGCACAACCTTCGTTTCGCTCGGAAGGCGGGGGAAACGCGCGGGATTCACTCCCGCAATGCACTGTCGTGCTCTATGACTGACATTGATGAACGTATTCAAAGGCGTCGCCTTCAAGATCGTCTCGGCCTTGCTGTTCGCGGTGATGTCGGCGCTGGTGCGCCAGCTCGGCGACGTCGCACCGGTCGGGCAAATGGTGTTCTTCCGCAGCGCCTTCGCGATCATCCCGGTGGTCGTGATCTACGCCGCGCGCGGGGAACTGCTGACGACCCTGCGCACCGGGCGGCCTTTCGGCCAGCTCGGCCGCGGGCTGCTCAGTCTGTTGGGCATGTCGACGAATTTCGCCTCGCTCACCCGCCTGCAGCTCGCCGACGTGACGGCGATCGGTTTCGCCTCTCCGCTGATCACGGTGGCGCTCGCGGCGCTGATCCTGCGGGAGCATGTCCGCATCTTTCGCTGGTCGGCGGTGGCGGTCGGCTTCGTCGGAGTGATCGTGATGCTGATCCCGCAGTTCGATCCGAGCCATTACGCCGGGCCGGCGGCAGCGACCGCTGCGGCCGGCGCAATACTCGCGCTGATATCCGCGGTCTGTAATGCAGCCACGGTGATCCAGACCCGGCGCCTGACCCAGAGCGAGACGACGTCGGCGATCGTGTTTTATTTCTCTCTGATCTGCGCGATCGGGGGCGCGCTCACCTTACCCTTCGCATGGCATTCGCCGACGCCTTGGGAGCTTGCGGGCCTCGTCTCGCTCGGCCTGCTCGGCGGGCTGGCGCATATCTTTTTGACCGAGAGTTATCGCTATGCGGCGGCCTCGGTCGTCGCGCCGTTCGACTACACGGCAATGCTGTGGGCGCTGCTGCTCGGCTATTATGTCTTTGGCGAATTGCCGCAGCCGCTGGTCTATGCCGGCGCCGCTATCGTCGTCGGCGCGGGACTGTTCGTGATCTTCCGCGAGCGGCAATTGGGCGTGAAGCGCCCGCGCGCTCCCGAAGGCTGGAGAAGGCCGGAGATCTAAGTCGTAAACGCCTTGAAGGTGATGATGGTGTGGGTGTCCTTAATCCCGGGGATCACCTGCACCTTCTCGTTGACGAAGTGCCCGATGTCGGTGTCGCGGTCGACGTAGAACTTCACCAGGAGGTCGTAGTCGCCCGCGGTCGAGTAGATCTCCGACGCGATCTCCGCCTCGGCCAGCGCATTGGCGACCTGGTACGATTTGCCGAGGTCGCATTTGATCTGGACGAAGAAGGGGGTCATCGCGGGGCTCCGGTTTCCGCCCGCAATCCACCAAAAAGGGCCTGCGGTGGCAAGGCATCTTGTCAGCTTCGCCGCTTTTGCCTAGGTAACCGCAGCAATCTCGCTGGGGTGCCCGGCTACGGGCTGAGAGGCGGTAACGCCAACCCAACGAACCTGATCCGGGTCATGCCGGCGGAGGGAGAAGAGATGCGGTCGCCAGAGCCCAGGCAGCTTGCGCAGAGCGCGGCTGAGTTTATGGAGCGACTGCGCGCGCGCAGCCCACGCGTGCATTGCATCACCAACACCGTCGCGCAGAACTTCACCGCCAATGTGCTGCTGGCGGCCGGCTGCATTCCGTCGATGACCTCGTCGGCGGAGGAGATCGGCGGCTTCGTCGCGGGCAGCAATGCG
>Ga0207761_1000792_pt1 | contig 10907 bp, 10 predicted proteins | sample LuqExpMetageno34_FD_187792 | JGI IMG/M metagenome (GOLD analysis project Ga0207761, IMG submission 187792) | Tropical forest soil microbial communities from Luquillo Experimental Forest, Puerto Rico - Sample 34 (SPAdes) | ecosystem: Environmental > Terrestrial > Soil > Tropical forest ... | reverse complement strand
GAAATCGCGACAGCAATTGGAGGCGGTTGTGGAAATGGCCAGCGAAGTCTCGGCGAACCTGCGAGACCTTTCGCACATGCTGCACCCGGCGACGCTCGCCACACTGGGTCTAGTCACATCCATATCAGGGTTCTGCCGCAGATTCTCCGAGCAGCACAACCTGAACGTCAAATTTGAGTTCGGCGACATTCCGAAAGACACTCCCGACGACGTGAGCTTGTGCCTGTTTCGCATCGTTCAGGAGGCCTTGGGCAATGTCGTGAAGCACAGTGCCGCTCAGGAAGCGCGAGTGACTTTGACGGGGGCTGGCGATCGAATCGATTTGCGTATTGAGGACTCTGGGGTCGGGTTCGACACCGCATCCCCGCAAGGAAAAGCGGCCCTTGGTCTGATTAGCATGAGGGAACGAGTGCGCCTGGTTGGCGGACAATTCTCAATTGAATCCGAGCCGTCTCGAGGTACGCGAATCCTGGTACGTGTTCCAGTCACCAGTATTGGAGGCCAACCAGGAGGCTCATGAGCTCTTCTGCGCCTCTTATTTCTGTTCGGCTGTTTCAATGATCGGCAGATTCGAAGCGATCTGCAGATCGACCAGTAGTTGGATTTGGTTTTCTACTTGGAAGAAACGCACCGCCACAATCGCGGGTAACGACTTTTTCATGAGATCGTAGTACTTCCGGCGAAGGGCCATCTTTTGGTCATCGAGGGCCATCACCCGTTGCGCCAACTCGTCAGCCTTTTCGTTCGTCATCGTCAGAAAATTCGCCGCATACTCTTGGATAATGGCGAGCTTCTCATTCCCGAGCTTATCCAGGTCGGCCTCATACTGGTTATAAATGGGCCAGAAGATCCTTGCCTGCTTATCGTCCAACTGCATCGTCTCGTTGACGATTTGTCTCTTCTCCGTGTTCAGGTCCGAGCGCAGGAGCTCGATGTAAGTTTGGGTATTGAGCACCTGACTCTCAGACGGATCCTTAAGGTGTGTTGTCTGAGCGCACAACGTGGTCGCGACAACCGCCGAAAAGCTCAAGGCGAGAAACACAGTTCGAAGATTCATGAAATCCTCCAGATTTGGAAATTCGTCGAACGCAACGCCTCTCTATTGAATGATGGGAAGTGTTACCGGTTGTTCCAAGTGGAATTCGAGTTGCGTTTCGGCCGGAATTTGAATCTGATTACCCTTTTGCACGACGGAAAGTGCGCCTCCGGCCACTGCGCCTATCGCCGCGCCCATGCCGGCGTTACCGGCGATGGCACCAATGGCCGCGCCGAGACCAGCACCTCCGAACAAGCGACGAAAAGAGCGGCGCGTGGAACTTTTTCCCTTCGAATCAAAAACATCGGTCACGATGGGAATCGCCGTTCCGCCAATCACAATTTGTGTAAGTTGCAGTTTTAGCTGCGATTCTCCCGCAGCGCGCCCCGCTGAGTTTGCCTCAAGCACCTGACCATAAACAGTCGTGCCCATTCTCGCAACAACATAACCCTCGGCAGCGAGATCCGTGGCGAGCGTGGCGGTGAACAGCTGGCCGGTATAGGCCGAACTGGTGTCCACGGTGTCATTCATTCGAACGAAAAGGATGGTACCGGGGGGGACCACGATTCGCTGGGCTGGCGCAGGCTGCGGCGGCGCCGGGATCGGGCCGAAATTCAGATTGTCCACTTCCTGATAGGGATAGATTTGGGTCCTTCCGTCAGCGCCCGTAAATTGGATGCCCTGAGGTGTGCGGCCATTAAACGTTCCATAAATCGTCTGACCGCTCTTCAGATGCAAGGTGTCGGCAATCGTTGTCAGCCCCGCAGCCAGGAACAGAAAGGAGATACAAAGGACGGGTGCTCTCAGTTTCATATGAACCTCGCTTCTCAATGCGTAATTCCTTTAAGCTTTCCGCGCTCCTCGCGATACTGGCCAAAGTGACAGTCCTCTTTGAAAACGTGGCCGCGACCCGCCCCTCGATCACGAGTGGCCAGCAGCGCTTACTGATTGAATTCTGCTGTACCGGTCGCCAGGTCGTACATCGCACCCGTAATTTTTATGGTGCCCTTTTTTTCCAGGTCTGCGAGTACCGGGCTTCGCCGCCGGATGCTGTCGAGCGTGAGTTCGACATTCGTCTTCGCGACGGCGTCAACGTAGGCCGGATTTTTGCTCGATTTATCGCCCTCGAACTTTGTTGCTGGAATCGCCGGCTTGATTCGCGCCAACAGACCCGTGAGATTGCCCAACACGACATCGTCAATCGCTCCCTTTATCGCACCACAGGCTGTGTGACCGAGGACCAGCACCACCTTTGCCCCAGCAACCGCGCATGCGAACTCCATACTTCCGAGTAGGTCGTCATTCGCGACGTTACCGGCAACCCGAGCATTAAACGTGTCGCCAATTCCAACGTCGAAAACGATTTCGGCAGGCACTCGGGAGTCAATGCACCCAAGGACAACCGCGGCTGGATACTGGCCAGAAGCCGTCGAGCGCTGCTCTTTCATGTAGTCGCGGGAAGTCATCTTTCCGGACCGAAATCGCTGATTTCCCTTTTTCAGCTCCTCGATGATTTCCGAGGGGGTCATGCGATCGCGCTGCTCTTTCGTCAAGGAGCTACTCATTGGAGCCGCGAGTTGCAGCGATAACAGAGACATGGGGCCGACCAATGAGGCAGCGCTAGCGCTCACAAAAAAGCTTCGGCGGCTCGATTTGCGGTACGTCGGTGTGTTGTCAGTCGTCGGTTCCATGCTTTTCCTCCTTTACAGCCTTTACAGCGACATGTTGGGTTCTGGTCAGTGCTTGCTCTCAGAACGAGAACTCCATTCCGGCGGAAGGGCCTTTCTCAGTCAAATTAAGCCCGATTCGATTGGTACTGGTGTCTCTGTTGACCACGAGCCGGCTTCCTAATTGGTAACCTGCATTTACACTGATGTGCTTGTTGATGGTGTACCCCAAGCTGCCCCAGGCAGACACGTAGTTCCCGTAGCCAAAGAAATACATGCCGTATATTTGGCCTTGTACGTACACGCGGGGAGAATCGGTCAGGTAATAGCGGAACTCAGGTCCAGCGACCGGAATCGGTACCAGCAACGACGCGGAAGCCGACACCGCAGGATGATGCACACCATCGGCCGTGACCTGAGCGGCCGCACTGATGGAAGCCGTCGTATCGAACACATTGAATTGGACTCCGAGTCCGAGGTGTCCACGCCTTCGCCGGATGATATCGTACTGATACCCGAAGCCGTACAGAGGCGAATCCAAACTGCTCTGCGTCGTAAGACCGGCTTCGAATGTCTTGCCCTGGAACGTGAACGTGCGGGTCAGGACAGTCTGTTGAGAAGAAGTGAATCGACTTCCAAAGACATAGAGATGGTTCTTATGAGTGAACTTCCAGTCCAGCTTCCCAAAAAACGTTGAGTAGCTATTGAAGTTCAAGTCTTTTGTCAAATCGACTATGCCGCTATCAGCGGAACCTTGCAAGGTGCCCGAAGGCGTTGAGTATACCCAATCGCCTTCGAGTTTCAGCCTGTAAGAATCAAATTCCTCTTGGGACTGCGCTTTGAGGGCAGGAACGGCTGCGAGCGCAAAGAGCACGCCGAAACCCAGTATCAATCTCACGGATCGCCTAAACTTCCTTCCGAGGTTGTTGGTCCACATCGGCATTTCTCATCCATCACTCAAAGAAATGAGCGATTTTTTTCCGGCTTCTTCCGTGTAATACACCGTCACCTTGGCGCCCTGGTCGATACCTTTGCCAGTCTCCTTCCCCACGTCCTTCGCGGCGTTGTCTGTGTACTCAAACGCCTTCTCCGTCCCATCCGCCGACTTCACAACCATCGTTTTTGCGCCCTTATCGATCTTCGTTACCGTACCCTTCGTAACCTTCATCCCGTCTTTGCCGACCGTCCCGAGCTCGTCAGCCGTCTTTTCCGTTCCTTTCACTGTGTAACGGGCCACGACCTCTGATCCCTCCTTCAGACCGTCGAAACCTTTTTTGGTTCCATGTATCGTGGCCTGGTCAGCCACCTTGATGGTGTGTTCGGTTCCATCCGCTGCCTTCACAACAACCGTTTTGGTCGACTTATCCACCTTCTTCACGGTCCCATGCACAATGCTTACAACATCCTGTGCAAGACAAACCGTTAGTCCGAGTGTGCCAACGAAAATCAATTGCCATAGCTTCTTCATTTGAAAGCCCTCCTGGAATTCTTCCGTTCATGGCCTCAAAGCAACCAACGCAAAACCCTCGCGCGCCGCAAGCGCGACGCAGAAGCAGATCTGGCTAGCGGTGGTAACTACTGACAACGTAAATAGTTCATGCCGTCCCCGCTTGCCAGACAACTTGCCTCTACTCACGTTTCGCCTGCACCGTCCCCAGACAACGATTTTTTCGAAAGGCGGCTAGTGTAACGCCCCTCACCACAGGCCGCCTGTCCTGTCGGCTTGGCCCACATGATAGAACAGGCGCAATAACCGGCAACTGTCGCTTGCGACAGGTCAACGGCAACTGGGTTGTGGAAGGGCCCGAGGAGAAGCGGGCTTTCTCCTCGGGCCAGCGACTTGGGTGGGACCACTGGCTCAAGAAAGGCGATTGCCATTAGAACCTAGAACCGGAACTGGACACCGGTCTGCAAGCGGAAGTTGCTTTGGCTGTTGTTGCCGCCCGTAAAATTGTTGCCAAAACGGGTCAGCACATAATCCGCATCCACGATACGGATCGCAATCTTCTCGGTCACCGCGAAATCGACGCCGCCACCGACCTCGAAGGCGAAGGCATTGTTGCTGGGAGATTTCGACACGCAGAGACCGATGATCTTGCTGCACCCGTTGGCGTAAAGGTTCGAATGAGCGCCACCCAGCAGGACTTCGCCAAAAGGCTCAAGCTTGCCCATGCGGAACTTTATTTCGGGACCGAACAAATAGGTGAACAGGTTGCCTTGGGCGCACCCGGCTATCGGCGCGCCCGGTTTGGTGCACTCAGTGTAGCTGCCGTAGCCTTGCACATCGGCCTTGACCCCGATCATCGAGGTCAAGAAATAGGTAACGTCTCCGCCGCCGCCATTCAGGGAATGGCTGTTGAAGTACTTGGACAGGCCTGGGTTGAACCGGAAATACGAGTAGTCACCTGTCACCTCGAATTTGTGGTCGTCTTGGGCCATCAACGCACCGCCGATTAATAAAGCAGCTACAAGAACGGAGATAAACCGAACTTTCATTGCCTTCCTCCTTAGACATTTGTATCCAGCGCCAGAAGCATTCTGTTTGGCTGAGCTCAAACGTTGGTTTTCGGGCTCGACTCCGGAGCTTCCATCTCCGAGCAAGATTACGGGCGGCAGGCGGTAGGGCTGGGTTGCTGCAGGCGGGATGGCCCGGCGGAGTCCCTTCGGTAAAGCTCGTCCCCAAGAACCTCGAATCATTGGGATTCAGAGCATTGCGGACTCACTTCACCATATAAACAAGCGAGCTGGAACTGTCGCTTGCGACAGGTTGGTGGGAAACTCTTATTTTTGCAACGACGGCGAAAGAAAATTACGGCCGTCATACACTTCGCGAATAGCGACGCGAAGGTCACTCGCCAACCGGCGCTTTGTCACGTAGCCGCAAGCGCCGGCCGAAAACGCAGCAGAGATGTACTCAGGCTCTTCGTGAATCGTCAGGAATAGAATCCTCGTGCCTGGGCGTTTTTCGCGAAGCAAGGACGCGACCTGCAGCCCGTTCATAACGGGCATAGTTACGTCCAGCACGACTATATCGGGATCGAGGCGAAAGACTTCGCGGACTGCTTGCTCTCCATTCTCGGCCGTCCCGGCGATTTCGAATTCGGCGCTCAGTTCATCTCGAAGATCGGTGAGCATCTCTCCATTATCGTCGACGAGTAAAACGCGAATTATGGCCACAATAGTCTCTCAAGTGGCAAAACAGCACCTTGTGCCTGGAGGTTGAAGATAGGCTCTGTAAGGAGTTTGGCAACTGTCACTCGAGACAGGTGTGAAAAAAGCTCGGTTGAACGTGCCTGCCTAAACCGGCGAAATCATTCCATGCTTCATGGCGTATTTTACGAGCTCCGCATTCTTCGATATTCCCAATTCTTCCATGATCCTGACTTTGTGAAACCGCACGGTCCGGTACGAAATCTTTAAAAGCACGGCGATCTCACGCAAGGAGCGGCCCTCAGCCAGCATTTGCAGCACCTCGCGTTGACGATCGGTAAGATGCTGTGGACGCTCCACAGCCTTCGGGTCCCGAACAAAAATCTCATTCATGGCTTGCCGGATCTCCGGCGCCATGTAAGAGACACCCTTTAACGCGTCGCGAATCGCACGAAGCAACTCCGACGACTTCGAATTTTTCAATATAAACCCCGAGGCCCCCGCCTGCAGTGCTTCTCGCGCATATTCAACGTTGTTGTTCATCGTTAAATAGATCAGTTTCATCTTCGGATTTGCCTGCTTCAACCGCCGCCCCGCGTCCAGACCATTGATCGACGGCATTCCGATGTCGACCAGTACCACGTCAGGATCGAGCGCACCGGCCGCTTTCAATAACTCCCGCCCGTCGCTGACACTCCCCACTACTTCATATTCAGGCTCCAATAAGTCTCGCAGCAGGTTGCAGAACAGGGTGTGATCATCCGCCAGCAGAATTCTTACCCGTGCCATTTTTCTCCCTCCTGCACCCAAGATCAATTTACAGCGGCGCTCATTGCCTTCGGCGGCTCTGTCGGCACGCAGGCGCGGATACGCGTTCCGGCATTGGGCCTCGAATCAATCTCAAACGTGCCGTTCACCTGATAAATTCGTTCCGCCATACTGACCAGCCCCAATCCTCCGCCGCTAAGTCCGTTCGTGGCATCAAACCCTACACCCTTATCACTGACCTCAAGTTGAACGTGATCAGGCTCCCCTTGCAGACGCACTTCAAAGTGCTTTTGCCCGCTGTATTTTATGGCGTTGTGGACAGCTTCCTGGACAACTCGAAAAAGGGAAAGCGACACCTCGGGTGGCAACGAGTTCGGTATATTCCTTCCGAAAAACTCCACCGTCACTCCGCTTTGCTCCGCGACTTCGCGACAAAAGCTTTTGACTGCCGTGGCTAGGCCAAGATTATCCAAAATGGAAGGATGAAGTTCGTGCGACAATGCTTGAACGTCGCCGGTCAAGTCCGAGCATTGTTTCCAGATTTGCTCCAGCTGTTCGCCCATCGACACCCGCCCGCTGCCCCAACCTTTACTCGCCTTCTCAATCCTCAGCGACAGCATCGCTAGCCTCTGACAAATATCGTCGTGCAACTCCCTCGCAAGACGTCTTCGTTCCTTCTCTTGCCCCTCGATCAGTTGTCCACTGACCTTTTCCAGAGCTTCTCGCGCCACTTTTTGGTCGGTCACGTCCACAGCCGAGCCGATAAATCCCGCGAAGCATCCATCTCCGTCAACTCGTGGGGACGCAACGCCAAACATCCAGCGGTAGACTCCGTCTTGACGACGAAGGCGGCACTCATTTGAAAACGGCTTGTGGCTTCTCAGAGCCTTTGAAAGGGCATCAGATGCACTTGGGAGATCTTCTGGGTGGACGCTAGCGAGCCACATACCACCATACCCCGCACTTTTGTCCAAACCCGTAAATACAACCCACTGTTCATTCAGGTATGTGACCTTTCCTTGCTCGTCGCACATCCAGATGAGCGAAGGCGTGCTATCCGCCATCACTCGGAAGCGGTTCTCGCTCTCGCGGAGCACGGCTTCGGCCTTCCGTTTTCTTGCTCGTTGCCAGAACAGTCCAAAGATCAACAAGGCCTGAACCACAATCACCGCGATACCTGCAAGGAAGTATTTCCGGCCGCTCTCCCAGAGAGTCGGTTCCCGATACAGGATGACAGTGCCTGGCGGCAGCGCCGACTCAGGTATATTCCAGTGGCGCAACTGCCTCCAATCAACCATTGCCCGCGACGCTGAGCCCGCTTCGACAGGAATATTTTCAGGCTTCTCGCCTGACAGCACTCGTGCCGCAATTTCCCCTGCTCTCTTTCCATCTTCTTCTGAATCCGGATAAGATCCACCGACGCACCCACGATCGAAGCAGTAGTTGAAAATGCTATACGTCGGGAAACGCTGGCTAATTGCTCTAATCAGGTCAAACACTTTAAGGTCAGAATCCGCGGAATCTTGCGAGATGACCTGAGCGAACACGATGGTGTGTGGCGGGAGTTTCGAGACTCGGTCGAGCGCAGCGCGAGGTAAAAGTCCGGCAACCTCGATCAGTTTCAGATTCTGCTGATCCCGGTAGACCTCTTTGCGAAAGCGATCATCCCAATAGCTTTCAAATTCCGAGACACCGCTGAGGAGCACGACATTTTGAGTGTCCGGATGGAAGCGTAGCGCGAGGCTCAGGGAACCGCGAACGTCAGCCGTAGAGGTGACACCCGTAACGCCCGGCCAATTCTTTTGGCCCTCAATTCTCGTCGGATCGACACCGACAAAAACGATCGGAACACCTGCAAACATGTGCTTGCGATAGTCCAGTACAAATCGAAGTGCCGGATAGGATCCAACGACAATTAGATCGGTTGGGGGCTTGGAATAAGCGTGGAGAAGCGTTTCACTGAGACCCCTTCGGTAGCCCTCGTCGTCAAATCTCGTCGATTCAAGGTATTCAACATTAAAGTTCACAGGCATTGAGAGATGTGTGCGTAGAGTCGCCTTAAATGGTTCTAGTTCTATGAAGCTGTCGCGGTTGGTGAAACTGTTGAGTACCAACACATTCTTCGCAGCAGGCACTTCTTGGGAGACGGTAGGTGAGATGACAAGAACAAGTCCGAGAAACAACGAACACGGGACGAGTAAAGTCCATCGCCGCGTCGGCTCGAGTTCCAGGCAACGTATTCCTGCCAACGCGCGTGCTATTGGTCTTTCTATTGGGCCACGATACGACATCCCGCACCTCACCTAATTCGGAATCTGCTACCCAAGAGCAGAATCTCGGTTCCACACAGCGGCGACCTTTTCCGAACCAAGGGTTCCAGTTACATGAGCGAGTCAAGCAAAGGACGTCAACCTTGTGCAGGCGGTGAGGGAGCGCTCATGACTTTGAACAGGAGGAAATCAGGATTCAAAAGAAGATGGACGTTAGCTTACGGACGCTTTCGCAAAACAACCTCACGAGTCACACGCATCCCCTAACGATTCTCGACTCGAGTCTACCCCCTCAGTATCGCACATCCCTCCTGAGCCCGCGATTTTGTTCCAAAATCGGCAACCTGACAACCGATATTTAGTTAATTCTTCCCCTTGGCCGTCCAGACCTCCAAAGTGCGCTAGAAGCTGAACTTAAGTCCAAGTTGCCCTACTCGTGCATTCACGGAGGTACTAGTAATGACGCCAAAGGTAGCCGATACGAAATTTGAATCCGGATTCGCGAACTGCGGATGATTCAAGGTATTGAAAAACTCTGCCCGAAATTCGAGACCGTTTCCTTCTCGCGGCCAAGGAAGCACTACGAGTTTTGACAGGGAAAGGTCCACGTTTACCTGTCCAGGACCGTCCACAATTCCCGTTCCGCTGTTTCCAAACGCCGTCCCAATGCCATCGGCGCCGATTACGGGGGTAGTCGTAAAACAGGATTTGTTGAAATAATCATCCAGTCGTTTGCCGATTGGCCCACTCGTCAGCAGGTGGCTTTTCGAGCACGCACCTGTCAGCTCCGCGCGGTCCTCGCTGATTCCAAACACATTCGTTGCGTTTGTCAGAGCTATCGTCATCGCACTGCCAGACTGAACGATTCCCACCCCGCTCAAAGACCACCCGCCAAAAACCGCGCTCGCTGTGCCATGGCTTGGATGCGGAAGCATCCAGGTTCCGCTAATCACGAACCGGTGCGTGCGATCTGTACTCGCTCGGCCCCAGCGCTCTTCTGGCGAGTTCTGATTCCCCAACGTGACTGTATTTCCGGCCGAAATGGAATTGATGTCAGACCCGTCCGTGTCCAACGTCTTCGAAAACGTGTAAGAGGCCAGGAATTGGAATCCGTGGCTCAATCGTTTTGTGACGCTGACCTCGAGCGCGTTGTACCAGGAGCTTCCCTCCGACTCCACTATATTCATGGAGTCAGGGGCTACGCCGAGAATGGGTGCCCGCAACGCGATATTCGCCAGCGTATCCGACGTCTGGCCCCTCACAGGATTCTCTGGCGTCGCTTCCAACGCTTGATTTGCAGATCGTTGGCGTAGCAGATGAAGCCCCCGCGTGCCCACGTATCCAACTTCCCACAACCAGTCTTGAGGGAATTCCCCTTGAAGGTTCAAAGAGTACTGTTGAATCATGGCGGGGCGAAAAAAGGGCGAGACAGCGTAGATCGCCGTGGCAGTTCCCGGGCCGTAGGGCGCAAACATCGGGAAAGACGCCGGGGTCGGGAAAGGTTGCGCGAATGGGGTTTGGAACGTTGCGCCCGCGTTTGCTGGACCAAGGCTGATCCGCAGATCAGAAAACGGCGCACCGAATACGCTTTGGAAAAAAGCCTGCCCGGTCGGTTGAGAATAGTATATTCCGTACCCGCCTCTCAGGACCGTTCGACTCCCTTGCGGCAAAAACTGCCAGGAAAATCCAATCCGGGGTGCGAGCGTGTTTTCTCCCTCGGAATAGTTCCCGGCAGTGCTACCAATTCGCTGGACACCGGCTGGTAGTGGGCTCGAAAAATTAGAACCCACAACATAACCGGCCAGACTTCCCGTTGCTGGAGGGTTCGGATTCACCTTGCCCGTGTCGAAACTCGAGTTTCTCCCCAGATTGTCTCCAAACTGTCCAAACCGCTCGTAACGCAATCCCAGATTCAGCGTTAGGGATTTGCGCACTCGAATGTCATCCGCGGCAAACGCCGAGCCCTCCCAAGTGTGATACTCCCGCTGCGTAAGGCCGTATTCATCGCCCGAGCCG
>Ga0207761_1000789_pt1 | contig 10922 bp, 14 predicted proteins | sample LuqExpMetageno34_FD_187792 | JGI IMG/M metagenome (GOLD analysis project Ga0207761, IMG submission 187792) | Tropical forest soil microbial communities from Luquillo Experimental Forest, Puerto Rico - Sample 34 (SPAdes) | ecosystem: Environmental > Terrestrial > Soil > Tropical forest ... | reverse complement strand
GGTCTTCGGGCCTCACGTCGGGAAGATCGGCCTTGACGACGAGTTCGTGCTCGGTCTCGTAAATGTCGACCGCCGGCGCCCACGTGGTCAGATTGGCCTCGCCCGAAGACCGGTCAAAGGCCTCGCTGAAGAGCCGGTTGATCTGGTCTTGGAGAGAAGAAACGCCGCGAAAGGGTTCAAAACGGGAAAGTGTCGTTCTCATTGAGATATCCTCCATAGTGATATCGCAGCAATAATAAAATATGAGTGTTATAATGTCAAGTTAGAATTTGAAGGGTACGACTTATAGGCTAACATGCGTATAATGAATGTATTAAGGTGGTTTTCGGGGACTTTTGAGAGGGCTTTGACTGGATCGCTCGGTGCCCTCCGAACGCCCGGTCTGACCGCCGGTGGCCGGGTTTTGTTATAGTTCGGCCGTGCGCGTCGCAGAGCTCGATTACCACTTGCCGGGCGAGCTAATCGCCCAAAGGCCGCTCGAGAAGCGGGACGCATCGCGGCTGCTGCTCCTCGATCGCGTGAGCGGCCACTCGGAGGATCGCCAGTTTGCGGAGTTTCCTGAGCTGTTAGGCGGCGATGAGTTGCTGGTCGTGAACAACGCGCGCGTGCTGCCGGCGAGGCTGCTTGGAAGACGTGCCGGAGTGCATTCACAGCATCCTTCGCGGAAGACGGCGCGCGAGCATTTGACGGGAGTGGTGGAAGTTTTTCTGACGCGGCAGCTCGAGCAGGATTTGTGGGAGTCGCTGGTGCGTCCAGGGCGGAAGATGGCGGTGGGCGAACGGATCGTTTTTGGAACGGGGGAACTTGAAGCGGAGATTCTGGCGCGCGGCGAACTGGGACTGCGAACGATTCGTCTGAAAGCGAACGACACCGGGAGTGTAGCGGCCAACATCGAAAAATTGGGGCACGTGCCCTTGCCGCCGTATATCGACCGGCCGGATGAAAGCTCGGATCGGGAGCGATATCAAACGGTGTTCTCGCGTCAGCCAGGGGCGGTCGCAGCGCCGACAGCGGGGCTGCATTTCACGTCCCAGATTCTCGAAAGGATCCGCCAGCGCGGGTGCGAAGTATGCGAAGTGACGCTGGACGTCGGTTTGGGAACGTTCCAGCCGATTCATACGGAAGTTCTCGAGGAGCATAAGATCCATTCCGAGGCCTACGAGATCCCGGCGGGAACCGCCGAGAAGTTGATGGCTGCCAAAGAAGCCGGGCGCACGGTCGTTGCAATAGGAACGACCGTGGTCCGGACGCTCGAGGATGCGGCGGAGAAGGCAAGGGAAGGCGGCGAGGGTGCCTTACTCTGCAGCGGAAGAGAGGAAGCCCGGTTGTTCATCGTTCCCGGTTACAGATTTCGGGTCGTGGACGTGTTGCTTACAAACTTCCACCTGCCGAAATCGACGTTGCTGGCATTGGTGGCCGCGTTTGCGGGTCGCGAGAGCCTCCTCGCCGCCTACCGGCATGCGATCGAGCAGCGTTACCGGTTCTATAGTTACGGGGATTGCATGCTGATTCGCTAGCGGTCGGAGGCGTCAGGCGAGTGTCGGCGGCAAATGGTCAGCGCCGAGTGGTCTCAAGAACGGACTGCGCGGAGCAAGCTGGCGAGAAGAGCAACTTTTTCGCCGGCGGCCGCAGCGGGAAACTGCCACTTGAGAAGTTCACCCGAGAAGAAGAGCAGGAGGGAAGCCGGAATCGAGCTCAGCTTCCCTCGAGAGCGGAGAAAACCGGTCACAGGGAAATCCTTACTGGGGAAGTACGAAAACGCTCTTTTTTCCCTGAAAGCGGAGTTCGATCAATTTGCCATCCGAGTCGGAGACGATGCTGTTGAAGTCCGACCTGGAGTTGCGGTCTTCCCAGCGACCATCCGCTTCGGCGACCTGCTTGTGGCCATTCAAAATCGTCAGGTGATTACCGTCGATGAGGAAGCGGTAGTCGCCAGCCTTGATTTCGGTTTGGCCCACCTTCACGGCGTGAGTAACCGGAAGAGTGGTGGAGACGGGCTTCGCGAAAACCGGCACGGCGACGGCGAGAGCGCCACAGAGAACCAGATTCGCGAGGAGCGATTTGCTTTTCATGAGTGAATCCTTTCCACGTTTCGAGTCAACCGGAAGCGTGTCGCCTGGAGGGAAGAGTTGACACACAGAGAGGAGAGGAGTAGCCTCACGAACGAGACACCTCTTCGTCCTGGTGCAAGAGCCGGAACAACTGAGTGTCATTGGCCCCGCGGCTGCCACCGCGGGGCTTTTGCTTGCGAATCTCTATCCATCCCGGTACAGCCCGAAAGCCGGCTGCACTCGTATAGACGAAGGGCCCCCGGCATATGTTTCGCGGAAGCGCAGAAATTTTTTGTGTTTTTTTTACATACTGAGTACCCTAGGAAAGGCCACTGAATGTTGACTTGCCTTGTGCAGCACCCTTCAGGTTCATCTATACTCGTGGGCACGGTTCGATAGCGGGATGCGAATCTTAGTTCTAAGCGATCTCCATGCCAATTTAACGGCTCTCCAGGCCTCCCTCGATGCGGTGGACGGAAACTGGGACCGCGTGGTGTGTCTCGGGGACGTGGTGGGGTATGGTCCGGACCCGAACGAAGTGGCAACCTGGATGAGGGAGAGTGGCGGTGTGACGATTCGCGGGAATCATGACAAGGCCGTTGCGGAATTGATGGCTACCGACGACTTCAATCCGGTGGCGCGCATGGCGGTGGATTGGACGCGCTCGCAGCTGTCGAACGAAAACCTGGACTGGCTCGCAGCGCTTCCGCAGGGGCCGGTTGAGGCCGAGGGCCTGGTGCTGGTGCACGGAGCATTTCAGGACGAAGACGAATATGTGTTCACGCCTTCTCAGGCGCTCGAAGGGTTGCTCGATTCGACTCTGCCGGTGACGTTTTACGGGCACACCCATCACCAAGGTGGATTCGCATACCAGGATTCGCAGCTCGAAGTGCTGCAACTTCATCCGCGGAACCGCGAGACACATTCCGCTTTGCGCGTGGAAGAGCAGAAGCGTTACCTGCTGAATCCGGGCTCAGTCGGTCAGCCGCGCGACGGAGACCCGCGAGCAAGCTTTGCGATCGCCGACCTCGAAAACAATGCGGTCGAATTCTGGCGGGTTCCCTACGATATAAACAAAGTGCAAGAGCGGATGCGGTCTGCGCGTCTGCCGGAGCCGCTGGTGCACCGGCTCACGCTCGGGCGGTAGATCATCGCCGCACCACAGGTGTCCGAATGCCGGAAATACTAAAAACGCCGCAGATTTCGGACCAGAAGCCGAAAACCTCGCCGGTCACACTCGTGGTCGGAGCCGTCGTGGTTCTGGCGATTGCCGGCAGCCTGTGGTTTCTGTTTGCGCCGTTCGAGAACAGAGTGCAGCCTGCCGGCCAGGGAACAGCGGCGGCGAAGATGAGCGAAGCCGAGCAGGACTACGCCAAGAATCTGCGGTTTGAGAATCTAGCGCTGAGCCGCGCCGAGAATTTCCTGCATCAGGAAGTCACTACACTGAATGGAGAGGTTGTGAACGCCGGGAAGCAGCCCGTTCAGGGGTTGTCGGTAACCATGGAATTTGCCGACGACCTGAATCAGGTGGTTTTGCGGGAAACCCGCGGGGTGTTGGGCGCGCCGCCGGTGACGCTGGCTCCGGGCGAGAGGCGCGCGTTTGAAATTTCCTTCGAGCATGTGCCGAGCTCGTGGAACCGCCGGCAACCATTCTTGCGCGTTGCGTCACTCCAGATTCCAGCGCAGAAATAGTACCTCAGCCGCCATTTCCGTTCGTTTAGAAATGAAAGTGATCCGAGCCGGATTGCTGGAGAGCTGGCGAACGGGTTTGCGGGTGGTGAGGCGCCGGTCGTTCCCTTGCCGACTTGCGGGCAGCTGGCCCGCCTGGCTATTGCCTTCGCTGGAATTCACGGTAGAATCGGGTGCATCGGTTCTAGGGAAGGCCGCGTGAGTTTCTCCGTGAACGTCCGGCAAGCGGAAGGCATTTCTTTGATTGAAATCAAAGGGCGGCTTACCTCGTTTGAATCGCGGGCGTTTCGCGAAATGATGCACAGCCTGATCAAAGAAGGCCATACCAACTTCGTGCTGAACCTTACCGGGCTCGATTATCTCGACAGCAGTGGGGTGGGCGAGTTGGCGAGGAACTACCTGTCCATCGTGAAAAAAGGCGGGGCCATGAAGGTGGTGGGCTTGGCGCCGAAAGTCGAAGAGATCTTGAAAGTGGCGCAGCTTTGCCGCGTATTCCCGGAATTCCCGGATGAGGCGTCGGCGCTCCAGAGCTTTCCTGAAAATGGCGGGCAGGCCTCCGCATGAGAGAAATACCATCCTTACCTGAAAAAAACCGAAGAGAAGAATCGACTGGAGCCCCACTCCAGATGTCTGTCAAAAGTGCGTAAAACCATATCCGAAAACGTGCGTTTGGTTTCAGGAGGCAGCATGCAGACTCAGGACCTGACTGTTCAGGCGCTTGCCGATCGCGTAAGCAGACTCGAAACGCAAAATCGCCGCCTGAAAATGGCGGGACTTGCCATCGTGACACTGGCTTCGTCCTTGCTGCTGATGGGACAGGCGCGAAGCAGTCGCATCATGGAGGCCAGCGAATTCCGCCTGACCGACGCAAATGGAAAAACGCGGGCGCGATTGGCGATGGGAGTTGCCGGAGGGCCGACGCTCACGTTCTTTGACACCAAAGACCTGCCGATTGCCGGCATCGACGGAGGGAAAGAGCCGTCGCTCTTCCTGACGGGGTGGGACAACGCCGCGCATATCCTGCTGCGCATTACGAAAGATTCTTACGGGCTCGATCTGGCGGATAAAAGGCCGCGCGCAACTCTGTCCGTTTCGAATAACTCGACCGGACTGGATTTCTGGGATGAATACGGAGACCCGCAAGCGACCATGTCTGTCGACAAAGCGAGCGGCAACATCACCTTCAGAAACGCCAGAGGCAAAGTGAGCTCACAGTGGGTGGATTCGCGGGCGGCGGGAGCTTCTCTGGTTTTGTACGACAAGACTGAAAAGGCGGTTTGGTCGGCACCGTGAGAGTCCCTTTGCGGGCCGAGAGCTTCCTGAGACAGGTAAATTCCCGCTAAAGCGGATATAAAAGGAGAGAAGCAGCTAGGGTGTGAACCCTAGCTGCCTCCCGGGGTGTGTCCTCGAAGTGGTTGTTATATATTTAGATGCATGGCGGCCGAAAAGGTTTCCTAAATTTGCCTGCGCATCCCTGTAAAGAATTGTCAAGCGAGGCCGTAGCGTAAGGTTCAGTAAAACAAATATTTACGCCAGCGCTCGTCGCGATGGCCGATGAGGCGCATCAGCTGACGCGAAGTGTGGAGAGTGAAGGGGCGCGGCCGGCGAGCCAGTTTCAGACCCGCTTCCTCGGGCGTGCGGTCGCCCTTGGTATTGTTGCAGCGGTAGCAGCAAGCCACTAGATTCTCCCACGAAGAACGCCCGCCACGAGAGCGGGGCAGCACGTGGTCTAAAGTGAGCTCCGAACTTGGAAAAATCTTGCCACAAAACTGGCACGTGTTGCGATCGCGCAAGAGGATGTTTTTCCGGGAAAGCGCGCGGCTTTGCTGCGGAATGTGCCGGTAGGCCAGCAAGCGAATCACGGAAGGAACTTTATGGGAGTGCGCGGAGGAGTGAACCTCGGCGCTGTGGACCTCTTCGGCTTGCGCCACGCCCTTCAGAAGCAGAACCATCGCGCGGCGCACGGCGGTAACGTTGATGGGCTCGTAGGTGGCGTTCAGGACGAGAACGGGCTCTTGCATGAGAGAAGTGCGGCGCGGAGGGAAAGGGGAAAGGTGTCGGCCAGCCAAATTCCCCGAAGCGTTGGGCGCAAGCACGCCACCCGCTTCGGGGGAGTGTCGCCCCCGGAGGTCAACCGCCTCTGGTCGTCTAGCGCCCATCGAAAGCGTTAAGACTGAGACTCTCCGGCAACGGGATTCGCATGTCGAACGGCGCGGGCCGCAGTCAAACCGACTGCCAACCGGGCACCCGCTTCGCGCAACGCGCGCGCTTCAAGCGTTGCTCCCGTTGTCATAACATCATCTAGCAATAAGACGCGGAAATTGTCAACCCGACCGCCTTTGCGGATAGCAAAAGCGCCACGTACCGGTTCCTCGCGTTCGTCGTTGTGGAGCAGGTGTTTCTCCGGACGCGGCGCGCGATCGCCGCCGGTCGTGCGGCGAACCATTTTCCGAGCGGTTCCGTCTGCTGGTACTGCCCAAGCAGGACGGCGCGGTTTGAACGAGAAGAGGCACTCGCAGAGGAAGGCGCCAGGCATCCAGCCGCAAAGGAACACGCAGCCGGGATACGGGAATGGGACGCGGCGAACGGCAGGGCCTAGGCAGGCAAAGAGTCTGTCTATGCCAATTTCATCATCAGGTAGATAACGGTTCGGTAAAAAGGTGAGCAGGGATTACAAGAGTCCCTGTTCCATCTTTTCCTGGCAGGAAATGCAGTGCTTCGCCCAGGGTACGGCTTCAAGCCGCTTCTGTTGCATTTCTTCCTGGCAAGTGGCGCAGAGTCCGTATTCGTTGCTGCGAATGCGCTTCAGAGCTTCATCGATCATGTGCAAAATCGTGCGATCGGTGCTGGTCTGGCCGAAGAGAAATTCCTTCGTATAGGAGTTGGCGGCCTTGTCGGCCAGATCGACGGTAGGATCGTCGTCGGCTTGACGGCCTTCTTCCTCGGTGCGCGTGATGGTATTGACCAATTCGTCGCGGCGGGTGAGCAGCCGCTTCTTGTAATAATCCAAACGCTTCTTGTCCATATCCTACCTCCCCCAGATGGCTCCAGGGGGCCACCTAAAAACTCCGTAGTGTAGCGTGCATTTTGAGGCGTGTCAAGGCTAGCGGGTTGCTTTTTGGTTTCTTCGAGCAGGTTCCTGAGCAAGAGAAATTTTCCATCGGCACAATCATCCGGGTAGGGTTACACTGTGCCGTACCAATTCCAATTCCGCCCAAGAATGAGGACCCGCCGGAGCGCCCGAAGGGCCCAGGCAGGAGAGGCAGAGAGGAATGTATGAAGAAGTTACGGATGGGAGTTTTGTTGCTGCTTGGGGCAGCCGGTGTGGCTGGGGCGCAGGAAGAAAACAGTCCGGCGGGTCGGACGAATGCGGCGCCGTCGTTTGAGCAGACATCGGCGGCGAAGGTGAACCTGTTGGTGACGAACGAAGAGTCGAGTGCAGCGCCGAGTGTGGCGATGGCGGCGGGTGAAGGAGCGGCGAGCGCGACTCCGGAAGCGCCGGCGGCACCGGCGGCAAAACCGAAATTTGTGTTTGGGGACCGGGACGATTACCGGTGGCAGTTGGGGATCGGAGTGGAAGTTTATCGCTTTTTGTCGAGCCGGTTCGACGCCACCATGGTGGGCACGAACACGACGGTGACGTATTTCACGAACGGGTGGTTTGCGTTGGAAGGGAACCTGGTGACGGGATTTGCGCCGGAGATCTACGACCGCGAGCACGTGAAGTTATTTGGAGGAGGGGGCGGGATCCGAGTGGGGAGCCGGCGAGCGAGATGGGAGCCGTGGGGCCACGTGCTGGCGGGAGGCGCGCACCTGCAACCGCAGACCGCGGGAGCGAGCAAGGCAGCGTTGCTGGTGCAGACCGGAGGCGGGGTGGACTACCGGGTACACGCGCGGATGTCGTTGCGCTTGGAAGCCGATTGGGTGTACACGACCTTCTTCAGCCAGAGCCAGAACAGCTTTCAAGGCGTTGCCGGCGTCGTCCTGCATTTCTAGAGCTGCGAGCAGCGGAATTCAATCCATTGAAATCGAGCGGGTAAGCGACCCTCCGGAGCGTCTTCGCTGGTCGTACTGTCGGATGAGCACGATGTGACAGGAGTCACAAGATTTCCCCTGCTTCCATGAGATAGTCCCCTCAGACCCAACGGGTAGAGGATTAAGTTCGTTCACCGCGAATCTATCCCCGACGGAAAGGAGGAGTTCATGTTCACGTGGACGAAAAGCATGACTCTGCTAGGAACCCTAGCGGTGGCCACGGGCCTGTGCCTGGCACAAGAGAAGACCGCGCAGAAGCCGGTGGTGAAAGAGACGGCGATCCAGCAAACGAGCCCCATTTCCGGGAAGGAAATGTTCACAGAATATTGCGCCCCTTGTCACGGGACGGATGGGAAGGGCACGGGTCCGGCGGCGGCCGCGATGAAGGCTCCGCCAACGGATCTGACGCAGCTTGCCAAGAAGCAGGGCGGGAAGTTCCCGGCGAATCATGTAGCCGGTATCTTGCGGTTCGGCAGTGGATCCGCTGCACAAGCGCACGGCTCCGCAGATATGCCAGTTTGGGGCCCGCTGTTCAGGTCGCTCGACAAGTACCACGACACGACGGTGCAGCAGAGAATTGCCAACCTGATTGACTACATCGAAGCCCTGCAAGCCAAGTAGCCAATCCCGGCAACTCGATCTTGAAGGCAAGGAGAGCTCCCTTCTTGCCTGAGAGGTTTCCCGTTTTCTCTCCCTCACAAAATGAATGAAAAGAAATGGCCTTGCGGCGCTGAATCGGATTGGGAAGCGGGGCGTCTAAGCGGGTAACGGCAAGGGGGTGTAGGTCCCGAACAAAGGCCAAGGTGTGCTCCAAGGCTTCGCGGCCGGCGCCTCCGCGCGAGTGGCCCTTACCGGAATATTTGTGTAAAGGAGATTCGCCATGAAAAAGGCAACGGTATTGCCCTCGATTCTAGTTCTGATGGCCGGGTGCGTGGTCAGCGCCGGGACACCGCCGGCCGTACAGAAACAGCCCCAGGAAACGGCGCCACAAGGTTCAGCGGCGCAGGACAAGACTGCGCCAAGCTACGACATGAAGCCGCAAGCGATCTTGGACTTGCAGCAAATGCAGGAAAAATACGTGGGTCTGGCGCAGGCGATTCCGGCGGAGAAATACACCTGGCGCCCGGCCGACGGTGTACGCTCGGTGAGCGAATTGTTGCTGCACGTGTCCGGGGCAAACTATGGCTATCCGCCGCTGATGACGGGCACCGCTCCTTCTCCTGGTTTCCAGAGGGAAGGCTTCGAGAAATCCACGATCGAAAAGGCCAAAGTCATCGAGCAATTGAACAAGTCCTTCGCCTATGCGATTGCTTCGATCCAGGCGATGACGAACGCGGACTTCGCTAAACCGGAAAAGAAGCTGGGGCCGGATGCGAACGACGGCGACGTCATCTACTTGCTGGTCGTTCACTCGCATGAGCATTTGGGGCAGTCGATCGCGTACGCCCGCGAGATCGGAATCGTGCCGCCGTGGACGGCCGCTGCAGCCGCGAAAAAAGACGCGAAGCCGGCGCAAGAGTAAGACAACCGCAAGTTCGACGAATCCGAAAAGCGGAGTGTGGCCGAGGCAGCAAAATGCGGTGATTGGTGCCGGGCGACTCTCGATTAGGGAATGACGCAATTAAACAGGAAGGCGTTTGCTGGGCTCTTTGCCGTTCTCGTCGCCATGGCAGGGCTGCTATTCCTTCCGGCGTGGACACTCGATTTTTGGCAGGCCTGGGCTTTCCTCGCTGTGTTCGGGGTCTGCTCGCTCGGGATTACCCTGTATCTTATAAAAAAGGACCCCAAACTATTGGAGCGACGAGTGCGTGGGGGACCAACAGCCGAGAAGGAACGGACCGAGAAGATCATCCAATCCATCACATCGCTAGGATTTGCGGCGATGCTGGTTGTTCCGGCGCTCGATCACCGTTTTCACTGGACGGCACTGCCCTTCGCTCTATGCGTAGCGGGAGACATTATTCTCGCCCTTGGATTTCTCATCGTATTTTTTGTTTATAAAGAGAATACCTTTGCCTCGGCAACCATCGAAATCGCTCCGGACCAGCGCGTCATCGCGACCGGGCTATATGCCGTCGTGCGTCATCCCATGTATGGGGGCGGCGTTTTCTGGTTCGTTGGTTTGTCTCTCGGGCTGGGGTCCTGGTGGGGATTTTTCGTGTTCGCGCTGATCTTCCCGGCCCTCCTATGGAGAATCCTGGACGAGGAAAAACTGCTCCGGAAGAACCTACAGGGCTATGCCGCATATTGTCAGAAGGTGCCGTACCGCTTGGTGCCCTTCATTTGGTGAGGCGCGGCCGCAAAAAAAAGGCGGGATGAGCGGGTTTCCACAGGATTCACAGGGGTGTGGAAAGCGGCCAAAAAAAATCTTTTTGAAGTGCTTGACATACATCAATGGTGTAGTAAGATTACTGATGGTTCGGCACCTCCCAAAGGTGTGGAACCGTGCAGGGGATTCACAGTCGGGTCTGAAGTGATCCAAGGTACAGATCCTATAGTGAGGCGCCTTATTAGCACAGGATAGAACTGTTGAGCATCGCGCGGAACCACCCGACAGGGGTGGTTGTGCCCGGCGCTCGACGCCGGGTTTCGTATTTTATGGGCTCTTTTAGCTGTAATTCGCTTGAAAGAGTCCAGGTCCTCCGGAAGGAGGACGCCCCAGCGGGAGCTGGGGCCCCTGAGGGAATCAGGGTCAACGATCTTTGACAACAGTAAGGCTGGCAAGTTCACGCCGAGAACCTCGGGCCGATTACGGTCTGCCTGGGGGAATGATGGCGTGGATTATTACAAGTTCTGCTCGAGTATGTTGAGCAGTGCTGTGGATTTACAAGGCGAACTCAGTCAAGCACCTGCGAATGTGGAGTCGATAGCCGCGGAACCGAGAAATCGGGCCGCGGAAGAATGGAGCTGCGGGAAACAGGACGGACGAGCCAGTGGAAAGCCGCGGAATAGCCACCGTGGCGAGTTTCCGAACGCGCAAGCGATGGGAAGCACCCTGGAAGACGACGTATTGAGTGAGTTTTATGATTAAGCTACTAAGGGCGTACGGTGGATGCCTTGGCGCTAGAAGGCGATGAAGGACGTGGCAAGCTGCGAAAAGCCTCGGGGAGCCGCAAGCAGGCTTTGATCCGGGGATGTCCGAATGGG
>Ga0207761_1000788_pt1 | contig 10950 bp, 8 predicted proteins | sample LuqExpMetageno34_FD_187792 | JGI IMG/M metagenome (GOLD analysis project Ga0207761, IMG submission 187792) | Tropical forest soil microbial communities from Luquillo Experimental Forest, Puerto Rico - Sample 34 (SPAdes) | ecosystem: Environmental > Terrestrial > Soil > Tropical forest ... | reverse complement strand
GCCTTCCGTTGTCGTGGCTCCCGCTAAACCCTCAATCGTTTCACCGCCTCAGGCCCATCGCGGAATGGCCCCATCAAAGCCCTCGATGGCTTCTCAAGCAACGCCTGCACGGCCACCCGTCCCGCCGGCTTCTTCTGTAAGGGCCGCTGCGAGTCGCGATTCAAGAATCACCGTTCAGCCAGGCGACTCGCTCTGGACGCTCTCCGTGCGCTTGCTTGGCGCAGGCTCCCGTTGGCAGGATTGGCTTTCCGTCAATCCAGAACTAAGCGATCCGCAGTTCATTCAGCCGGGAACGATCCTGATCGTCCCATACCTCGCGCCCTCAGTTGGCATTGCTCCCGGAAAAGTTTCGGTTCAACAGGGTGATTCACTTTGGAAGATCGCCGTCACCCATTACGGCAACGGCGCCGAATGGCAATGTATTGCTGCCGCCAATCCTGCCGTCCGCGATCCGGCTCAGATCTATCCGGGCACGACCCTCGTGCTCCCCGAGAGCTGCAGCCCCACGCAAACCGCGAAACTCTCCAGATAGCCCCGTTTAGCCTCCCACGAGTACGCCGTACTGCTCTTTCGTCAGCGGCACAACCGACAATCTCCCGATCCGGACAAGCGGTGAATCCTTGAAAATCTTGTTCTGCTTGATCTCCGCCAGGGGAATGGGCTTCGCCAGCGCCCTACCCGCCTTGATCTCCACGACCGGCTTCTTCGGGTCTTTCGCCGTGACAGACACGACCGTCGCCGTCCCCACCGCGCTCTTCCTGTCTCCCGTCTCGTAAATCACCAAATGCGCCCCCGGCTTCATCTCGCTCAAATGCCGAACCGCGACCGGATTCGACACGCCATCCCACTCTGTCTCCCCATCTTTCTGCAAATCCGCAAACGAATATTCCGTCGGTTCCGTTTTCAACAAATAATATGTCTCCACGTTTGCCTCCTCCACTTCGGTATCGGATCGCGCCCGTCCTTACTCGCTTCGAACTGCACTCTTTCCGATTCTCCCGCCCTCCCCTCCGTTGTCTCGCCCCGAAGAGTATGCTTAAATTCGCCCTAGTCCAAACTACATGTTCCAGTTCTCCTTCATTTTTCTTCTGTTCTTCTTCGGCGCTTCCATCCTCGGACTCATCGCCTTCACCACCGCGCGACGCATCGAGTCCTTTCTCAAATCCTTCCCCCTCAACGAACTCACTTTTCGTGTTTACCAGCTCGAAAAAAAAGTCGCGGAGCTCCAGAAGTTGATCGCGGCCAGCGCTCCTCCCCCCGCTGACGCTCCGGTAACTCCTGGCGCCACGCTCGAAACTCGCGAATTTCACCCACCCGCACCCGGCGTCTCTCCGCCTCCCGCACCTCCCACACTTCCTCCGCGCCCCTCGCCCTCTCGGCCCAATATCTCGCAACAGCCTTCCGCCTCCGATCTCGAAACCCTCATCGGCGGCCGCTGGTTCAATCGCATCGGCATCATTGCGCTTCTCTTCGCCATCTCCTATTTCCTCAAACTCGCCTTCGACAACAACTGGATCGGTCCCGCCGGCCGTGTCGCCATCGGCATCTTCCTCGGTGCCCTCATGCTGCCTTGGAGCGAGTGGCTTCTCAAGCGCGGCTACATTTACTTTTCCGAAGGCATCGCGGGCCTCGGCGAAGCCACGCTCGTTGTCTCTGTCTGGGCGGGCTGTCAATACTACACGCTTTTCACGCAACAAACCGGTTTCGTCGCCCTCGTCCTCGTCACCATCCTCACGGCTTTCCTCGCGCTCCTCCGAGACTCCCAGCGCATCGCTTTCCTCTCTCTTCTCGGTGGACTCCTTACCCCCGCTCTCATGAGCACCGGCAAAAACGAGCAGATCGTGCTCTTCAGCTACCTCCTGTGCCTCGGCGCGGCTGCGCTCATTGTCAGTTGGCGCCGAAACTGGCAATCTCTTCTTCCTCTAATTTTTGTGGGTTCGCATCTCTACTTTTGGCAGTGGTACGATTCTTTCTACCATCGCGCTCTTTTCCTCGAACGCACCATCCTCTTCGCCAGCCTCTTCTTTCTTCTCTATGCCGCGGGCCCCGCGCTGCGCGCCTTCCACCACATCGATCTCACGAACATGGACCTTCTCCTCGTCGTGGCCAACGCTATGGCCTATTCCGCCGCGCTCTACACGTTGCTGTGGCCCGCCGACCGTTGGCCGCTCACTCTTCTCTTTCTCCTTCTTGCCGCTTGTCACCTCACGGTCGCGGGCCTCTTACCCGATTCCAGTTCCTCCAGCTCGCCGTTGCCCCGTTTTCTCTATCTTGGTCTGGCAGTCACCTTCGCCACGCTCGCCATTCCCACCAAATTCGACGGCAATACCGTCACGATCGCGTTTGCTCTTGAAGGTAGCGCTCTCGCCTGGGCCGGCTTGCGCTCTCATGGAGCACTTTTGCGCCCCGCCGGCTACATTCTCCTGACCATCGCGGCTTTGCGACTGATTCTCCAACCTCCGGCCGCTTACACCTTTCTCTGGAACGAGCGATTCGCCACTTATCTCGTCCTCATCGCCGGACTCCTCGTCCCTCTGTGGGCTGCTTCATCATCAAGCGCAACTTCTGCCCCGTTCCAGAGTGGAGTAAGCCTGCACGTCGCAGCAAACCCGTCCTCCCGCACGGACCTGGCGCAGCGAGCGATCCCTTTTCATTCCCCTCCGGCCACATTCTCGAGCGGCCTCGAAGCCGAAATCGCTTCGCTCTCCGTCGCCACAAACTTCTTCGCCCTCCTGGCGCTTAGCCTCGAATTCTGGGACTACCTCGGTCGCGGCACTGCCTCTTCCGACCACTCGCTCGCCCAACACCTCGCCATTTCCATCCTGTGGACCTGCTACGCTGCAGCGCTCATCGCCGCCGGACTTGTGCGCCAATCTGCTCTCCTTCGCTGGCAGGCGCTTGTCCTCCTCGGCGTCGCCGTTGCCAAGGTTTTTCTTTACGACCTCGCCTCACTCGACCGCGTCTATCGCATTCTCTCCTTCTTCATCCTCGGTTCGGTCCTCCTCGCGGTCTCTTTTCTCTACACCCGCGGACAATCTCGCTCCGGTTCCCCCTAAAGACCTGAGCGCTGGCCTGCCCTGTCGATGGCAGACAGGTTTTTCACGCCCGCCCTCTTGTCTTGTCTCTTTCGGTTGGAGTGTCGGAGGCTTCTAGCGTTCGGCCGCCTCTCCGCCCGCGCCAAACGGCGGCGTCCTCATCCCAAGGCTCCCTGCCGCAGGGAAGCGGAGTCTCCGCAGGGAGCCATCAGCCTTGACGTTTCGCGATTCAGCTTTGCTTCGCCGACGCGGCGTTCCCTGGCCAATACGGCTTATCCGCATCCGCCAGCTTTCCATCCGTGTACCGGTCATGATGCCGAACCCACGCCATCGGAAACGGCAAACCGTCTTCGTCGCGTCCTTTCGGCACCAAGGAGAGATAGTTGTACGTGTTGACAGTCCCTTCAGTGCCCCGCGCATACGCGGAATACGTGGAACACGTCGCCTTTCTCATCCTTGTAGAACACGCTGAACCCTGGCGCTTCCTCGCTTGGAAACCCGCTTGTCTCAAAGTTGTAGCAATTCTCCTTCGCTAACTCGGCCTTCGTAAACGACACCCGATAATCGTGGTTGAACTCGTTCCCATAAGACGACACCCACTTGAACCGCCAGCCCATGCGTTTCTGAAATGGCGCGATCTTCGAAAACGGCGCTCGCGAGATCGCCACGAAGGCCACGTCGCGCTGCGCCAGGTGCACCAGCGCGCCATCCGTATGGTCCATGTTGAACGAGCAGCTCGGGCAGCCCTCCTTCCACTCCGGGCCAAACATGAAGTGGTACACAATCAGCTGGCTTTTGCCAGCAAAGAAATCCGCCAGCGACTCTTTCCCTTTTGCAGGCGAAGTCCGCTGGATGCTCTGTCTTCGCTTTCGGATTGCCTTTCGATTCGACGGCGCCCGCCACCCGCTTTTTCCTCGTCATCCCGGCAGAAGTCTCGCCCGGGCGCCGTTTTTCCTGGGTTCGTCGTTTATCGCATAGTATACTGTGCGGAATTGGAAGCGAGGCGGGCCTGCCGACCGAGCAGGGCTGCTGCCTGGGCAGGTCTTTGTTTGGACAAAAACAACTAAGCCACGCAAAATCAACAGTTACAAAGCAAGCCTTAATCTTCTTTCGAACTTGGTTGCAGAAAACAGGGGAGGGCGAGGAGCGCCTCAGTAGTCGACAGTCTAAGTCAACTCCTTCACCGCTTCCCCGAACACTTTCGTGTGCAAGTCAATGTCTGCCTCGGTCGTTGCCGGGCACATCAGCGCCATGTTGTGAAATGGCGTGAGTAAGACTCCCCGATTCAGCGCGTATAGATGGAGAAACCGCTCCAGCTCAAAATCCGAGGCGGCCGCCGACTCCCCGCCATTCCTCGGCGGCTTTTGGCAAAACGTGTACTCCGCGCGGCAACCAAGCCGCTGCACGTTCCACGGAAATTCATGCCTTTTGATCTCCGCCGAAACGCCATCGTTGAATCGCACAGCCAGCGGAATCATCTTGTCGAAATTCGTCTTCGTCAGCACCAGTTCCAGGGTCGCGCGCATCGCAGCTAGCGAAAGGGCGTTTCCCGCCAGCGTTCCACCGATTCCGCCAACGTCGCAATCTTCCAGGTGCATCCTGGCCGAAATTCGCTGCGCTACTTCCTCCGTGCACCCATACGTTCCGCCAGGAATCCCGCTTCCAATCGCCTTCCCAAACACCAGCATGTCCGGCTCCAGTTTCCACTCCGCCGTGCAGCCGCCCGGACCCGCGCAGATGGTATGCGTTTCGTCCGCGACTAGAAGTGTGCCGTATCGCCGCGCCAGCTCTCGCGCCGCTTTCCAGTAGTCTTCCTCTGGCAGAATAATGCCGACGTTTGTCATCGCCGGCTCCGCAAGAATGCACGCCACGTCGTGCTGCACGAGCGCGCCCTCGAGCGCGTTCAAATCGTTGAACTCAACCAGGCGTGTCGTTTCCGCGGGATTCACCGGAGGCCCGATATTTCCCCGGCGCGGCCCGACCACTCCATCGTGCAGGCCGGCGAACGATTCGTCCACGGTTCCGTGATAGCAGTAATGAAACACCAGAATTTTCGGGCGCTGCGTGATTTCACGCGCGATCCGGATTGAAAAACGGTTCGCATCCGTCGCGGTGAGCGTAAATTGCCAGTACGCCAGGCCAAATCTCTTCTTCAAATCCTCGCCCACGTAGAGCGCATCTTCGGTGGGCAACATCAGCGTAATGCCTTCGCGGGCGCGCTTCGCCACCGCTTCCACCACCACATCCGGTGAATGCCCCGTCATCGCTCCGGTATCGCCCAAGCACAAATCCACATACTCGCAACCATCCACGTCGGAAAAGTGTGCGCCTTTCGCATCGTTGACAAAGATCGGAAACGCGCCGGCCCACTTCTTCATCCAGTTCATCGGCACGCCGCCGAGCAGCGAATTCTGCGCGGTTTTAAACATCGCTGCAGATTTTGGATGTTGCACCATGAAGCGGTGCTGCTCCCTATCGGAGAGCTGCTTTAGCCTGTTTCGATCAATCGTCCTCATCGTTGAAGCTCTTTGCAGGCCGCCGCGCGGCTTGCCCCAGTCTTGCCATCTCAATTCAGGTTTGTATTGAAATGCTTCGAGCCGCCGAAAGTGCCTTCATCGGAGCTCGTGGATAATCTCTTTCGCCGCGTTCGCTCCCGACGCTCCCGTCAGCCCGTTTCCCGGATGCGTTCCGTTCCCGCAGAGGAACAGGCCACGCACCGGCGTCTGATACCGAGCCCAATCCATCACCGGCCGCATTGTAAACATCTGGTCAAGCGCCAGCTCGCCATGAAAAATGTGTCCGCCGGTAAAACCGTACGTCGATTCCAAATCTTCTGGGGTAACGACTTGCGCGCCTTCCACCAGCGTCGCAAAATTCGGTGAATACGCGGCCAGCGTTTTCAGCGCGATGTTCACCAGTTCCCCGCGCCGCTCCTTCCAGCTTCCCTGCCGCAACCGGTACGGCGCGAACTGGAAATACGCGGAAAGCACGTGTTTCCCTTCGGGAGCCAGCGAGGGATCAAGAATCGTCGGAATCGTTACGTCCAGATATGGCGCTTGCGAAATCTCGCCATACTTCCACGCGTCAAAGGCCTTCTCCAGATAGTCGATCTCGTACCCGATATGAATCCGCCCGCTCAGCGCCTCGCGAAAGCCGTCTGCTGCCACCGCGTTCGAGAGCGCGGCAAAGGTCGGCAAATCTCCGAGCGCCAGATGCACCTTCGCCGTGGTGCCACGCGCGCGGAAATTCTTCATCCGCATCGCAAACACCGGATCGAGTTGCGCCGGATCGAGCAATTGAAGGAAGGTTCGCTTCGGGTCTACACCGGAAACCACGGCTTCGCATGCGATTTCGTCTCCGTTCGCAAGCGCAACGCCTGACACCGCGCCGTTCTTTGTCTCGATCTTTGCCACTTCCGCCTGGGTCCGGATCTCCGCTCCCGCCTTTTGCGCCGCCTCGCTAAGCGCCCGGGTGAATTCCCCGAGCCCACCACGCGGGAACGTCGCAGACCCGACCGGATTCGGATCGGCCGCGGCCCGCAGCAGTAGCACGGCGGTCGAGCCCGCCGACCATGGCCCCAAGGCCTCGCCAAATATGCCGCGCGCGGCGATTACCGCCCGCAGCAATTCCGTTTCAAAGAATTCAGCAACAAAATCCGCCACCGCCATCGGGCCCCAACGCAGCAGATCGAAAATTCCGCGCTTCCCGAGGCTGCGCACGTTCAAGGCGGTTCTCAGAAGGTTCAGGAAATCCTCCGGCGAAGGGTGATCGATCCCCGGCGGCGTCATCGAAGCGACTTGGTTGAATACGCTGGCAAATTGCTCGAGCATTTCTGCAAATTCGGCGTATTTCGCCCCGTCCTTCGCGGAAAAGTGAGAAAGCGAACCACCGGTCTTCGCGGCGTCGCTATAGAAGAGCAGTCCACGCTCGTCCGGCGCCGGCGCGAAAACGCGCGGGTCCGGCCGGAATATCTCGAGCTTGAACCGCTCCAGGTGCATGTCGCGCGCAATGTCTTCGCGCAGCGGACCAAGCGAGTGCGAAAGCGTCGAGGCGTAGAACCCCGGATGAAATTCTTCCGTGACCGCGCCGCCGCCGACCATTCGGCGTCGTTCGAGTAGAATTGGCTTGAACCCGCCTTTTGCCAGGTAGAACGCGGCGATCAGCGCGTTGTGACCTCCCCCGACGACCACCACTTTTTGTCCGATGGGCATGGTCAGTTCGCCGCCTTTTTCCATTCTTTCAGGATCACCTGGCTCGCGATCCGCCCATTGGCGCCCATGATTCCGCCTCCGGGATGAGTGGCCGACCCACACATATAAAGGTTGACGATCGGCGTGCGATAGTACGCCCAGCCGGGAACCGGCCGCAGGAAGAAAAGTTGCTCCAGCGAAAGCTCGCCTTGGAAAATATTGCCTTGCGTCAGTCCGAACTCACGTTCCAGATCGAGCGGCGTCAGAACCTGTTTCCCGATGATGAGGCTTTTGAGGTTTGGCGCGTGCTCCGAAATTGTGCCGATCACGTTGTTGCCGAACGCCTCCCGCTGGTCATCCCATGTGCCCTGCGCCAGCTTGTAAGGCGCGTATTGCACAAAGCACGACAGCACGTGCTGTCCTGGCGGCGCCACCGACGGATCGGTCAGGCTCGGAATCACCATGTCGATGTACGGCCGCTTCGAATAATGCCCGTACTTGGCGTCGTCATACGCCCGTTCCATGTACTCCATCCCTGGCGAAATCGAAATCGCTCCGCGCAGATGGGCTCCCTCACCCGGCAGGCATTTGAAATCCGGCAGCGCGCTCAGCGCCAAATTCACTTTTCCAGACGAGCCGCGGAATTTGTATCTCCGCACGCTTTCCACAAAATCTGCCGGCAATTCCTGCGCCTCCAGAAACACCTCGAACGTCAGGTGCGGATCCACGCTTGAGGAAATTACATTGCACCGAATTTCTTCTCCTGATTTGAGCGCAACGCCGCTGGCTCGCCCGTCTTTCACCAGGATTCTTTCGACCGGCGCCTCGGTGCGGATTTGGACGCCCGCTTCCCGTGCCGCTGACGCAATGGCCAAGGAGATTCCTCCGGTGCCGCCGCGGCTGAATCCCCACGACCGGAACGCTCCATCAATCTCGCCCATATAGTGGTGGAGCAAAACATACGCTGTGCCTGGCGAGCGAATGCCCAGAAATGTCCCGATAATTCCTGAGGCCGACATCGTCGCTTTCAGCACGTCTGTCTCGAACCATTGGTCCAGAAAATCGGCCGAGCTCATGGTCATGAGCTGGACGAGGGTATAGCGCTCCTCGGAAGATAGTTCGCGGAATCTCTGGAGCAGAAAATGCAACTGCTTCAGGTCTTTCCAGTGCAACGCAGTCGGATCCGGCGGCACCATCGAAAGCATCGGCTTCACGAAGCGGCACATCGGCGTCATCATCTTCGAGAATTCGTCGTATGCTTCGGCGTCCAATCTTGAATGACGGCGGATTTCCCGCTGCGTCTTGGCGTGGTCGTTCACTCGCCACAAATAGTCACCGTTCGGCATCGGCGAGAAGGTACCATCGAGAGGCAGGATTTCCAGTCCGTGGCGGGGCAAGTCAAGTTCGCGGATAATTTCCGGCCGCAACAACGAAACCACGTATGAGCATTCGGAAAAAAGGAAGCCTGGAACGATCTCTTCCGTCACCGCCGCTCCGCCGAGCACCTTGCGGCGCTCCAGCACCAGCACCTTCTTGCCGCCTCGTGCCAGGTACGCGGCGTTTACCAGGCCGTTGTGACCGCCGCCGATGACGACCACGTCGTACGACTGAGGCATCCTTTATCACTCCACCGTTAATGAGAACCACTGCCACCACACAAAGAACGAACATTCTACTGGCAGCGCATCGGCTTCACAAGGTCGCCCGAACATAGTCCGGGCGGTTGTTCTCTTGCCGCAATTCGAGAATCAAAACTATAATTCGATAGCCCAAAACGAAATTCTTTCGCGATTTTCCGGTAATCACCGGTTTGGAGGAAACGTGCCCGTTGGAACCGCATTCCACGAAAGGACCCTCGCCCTTTGCGAGAGCCTGAACTTTAAAGAATGGTCCGGGTATTACACGGTCAGCGTCTACGAGATGACGCACGAGCACGAGTACAACGCTATTCGCAATTCTTCGGCCCTAATCGATATCACACCCCTGTTCAAATATCGTGTGACCGGCCCGGATGCCACACGCCTCGTCAACCGCGTTATCGCGCGCGACATTAACAAGGTGGTGGTCGACCAGGTCATTTACTGCTGCTGGTGCGATTCCTCGGGCAAGGTGATCGACGATGGCACGATCACCCGCCTTGGCGAAAACGATTACCGCTGGACCGCCGCCGATCCGAGCCTTCGCTGGTTCCAGCAAAATGCCTTGGGCCTGAATGTTCAAATCGGGGATATTTCCGAGCAGGTGGCGGCGCTGGCGCTACAGGGCCCCACAAGTGGAAAACTGCTTCACGCCGTGGCGGACGCCGACATCGCAGGGTTGAAATATTTTCGCGTCACCCATGGAAAAATTGCGGGTGTTCCCGTTGACGTTTCGCGGACCGGTTATACCGGCGACCTGGGTTACGAAATCTGGATTCCCTGGAAAGATGCTTTGAAGGTTTTCGACGCTTTGATGAACAAGGGCCGGGCCTTTGATATTCATCCGGCAGGCATGGTCGCACTGGATATAGCGCGCATCGAGGCAGGGCTCATCCTCATTGAAGTCGACTATATCTCGAGCAAGCGAGCTCTCATTGCGGAGCAGAAATACGCGCCAGGCGAAATTGGCCTCGGAAAACTCGTCGATTTGAAGAAAGCAAGCTTCGTCGGCCGCGAGGCCCTCGCCGAAGAGGCCGCGAAAGGCGGTCCCGCAAGGAACCTGGTTGGGTTGCAGGTTAACTGGAGCGAAGTAGAAGCGCTGTACGAAAAAATCGGCATGCCACCGCAGGTTCCCGCCACTGCCTCACGCGTGGCGGTTCCTGTTTATCGCGCTGGCCGCCAGGTCGGCAAAGCCACCTCGACGACATGGTCGCCGACACTCAAGCGCATGATCGCACTGGCCTCCATTAGCCGCGAAAGCGCTACCTTGGGTTCGACCCTCAGCTTGGAATTGACGGTCGAGGCATCTCGCAAAACCGTCTCCGCCAAGGTCGTGCCCCTTCCGTTTTTCAATCCCCCTCGCAAAACGGCGCCGCTCGCAATTTGAGCGCAGCGGCCGTGGCGTCGCGTGGGGTCAGTGCGACGCGGCAAAGTGCTCGGCGTCTGCCAAAAGCCGGTCCAGGTCGCTGCGTTCCAGCCATCGGCCGTTCAAAACGACAGAGCGTATTTTCTCTGTGTTGCGAATGTCCTCGAGCGGATTTGCATCCAGAAGAAGCAAATCCGCACGCTTACCCGCCTCGATCGTCCCGACCTCGGCGCTCTTGCCTAGGAATTCCGCGGGCTTTGCTGTAGCTGCCTGAAGCGCCTGCATCGGCGTCAATCCCGCCTGCACAAGGTAGGCCAGATCTTCATGAAGGCTGAAACCCGGAAAAACGTTCGGTGCGGCCGCATCGGTTCCTGCCATGATCGGCACGCCGGCAGCGTTCATTCTTCCGACAATTTCGAGCGACCGTTTGAGTATCTCTTCGCGGAGTGAAAAATCTGGCGCGCTGTTCCCTTCTAGGCTCTCGTTGCGCCCCTGTTCCCAGATTTGCTTCAGGTTCGAGGAGAGAAATCTTGAGCGTGGGTCATGGGTCAGGTCGGTCTCTGGGGTCAGGTAGCCCAGGTGGACGAGTAATGGAAAAGTCGGTACCTGCCACGTCTGATTCGTCAAGAATTCGTGCATCAACGCCTCCGTTTTCTGGGTCGATGCGGAATCGAGCAGGCGGTGTTGCCACCGGCGGCTCCTTTCCCGGGCGGCTTTGCTGG
>Ga0207761_1000787_pt1 | contig 10954 bp, 7 predicted proteins | sample LuqExpMetageno34_FD_187792 | JGI IMG/M metagenome (GOLD analysis project Ga0207761, IMG submission 187792) | Tropical forest soil microbial communities from Luquillo Experimental Forest, Puerto Rico - Sample 34 (SPAdes) | ecosystem: Environmental > Terrestrial > Soil > Tropical forest ... | reverse complement strand
GAAGCCGGACAGCTTCCCGTTGTACAAGCCGATATTCCCGTCGGTCACTAGCTTGTTCGTCGGCCCGCTCACGTGCAGATTCGCCGTCAGTGTTCCAGCGGTTAGCTTCGAACCGGACGGCAGATTGATGCCAAGCGCCGGCAAAAACGACTCCAAGTCCGTCGCCGGCAAATTCTGGCCGTTGATTTTCATATCCACGGCGAATTCGTCGCCCTCCGACTTGTAGGTGCCCGAAAGATTCGATTTCGCATTTCCGATGCTCAAGGTCGACGGATTCAGCACTCCAGTCGACGCGGCCAAATCATAAACCGTATCGAAATTGATGACCGCGGGGACCCCGGAAGGCTTCCCGCCCTGCACCAATACTGCCTTCGACAGCTTCAACTGCCCTTTCGTCGACATCTTGCCGCCCTGGCTCACCAGCCCGGCATCCATGTCAACAAGCCCGGCCAGACCCAACGACGGATCAAGATAGCCGGTCTTCGCCAAATCCAGATTGCTTACTGTCAACTTCACATCTTGCGGAGTGAACGCCGCATCTTTCTGATCCACCGGACCGACCTTGCCGTCGATCTTCATCGTTCCGCCGCCCGGCAGTTCCATCGAAAACGTAATCGGGAAGTTCTTGGTCGTCGCGACGTCGGTGGCCTTCAAATTGACCTTCTGGTAGACAGACCGCTTCTGCGAATTCGTGCTGCCCAAAGTGATCTGTCCGTCCTCTAGCGTCAGCTCTTGGATCGACACGGATTGTGCATTTCCGCCGCCAGAACTGGGCTTGCTTTCCGCGGGCGTTGACGAAGGCTTACTGCCTCCAATCGACGAAAAGTTCCACCGCCCGCTGGGGTCCTTCAGCATCGTCACCTGCGGCCCAACGATGCTGATCTCCGTAACGTTTACTTGTTGCGAAAAAATCAGCGGAATCAACTCCACTCCCACTTTCACTTTTTTTGCAGTCAAAAATGAGCCTGAACTGAATTTTGGGTCGTCGCTGACCGACAGGTCATCAATTCCGAGCGAACCGCCCAGGATCGACAAGCTTAGATTTCCTAGCTGCACCTTGCGGCCTAGAGCGTCCGAGGCCTTAGCCTCGATCGTCGGCCGGAACTTGTTAACGGGGATTAGGAAAGGCAGGATTACCAGGATGAGCAGCACCACAACGACTGCGATGCCTATCCACTTCAGCCACTTACTCATGAAAAATCCTCCGGAAGGAAAGGGCGAGGCGGCGCCGAATCGACTTATCGGGGCGATAATATCACGTTGCCAGTGCTTTCGTTCCGGCGGGACGCAATTCTCAAAGCGTCCATGGTCGGGTCGCCCATTCACATACGGGCCTCGATTTCCAGCGAATTTAAGGGGAGAAAACACTTCGCATTTCGCTCTTTTGCCCGCACACTCGACGCGCTAATATGGATTTCGCTCCATTGTCTATGATGCGCAGACCTACCGCATCTCAATCCGCTTCCCCGGCCCAACGCTCTTTCTCCAACCAACCAAGCCCTCAATCTTAAATAGCTGTTGCTCAGGAGGACCTGTGGACGTTTCGATCGCGCCAGAATCCAAAGAGAAGCTCGGTTCGGTCGATTATCAGACTGACCCGTCACGGTACCGCCACTGGCACCTGTCGTTCGATCCTCCCGTGGCCACGCTGACTATGGACGTTGCCGAAGATGCTGGCCTCCGCCCAGGCTACAAGTTAAAGCTGAATTCCTATGACCTGGGTGTCGATATCGAACTCCACGATGCGCTTCAACGCATCCGCTTCGAGCATCCTGAGATTCGCAGCGTAGTTATCACCAGCGCGAAGAACCGTGTGTTCTGCTCCGGCGCGAACATCTACATGCTCGGCCTCTCTTCGCACGCCTGGAAGGTCAATTTCTGCAAATTCACCAACGAGACCCGCAATGGAATCGAGGATTCCAGCGCGCATTCGGGCCTGAAATTCCTGGCCGCGTGCAATGGCACAACGGCTGGGGGCGGCTACGAACTGGCGCTTGCCTGCGACGAGATTATTCTTATCGATGACCGCTCGTCCGCCGTGAGTTTGCCCGAACTGCCGCTGTTGGGCGTCTTGCCCGGGACTGGCGGTCTCACTCGCGTCACCGACAAGCGCAGAATCCGCCGCGACCTCGCCGACATCTTCTGCACCAACTCCGATGGAGTTCGCGGCCAACGCGCCAAGGATTGGAAGCTCGTCGATCAAATCGTCAAGCCGCAACAATTCTCGGACGAGGTGAAGAAACGCGCTCTGGAACTGGCCGCGCTGAGCGACCGGCCGGCCTCTACGAAAGGCATCACTCTCACACCTCTCAATCGCACCATTGACGAGCGCGACGTTCACTACGAGTTTGTCGACGTGCAACTCGATCGAGAGGCGCGCACCGCAACCCTTACCGTGTCCGCTCCGGCTAGCGTCGCAGAATTGTCTGTGGAACACGCCCTGAGTCAGGGCCCCGCGTGGTGGCCCTTGCAAATGGCTCGCGAACTCGACGATGCCATCCTCTCTTTGCGAACGACTGAATTGGATGTTGGCCTCTGGATTTTCAAGACCACCGGCAATCCCCAAGCTGTTCTCGCATTCGACGAGTTCATTCTCGCGAATCAAAACGATTGGTTCCTCCGCGAAGTCCTCGGCATGCTCCGTCGCACCTTCGCGCGTATTGACGTCACTTCGCGCTCCGTTTTCTCCGTCATCGAGCCCGCCTCCTGTTTCGCTGGAACTCTATTCGAGCTGGCTCTCGCCTCCGACCGAATCTATATCCGCGATTCCGAAGAAACGGACGCTGTCGCAACAGTCACGCTTTCGCCCATGAACTTCGGCCCGCTGCCGATGGTGAATCATCTCTCGCGCCTCGCCAGCCGTTTCTACGGAGACGCGCAAATGATCGATTCTCTTCGCGCCTGCGTTGCTCAGCCCTTTCCCCCGCGCCGCGCCACTGAAGCAGGCCTCGTCACCGCCGCACCCGATGACCTCGATTGGGAGGACGAAATTCGCCAGGCCATCGAATCCCGCACCGCGCAATCTCCGGATGCGCTTACCGGCCTCGAGGCTAACCTGCGCTTCGGCCCCAACGAAACCCCGGAAACCCGTATTTTCGGCCGCCTCTCCGCCTGGCAGAATTGGATTTTCAACCGGCCCAACGCCGTCGGCGCGAACGGCGCGCTCAAGGTCTACGGTACCGGCGTGCCCGTAAAGTTCAATTGGGAAAGGGTCTGAGGGCTTTGGCAGCTTCGGAAACATCTCAAAATTGTTATTCCGAGGGCGGTGTTTGCCCGAGGAGAAGCGGATTTCTCGCTGCGCTCGGAATGACAAAGGTTGCCGTCTTTGACTACGTTGTCTGTCGCAGCGGCCTCGGCTGCTGAGGGGGAATCATGATTGACTACACCGACCGCATTCCAAACAACGTCGACCTCGGCCACGACCGCGTCCTGCAGCGCGCCCTCGAGCATTGGCAGCCCGCCTACCTCAACTGGTGGTACGACATGGGCCCCACCGAGAGTCACAGCTACGACGTCTACCTGCGCACCGCCATCAGCGTCGAGCCCGATGGCTGGGCCCAATTCGGTTACGTGAAAATGCCCGAGTATCGCTGGGGCATCTTCCTCCAGCCGCGCGATGAAGCGCGTCATGTGAATTTCGGCACTCACAAGGGCCAGCCCGCATGGCAAGAAGTCCCCGGTGAATATCGCTCCGCACTCCGCCGCATCATCGTCACCCAGGGAGACACCGAACCCGCTTCCGTCGAGCAGCAGAAAATGCTCGGCCTTTCTTGCCCCTCCCTCTACGATCTCCGTAACATTTTCCAGGTCAATGTTGAAGAGGGCCGCCACCTTTGGGCCATGGTCTATCTCCTTCACCGCTACTTCGGCCGCGATGGCCGCGAAGAAGCTGAGTCTCTGCTGGCCCGCCGCTCGGGCGACGAAGACAATCCCCGCATCCTCGGCGCCTTCAACGAGCCCACTCCAGACTGGCTCGCCTTCTACATGTTCACTTTCTTCACCGACCGCGACGGCAAATTCCAGCTTTGTGCGCTCGCCGAATCCGGCTTTGATCCTCTCTCCCGCACTTGCCGTTTCATGCTCACCGAAGAAGCGCATCACATGTTCGTCGGCGAAACCGGCGTAGGTCGCATCATCCAGCGTACTTGCGAAGTCATGAAGGAACACAACATCGAGGATCCCGCCGATGTTCGCTCGCAGGGCGTCATCGACCTGCAAACCATTCAGCGCTACCTCAATTTCCATTACAGTGTCACGCTCGACCTCTACGGCTCCGACGTCTCCTCCAACGCCGCAACCTATTTCACCAGCGGATTAAAAGGGCGCTTCCGCGAGACCAAGCTTGATGACGATCACATCCTCGCGAGCTCCACGTATCCCGTGTTCGAAGTGATTGGCGGGAAAATCGTTCCCAAAGACGTTCCTGCGCTCACCACGCTCAACGAACGTCTCCGCGACGACTACATTGAAGAAATCAAGGACGGCGTCGCCCGCTGGCAGCGCGTGATTGACAACACCGGCGTTCCCTTCCAGCTAACGCTTCCCCACAAAGGTTTCCACCGCGCCATTGGTAATTTCGCCGGCCATCACATCACGCCCGACGGCGAGGTCGTTTCACAGGAAGCCTGGAACAAGCGCCGCGACGAATGGCTGCCCAGCGACGCCGACTATAAATACGTCCAATCGCTCATGACCGGCCGCGTCGCTGAACCCGGCAAATTCGCCAACTGGATCGCCCCGCCCATCCGCGGCATCAACAACCAGCCCCTAAACTTCGCATACGTTCGCTTCAACTAACTTTACGAATAGATGGAGATCTCTTCGTTACTAGCTTCGCATTTAGTTCAACCTACATATTACGTTGATTTAACTTGACCAGGGGCAAACCGAGACTAAAGTTGTGCAGAGGTCGGTGACCCATGCAAAGAGAATCTCTACTTCCGAAAGTCACGCTGCTTCTTGGCCTCGGGCTTGCAATAGTGATCGGGATCGCACTCCTAGCGCAGTTGGGACCGAAATCGGTCTCTTCGGAGCATCCGCTGAACTGCGACATTCGCTCTCAGTACGGCGTCTCCTTACACTCCGTGTTCCAAGGCGTGTCAGAATTCAAAATCAAACCCGCCGCTTGGCGCCGCATGCTGAACCGAACCCGAAATTCAGTCCACGCCGCTGCATGCCCAAGCACAACTTTGAGCGGGCTGCTCACGGCCCAGACTGTTTCTGCAGGTAGTTGCGACTCGCCCTGTACCGGCCATTACAACACGCCACAGGCAGTCAACGTGCCCCATTGTGGGACGATTTACGTTTGTGGTGGGGGCGCTGAATATCAGTTCGGCTGTCAGGGCCAGGAGTGGGGTTGTGCCAACGGCGGCTTCCTCTGCGGCCAGACCAGTTGTGATAATGATTAGTATTGTTGAAATGCGAGGTGTACCGTGCCACGGAAGGTGCAACTTTCTAGAATCGGATTGATTTTCGTAATACTGGTTTGCGTGGTTGTTTTGATTGTCCCAAACACTGCGGGTTCGCAAGAGCCTGCGCCTAGTCCGCATGAGCAACTTCTGGAGCCTGTGGCAAGCTCTTCTTATCCTGACGCTTTCGTGGCTTACCAGTTGGTGCCACGCTGGAATGGCGGGTACTTGGTTCGCTGGACTAGGGAAAACTCGCCGTCTGACACTGCCGAGAACGTCTTTGTTTACGACCGCAATGGAAAACTTGTCGGGAAAACACGGATTTGGCTGCCTGACGCTAGTTTGATTTACCTAGACAATGTCGTTGTCGGACCGCATGCAGAGATCGCGGCGGTGGGGCGGGCCGTAGATAGATCAGGCATATTTGCTGATTTCCTAGCGCGCCTGACCCTTGCGACTCACCAACTGCAAGTCGTCCAAACTTCGCCATTTCACGGCCGCGATGTTGCATTTGGCCCTGATGGTACGCTTTGGGTCGTAGGCTACGAAGTTGGGCCCGAAAACCGCGTATCAGATTCCGACTATTCTATAGTCAGGCACTTCGACGCCAGCAACAGATTGGAAGGCAGTTATGTCCCCCATTCGTCTCTCCAGTGTACGAAGGTTGAAGCTGGCTCCTTCACCGTCGCCGAGCCAGCGATTCTTACTTCCAGTGATCGCGTCGGTATCCTGCTCGCCGGCTGTAACACGTGGCTTGAATTGAGTACTGCAGGCGAAGTACTCGGAAAGTGGACGTGGCAGAAGTCGACATCTGTTTCGTCAATTCATACCGTTGCGTTTACGCTGTCGAACGAAGTGTACGGTTCAGTGACGTCATCCGCCAACTGGCTGGGGCATCTCGACAAGAAAACCGGGACTTGGCAACCTGTAAACACGGATCTACCGCTTTCTCGAGGAGCACGTTATGTTTCGCTCATGGGAAGCGACGGTGACAAGCTCGTGTACCGGTCAGGAGATGCTGAGCTACGCTGGTCAAAGCCCTCACGGTAAGTGAGTGCCGCCAATCTGACTTCAACACAGCATACATCAGCTTATGGATGGTGGGGCTGGGCGGATTCGAACCGCCGACACGCAGTTTAGGAAACTGCTGCTCTATCCATCTGAGCTACAGCCCCACCGTTCGTAAGTCATTTTAACACGGCGACTTGCGAAAACTCAGTTAGGGCGAGTGCTCCCAAGTGTTGGAAGGTTGTTGGAAGTTTCGCTGAATTTGGCTTCTAGCACGTCCATTGCGTTCACTTGTGACTCGGTGACGCTCTTGATGTAGACGTTCATTGTCAGAGCTACGTTGCTGTGCCGCAAGATCGCCTGAATGGTTTTATCGTCCACACCTAGCGCATGGAGGTTGGTTGCGAGTCCACGGCGGAAAGCGTGCCAGCCGTGCCAGCGAGGAATTGACTCGTCGAGTTTGAATTCGTGCTCAGCTTTTGCGTGCTCATCTTCTCGCTTGCCGCAAACCGCGCAACGTGTGAGGAGCGGAACAATCTCGCGGCGCACAAGGTTGTCGAGGTTGAGAGGCTTTCCGTTCCCCGCCTGGAAGATCGGCATGTTGGGCTGTGCCAGTTTCTCACCCGTGCGTAGCTTGTGCTTTTCGAGCGCATCGGCTAGTTGCTTGACTACGGGAATGGGCGCCTTGCTCCGATGCGTTTTGGGCGGGTTCTCTACACTATTCCAGATGGAATGGCGGACGCTCAATGTCTGGCCGTCAAAGTCAGCCCAACACAGACCGCGAATCTCTCCCTTCCGCAACCCAGTTAGCGCAGCCGTGAGCACGACTGTTCTCTGCGGCTCTGCGAGGAAAGAGAGGATTCGCGTAACTTCCGCTAGGCTGTAGGCGTAGGTATCTTCCGGCTCTGGCGTGCGCGGGATGCTTGTGTCCTGCATTGGATTGATGCCGTCAAGAATCCCCAGTCTTGTCGCCTGTTTGAACACGCCCGAGAGGAGACTTTTGACGTGCTTGAGGGAGTTGCGGCCCAGGTCCGTCTTGGCCGCAATCTGCGCTAATAACTGCTCACCGTGAACCGTGCGGAATCCGCGCAATGTGAGATTACCTAGACGGTGCTTCAAATGATCTTCGTAGGTGTCGCGATAAGTTTTCCGGGTGCTTGAGGCTAGTTGCTTCTCGACGTACTCCGGCAGATAGACTTTCTCAACAAACTCCGTCACTGGCATGGTGCTCTGCGGGTTGAGCAATCCCCCGTTGACCGGAGCGAGAATCTCATCCACAAAAGACTGCACACTCTTGCGGGTGCGGTATTCGTCGCAGAAGTCAACCGACAGCTTTTTTTGCAGACTCGCTTCCGCTTGATCGTGCCGTCCGGCTGCATCACGTCGTCGCAGTAGCGGACGAACCAGCTTTTCCCTTTGCGAAATATCTGGCCCCTTTGCTCTCTCATTCATTCCCTCCTAAGCAGCCACTCGAAGAGCAGTGACAAACGGCCTCTCGTGCATAACTCCGCTTCGGGTCGTCGAAAACGTTCTGGCTTGCCTTTCCTTCCCGCCTCGCAACCACGCGCAAACATCCAGCCAGTAAAACCGCAGATACCGGCCACAGCGGAGAACGGGCAGCGGCTCGCCACTGTGTTTCCCTCGGCTCCGGCTCTTCTCGTACACCCAATCGATTCCGACTTTTAATCGCTCAGCCAATTCTTCTGGCGTGAGGATTTCGTCAGACTTCATCGCGTTTTCCGACATAGCTTCCAACGTCTTTCCAACGACCTCCCTATGTTGTTGAATTAACAGCGCAAAAACTTGACTAGCCGTTCCCGTAACCGCAGTTCACATCGGCAGTTCACACACTTCGCCTCATTACTTCGGAAATCCCACCATGACGCGCCACTACGCCACGAATCGAGTTATGGTCCTTACCAAAAGCGCGCCCGATCTCATGCAGCGTCTCCCCCACCTTCCAACGCCGCCATACGTCAATCTTCTGCTCCGCGGAAAGCCCAAACCGTTTCCCTGGTTTCATAAACACCACCTTTGAAAGCATCTTTCTATCAGATGGTGTTGCATCGACCGTTTGAACCGGCAGGGCAAACCGGAAAGTTAGGTATCAGGACTAGTGCAGCGGTTCGGGCTGCGAGTCTTGACGAACGGTTCTCACTATCTGCTGCGTCGTCAGTCACGAATGATTCTATTTGCGGGTAGAGGACCAAGACTGTGGGTTAAATTTGGTCAGAGAGTCAATTTAGTTCGCTTTTAACCACCTCTGGATGCCAATAGCAGCCGCGTAGCCAATCGACGGGGGCGTTACCGCGGTGAATATAGGGGGAGGGTGTTTGTAGGGGGTTTGCGCGGAAGGTTCCGCGAATCGGATTCCGCCCTTTTTATTTTTTAAATTCCTGAACGAGTGTGTGTATTTATATGACTAGTAGTTAGCCCCTGGGGTGAGTTACGTCAAAATGCCCTTGGTTTTGTCTCGCCCTTCAATCCTTCCTTAGTAGAATTCAGTGACGTAGAATTGAAACAACTGGGAATCGTCTGAGGCACTATGAAGATTGACCTTCACGGTTATCACCCGTCCGAAATCGTGTTCAACGGAGTTCTCAAGAGTGTCGTTCAACAATGCTGGGAAACGGGCGAAACTGAACTGACGCTGATTCATGGTCATGGTCGTAATCGAGGAATCTCTCCGGGCTTTGTGAATACAAACACTGGCTACTTTGGATTATGCATTCGGCGAGCGCTACGACACGACGAGGCGTTTCGGCGGTGGGTCAAGTACACGACGCTCGATTGTCACGATTGGGGTTCAACCTCAGTCAAACTGAAAGCCAACCGACGCCCGACGCGCGAGCAGATCGATTGCCTACCATGACTGCGGTCTTTCATCGCTGTGGTACTGGGAGGAACTTGTCCGATTACGCCGTTTAATCGGGACGTGACTGAACGTTCTGCTCGTGCGGAAGTATGCATAATATGGCAGTGCATTCTGTGCAAATTCGGCATCTAAGTTCGCGCCTACCTACTGCCTGCATTTGACATTCTTAACAATTCTTGACGATTCAAGGCTTGATTATCCGGAATGTGCCATGTAACTTCAGAGGCCTTAATTCAGGTCCCTCGAGTTCTGTTTAAAAGTGAGTTCCGTGTGATAGCGCCACTTGATGTGTTTCGACTCGACTCGAACGACGTGGGAGTGCTGGTTTCCACGGTGGATTCTCTACTTGAAGCCTTCAAGGTTATCCGGTTGGAAGGATGCGGCGAGTATCTCTTCTACTCGCAAAAGAGCGGACGTAGGCGATTCTACAAGTTAACCGAGGACGGGGAAATTGCGTTTTTAGAACGGGAGGAAGTTACAACCGCTGGACGTTGAGGTGACTTTCCGGTGGTTTCGCCCATGAACCCTGACAGTATTTCAAGCTGATTGGACTTTACCACACCGAGAATGCGATCACATTGCAAGAACGCATCCTGCTGATCGGCTTGCCCGTCAAAGGACGTCCTTCTTTTCCTCTGATGGCTGTTCGATTTGCTTCTGAACCTCCTCAGCCTTTTTCTGGACGGTCTCGGCTACCTTCTGCATGACGATCTCTTGGACCTTCTCTTGGAGCTTCTCTGCCTTCCCACCCTGCTCCTGAACCGCTTGTTTCACCTGTTGCTGAACCGTTTCGAGAACTTGGGCAACGACCTTCTCCGCCACCTCTTCGTGAACCTCCTCTGCGACCTGCGCGGCTTCCGGTTTGTCCGTCTCCTTGGCGACCTCGGCGCTTACCTCTGTCACCGCAGCCATCCCCTTTTCCAGGACCTTCTCCGCCTCGACTGCTTTGAATCCCTGAATCAGGAAGGCGATTACCCCGGTCCAGCCGGTCTGATGGCTGGCCCCGATGCCCGCGCCTGTGTCTGCGTGAAAGTATTCGTAGAACAAGAGGTGTTCGCGCCAGTGCTCATCGTTCCACCGGTTGCGAGTGCCTTGGGCGGGCCGGAATCCTTCCTTGTTGGGGATGAACAACCGCGACACCCGTCGCGCTAACTCCTGGCTGACCTCCAAGAGATTCAGCTGGCGGCCCGAGCCGACGGGACACTCAACCCTGAAGTTGTTGCCCAGGTGGGCATATTGGTTGATCAAGCCACGGATTAGCATGAGCTGCATCGGCATCCAGATCGGTCCGCGCCAATTGGAGTTACCCCCAAACATCCCGCTATCCGAATCGCCCGGGACATAACCGACCTTGTAATCCTGTCCTCCAACGTTGAAGTCGTAGGGGTGCTCGGCGTGATAGCGCGACAGCGAACGAATCCCGTATGGGCTCAGGAACTCGTTCTCGTTGAGCATGTAGCCAAGCATCCTGCGGAGCTTGTCCGGGTTAACCAGGGAGAGGATCCGGCTGCCGCCAGCTCCGACCTCCAGGGGGACCGTGAGAATCGCCGCCATGTACGGGTGCTGTTCCAGAAACCACTGTGCCTCCTCGAAGAAGCGCGGCAGCCGTTCCCGCAGGTCGGCCGGCAGCACCGCGGTCGCCGCCAGCGGCAGCAGCCCAACC
>Ga0207761_1000785_pt1 | contig 10968 bp, 9 predicted proteins | sample LuqExpMetageno34_FD_187792 | JGI IMG/M metagenome (GOLD analysis project Ga0207761, IMG submission 187792) | Tropical forest soil microbial communities from Luquillo Experimental Forest, Puerto Rico - Sample 34 (SPAdes) | ecosystem: Environmental > Terrestrial > Soil > Tropical forest ... | reverse complement strand
CGCGATCTCGTGGCCGGCATTCTGGAGGACGAAGGCCATAGCGCGCGCACGGCCCGCAACAGTGACGAGGCCATCAGCGCCATTGCCGCGCGCCGGCCCAATCTGGTGTTTCTCGATATCTGGCTGCAGGGCAGTAAGCTCGACGGCTTGCAATTGCTTGACGTCGTCAAGAAAGAGCATCCCGATCTGCCGATCGTGATGATTTCCGGCCACGGCAATATCGAGACCGCCGTCGCTGCTATCAAGCACGGCGCTTACGACTTCATCGAAAAACCGTTCAAGGCCGACCGGCTGGTGCTGGTGGCCGATCGCGCACTCGAGACCTCGCGTCTTAAGCGCGAAGTCAGGCAGCTCAAGCAACTCGCCCCGCTACCTCCGACGCTGGTCGGACGTTCAACCGTAATCGCGCAGTTGCGGCAAGCAATCGAGCGGGTGGCGCCAACCAACAGCCGGGTGCTGATCGTGGGCCCGTCGGGCGCCGGCAAGGAACTGGCCGCACGCACGCTGCACCAAATGTCGGGTCGCGCGAATGGGCCATTTATCGTGATCAACGCCGCCGCCATCACGCCCGAACGCATGGAAATCGAATTGTTCGGCGTCGATCAACCCAACGGGTCCGATGATCGCAAGCCGGGCGCGCTGGAGGAGGCGCATGACGGTACGCTGTTCATTGACGACATAGCCGACCTCCCGCGCGAGACGCAGAACAAAATTTTGCGCGTGCTAGTAGACCAAACCTTTCAGCGGGTTGGCGGCAGCAACAAGATCGCTGTCGATGTGCGCATCGTATCGTCGACCACACGCAATCTGGAAACGGAAATCGCGGAAGGGCGTTTCCGCGAGGACCTTTACCACCGCCTGTCGGTGGTGCCGATCCGCGTGCCGCCGCTGGCCGAGCGGCGGGAGGACATTCCCGACCTAGTCGAGTATTTCATGGACCAGATTTCGCAGGCGACCGGTTTGCCGAAACGCCGCATCGGCGACGACGCGATGGCGGTGCTGCAGTCGCACAACTGGCCGGGCAATGTTCGCCAACTACGCAACAATGTCGAGCGGTTAATGATTCTGGCCGGAGGCGATCCCGACGCCGTGCTCAATGCCAGCATGTTGCCGCCCGACGTCGGCTCGATGGTGCCGACAATGCCGAACGGCAATGGAGGCGAGCATTTGATGGGTTTGCCGCTGCGCGATGCACGCGAAGTGTTCGAGCGCGAGTATCTGGTCGCGCAGATCAGCCGCTTCGGAGGCAACATCTCGCGTACCGCCGAGTTTGTCGGCATGGAACGCTCAGCGCTGCATCGCAAGCTGAGGGCGCTCGGAATAGGCTAGCGAATGATCCGGAACCGGCTTTCCAATAAAATGATGCGCAAGGAATAATCCCGAATGCGCATCGCCTATGTTAACGGCCGCTACCTATGGCGTCGAGACGCCAAGGTCGCGATCGAGGATCGCGGATTTCAATTCGCCGACGGTGCCTACGAGGTCTGCGAAGTGAAGGGCGGCCGACTGGTCGACGAGCGCCGCCACATGGCGCGGCTTGATCGCTCCCTCGGCGAACTTCGCATTGGGCACCCGATGTCCGCTGCCGCGCTGTCGCTGGTGCTGCATGAAACTGTGCGACGCAATCGCGTGCGCGACGGCATCGTCTATGTGCAAATAACCCGGGGGGTGGCGCGACGCGACTTTCCATTTCCGCCGGCCGACACGCCGCCGTCCGTGGTGGTGACCGCGCGCAGCAATGATTTCGCGCGGTTGGAGCAATTGGCGACCGAGGGCATCGCCGTAATCACAATGCCCGATTTGCGTTGGCAGCGCGTCGATATCAAATCTGTGGCACTGCTGCCGAATGTTCTGGCCAAGCAGACTGCGCGCGAGCGGGCGGCGCGCGAGGCCTGGCTGATTGACGCGCAAGGGCGCATCACCGAAGGCGCCTCATCGAACGCCTGGATCGTGAGCCGCGACGGTACACTGATCACCCGTTCTCTCGGTAACGATATCCTGTCCGGCATCACGCGCTCGGTGGTTATCGACATTATCAAGGCGCAGGGACTCGCCTTCGAGGAACGCGCCTTCACGGTTGAGGAGGCCTATGCCGCGCGCGAGGCTTTCGTCACCTCGGCAAGTCAGATCGTGCTCCCAGTGGTGCGCATCGACGGACGGCCGATCGGAAATGGCATGCCGGGCCCAGTCGCCACCGGCTTGCGCCGCGACTATCATCGGCACGCCGAATTGAGCGGGCACAGCCTGTTGGCGACTTGAAAAGCAAGCAATAACAATGGTTTGGTTCTATAATTGCTAACCTGCGCTTGCGCAGCGCGTCAGCCTGCCATCTAATAGCGATTCCCAGGGTCCCTCGGCCGCATAAGCGTGGGGTAGCGTCGAATATGCGGCAGAATTTTTGTCGAAGGTCCAGGCAACGAAAGTCTCACGCGAAAGACGTGGGCAAAAAATGGAACAACGGCCATGGCAGCCGATCGGGCGCAAAATCTGCAAGACACCTTTCTCAATCATGTGCGCAAAAGCAAAATCCCGCTTACCATTTTCCTGGTGAACGGGGTGAAATTGCAGGGCGTAGTAACCTGGTTCGATAATTTCTGCGTATTGTTGCGTCGAGATGGGCACTCCCAGCTCGTTTACAAACACGCGATCTCAACCATCATGCCGGGTCATCCGATCCAGCTGTTCGAAGGCGGCGAAGAACCGCCGGCCGGGGATAAAGCGTAGTTGGAACCGCGCCATCGTGATGAGCGCGCCGATCAGCTGAGTCCGACCGAAACGGGCAAAGAGAGCGGCCGCGCCATCGTCATCGAGCCATGGCTCAAGCAGGCCGCGTCGCGGCTCGCTCGGGGCCGTCCGCAGCCGGACACGCGCATGCCCGACGCGCGTTTGGCGGAAGCGGTAGGGCTCGCGCTCGCCATTAATCTCAACGTGGTACAGGCGGGGTTGGTCACTCTTAACGAGATTCGGCCAGCGACCTATATCGGCAAAGGTAAGGTCGATGAAATCGCAGGCCTTGCGAGAAGCCTGTCTGCATCCGTCGTGATCATGGATTGTCCGGTCTCACCGGTGCAACAGCGCAACCTCGAGAAAGCCTGGAATGCGAAAGTTATCGATCGCACCGGCTTGATCCTGGAGATCTTCGGCCGGCGCGCGCGCACGCGTGAAGGCGCGCTGCAGGTCGAGCTTGCCCATCTCAATTATCAGAAGAGCCGGCTGGTGCGATCGTGGACACATCTGGAGCGCCAGCGCGGCGGCTTCGGCTTTCTCGGAGGTCCGGGTGAGACGCAGCTCGAGGCCGATCGACGCGTGATCGAGGAGCGCATCGCGCGTATCGAAGGCGAACTCGACAAAGTCAAACGCACCCGCAAGTTGCATCGCGATAGCCGGAAGCGCGTGCCTTATCCGATCGTGGCGCTGGTCGGCTACACGAACGCCGGAAAGTCGACGCTATTCAATCATATGACTGCGGCCAGTGTGCTGTCCGCCGATATGCTGTTTGCCACGCTCGATCCGACGCTGCGCGCGATCGATCTGCCACACGGCAATCGGATCATTTTGTCCGATACGGTCGGCTTCATCTCGGATCTGCCCACGATGCTAGTAGCGGCCTTCCGCGCCACGCTGGAGGAGGTTATCGAGGCTGACGTCATTCTGCATGTGCGTGACATGTCTCACGAGGATTCAGATGCACAATTGTACGACGTAGAGAAGATATTAGGGGAACTCGGGATCGAAGCGACCGACCGCCGCCTAATTGAAGTCTGGAATAAGATCGACCGGCTCGACACAGAAGGGCGCACGTGCGTGAAGAACCTCATCGAGCGGCAGCCGGCGGAGCAGCGGCCGGTCGCCGTGTCAGCCTTGAGCGGTGAGGGCCTCGAGCGTCTGGTCGCGGCAATCGAAGCTCCTCTGAGCGCAAGGCGGATGACGCTTGAGCTCTTGCTCGATCCCGCCGACGGCGCCGGGTTGAGCTGGTTGTACCGCCATTCCGAAGTGCTGTCGAAGCAGATCGACAATAACGGCCGGCTTGCAGTGATTGTGCGGGCGGATCGGCAGAACGCCGACATCGTGCGGCACAAATACTTGGTACGCCCCGATAGGAAATCGCCAAACTGACACGGCTGATTTTCCCACCGATTGAGACGAAAAACCGAAAATTTTCGATTGGCGCCCGCGATTAACCCCTGCTCGTCGCGCTACTTGGAGGAGGCGGTTTTCTCGGCCATCTTCGCTTTATTCCAGAGTATCTCCATCTCGGCCAAACTGGCGTCTTTCGGCGATTTACCGCGCGCGGCCAGCGCACGCTCGATCGACGCGAAGCGGCGCTCGAATTTGTTGTTGGTGTCGCGCAAAATGGCTTCCGGGTCGGCGCCAAGGTGGCGTGCTAGGTTGACCACCGCAAACAACAGGTCGCCGACCTCGGCCGCAGCGTGAGCCTGATTGACGGTGCCGAGTTCGGCCTCGATCTCGTCGGCTTCCTCGCGGATCTTGGCGAGCACAGCGCGCGGATCGTTCCAATCAAAACCGACGCGGCCTGCCTTGTCTTGAAGCTTCAACGCGCGGGTTAACGCGGGCAGGGCGACCGGAACACCGGCAAGCGCACCGCCGGGCTCTGCATCGCCGCGTGCTGCCTTTTCATCCGCTTTAATGCGCTCCCACAAGCCTTCGACCGCCTCCGCAGTGCGACCATCAGCGTCGGCGAAAACGTGCGGATGCCGCCGGATCAATTTGGTGGTGATGGCCTCGACGACGTCCGCGAAGTCGAAAGCACCTTGCTCCTCAGCCATCCGGGCGTGGAAGGCGACCTGCAGCAGTAAGTCGCCCAACTCGTCCTTGAGGCAGCCGAGATCGTCGCGGGCGATGACATCGGCGACCTCGTAAGCTTCCTCAATCGTATAAGGTGCGATGGTCTTGAATGTCTGCTCAAGGTCCCAGGGGCAGCCGCTGCCAGGCGTGCGCAGCGCGGCCATGATCTCGATCAGCCGGGCGATGTCGCGGGAAGGCTTCACTTGTGGTGTGGCTCGGGACGGGCGACCGTAGCAGAGCTCCGCCAAGGGGCGAACGTCGGTCGCAAATTCGCATAATCAATATTATGGAACATAAATTTATTTGGGCGTTGGAGCGTACAGACCGCTGGAACATTAAGAAGCGACGGTAAATCATGCAATTTCTTTATTATTCAAAGTTATCATCGATGAACTGTATGATCTAGAAGGAGGCGCATTCTCCAATCTATTCAGTACATTGGTGACTTATATTGAATTAATGCTCTAGCTCCCCGCAAAACTCATCCGATCGTACGCAGGTTCGACCCCTTTGGGCAAAATTCTCACCAGATCGGCGTAATCCATGTCTGTGTGCAGATTGGTCAGGATGGCTCGCTTCGGTCGGATCCGGCCAATCCAGTCCAGCGCTTCTTCGAGGTTGAAGTGGCTCGGATGTGGTGCCTTGCGCAACGCGTCGACGATCCAGACATCAAGACCAGCCATCAGGTCGAGGCTTTCCGTCGGCAAGTTCTTGATGTCCGCCGAGTAGGCGACGTTGCCGATCCGGAAGCCCAGAGACGGGATATCGCCGTGGTTCTGCAGGACCGGTAGAGCATCGATCGAGCCACCCTGCCCTCTGATGGTCAACGGTCGGCCCGGGGCGATGCGGTGCTCGGCCGCGATCGGTGGGTATTCGCTGCCCGGCGGCGTCATGAAGCAATAGCCGAAGCGGGCATGCATGGCGCGCGAGGTGGGTTCATCGAGGTAGACGTCCAGGCGTCGGCGCTTGTGCACGAATAGCGGCCTCAAGTCGTCGATACCATGGGTATGATCGGCATGCTCATGGGTGATTAATACGCCATCGATCCAGTCGACCTCGGCATCGAGCAACTGCATGCGCAGGTCGGGCGAGCAGTCGACCAGAACCCGTGTGCGGCCCTGCCGGTCGGCGCGCTCCACCAACAGGGAGCAGCGCTGCCGGCGGTTCTTCGGATTGTTGGGATCGCAGACGCCCCAGCCGAGCGCTACCCGCGGTACGCCCATGGACGAGCCGCAGCCGAGGATGGTGAAGGTCAGGCTCATTCGGCGTTTGCCAGATGGCGCGGGACTTTGTTGAACAAGCGGAAAAAATTGTCAGTGGTCTGTCGCGCAATCTCGTCGGGCGATACGCCGCGCGTCTCGGCCAACACCTTTGCTGTCTCAACCACATAGGCTGGCTCATTACGTCGGCCGCGATGCGGCAGCGGCGCGAGATATGGTGCGTCGGTCTCGACAAGGATGCGCTCGGCCGGCAACCCCGCCGCGATAGCGCGCAGATTCTGCGAATTCTTGAACGTCAGGATGCCGGTAAACGACACATAAAATCCTAAATCTATCGCCATGAGGGCCAATTCGCGACTGCCGGTGAAGCAATGCAGCACGGCCGGGAAGGCGCCCTTCCCGTTTTCTTCCGTAAGAATTTGCGCCATGTCCGCATCGGCCTCGCGCGAATGGATCACCAGCGGCAGACCGGTTTCTCGCGCAGCTCCAATATGTTCGCGGAATCCATTGAGTTGCGCGTCGCGCGGGCTTTTGTCGTAAAAATAATCGAGGCCTGCTTCGCCGATTGCCACAATCTTCGGATGTTGTGCCAGCGCAATCAGCCTCTTGGCGTCAATGTCGAGTTCCTCGTGGGCGTTATGCGGATGGGTGCCAACGGAGCCGAACACTTCGGGGAACCTCTCAGCGATGGCAAGTACCTGCGAGTGTTTTCTTACGCGGGTGGAAATCGTCACCATGCGCCCGATCCCAGCCGCGCGCGCGCGGGTTACCACCGCGTCGAGTTCGGCGGTGAAATCTGGAAAATCCAAGTGACAATGACTATCCACGAGCATTGTCAAACACCTGCCTCGGGTTCGACATAGCGCGGGAAGACCGGCGCCGGCGGTGGGAGCGTTACGCCGGGAGTTATGCGTTTGGTACCGTTAAGGTCGGAGAAGCCGCGCTCTTGCGGCCCAACAGCAAGAAGCTCGAGGAGTTTCGCGGCCGAGGATGGCATGAACGGCTGAGACATGATGGCGATGCGACGCAAAACCTCGGCGGTGACAAACAGGATAGTGCCCTGACGTTTTGGATCGGTCTTAGCCTTGGCCCATGGGGCTTCGGACGCGAAGTACCGGTTCGCATCCGCCACCACCGCCCAGACAGCGTTGAGCACCTGATGCAACTGCAGCGTTTTCATGTGCTCGCGTGCGATGCTAATCAGGGCATCGACGGCGGCTAGGATGGTCTTGTCCTCTGCTGTGAACTCGCCCGGCTCCGGCAACTTGCCGGCCAACTGCTTTGCGATCATCGACAACGAACGTTGTGCTAAGTTGCCGAGGTCGTTGGCGAGATCGGCGTTGATGCGGTTGACGATCGCCTCGTGGCTATAATTGCCGTCCTGCCCGAACGGCACCTCGCGCAAGAAGAAATAGCGCAGTTGATCGACACCATAGGCGTCGGCTAGCGCGAACGGGTCAATCACATTGCCTACCGATTTCGACATTTTCTCCCCGCGATTGAACAGGAAGCCATGCGAGAAGATATGCTGCGGCACTTCGACGCCGGCCGACATAAGGAACGCCGGCCAATAGACTGCGTGGAAGCGCACGATATCCTTGCCGATCACGTGCAGTGCGGCCGGCCAGTAGCGCTTGAATTTGTCACTCTCGATGTCGGGAAAGCCAACGCCGGTAATGTAATTCGTGAGCGCGTCTACCCAAACATACATGATGTGCTTGTCGTCGCCGGGCACACGGATGCCCCAGTCGAAGGTAGTGCGCGAGATCGACAGGTCCTGCAGGCCGCCGCGCACGAAGCTCGCCACTTCGTTTAGCCGCTCTTTCGGCAATACGTAGTTCGGACGCTCATAGAGCCTGAGCAGCTTGTCCTGATAGGCCGAAAGCCTGAAGAAGTAGCTCTCCTCCTCCACCCACTCGACCGGCGTGCCGGTCTTGGTAGCGATGCGCTTGCCGTGCCCGTTCAGTTGCGTTTCGTCCCCGGCGTAATAAGCCTCGTCGCGCACCGAGTACCAGCCAGCATATTTGTCGAGATAAATGTCTCCATTCTTCTCCATCCGCCGCCAAATTTCTTCCGACGACCGGTGATGACGCTCTTCGGTGGTGTGGATGAAGTCGTCGTTCGAGCAGTTAAGGCGCTTCACCATGGCCTCGAACTGCGGCACATTGCGATCGCGTAGCTGTCGGGCCGTGATGCCCTCGCGCGCCGCGGTCTGCATCATCTTCTGCCCGTGCTCGTCGGTGCCGGTAAGAAAGAATACGTCGTAGCCATCGAGTCGCATGAAGCGCGCGATGGCGTCAGTCGCGATCGCCTCATATGCGTGACCGATATGCGGCGGACCGTTCGGATAGGAGATCGCAGTGGTGATGTAGAAGGGCTGCTTGTTGGGCATTTTCGGCTTTATTTAACGACTTGGAATAGCCGGGACAGACATAACACTAGAAGACGACGTTTCGTACATTGTGCCGGCCATAACGATTCAGGAATTAGGTATCAATCGCGGACGGCCGAGGCAAGGCGACAGGTCCCAATCACCTGACCTTGAGGAGTGTGTGGGCCTTTGAGATTTCGATACCACATGAAGCAGGTAAGCACTGATAAACTGTGCAAATACGCGACGACTATAAACGGAATGACTTCGCAAACCGTCTCTCGTGGTCAGGTCGCGACCTCGGCCAGTGCACCGAATACTGCGAACACCAACGGCTTGCGCTCGAGGTTGTAAGTTTCGGCCTCGCGCGCCGCGCGGTTGACCTTATCCCAGACCTGTGCCACGCGTGCCATGCGCTTGAGGTCGCGCGCGTCAGCATCGAGCCGCGCTGACAGCCAACCGTCGACCATGTCCATGAAGGCAGCAAGCGTCCGCGGCTCGCTGCCACCAAGTGCGTCACCGAGCGCATGCAACGCACGTGGATCGGGCGCGGGTAACTGCGCGAACAGTTCTAGCACGCGCTGGCGCAGCGCTAGCGCGGAACCATCGAGCAGACTAAGCGCGCGCTTGACACTGCCATCGGCTGCTGCGGCGGCGGTCCTTATCTCCGATTCATCGGCGTTGCGGCCGGTCGCCGCGGCGACCGCGCCCGCCACGTCGGCTGCAGCGAGCGGACGCAACAGAAGACGGCGGCAGCGCGAGCGCATGGTCGGCAATTCGCGTCCCGGCGCGTGGCTGATCAGTAGAAGTAGCGTGCGCTCCGGAGGCTCCTCGAGAATTTTGAGTAGGGCATTGGAACCCTCACGCTGAAGATCGTCGACCGCATCGACGATAGCGATGCGCCACCCGCCCTCGCCCGCCGTCGAGCCGAAGAACGCAACGGTACGGCGCACGTCGTCGACGCGGATCACGGTGTAGAGCTTGCCAGTCTGCTCGTTTACTGTGCGCTCCAGCACCAAGAGATCGCTGTGCGCCTGCGCGGCGATGCGGCGAGCAACCGGATGGTCGGCATCAACCGCCAGCGAGGTTGCGCGCTGCACGTCGGCCGCATTCGGATCCGGATGCACGTGCACAAAGCGGGCCAGCCGGAAAGCGAGCGTCGCCTTGCCGATGCCGGGCGGCCCGCCGATCAGCCAGGCATGCGGCATGCGCCTGCTCTTGTAGGCGTCGAGCAGTAGGCGCTCCGCTTCGGTCTGGCCAAACAGCCTCAGCGTTTCGCGCGGGCTCAAAGTCGCCTGCTCGTTGCGGTCATTGTCGCTCATCGTGCGGCGACCTCCGATTCCAGACGTTGCGGCCCGGGATGGAGCCGTTGCTGGACCGTGGTCCAAATGCGCTCGGCCACCACGTCGCGCGGGGCGCGGCCGTCGACCAAAATGCAGCGCTTGGGCTCCTTCGCTGCCAGCTCGCGATAGGCCGCACGCAGCGCTTCGTGAAACTGTAAGTCCTCGGCTTCGAAGCGGTCGGCATTGGTGGTGCCGCGCCGGCTTTTGGCACGCGCGAGCCCAACGGTGGCCGGTACATCAAGGATGAAGGTGATGTCGGGCCGTGCAGTACCAACGGTGACGCGCTCGAGCGTGCGGATCAGGCGCATATCGACCTTGCCGAGTGTGCCCTGATAGACGCGGGTAGAATCGATGAAGCGGTCGCATATCACCCATTTGCCCGCGCCTAGCGCCGGAAGGATGATGTTCTGCACGTGATCATCGCGTGCGGCAGCGAACAGGATTGCCTCAGTCTCGGCGCCCAGCGGCTTGGCGATGCCGGAAAGTAGTATGTGGCGGATGATCTCGGCGCCAGTCGATCCACCCGGCTCTCGCGTGAGCACGACCTCGATCCCGAGCGACTTCAGCCGTTGTGACAGCACCGCCGCGTGGGTTGATTTGCCGCTGCCCTCGCCTCCTTCGAAGGTGATGAAATGTCCGCGCAAGCGAGCCAGTCTCTCCCCAGTCATCGCCCGCGCCGGCGGACGACGGCGATCATAGCCGCTCAGCCCCGGCGCGGAACAGCGCCACCATCATCTCAGTCACCGCATCGAAGGCGCGTTGTGTCAAGTTGCCCTTGTCGACGATTTCGGCTGCTTTCAGCGGCATCTCCAGGATGACGCTGTCGTTACGCCATACCTTGAGGACGCCGATCGGCTGGCCGGCGGCGATGGGAGCCGGCACCGGCCCGGTATAGACGATGCGCGCGATCAGCCTGTCGCCGCCGCTTCTCGGTATCATCACGTTGACCGCACCGTTCGCAACCAGCGGCACCCGGCCCCTGGCGCCGCCATAGACTTTGGCCTCGCCGATGATCTGGCCCTCAGCGAACAGCACGCGCCGCTCGAAGCTACGGAAGCCCCATTCCAGCAATTTCTTGGCGTCATCGGCGCGCTCCTTGGCGCTCTTTTCGCCGTTGATCACCACAATTAGCCGCAGTCCGTCCTGCACCGCCGATCCGACCAAGCCGTAGCCGGCTTCGCTGGTGAAGCCGGTCTTCAAGCCGTCAGCGCCGATACCCATCGCGAGA
>Ga0207761_1000784_pt1 | contig 10969 bp, 12 predicted proteins | sample LuqExpMetageno34_FD_187792 | JGI IMG/M metagenome (GOLD analysis project Ga0207761, IMG submission 187792) | Tropical forest soil microbial communities from Luquillo Experimental Forest, Puerto Rico - Sample 34 (SPAdes) | ecosystem: Environmental > Terrestrial > Soil > Tropical forest ... | reverse complement strand
CCGAGTCCGAAGAGAAGCACGAGCCCGCGAGCGACATCGACACTGCAGTAGTGGAAAAGCCTGAAAGCGCTTGACCCCGGCCGGCCGATTAGAGAAGCGAACATTTGTGGTGCACACCGAAAGCAGCCATCCATCAGTGCAGGTCGTTATAATTGCAATCATCGCCGGGCAATTTTTAAACATATCATCAAGCTGTCACTTGTCCGACATCTAACGTGGTTATCGACTCCTGTTGTCGAATTCAAATTTTTTGGGGACGTAAAATGACAGGGAATAGAGCCGCGTTAGGCGCAATCTTAGCAACGTTTCTGGCTGGTACTGCAATGGCTGTGGAGGGCACGGCAGCGAATCTTAGTGCCATCCCGCCACTTGACCACGTATTCGTCATTGTGATGGAGAACCATGGTTACGCGCAAATCGTAGATAACCCGAATGCGCCATTTACGAATCAATACCTAAAGCAAGCTAATCACGCGACGAATTATTTTGCCGTGGCGCATCCGAGCTTGACCAACTACCTCGAAATCGTGGGTGGTTCGAACTTCGGCGTGCTGAGCGACAATTCACCCGATTGGCACAACAAAATATGCTCCCCCAATATCGTCGCCGGAACGCAGAACAGGGACGATAACGGAGCCGGCGCCATATGTCCTATTGGTGGCCAAGGAATGGATGCGCCGACCGTAGCAAAGGATCTTACTAATGAAGGACCGCCTTATCCGATCAACAATATTGACGGAGTAAAGAGCTATTCACCTGCGTTGACGACCGGAAAGACGATTGCAGATCAGCTAGTGGCTCGCAACAAGAGCTGGAAGAGCTATCAGGAAAATCTCCCGATCACCGGAGCTGATGGTGTCAATAATAGCGATGGCGGTTTCACGACTGAGACCAATTTCGCAACTTTCCTTAATGGGGCGTTGCCGAATCAAACGGCGAGCGCGGTAGTTGCGCTATACGCTGTCAAGCACAATCCTTTTGTCTACTTCAAGAGTGTTCAGGAAGGCGTAGATCCGCGCAACGGCCTTGCCAATGTCGTCGGATTTGACGGTTGGAACGGACTTTATGCTGATCTTGCTTCTGGTGAAGTGCCAAACTTTTCCTTCATCGTGCCAAACCAATGTCACGATCAGCATGGCAAAGGTCTGAGCGCAGTTGGTCCGTTTTGCCAGTACGATCCTAGCGACAACGGTACTCAGACTGGCTTGAATCCAGCGCTCATAAAACTTGGTGATCTGACACTTCAAAAAATTGTAACGTCGATTAAGAAATCTCCGACCTGGCAAAACGGCAACAATGTGATAGTGGTTGTGTGGGACGAAAACGACTACAGCGCCGCGCCGAACGTTAACAAGGTTCTGTTGATCGTTGACACGAACCACGGAACACACGGGAGGTTCAGCAATACCTACTACACGCATTTCTCGTTGCTGAAGTCGATTCAAGAGGGTTTTGGCCTGCCATGCCTCAATCACTCTTGCGACGGTGACACGGTGGTTATGACGGATCTATTTGGGTACCCTAGGCTCGAAAATTGATCCGAATATATTTTTCCGTGGCGCATAAATCGTGGGTAGTTCGAACTTCGTCTTGCGCAAATGCTGACATCGTGTTGCACACCGAGAAAAAGGGCCGCCGCCGAAGCGCCGACAACGACGGCGGCCGAAAACGGCACCGGCGCGTCGGACGCCGGTGTCGCATGCCCAATGCTTGCAGGAGTCGCGGTGCACTGACGAAACCGCGCCCCACAGCGCGGAGCAGATTGAAACGATGCTTCGCCAGATCAAGTGTCGATGGATCAGGGCAAATGAACCCAGATTGCCTGATACAAAAGGACCAGTAAGGTCAGCACGTCACATGGAACAGGCCAATCTTCTTTCCATGTGCTTGATTGAATGCACGAATGGCCTGCGGTGTCGGTTGAATAACAACTTGGCAGTTTTTCTTGGCGAAATAGGCTTCTGCCTCCCGGGAGAGCCGCGTATTGTCATATTGGCCCGAACCGAGGATGAGCTGCCTACACCCCTTTTCTAACACGAATTTCGCCTCGTCCTTCGAGACCACGTGCGAGGTACCATACAGCTGCTTTGACAGTTTTTTCTTGCGTTTCACGATCTCGCCCGAAAGCCGAATAATCACGTCATGATCATAGGTCTTGCCGTCGATCGTGATCTCGCCGAACGCTGTGTGATCGATCCGCATGTCTGGTTCTCTCTTCCGAACGGGCACAAACCCTAGTTAAGGCTTTCATTTGGCTTCGTGGGATACTTTGGTATGGGGAGCCTACGGCACTGCGATAACAATGCAGGGAGCGGGCTGACGAGTTTCTGAGGGACGCTTCCGAGTAGCAAACCCGCGAGCTGTTCGCGGCCGCGCCTGCCAACCACGACTGCGTTCGAAGTTGGCAGTTTGTTATTAACTGACAAAGAGCGAGGTTTGTTGGTGCGAGGTTCGCCCGCGCTGTGGGATGTTGCTGCTTAAGTGTACGGGCGATATCAAGCGGCAGCCGACAGTCGCTCGGCAAGCATGTTGATCTTCCTGAACTTTGGATCATTGGTCACTTCTCGTCCGATCCAGCGCGGAATGTTAAACGTTTGATTTGCCGTTTTCATTTCGATTTCAGCAAGAACAATACCTTTTAGGGTGCCTTCGTAAACATCTATCTGCCAATTAAGTCCTTCATAGGGTACGCAATACCGTCGCTTTTCGAGATGGTGGCTCTCGCACATTCGCAAAAGTTCCTGGGCGTCGGACAACGGAATTGGATATTCAAACTCCGGTCGAATCACTCCGACACGTTGACCTTTTATGGTGATAGTCGCCGATTGATCGGAAATTCTTACTCTCACTTTTCGGCCATCATCGCTGGCTATAAGACCATCACGAATATGAACGCTGCGTGTAATAGAGCTCTTCCAGCTATCGTCGATCACCAAAAACTTTCGTTCAATCTCTTCAGCCATGTTAGTTCCATCGCGACAGCCGTTTTTCATCCTGCCGCCACGTGTGAATACGATCACGTCGATCGCTAAAACAATATTGCCTTCAGGTGCAAAAACTCTGGCAAAATAAATTGATATTGATCAATGACATTCCAACAGAGACGAACTCTGAAACGGCCTTGACGACAGCAAACCGGCGGAGCTTTCAGTATTCACCGGGCGCTGCATAGGGCCTACCGGCAGCGTTGAGCGCAAACAGAAAGACCGCCTAGCGACGGTCTCTCGGAAATCAGATCCGGTGTTTTGATCAGGCAGCGATAGCAGCAGCCTTCCGCTTTCTACGCCAGCCGAGCAGGCTCAATGCGCCGAGGCCGGTAGCGAAAAGCAATGGAGCTAGTGGAAAGAGGACGGGCATCACTCTCACTGCTTTTCCTGAATGCGATTTATGTAATGGATAACGGCGAGAATACGGATGTCCACGACATCTTCATTTATATAATGTTCCGATAGCTTCAAATATGACGAGTGCAGAGGTGCATATAGGTCGCCCCAAACAGGCATATTGCGAGTGCCGTGTGCTGCCAATGCCCTTCGTCCATCGATCACTTCGTATACAGCTTTAACGGGAAATACCCCGCCATTTTTCTTGACGAGAACGGTCAAATCAGGTGGTGCCACCTTTAGCTGTTCACTGAGCGGACCTTTACCCTTGCCATCAATGCCATGGCAGCTCGCACACGACGTCATAAATAGCAATTTGCCGACATCAGCGTTTTGCGGCCAAGCTGTCGTATTTAGTCCAAAAGCAAGATTGGCAACCATCAACCATTTCACAGCAATCTTTGCCATACGACACCTGATCTGGTTCGGTCATCACCGTCACAAGAGGCAACAAACCGCCGCGCACTGGCAAAGTTTCTAGCGTGTGATTCTAGCCTTCCGCTCACTGCGCCAGCCGAACAGACCCAATACGCCGAGGCGGATGGCGAAGAGTGGAATGTCCCCGCCGTTATTCGCTGGAAGGAATTGCGCTCAAGTCAACCTAAGCGCAAGCCAAGGTCAATAACCGGCTGGAGATAAAGCTCAGGCGGCAAGGTCGACCAGCGCGGCGTTCAACAGGCGCTCCCGATCACGCTCACCTCGTGCTGCAGTTTTGAGAATGCGCTCCGCCAGCAGACTTCGGCTCATCATCGCTTGTCGCCGAGGCGGAATTGATGCCCATGCTTCTTCAAGAGTCTCCCGCAGAAGGTTAACCGTATCGAGATCAAAATACACGGGCTTCATTGGGTCCATGATTCCCTCCCAATTTCGAATTTCTTGAGATTTCTGATTTGGAGACTTGCTAACCCAATAGTCCATAAAAATGAGTCAACCTGATGACAGTAATCTTACCAGTCACACAATGTTGCGCGGTAATAAGCTGGCATTAAATCAGCCAGCGATAGATGAGTTTTTTGGCCATCTCGCACTCCGGCGCACCGGCAGCGCGTCAGCGCAAACAGAAAGACCGCCTAGCGGGGGTCTCTCCGAAATCCGATCAGGTGTTTTGATCAGGCTTCTGCTTGAGTCTTCCGGTTTCTATGCCAGCCGAGCAGACCCAATGCGTCGAGGCCGATGACGAAGAGTGGGAGGGCATTTGAATCCTCCACAATACTTGCACACACCTCCCGATTCTCCGATCGGGTGAAAAGCTAAGTCACTCCGGCGCTGCCATGATAGCGTAAAATGGGGATAACGCTCAATGTTCATGAATGTGTCACACATACGCTTCAGAATAATTGCGGGATTAGTCAGAACAGGATGATCTAGTAATGCGTAGGTCCGCTCGGATACCCAACCGCTTCCCCTTTGGTACGAAATACATACTTGAAGGTCATGGCCCGACTGTCAGGCGCTATATCGAATTGCCTAATGGTCGCAGAGTGCGACTTGCAAGCCGCAAAGCATTATCTCGCGCTAGTGACATGAAGTCCACATATCAGAGGTAATGCCTACGTGGGCCTTGGACTGACGCACTCAGTGCCAGCATCGAACAGTGTCCACTACTATTCCAATAGCGGCTAAATTTTGTGTCCGGCAGACATCGGGTTATGAGCCAGACGTTGATATGTGCTGCTTTTGTCAATTCAGGCTTTTAGGGAGTCGTTTAGGAGCTTGCCGCTGCCCGGATGCATTATTTTGAAACCAGGCCGGGAACTCGCACGGATCGACTTCCCTGAGTATTTCTCACAGCAAAATCTAAAAATACCAGAAACCAGCCACCTATTTATCTCGACAGGAATCGGGTCGGGGTGCAACTTTGCAACATAGGGCTAACTATTCTAAAAGACAGCCCCATGGACCCAACCAGCGAGCATTTCATCCACGCTGAAAGGCTGCGCCACCTTCGTCAGCAATTATCGGAAACGTCTGATGAGTTGCAGAGGAAGGAAATCTTGAGACAGATCGAAGAAATTGAAGAAGAAATAGAAGGGAAACCCAATAAGACTTAGTCGCGATGTTCCCAAATTGTCGCTCTGGATCGCCGCCGCACCAAAGACTGTGGACAACGAGCACGTTGTCACAATTCCAACTTGTCACTTGTTTGCCCTAAACTGCTCCAGTTACACTGTTGCCCACAGGGGAGGCTAACGGGGTTCCTTATGTGGCCTACGCATGAAGATGCGGTAGTAATGTACGCGAGGTTCTGCCGGGCGCGTTATGGTTTGAATGCATACGAGCAGGTTAAGAATCGCGCCAAACAACTCGCACAAAGTGGGGATTTCGCCGGCGAGAAGATTTGGAGCGAAGTTGCGGCCGAAATTAATAAGAGGCCCGACATTGCTAGTGCCTAGTTCTCGTAGACCCCCATTCTTTTTCGATTGGTTGTTCTCGATCCATTACCGACGCCATGCGTACAGTTTAATGACAGCCGGGGGCGGTTCTGGGGCCAATGCTCCGTAGGGGAGGCTACTACGGGCGATTTCAGAAATGCCGATAATTCCGAGAGAAATCACATCGCCTGCGTGCTGAGTGATACCACCGATTGTGCAACCGGCAATTCATTGGTGCGGATGGGTCCAATCCGTATGAATGACGGCAAGCGCGTTCACGCTGCCGGATGCGATGGCCGGCCTCGCGATGCCTTGGCCGCCTGCCCAACATGGGTAACGAAGCTGCACGCGCTTGCCGTCCAACTCATGCCGAATGCAAAATCGCGGCATTTCTCGCGTGACAGCTGCAGTGCCTCGAAGCAAGCGGCACGTAGATCGGAATTGAGCGCAGCGACGGGCGCACCTGCTACAACATCACATGTGGCGGCAGCGGGAAAGGCTGCCACCGGCACACCGCTCGCCAGCGCCTCCAACAGCACCAGGCCGAAAGTATCGGTGATGCTGGGGAACACGAAAACGTCTGCAGCGGCATAGATTCTAGCAAGATCCTCGCCGTACCGCCTCCCGAGGAATATTGCCTGCGGATAGCGGCGCATCAGGTCCTCACGCGCCGGGCCGTCGCCGACCACCACTTGGCTGCCGGGCAGATCCAGCGCCAGAAAAGCCTCAACGTTCTTTTCCAATGCGAGTCGGCCGACGTTCAAGAATACTGGGTGCGGGAGGCCGAGGTCAGCGTCAGGACGTGGGTGAAACAGGTCAAGGTCAACGCCACGTGTCCATACTTTGACATTGCCGAAGCCGCGGCTGGTTAATTCGGCAGCGAGCGACGGCGTTGCCGCAAGCGTGGCTGCAGCGGCGGCGTGGAAACGACGTAGCCAGGCCCAGGTAAAAGCGCAGGTCCACTCCGCCGGCACCGGAAGGCGATCCGCGATATATTCGGGAAAGCGGGTGTGGAAGCTGGTAGTGAACGGCCATCCGCGGTCGCGACAATAGCGGCGCACCGCGTGACCAATCGGACCTTCCGTGGCCACATGGATGGCGTCAGGCCCAATTGCGGCGATGCGATGCTCAATCTCGCGGCTACGCGGTAAGGCTAATTGAATTTCCGGGTAGCTCGGCAGTGGTACATTCCAGAATAGGTCGGGTGTTAGAAACTGAATCGTTGCCCCAAGGGCGGGCGCTTCATCCGCCATGCGGGCCAGAGTGCGCACCACGCCATTGACTTGGGGATGCCACGCATCGGTAGCGACCAGAATTTTCATGCCGCCTGCGCTTGCGCGGCCAACGCCCGGTACTGTCGTGGAGCGTCTGTCACGATGCGGCAATCTCCAGGATCGCATCCATGCACGACTTTTTAGCGCGCCCACGTTTCACTGTGATGACGTCTGTGTTAACCATTTGGCAACGTATCTCACGCGCTTGTCCCTTTTCGCGGATGGCGCCCAGCGGGCAAAGACCTGTCGCCTGATCTGTTGAACAGGATTGCGAACCATTGCCGCCGCCTCGCTTGAGCGAACTACTGCGGCTACCGGCTAACAACGCTTTGCAACATTTCGGCGACAGTGCAGGCCAGACCTCATCGCTTTACACGCCAGCGCACCGCGCTTGATCACATGCACCAGAATTTTATCGTAAAATTCATGTCGCCCGCACTTTGAAATAGATAGCGTTCCAACATCGTATCACCGTATTTTTTTCATTGTTCCTTCGCATGCGTGCTTTAGAGGTCCCATTCTCCCGCGCGCCTACCGTTTGCGAATTCTGGTCTCCACTAATGCTTGGGATCCGTAGGTCAACAGGGGGGCGTGCTAACGGTTAAATCGGCCACCTAGGCGGAGAAGTCATTCGGTGGGGAGCTGTTCTTTCGCACACGTAGTCGGTCGCTCTTGAGCTTTAGGAAAGCCGCGGTGTCATACCGGGGTTACAAAGTGTCATTAGCCAAGGCACTCAAAGTCCAAATTGATTCGGAATGCCCCAATTTGCTTTCGTCCCGAACAAGCCGAATGGACATTTAGTGACTACCGATTTGAAAAAAGTACAACAGATGGTGAACGGCTTTTCGCCGGCAGCATTTGCGATTGCGGTCGATCGCGCTCTTCCGGCGTTGCGGGCATATGGCGGGATAAGAATTCGGAAAGCGAAGACGACACTAGCAGCGTCGACGCTTGGCCGCTTCGGATCGCTCGGCATTCGCCTCGCCACCGACGCGAAGGAAGTTCGGCTGGCCCAAAAGCTTCGTTATCAGGTTTTCTACGAGGAGATGGCGGCGGTCCCGAGCCCTTTGACAGCGCTAGCTCGCCGCGACGTCGATTCGTACGATTCAATTTGCGACCACCTGCTGGTCTGTGATGACGCAAACATCCCAAGCTGCCAATCGGGTTCGCCAGCGGTGGTCGGGACCTACCGACTACTACGCCAACAAATCGCGCAGCGGTATGGTGGCTTTTACAGCGAGAACGAGTTCGATTTGAGCGGCGTATTGGCGCACCAGCGCGGGCTAAATTTCCTTGAGCTGGGCCGCTCTTGTGTCCTGCCTGAATACCGCAACAAGAGTACTCTTGAGTTGCTGTGGCGAGGCATCTGGAAATATCTGGTCCATCACCGTTGCGATGTGTTGATCGGATGCGCCAGTTTCGCTGGTACGGACGTCAACAAGCTCGCGCTGCCGCTGTCGTTTCTGCATCATTTTGCGGCTGCGCCGGAACAATGGAGGGCGACTGCTCTGCCGGCACGCTACGTGGAGATGAACCGAATCCCGAAGGAGCAAATCGATGCAAAGGCAGCGATCCATGCATTGCCTCCCTTGATCGCCGGTTATTTGCGGGTCGGTGCATTTGTCGGCAGCGGCGCGGTCGTCGACTTTCAGTTCCGCACGACTGACGTCTTTATGACCATGCCGGTTGCGTCAATCAATCCGCGTTATATCTCCTATTTCGGCACCGATCCAGAACTTCGAGCCGCTTAATGTCTGTTGAAATAGCTCTTGAGAAGAACAAAGATCGTCTGAGACAGGCGATCGGTTGCGCTCCCGGGAGTTTGGGGGAGGGCATCCTCCAAAATCTATTCGCTTGGGCTTTTACGGGGTTGGTTTACCCGCAAATCTGGGAAGACCCGGAAGTCGACATGGCCGCCCTGGCGATGACACCGGATTGTCATGTCGTAGCTATCGCGTCCGGCGGCTGTAACATTCTGTCCTATCTGACCGCAAACCCGCGGCGGATTACAGCGATCGATCTCAACAGCACCCACGTCGCGCTTTGCCGTTTGAAATTGGCGGCAGTCCGGCATCTGCCGTCCTGGCAAAGCTTTTATCGCTTTTTCGGCGACGCCAACCAAGAGAGCAACATTCAGGCCTACCGCGATTACTTGAGATCAAATCTCGATTCCGAAACACGGTCCTATTGGGAAGAGCGCCGCGCGATCAGCTTTGGTCGGCAGCGCATATCGGTATTCGCCAAGAACTTTTACCGGCATGGCTTACTCGGGCGCTTCATCGGCCTCGGACATGCGGTCGCGCGTGCGTATGGCGCCGATCCAAAACTTCTGCTGCGCTCTCGTTCGCTAGAAGAACAACGTATTTTCTTCGATTCGATGCTGGCCCCGCTTTTCGACAAGCGGCTAGTGCGTTGGGCGACGTCGTGTCGGTTATCACTTTTTGGGCTTGGAATACCGCCTGCGCAATACGAGTCGCTGGTATCTGCCGGCGCGGGCGATATGGCCACAGTTCTGCGCAGCCGCCTGGAGCGGCTGAGTTGCGGGTTTGGCCTCACCGATAACTATTTCACTTGGCAGGCATTTGGCAGAGCTTACGAAAGCGACGCAGGGCCGCTTCCGCCATACCTCCGGCGCGCTAATTTTGATTGTCTGCGTGCGCGCGCCGAGCGGGTGGAAGTCTTTAATTTATCGATGACGGAATATCTGAAGGGCGCTCCAGATCGCTCGCTCGACCGCTTTGTCTTGCTGGACGCGCAGGACTGGATGACTGATGCGCAGCTCAACGCGCTCTGGAAGGAAATCACCCGCACGGCGCGTGAAGGTGCGCGGGTTATCTTTCGCACCGCTGCAAACCCTAGCTTGCTGCCCGGCCGGGTCGATGACGCAGTGCTAGCGCGCTGGCGATACGCTGACGAGACGTCGCGTAGATTGACCGAGCGCGATCGTTCGGCGATCTACGGCGGATTTCATCTCTACATTCTTGAGCGCGTGCGGTGACCGCTACTATATCTGCGGCCATTGCGATGGACCGCATGTACCGGCACCAGCGCCACATCTACGATCTGACGCGCAAGTTTTATCTGCTGGGGCGTAATCGACTAATCAAGCAGCTTGGGCCGGAAGCCAACGACTGCGTGCTGGAGATCGGCTGTGGCACCGGACGAAACCTGATTTGGGCGGCCGGACTATACCCTCAGGCGCGCTATTTCGGCATCGATGTTTCGAGGGAGATGCTGTTTTCAGCGCAAGAATCAATCGCCCGAACGAAATTGTCGTCGCGCGTGACCGTGCGGCACGCCGATGCGACGGAGTTTGATCCTCTTTCGGTGTTGGGTAGGCCGCAGTTCGAGCGGATCTTCATTTCATACAGTTTGTCGATGATACCGGAATGGCGCTCCGTGATCGCCAAGGCCGTCTCGCTGCTCGCGCCTGCTGGCGAGCTCCATATCGTAGATTTTGGTAGCCAGGAAGGTTTGCCGGATTGGTTCCGTTCGGCGCTTCGGTGCTGGCTAACATGGTTTCATGTCACGCCCTGCGATGATCTCGAATTGACGCTAAAAGCGTTTGTCGGGCCAGGTCGCGCTAGTCTGAATTATGAAAGACCGTCTCGCGGTTACAGCCAACTTGCGACCTTGAAAAAAACATCGCAACTTTCCAGGCCTACCAGGGAAGGCTAGTGACCGCGATTGTTTTTGATGGCGAGTGTCGTTGCAGTTGCCGCCACCCTTGCCGTGTTAGGGGGCACGCTATTTTGGTAGGTGCGGACCATGATTAAGCTAACGAAGAGGAGCGCCGACAACTCGTAGAATATTCCCAGACCGCGTAACCATTTCCGATAGGTAAGTTGGTCTTCGCCGCTCAAAATGTATCTTTTGAAGTCACGATGCATCGATGCCTCCAAGAACTGTGGAATTTGGCGACGAGAACTAATAATTATTG
>Ga0207761_1000782_pt1 | contig 10992 bp, 6 predicted proteins | sample LuqExpMetageno34_FD_187792 | JGI IMG/M metagenome (GOLD analysis project Ga0207761, IMG submission 187792) | Tropical forest soil microbial communities from Luquillo Experimental Forest, Puerto Rico - Sample 34 (SPAdes) | ecosystem: Environmental > Terrestrial > Soil > Tropical forest ... | reverse complement strand
CGATTTCAGTCTCGGGATCGGCTGTGATTCCGTTCTGACGAAGCAGTTTGGCGGCGACAGCCTCGCGCAGGCGCGCAATGCCGTCGGCGCGCGTGTACTGGTTGTAGCCCGCCTCGATCGCTGCCTCGGCGGCGCGACGGACGATTTCGGGAACCTCGGTATCGCAGACGCCTTGCGCCAGGTTGACCCCGCCCACCCTTTCGCACTCGACGGACATGGTACGGATGGTGGACTGCACAATCCGGTCGGCGATGTCGCTTAGGCCCAGCATGGCAGTTCCTCTCGAACGGCGTTTTCCCAGTGTGCCACAAGCGCTGCACCGCCGCTCCGCTCAAACTGCAAACGGCTCCATTCAATGGGTCTGTGTGGTGCGAGTACACTCAGAAGCCCTATGATCGGTGCACTTCCACGGCTGACTGCCGCGGGCGGCCGCGTCCCTTTTTGGGATGGCCTTGGTTCCGCGAACATCCCCATGTTCACCCGTCACAAAGAGGTGTGACTTTGGTCGTTGTCAGGATGGGGAAAGGGGTTAGAATAGAGATGGAATTGAAAATGATTTTCAACTTCATATTCGGACGCAAGCAGTACCGCCATCATAACTCGGACGCCCTGGCCGACCTGCGGGTCGGAGAGCGCGCTATCGTGCAGGACTTGGAGTTGGACCATCCCATTGCTGAACACCTGATGAACCTGGGCTTTGTGCCGGGCCTGGAAGTGAGCGTGGAGCGCAGCGGCCCCGGCGGCGACCCCCGCGTCTATCGCGTCGAGGGCACCGAAGTCGCAATCCGCCGCGAACTCTCACGCCATATCCACGTGTCGCTGGTCGGCGCGCCCGCATTCGGTGATTAGCGCAACGGAGACACGGCAATGACGTGCCACACAGTGGCGCGACCCCAGGACGAAAACGCCGCGTCGAGCTTTCGCACCGTTGCGGTCGTAGGTCCTCCGAATTCCGGCAAAACCACGCTTTATAACCGGCTTACGGGACTGCGCCAGAAAGTCGGCAATTTTCCCGGTGTGACCGTCGAACACCACATCGGCTACGTCCGAAACGCCGATGGCGAAGAAGTTGCCCTGGTCGATCTACCGGGTATTTACAGCCTCAATCCCAAATCCGAAGACGAGCGCGTCGCTGTTGACGTGCTGAACGGCGTGATGCCTGGCATGGCGCGACCTGACGCCGTCATCGTCGTGCTGAACGCCAACAATCTCCATACCCATCTCGTGCTCGCCGGACGCGTGATTGCGCTGGGTCTGCCGACGCTGGTGCTGCTCAACATGGCCGACGAACTCCACAAGCAGAACGGCGGGGTGGATGTTCTGGCCATGGCGCACGAACTGAAGACGCCAGTTGCGCTGGTCAGCGCCACGACAGGTCAGGGACTGGAAGCGGTTACTAACTTTTTGTCTGCCGCCACACCCGCGCCGGAGCCACTGGAGTTGCCTGTGGTCGGCAGCACTCGCAGCGTACGCGAGTGGGCCGTGCGCGTTGGCGAGAACTCCAGCTATCGGCGCCCGGCAACGCCGGTGTGGACGAAGCGGCTGGACGATGTCTTTCTGCACCGGTTCTGGGGCCCACTTATTTTTGTCGTCGTGGTGGTTGCGGTTTTCCAGATGATTTTTGCAGCTGGCAAGCCGTTGCAGGACATTCTGCAGACGTTTCTTGACTCGACGGGAACATGGGTGGGTCAGATGTTGCCCGACGGTCTGCTCCGCTCGCTGGTGATCAACGGGGTATGGAAGGGTGTCGGGTCGGTGGTGGTGTTTCTTCCGCAGATTCTGCTTCTGTTTCTGGTGATTGGCATTCTGGAGGACTCCGGCTACCTGGCCCGTGCCGCCGTCATTGCCGACCGCACCATGTCGCGCGTTGGACTGAACGGCAAGAGTTTCATCCCGCTTCTCTCCGCGTATGCCTGCGCTGTCCCGGCCATCATGGCGACGCGCACCATCGAGAGCAAGCGCGACCGCATTGCCACCATCCTGATCGCGCCGTTCATGACCTGTTCGGCGAGACTGCCTGTGTACACCATGGTCATCGCGGCGTTTATTCCCAGCCGCGCGTTGCTGGGCCCATTCCTGAGCACGCGAGCCGCGGCGATGCTGGGGCTCTACGTTCTAGGATTCCTGATGGCAATTCTCACGGCAGCCATTCTTAAATCCACCGTGCTCAAGAGCAAAGATGCGCCTTTCATCCTGGAAATGCCGCCGTACCGCTGGCCCACTGCAGCCTCACTGGCATTGCGGTTGGTCGATCGCGGTAAGGCGTTCCTGTACCGCGCCGGCACCGTAATCATGGTGGTTTCGCTGCTGCTCTGGGCTGCGACCAACTTCCCGATGCATAACGGGCAGCCGCCGGCCATCCAAGACAGCGTCGTAGCTTCCCTCGGCCATGCGATTGAGCCGGTGATTCGTCCCCTGGGATTTGACTGGAAGATCGGTGTCGGCCTGGTGACGTCGCTGGCGGCGCGCGAAGTCATCATCGCCACGCTAGGCACGCTCAACGGCATCGATGCCGAAGTGCACTCGTTTGACCTGCAGAGAGCGTTGCAGCACGAACTCAGTTTGGCTGGAGCGGTGGCGCTGCTGGTGTTCTTCGCCTTTGCCATGCAGTGCATGTCAACGCTGGCGGTGGTTCGACGCGAAACCAACAGCTGGAAGTGGCCTGCAGCGCAGTTCGCCTACATGACGATAGTGGCGTATGTGTCGGCGTTCGCAGCATACCGGATTGTGGAGCACTTTACCCGCTGACAGTGGCGTGTGACCGCAGTACAATCATCTCCGCAGGGATCTGAAGATGGCTACCCTTCAAACTTCGCTCGCAGATTACCTCCGCAACAGTTACCGCCCCGACTGCGACTACGTTGATGGGGAGGTTCAGGAGCGCAACTTGGGAGAGTTCGACCACGCCGCAATTCAGGGATTATTGGTTGTCTGGTTTGGCCAGCACCGTCAAGAGTGGGGATTGCGTGTCCTGCCGGAAATGCGCATTCGTGTTTCTGAGACGCGAGTGAGAATAGCGGACGTTTGCCTTATGGGCGACACACAGCCGATCGAACAGGTAGCCACCAGACCGCCCCTGGCCGTCATTGAGATTCTTTCTCCGGAGGACCGCATTTCGCGATACAACGAGCGGCTGAGCGATTACCGCCAGATGGGTATCCAAAACGTCTGGGTGATTGATCCCTCAACGCGGGTGGGTTATGACTGCAGCACGGCTGCGTGGTTGCCGGTGGAGGAATTCCGAGTAGCTGGGACGCCTATATTTCTACGTCTCGCCGATTTGTGGACCGAGTTAGCTGCGAATCGGTAAGCCTTTACTTGAGTTTTGCTAACCCGGCAGCAAGTTGACGAAACTGGGAAGCGTTTCTCCGGCCTTGCCCAGCAGCACTTCATCAAAATACGCTCGGTTCGCCGGTTCTTCCGGCCCAACGTAAACAGTCCTGGCGCCGCCGCGCCGAGCGATCCGCACGAAACTTGCCGCCGGCTCCACAACCCCGGACGAACCGACCACCAGCACGATCGTGGCCTCGCTCAGTTGATGAAGGACGAGGTCCATCTCAAACGGAACCTCGCCGAACCAACAAATATGCGGGCGAATGAGAGCGCCGCAAGCCACGCACCGGGGGATTTCCTCGCGTGTGCAGTACGAGTTGCCATCATCGAACGGCGAGGTGTCACACCCGGAATTCGAACAGCGGGACTGCATGATGCGTCCATGCATATGGAGGACGCGCCTTGATCCTGCTTGTTCGTGGAGCGAGTCAACGTTCTGCGTGCAGAGAAAGAAGCTGTCGCCCAGCTTGCGTTCGAGTTCTGTGAGCGCAAAGTGCGCCGGGTTTGGAACCACGGTCTGGTGCCGCTGTCGGCGCTCCGAGTAGAACTGCCACACCAGCAGCGGATCGGCGGCGAACGCTTCCGGCGTCGCGACGTCCTCGACCCGATAGCCGCGCCATAGGCCATTCATGCCCCGAAACGTGGGCAGGCCGCTTTCCGCGCTGACGCCGGCGCCGGTGAGGACGAAAACCCGGTCGTGCTTATTCAAACGGTTCATGGTGAAGTACTTGTGCGCCAATTGGGCACGGTTACACATCCCCAGCCACTTCGATATACTAAACAGTTTGGTGGCCACTTGTGCCCGATGCAGCAGCAGGTCAAGCATCGGTCCGCCCGGTGGAGAATCTCACCCCAATACGCCTTTGAGAAATCGGCCCTGCACTGCGAGCCGTGCCGCGGCCACGGAGTTTGTCATCCTTGTCCACCGTACTGATGAACGTTGACAGCGAGAAGCTGGAGCGGGTCATGGACTCGTTCCGCCGCTGGGGCTATCTGCAAGCCGACCTTGATCCCGTAGGACACTTTGCGCCCCTGGTGCATCCCGACCTCGATCTCACTGGCGAAGAAGCCGACGCCGCGCGCCGTATCTACTGCGGCAGCATTGGCGTTGAGTTCATGCACATTGCAGACCCGGAGAAACGTCGCTGGGTGCAGGAGCGCATGGAATCAGAGCTTGCGTCGCCCGTGGATCGCGGCCGCGTGCTGGACCAACTGGTCCGGGCCGACGTCTTCGAGCAGACCATCCACTCCCGCTACATCGGTACCAAGCGGTACTCGCTGGAAGGCAACACCGCGCTGATCCCGCTGCTGGACGAAATCCTGAATGCCGCGGCAGAGAACGGCGCCGAACAGTCCGTGCTGGCCATGAGCCACCGCGGGCGGCTGAACGTCATCATCAACATCGTGAAGCGTCCGGCGGCGGAGATCTTTGCCGGCTTCGAAGACGTTGATCCCCGCAGTGTGCTGGGCGGTGGCGACGTGAAGTACCACATCGGGGCTACCGGTATCTTTACCGCCGCAAACGGCGCGAAGTTGCGCATGCACATGGTGTCGAACCCCAGCCACCTTGAGGCCGTCAACCCGGTGGCGCAAGGACGCGCCCGCGCCAAGCAGACCCGCATCGGTCGCGACGGCAAGGCGAAGGTGCTGCCGCTCGTCATGCACGGCGATTCGGCTTTCGCGGGGCAGGGAATCACCGCCGAGACGTTGAACATGTCGACATTGCGTGGCTATAACGTAGGCGGCACTGTCCATGTCATCGTCAACAACCTGATCGGATTCACGACGAACCCGCACGACGCGTATTCCAGCCGGTTCTCGTCCGATTTGGCGAAGCGGTTGCCGATTCCCATCTTCCACGTGAATGGGGAAGACGCCGACGCTGTGGTGCGGGTAGGCCGCATGGCCCTCGAGTATCGTTACGAGTTCGGCACCGATGTCGTCGTCGATCTCATTGGCTTCCGCCGTCACGGGCACTCCGAAGTGGACGACCCTACTATCACGCAGCCCATTCTCTATCGCAAGATTAAGGACCGCCCCCTCCTGTACACCTCCTACGCCGAGCGCACCGGCATGGATCCGCAGCCCTTCGTGGAGAAGTTCCAGGCCGAACTCGACGCCGCGCAAAAGGCCGGCAAGAGCATGGCGAAGAAACCGTCCATGCGGCAGTTGCCCAGCTATTGGGCGCCTTTTCACGGCGGTCCTTACAATCCTGCGGATGAGGTCGACACAGGCCTGCCCGTCGCGGAATTGCAGCGCATAACCGATCTGCTGACCACCTACCCAGCCGACTTCCACATCCATCCCAAGGTGCAGAAGCTGCTCGAACAGCGGCGTGAGATGGGATACGGCAAGCGTCCGCTGGATTACGGCATGGCTGAGGCGCTCGCCTTTGGATCACTGGCGATGCAGGGAACACCCATCCGGTTAAGCGGCCAGGATAGCCGCCGCGGCACGTTCAATCAGCGCCACTCCGTGTTGATCGACATCATCGACGAAAAAGAATATGTTCCGCTCTGTCATCTGACTCCCAACCAGGCGCGTGTGGAGATTTACAACTCCGAGCTCGCCGAAGCCGCCGTGTTGGGCTTCGAGTATGGCTTCTCGCGCGACTTTCCGGAGGCGCTGGTGATGTGGGAGGCGCAGTTCGGCGACTTTGCCAACGGCGCACAGATCATCATTGACCAGTTCATCGTCGCTGGTGAGGACAAGTGGGATCTGCTGACCGGACTGGTGATGCTGCTGCCACACGGTCACGAGGGCCAAGGTCCGGAGCACTCGTCAGCCCGCATCGAACGCTATCTGCAGCTTTGCGCCCGCGACAACATGCAGGTCGCGCAGCCATCTACCGCGGCTCAGTACTACCACCTGCTGCGACGGCAGGCAATGCGCAAGTGGCGAACCCCACTGATTGTCTTTACGCCGAAGAGTATGCTGCGCCATCCGGAGGCGCTGTCGCCTCTTTCCGATCTGGAACGTCCGCGCTTCCAGCCTGTGCTAGCCGACGAAACGGCGCTTGGCGCAAAACGGGTGCTGCTCTGCTCGGGCAAGATCGGCCATGAATTACGCATGGAGCGCCGGAAGCTGAAGATGGAAGGCCCTGCCATCGTGATGTTGGAACAGATGTATCCCTTTCCCGAGGTCGATCTGCGCTCCACCCTCAATCGCTACTCACAGGCCACGGAATTCATCTGGGTGCAGGAAGAGCCGGCCAACATGGGTGCGCTGTCGTTCGTGGTGCCGCGAATCAGAAGAATCGTTGGTTCCAAGCTTCGCAGCATTAAACGCGCGGCCAATGCCACCCCGGCCACGGGATCGGCCAAGGCCCACGAACTCGAGCAGAAGACGCTGATCACCTTGGCGCTTGGCGACGGCCGGTAGCAGCCGCGTTCGCACTCCAGCCCTTTTAAGCCAGCCTTAGTCCGCGATTGCCAGGCTCTTGTCCCGAAACTAGCCTCGACAAAACCGTCCTCTTATTTTACTCATAAGTAATATAATGTGTATATGAAAATGTACCCTCGAGTTACTAAAATGTGGCAAAAACACCACAGGCCAAACTTGCGGCCGGTGAGAGGCTTCGCAGGGAGATATGGAAAACAGAATAGTGCTACTCCTCCGGTTTCTAAAAAACATAGAGGCACTACTCTTTTGGCCCCGTAAGTTTATGAAAAATATGCCATAAGAGTATGGCCACCTTCGTGCTTTATGAATCACGAGGCGAACCTGAGGTATCGGTTTTGCTTGGTCATTCTTGAAGAACCCATCAGCGAAGCGGAGAGAGTGCAATGAAAAGAAGTATCTTAGTCGGAATGTCCTTAGTGAGCATCCTTCTGCTCCTATCGACTTGGGGATTTAGCCAGGCGATCAGCGGCGATCTTCTAGGGGTGGTAAAGGACTCCACGGGTGCCATGGTGCCCAACGCAGAAGTCACGGCGACGAACGTCGGCACCAACGCAAAAACCGTCCAACACTCGAATGGGCAGGGCGAGTATCACTTCGTCAACTTGCCCGCAGGAACCTACAACCTGGCGGCAGCCGCCTCGGGCTTGAAGGGCACCACACAAGTCAACGTCGAACTGAATAAGAAGGCGACGGTTGATATTTCGGTCTTCCCGGCCGGGACCGCTACTACGGTTGAGGTCAGCGAAGAGGGTGTAACCCTTGACGCCACGACGCCCACGATTTCCACGACCTTCACGGCAAAGGACGCTTCAGACGTTCCGATATCTGCAGGTGCCAGCGGAGTTCTGAATTTGTCGTTGTTGAACGCCGGCGTAGCCAGCTCCGGTGGCCTGGGTGCAGGTTCCGGCCCGGCCGTTGGCGGAAACCGGCCTCGCAATAATAACTTCACGGTTGAAGGCGTGGACAACAACAGCCTTTCCGTGACTGGCCCCCTCATCCAGATTCCTAACGATGCGGTGGCCAGCTTCACCGTTCTGCAAAATCAGTTCTCGGCTGAGTTCGGCCACTCTTCCGGCGGTCAGTTCAACCAAACCATCAAGAGCGGCACCAATCAGTTCCACGGCTTGGCGTACGAGTACTTCCAAAACCGCAATCTGAACGCCATCGACTCGCAGTATGCGCAATCGCTGGGCTACGTGAATGTATCGAACCCGCGCTACGACAACAACCGCTACGGCGGCAATTTTGGCGGCCCGATTCTCAAGAACAAGCTGTTCTTCTTCACCGACTGGGAGTACAACACGATCGGCCAAGTCGGTAGTTCGTCTACCGCCTGTGCACCGACGGCCGCCGGCTACACGATGCTCGCCAGCATGTTCCCCAACAACACGAACCTCCAGCAAATGCAGAAGTACCTTCCGGCGGGCGGCACAGCATCGGTTTGCAGTCCCTCGATCCAGGTTGCGGCGGGAATTCCATCGTGGTTGCCTAACGGTAGTACAAATCCCCTCTTTACCGCAGCAGCGGTCAACATTCCGACTGGCGACATAGGCTTCAGCGGGCCGAGCTACCAGAACTATCTCAACACCGCGAACTCCGTCGACTGGGTCATCGGTCAGAACGACTCGCTGCGCGGCCGTATCGCGTACACCAAGAACACCGGGTTCGATACCAGCGCCCAGTTGCCGACATTCTGGGACACTCTTCCGACCACCTACTGGCTGGCGACAGTCGCTGAGTACCATAACTTCGGCACCTCAATCAATAACGAGTTCCGCTTCGGTTTCAATCGCTACGCCAATGTCACCCCGTCAGGCTCAGCGGTATTCCCCGGCTTGGGAACATTCCCGAACTTGGTGTTTACCGACCTCAACTCTGTTCAGCTCGGTCCTGACCCGAACGCTCCTCAGGAGACCATTCAGAACACCTACTCGTTCGTGGACAACGTGAGCTGGGTAAAGGGCAAGCACAACTTCCGGTTTGGCGCTGAATTTCGCTGGTATATCAGCCCGCAGACGTTCACCCAGCGCGTGCGCGGCGACTATGAGTGGAATTTAACCTCAGACTACCTGAACGATTACGCCTCCGGAGCAAGCAACCAGGATCCCCTCGGCGAGCGTTCTGCCGGCAACGTGGTTTATTACGGCAACAAGAAGGCGTTTTACTGGTATGTCAACGACCAGTGGCGCCTCACGCCCACAATCACGTTGGATCTCGGACTGCGTTATGAGTACACCGGCGAACCCTTGGGCACGGGACTGCAGGCTCTAAATGCCCTCTCCAGCGTTCCCGGGGTCATCAACTTCACGGCGCCCACGGCAGATAAGACCAATTTCCTGCCTCGCGTGGGAATCGCGTGGTCGCCCAATCCTGAGACGGTTGTCCGCGCGGGATACGCCATCTCCAGTGACGTGATTTACGACAACTTGGGTATTCTCTCGCTGCCGCCTCAGGTGTCGCAGACGTGCGACACCAGCACCTTAGCTACTTATACACCTACCGCGGGCTGTAACTATTCGTACACCCACTTCCTGGCCAACGGGGGGCTGCCGTCGGTTCTGGCACCGATTACCGATCCGGCTGAGGCTCGCTCGCTTACTGCCTCGTACATTCCTAACCAGACGCTGCCGTATACCACGACGATTACTGCTGGCGTTCAGCGCCAGTTTGGCAAGGAATATACTTTGGAAGTCCGTTACGTCGGAACCCACGGGATCGATCTGCCGGTGCAGACTCGTCTGAATCGGCAGTCTGAAGTCCAGCCTTGGGCGTACCTGCCGACCTATCTGGCTACCCCGGGTCAGCCCGTGTTAGACGCCCTGCCGTACACGGTCACTAGTCAGGCTGCTTGTAATCATCCTGGCTGCGCATACTCCCTGGCGAACTTTGGTAGCTACGTGTCTAAGTATGCGAACGCTGGATTCGACGGTGCCAACCTCGTTTCATTCCAGCCATGGGGCCAGTCTAAGTACAACGGCCTGAATGTTCAATTCAGCCGCATGTACACCAACGGCCTCCAGTTCCAGGCAGCTTACACCTGGAGCAAATTGATGGACAACTCGACCGCAGACGTCTTCTCAACCGTGCTGACGCCGCGTCGTCCGCAGGACTTCCAGTGCTTTAATTGCGACATGGCCATTTCGGCCCTCAACCACAGCCAGCGCTTTACGGGATTTGTGGTTTGGGACATGCCGTACTTGAAGAAGAACGAGAACTGGTTCGTGAGGAACCTTGTGGGGAACTGGCAATTCTCGCCGGTTTACACCCTGCAGGCTCCCGAGTATGCTTCCTGCCAAAGTGCGATTGACGCCAACCGGAACGGCGACTCGACAGGCGACCGCTGCATCTACAATCCGGCGGGTGTCCCGGGAACGAGCTCGACGGTCTCGTCGTTGACGAACTCTAATCACCAGGTCGTCGCTTACCTGGCGAACTCCCCGACGGCACAGTACATCTCGGCTGGTTCTGGCGCGTTCACGACTACTGCGCGCAACACCATCGCTACGCCGTGGGAAAACAACTGGGATTTCAATATCCTGAAGCGCGTCAACATCACCGAACGCCAGGCAATTTCATTTTCAATGACGGCGTTTAACCTGTTCAACCATGCGCAGTACGTACCCGGTGTTATCAGCGATGTGCAATCGTACGGCCAAACTGCCGGTCCGATTCGCAATGCGCTGATCCCCGGCCAGCCTACCTTTGAAGACTGGAAATCGGTTTTCTCGAACCATCCGCGTCAGCTGATTCTGGTTCTGAAGTACAGCTTCTAACCATCTGATTTGGGTTGCAGTACTCGGGGAGCCTTCGGGCTCCCCAGTTTTTTGTGCTGCTATTGCCCAGCAGAACGCCTTTCCCGAACATGCGGGCGGAATACGGCCGCAATCAGTGGGGTCGTTCCCAAAATGGGAAAGCGGGGAGGTTCAGCCTTGCGAGCGCCAGGTTCGACGTGAAGAACCACCAGCAAAATACATTATAATGGGAGTTATAACTTGGCACGTCTTGCGATGCTGTATGCCCGCGGGACGGGACGAAATCCGCCGCCCGAAGACGACCACTGGTTAGAGTTGGAAAGCTAGGACAAAAGTGGGATACTGCAGGGCGCGACAACTGGCGCAGGCTCCTGCGCAATAGAATCAATCAGATGCCGCTCGTGAGGCTCGGACCCCATCAAGGCAACCCCTTTCCGAGCCTCACGCTGGATGGTTGGATCCTGTCCAAACCTCCTGAGCTGGCACGCCGTGCTTTTGCACCGGC
>Ga0207761_1000779_pt1 | contig 11013 bp, 11 predicted proteins | sample LuqExpMetageno34_FD_187792 | JGI IMG/M metagenome (GOLD analysis project Ga0207761, IMG submission 187792) | Tropical forest soil microbial communities from Luquillo Experimental Forest, Puerto Rico - Sample 34 (SPAdes) | ecosystem: Environmental > Terrestrial > Soil > Tropical forest ... | reverse complement strand
GCTGCCGCTGGAGCGGGTGATTTACGGGCTCGGCATTCGCATGGTGGGTGAGCGAACGGCGCAGTTTCTGGCCGAGTACTTCGGCTCCATGGACGCGCTGATGAAGGCCAGCGAAGAAGAGTTGCAGGCGGTCAACGAGATTGGCCCGCGCGTGTCGCAGAGTATTCGCGAGTTCTTCGACGAACCGAAGAATGTGGCGCTGGTCGAGCGGTTGCGAAAGGCCGGGCTGACGTTCACGGGCCAGAAGAAAGAACGCGGCACCGCGCTCACTGGAAAGACGTTCGTTCTGACAGGAACCTTGCAGCGATACACGCGGGACGAGGCGAAGAAGCTCATCGAGGATGCCGGCGGGAAAGTGTCGGGTTCAGTCAGCAAAAAGACAGATTACGTGGTCGCAGGAGCGGAAGCGGGATCGAAGCTCGACAAGGCGCGCGAGCTGGGCGTGGCGGTGATTGGGGAGACCGAGATGGAAGGGTTGGTGAAGTGGTGAAGGGTGTAGCCACACAAACCAGCGCTTCAACGTGGCGAGCGATGCTAATTCAACCCGAAGTCGCCAGCCGATGCTCGAGCTGTCGAATGGCGTAAACTGTCCAATTTCGCAGCACCTTCGAGTCGTCGGTCGTGGCCGGTTGGGCCGCGACTTCTCTTAGGAACCGGAGTGCTCTTCGGGTTCCGTGTTCTCCCAGCACGGCTGCTGCATTGTGACGTTTCCACTCCGGAGCAGAAGCGTCCATCAGCAGCGAGATCACGATGGGTTCGCAGTCCAATTGGCCGTGCGCTAGGAGCGACACGGCAATGTCGCGCTGGATCGCGGGCGATGCACGAGGAGAAAAAGTGCGAATTTCATGCACAGCTTCATCGCTTCCGAGTAAGTCAAAAATCCAGCCCGTGTAGTAAACGTCTGACGAGTCGGACTGGAGAACTGCAGATTCAAACTCTTGGGTAAGAGCGAAACGTATTCCTGCCGGTGAGTTGTCGTCGGGGTAATAAGGACGACTATCTGACAGGCGAATCGCAGTCTCGTAGATGGGGACGGCGATCTCGAACGTGTGTGGGCTGGCAGTCCGCCGCAGGAAAATCAGATTACGCCCTTTGCTGACGAATCCGGTTGGTGGGCCAGCATACGCGAATCCAACGCCGTGCAAATCTTTGGAAGCGTAGACGGAATATCCGATGATTTTTATCGTTGGGGCTGGCGGCTTTTCCCCTTTGAAACACCTCTCAATGCTTGCTTCGGCGAAAAGCTGATCACGGTCAGCACCATCGATTAGTCGTGTTACGGCCGTTGGAGTTGGGGCTGTCACAGCAGCGGTGCAAACCAAGTCAGACGCGTCCCAGCGTTGCTGGATGTGTGGCAAATATCGAGGCTGTGTCGCGCTAAAACCAATCGACGACAGCGCCAGCATCACCGCAGCGAGGCGGCCCATAACCAGATAGTCGCCAGATGCAAGGTGGCAGTTCCGATCTGATCGTGTCGGCACCAGCCCATTGCACCACGGATGACAAGTCCTGGTTGTGATGTGAGTCACTGTCAGAATGGTTGGGGATCGTTGGAAAGGCGCTCGGACTCATGTCTTCGCGGAGGAGTACCGTCCCGAGAAGCGGGACTCGATTGCCGCCCTACCCAGCACTCCGCTCAGGATGACGCCGGACCAAGAGACTCAGTTGGCACAGCTAAAGCTATGTCCGTTCAAAACGATCCTCAGAACCTCGCCTTTAGACGCTTGTACGTCTCTTCCAGCGACTCCGGCAGCACGCGCGTCTCGCCGACCACGGTCATGAAATTGGCGTCGGCGACCCAGCGGGGCAGGACGTGCATGTGAATGTGTCCCGCGACTCCCGCGCCGGCGGCCTTTCCGATGTTCATCCCCAGATTGACGCCGTTGGGGTGGTAGAGATCGGTGAACACGTCTTCGAGCCGGCGCGACAGCGCCATCATCTCGCTGGCGGCGGATTCAGGCAGCAAGTTCAGCCGGTCCACGTGCTCGTAGGGCACCACCATGACGTGACCCGAGGTGTAGGGAAAAGCATTCAGGACGATGAAATTATGGTCTCCCCGGTGAACTATGAACGCCTTCTCGTCGTCACCCGCGGCCAGCAGATTGCAGAACACGCAGCCGTCGGATTTGTCCACGGTCGAAACGTACGAGTAGCGCCAAGGCGTCCAGAGGTAGTCCATCACAGGGCAGAGTATCAAACGGGCAAAGACGTCCCCAAATAGTTGTAGGCAATGCGCGAAGGACAACACCCGAAAAATCCATCGCGGCGGGGCGCGAAGGTGGCGGAAAATCCCGTCGCTCTTGGACTTACGGGGTTTGACACTGCTCAGAACCGATTGCTATAGTCAAAGAGTCCTTTTCAGTGGGGCCGCTGATGGGGATCCGGCCGCTGGGTTGTCCTTTCTTCCCTCCGAAGGGGAATTTTCAAGAAGACTCAAGCCAGCAGTCCGTAGTGTTTTCAGGCTCCCCGTCAATCTCCATAATTGCTGGGCGCGAACGCAAACCATGTCTCTCGAAGAAACCCTTAACGACACCCCGACCTCTTCCACGGATTCGACCGAAAACGCAGGCGTAGCCGAGCAGCACCCGACTGGCCATAATCCCGAAATCAGCACTCATACCGCGAGCGCCGAGCCGGCGGCTGCAGCAACGCCACCTGAGAAAGAACTTTCCATGGAAGACTTCGCCACCGCTCTTGAGAACTACGAGCAAGAGCAGGCGCAAACCGAAGCCGCCCTCAATGATGAACAGATCATTCCGGGCACCGTCCTGAAGATCACCCCACAATACGTGGTGGTCGACATCGGCTACAAATCCGAAGGCGTAGTTCCCGTCGCCGAATTCACCGATTCGGAAGGCAGCGTCAGCGTGCAACCGGGGCAGGAAATCCCCGTCGTGCGCGACCAGGGACACACTGAGGAAGGCTACATCAACCTCTCGTACCATAAGGCCCAGCGCCTGAAGGCGTGGGACGACATCGAGAAGGCCTATAACGAAAAGGCCCCCGTCAAGGCGCGCATTATCGATCGCATCAAGGGCGGCCTGACCGTGGACATCATGGGCGCGCGCGCCTTCCTGCCCGGTTCGCAGGTGGAACTGCGCCCGGTGCGCAACCTCGATGGCATGAAGAACACCGAGGTCGATGTCCGCATCATCAAGCTGAACAAGAAGCGCGGCAACATTGTGGTCTCGCGTAAGCAGCTTCTGGAAGAAGAGCAGGGCGAGAAACGAACCAAGACGCTCGACCAGCTGAGCGAAGAAGCGATCCTGACGGGCACGGTGAAGAACCTCACCAACTACGGCGCATTCGTTGACCTCGGTGGTATCGACGGCCTGCTGCACATCACGGACATGTCCTGGGGACGCCTTACGCATCCGCGCGACCTGGTACAGGTCGGCGACCAGATCCAGGTCAAGGTGCTGAAGTTCGACCGCGAAAAGCAGCGCGTATCGCTCGGCTTCAAGCAGTTGACTCCAGATCCCTGGCTGGATGCCTCGGAGCGCTACCCCATTGGCGCCCATGTGAAAGGCCGCGTCATCAGCGTGACTGACTACGGGGCGTTCATCGAACTGGAGCAGGGCATCGAGGGCCTTGTGCACGTCAGCGAGATGACTTGGTCGAAGCGGATGAAGCATCCCTCGAAGATGGTCAACGTGGGCGACCAGCTCGAGGCCGTAGTGCTCAACGTGAACGTCAACGAACGCCGAATCAGCCTCGGCCTGAAGCAGCTCGAGTCCAACCCGTGGGAGAGCCTGCACGAGAAGTTCCCCATTGGCACAGTGGTTGAAGGCAAAGTCCGCAACCTGACCGACTTCGGAGCGTTCATCGAGATTGAGGATGGCATCGACGGCCTGGTGCACGTGAGTAACCTCAGTTGGACCAAGCGCGTGAAGCATCCTTCGGAAGTCCTGAAAAAGGGCGACAAGGTGAAGGCCATCGTGCTCGCCATCGAGCCCGACCAGCGGCGGTTGTCACTCGGGGTGAAGCAGCTTCAGCCCGACGTCTGGGACACGTTCTTCGACCAGCACCGCGTAGGCGACGTCATCCACGGGAAAGTGCTGCGGTTGGCGAGCTTCGGGGCGTTCGTCGAGATTGCCGACGGAGTCGAGGGGCTGTGCCACAACTCCGAGGCGGCAGACAAGCATGGAGCGCCAATCAAGCTGGAACCCGGACTGGAGTCGGAATTCAAGATCATCAAGCTGAACCCGGCCGAAAAGAAAGTGGGACTCAGCATCCGAGCAGTGGGCGAAGAGGCCACGCGAGCGGAGGTGGATTCCTACCGCGCCCCGACGGCTTCGACCTCGTCATCGGCGACTGGCGCCACCATCGGCGAGTTCATGTCGTGGAAACGCGCCAGTAACGAAAATAACTGAGTTTCGAGCTTTCGAAACGATACAGGCCGCCAGCGTTGGCGGCCTTTTTGTTGGATTGGAATTCCGCGCCCGCGACGGCTACTTGCTCACGTCAATACGGAGGTTGACGGTTGGTGCAGAGCGGTCGTCAAACTGGCTGACTCCCTTGGTGCTGCTCTTCTTGCCGTCTTTTTCCGCCCAGATCTCGTAATCCGTGTTCAGCGCGAGCTGCGGAAATCGATACGATCCGTTCTCTTGGGTGAAGAAGCTCTTTACCACCAGCGTCTTTGAATTCTTCAGATACACCACTGCGCCGCTGATAGGTTGTTCGCTCTTGTCCGTGACCGTACCGGTGAGCATCTTCGACGTGGGGCGGGTCTTCTTAGGGGCCGGTTCACTCGACGGTCCGTTGAGGGGGAGGTTCACCTGTGCTACAGCGTAGGCAGCCAGCGTCGTCGCCAAGGCCAGTGATACAAACAGCTTCTTCATGCAATCTCCTGCTCAATTCTGCTTCTTGCCCTGGTCGGTAGCCGGGAGATGCAGCCCGATGTCCTGCCGTTCGTTGTTGTCAATGTGCACCGTGACTTGCGGCTTGGGCTGGCCCTTGGGGACCTTGATGTCGGCTTGGATGACGTAATCCTGCATGCCCGGCGGCACCCGCTGGGCAAACTCGCCCCGGCTATCCGAGACCATTTCCCACTTGGGCTTCTTGTCGGCGGCACGGCGTATAGTAACCGGGATTCCAGCCGCCGGCGTATCGTTTGCTGACCAGACCGTGCCATAAATCAGAGCGTAGTCCTTGACGGGGGCCTTGGTCGGCGGCGAGGGCAGTTGGGCTGCTACCGCGGTGCAAGCACACGCCAGCAACAGCAGGGCTGAAGTAGTCCGGCGCGTTCCGCGGCGTTTCCAATGGGGCGCTGTCAGCGGCACCCTACTCCTCTTCTTCTTCGTCGGCAACCTCTTCGTCGTCGTCGACATCATCGTCGCCCACGCGGCTCAGCTCCAGCGGTTCGACGGCGACAACTTCGAAATCGGTGCCGCACTCTGGACAGGAAACGACTTCGCCCTCGTCTACTTCATCCTCTTCTATGTCCAGGTCACTTTCGCATTCGGGGCAAATCACCATGGCCACTTCCTCCGATCGGGCCGGACGCACTTCAAGAATCACAGCACTGCCCGCTCTTTTATATTTAGAATCTCTTCCTATCAGCGTCAAGTAATAGACCCATCAGATGCACGGAAGTTTTGCGAGGCTTCATGTTCAAAATGAAACTGTTATTTTTGGCCGTATCGATTTTGTGGTTGACAGCCTCCCCCTTGTTGGGGCAAGCGGCTACACCAGTTGCCGGAATTCCGGCGGCCCAGCCCGATCCGCAGATTGCGGCGGCCATCAAGAACGTCTCGCCACAGCGTATCCAGCAGACCATCGAGAAGTTGGTCAGCTTCCAGTCGAGGCACACACTCTCGGCCGACGTACCTCCATCCACCGGCAAGGGCATCAACGCCGCGGCAGAATGGATCAAGGGCGAGCTGGAGACCTACTCCAAGGCATGCGGCGGATGCCTCGAAGTGAAGACCGATGAATTCACCCAGGACACCGCCAACCGCATTCCCCAGCCGACGAAGCTCACCAATGTTTACGCAGTTTTGCGCGGCCGCGATCCGGCTAATGCTTCTCGTATCGTTCTGGTGTCAGGCCACTACGACTCGCGAGCGAGCGAGACCAACGACGCCACTAGCGCCTCGCCCGGCGCCAACGACGACGGCAGCGGCACCGCCGTCAGCATGGAATGTGCGCGCGTGCTGAGCCAGTACAAATTTCCTGCAACCATCATCTTCCTGATTTCGTCGGGAGAAGAGCAGGGACTATACGGCAGCGCGCACTTCGCCAAGATGGCCAAAGCCCAGGGCTGGAACATCGAAGCCGTCCTGAACAATGACATCGTTGGCGGCGACCGCAGCCCGGGGCAGGACCCGCATACCGTGCGCGTGTTTTCCGAAGGGATTCCGGTCAACGCCAGCGAAGCCGAACTGAAGTTGATCCGCGCTGTGGGCGGCGAAAACGATGGGGCATCGCGGCAACTGGCCCGTTATATCACCTCCATCGCCAAGGAATACCTGCCGGCGAAGGAATTTCAGGCGCTTCCTGTCTTTCGCCGCGACCGCTATTTGCGCGGCGGAGACCACACTTCGTTCAACGAGCAGGGGTTTGCCGCGGTTCGCTTTACCGAGTTCCGCGAGAACTACGACCACCAGCATCAGAACGTGCGCACCGAAAACGCCGTCGAGTACGGCGACCTGGTGAAGTTTGTGGATGCGAACTATACCGCTAACGTCGCGCGCCTGAACGCCGCCACCCTGGCCTCGCTGGCCTCGGCTCCGGCCCCGCCCGCCAAGGTGCGCATATTGACGAAAGCCCTGGTCAACGATTCCACTCTGGTATGGGAAGCTTCGCCGGGCGGCCTGGCCACCGGCTACCTCGTCTTGTGGCGCGATACCGGAGCGCCCGACTGGGAGCACGCGCAGGTGTTCGGCAACGTGACGCAAGCCACCATGCCTATGTCGAAGGACAACGTGATTTTTGCCGTGCAAGCAACCGATACCAAGGGCCACCGCAGCTTGCCGGTTGTCCCGGTACCCGAACGGTAGGCGCCTGCCTGGTGTAAGAATGGAGTGATGATGCGACGCGGTCCGACCATGACGTTGAGCTTTCCGCCCTTCACCCCGGCGGTAAAGCAACTGCTGATGGCGAACACAGCGGTCTTTCTGACAGTCGTGGTAATGGCTGCGTTTACCTCTTCGGGTGTGGAGTCCTGGGTCAATTTTCACTTCGGATTGGTGCCCGCACTGGCAGTGCTGCACGGCTGGATCTGGCAATTTGTGACCTATAGCTTCGTGCACGCGGGACTGTTTCACATCCTGTTCAACATGCTGGCCCTTTGGATGTTCGGCGCGCAGCTGGAAATGGACTTTGGGTACAGCCTCTTCTTGCAGTTTTACTTTTTCTGCGTGATCGGTGCGGCATTCTGCACCGCGCTGGTGTCGTTCACCGGATTGCTGGGCGCGTCGCCATTGATTCCCACCGTCGGCGCATCGGGCGGCATCTACGGCATTCTCGTCGCTTTCGGCATGCTGCACGGCGATTCCGAGATCATGCTGTTCCCGATCCCCTTCCTCATCAAGGCTCGCTACTTCGTCATCGGTCTGATTCTGTTGGCGCTCTACGGTGCGCTGTCATCGTCCCACAACATAGGACAATCCACCGCCTACATGGCCCATCTTGGCGGTGGGCTTTTCGGCTATCTCTTCCTGAAGTTCGTTCCGCGGCGGGGATTCGGATTTCTTTCCTCGGAATACTTCTACGGCTTGCGCAACTCCTATTACCGATGGAAGCGCAAACGCGCCGCCCGCAAGTTTGAGGTCTACATGCGCAAGCACGACCGTAGCGACTACCGCCACGAAGACTACTTCGACGAGGAAGGAAAAATGCGCGATCCTGAAATCCGCGACAGACCAAAGAAGAACGGAGACGCCCGGCCGCCGTGGGTGAACTGAGAATTGCGGGCAAGTTTGCGAAGTTCAATCGCCACAACCGAAGCTAACTATTTCAGCTCTTCCAGGGCGCGGATCAGAGCGGGAATCACGGCCACGGGCACTCCACCTGTCGGTCCATATCGTCGGCCTCGTAAATCACCAGCTTCCCGTCTTCTTTCACCAGTTCCAGCTCAGGAGTCCCGTCGGGTTCAATCACCGTTCTGAGTTCTCTGACCATGTTCAGCAATCCTCTCGGATGTGCGGAGTCTGCGATGCTATGGCACACGCAACGCTGAGGATACAGTACGCCCTTGGGCGCTCACGTTACAAAATGGTAGAAATCTATATTATTGGCCGGCGGTGGCCCGTCTTCACTGACTCTGGAAGATCATCTGCAGGTTCTCGTACACCGTCGAAATCGTGCACAGGCCGGGCAATTGCTGCCAGTACCGATGCACGTCCGGATCGGTCTGCGCCTCGCCGCGAACCTCGCCCGACTGCCAGCGTCGCACATGAACAAAGCGGTCAGGGCGGTCACCGTCGCGAAAGAGCACGTCCGTGCAGTAGCCCTTCGTCCGCATCATGGTGTAGAACTCGCGCAACATGGCGACCAGCTCTTCCTCCTTGCCGGGAAAAGCTTCGAGAATTGCAACCGACACCACCTGCTCTGACATGACGTTCTCCTTGGGCTCGTTCTGCACCGCGCTGGCTTGCACGTTTATCCTACTTGGTGGCTTCCGCGTTGTCGCGCACTTCGATCAGACGCATGAAGTTGGTGGCTCCCGGCGAGTTTCGCGTGCCGGCAACCAGTCCGAAGACGTCTCCGGGCGAGAGCACGCGTAGCCGCCGCAGCTCGTCTTCCCCGAATTCTGCCATGCGCTCCACCGACAGTCCCGGAGGACACATCAGCGGCTTCGTGCCCCACAGCGCGTTCATCCGATTGCGTACGGTCTCCGACGACGAAAACGCGTAAATATCGGCCGCCGGCCGGTACTTTGAAAGCATACGCGCCGAGGCTGCCGTCTCGGTGAACACAGCAATCGCCCGAATCTGCAGGTCTCGTGCCGCGTGTGCCATGGACTCGCAAATCGTCTCGGCGACAGTGAGGTGCGCCGCCTCGCGGTGTCCCGGTTTCAGCGGATGCTGGGTGTGCGCTTCCGTCTCGGCCACAATGCGCGCCATCATCTCGACGGCTTCTAGCGGATACTTGCCGCTGGCGGTTTCGCCCGACAGCATTACGGCATCGGTGCCGTCGAACACCGCGTTGGCCACGTCGCTGGCCTCGGCACGCGTGGGACGTGGGCTCGCCGTCATCGACTCGAGCATCTGGGTCGCGGTGACGACAGGCTTGCGGAAATCGAGGGCCCGGCGAATCACGTATTTCTGAATCAGCGGCACTTTCTCCGGCGCGACTTCCACACCCAGATCGCCGCGCGCCACCATCACTCCGACAGCCGCGTCCAATATCCCATCGAGGTTTTCGATCGCCTGCGGCTTCTCCAGCTTGGCGATCAGTCCCACGTCACTGCGGTGTGCGGCAATGGCGTTCTTCGCCTTCACTACGTCATTCACGGTGCGTACAAAAGAGAGCGCCACCAGATCGACGCCCTGCTTCAGGCCGAATTCCAGGTCGCGCAGGTCCTTCTCCGTAAGTGACGGAATGCTGACGTTCGTGCCCGGCAGATTGATGCCCTGGTTCTCGCCCAGCATTCCGCCGTTTAATACCTCGCACACCACTTCTCCATTGCGGATTTCCTGCACCACCATCTCAATGCGGCCGTCGGACAGCAGAATTCGCTCTCCGCGTTTTACATCCTCGGCTAGGTTCTGATACGTGGTGGAGATGACTTCCGTCGTCCCCTCCACGTCGTTCGGCGTTATGGTGACAGTCTGTCCATTTTTGAGCGCGACTGGTGCATGGGATTTCAGCCGTCCGGTGCGGATCTTCGGCCCCTGCAGGTCTTGCATGATGCAGATGCTGCGCTCGAGTTCCGCAGCCACTTTGCGCAGCCGCTCGATCACCGTTGCGTGCTGTTCGTGAGTGCCGTGCGAGAAGTTCAGCCGCGCCACGTCCATGCCGCGCAGCATCAACTCGCGGATCATATCCTCGGAGTTGCTCACCGGGCCGATGGTACAAACGATCTTGGCGCGCCGCCGCAACCGCAAGAGCGCGGGAATTGCACCGTCCGGATTTTCAAACATGGCGGGCTTGTTGTTCTGTACGTCAGACAAGGATCACCCCTCTGCAGCGCGCTTGGATTCTCCGTTGATTTTCGAATGCGCCCCAAACAGGAACCGCGGGTAGCGCACTGCATTGAATTCCGCGCCGATCAGCACCACCATCGACACCAGGTAAAGCCAGATCAGCAACGCAATGGCCGTCCCAACGGAACCGTAGATCACATCGTAATTGGCGTAATGCCGCAGATACCATCCGAAGAGCACCGTGACGCAAACCCACAACAGTGTGGCCACGACGGCTCCCGGCAGCACGCGGTGCCAGGGCTGGGTTCTGGGAACGCCATGATGGTAAACCAGCCCGATGACGGCGATGCTGGTGAGGATCGCGATGATCCACCGGACCGCCGTCCATAGCCCCAGAATGTAGGGCGTGAATTCGTGGCCCACGTAATACATGGTCCAGCGTTCAATCAAGTTGCCAAACACCACCAGGAACGAAGCGAACCCCATTGGCAACCCCGCCATGACCACCATAAGAAACGCGATCAGCCGCTCCTTCACCAGGCCCCAGACCTTCGGCATCTGGTAAGCGTTGCGGAAGCCTTCCATCCACGAAATCATCGCGCCGGAGGCCGTCCACAGGGTGAGGATGCTGATCCAGACGAAGAACTTCGTCTGCACTGGCCGGGTTCCGGTCAGGTATTGCGTAACGGTTGCATTGGTGCCTTCGGGAAGTATGCGGCCCAGGGCCCGGAAGATCTCGCGGACGAACGCCTCGCTCCGTTGTGATCGTGACAGGATCGAGGCCAGCACCAGGATGGCTGGGAAGAAAGTCAGAATCGCGGAGAACGCCACGCCCTTGGCCACGGCGAAGGCATCGTGCTGAAAGGCACGCCAGAAGGCCATCCGCAAGTGTCGAAAAAAACGCGCCATAACGGTCGGAACC
>Ga0207761_1000778_pt1 | contig 11015 bp, 10 predicted proteins | sample LuqExpMetageno34_FD_187792 | JGI IMG/M metagenome (GOLD analysis project Ga0207761, IMG submission 187792) | Tropical forest soil microbial communities from Luquillo Experimental Forest, Puerto Rico - Sample 34 (SPAdes) | ecosystem: Environmental > Terrestrial > Soil > Tropical forest ... | reverse complement strand
GGGGCGGGAGCCATTGCGGGGCTGATTTTTGTGCCCCTGGCGCTGGCTATCTCCGCAGGTGGCCCGGCGGCAGGCACATGGCAGGATTTCACCACCATCGCAGGTGTGTGGGTGTTTGTGAAGTTCGGCCCCACGCATTGGTTATGGCCGTATCCAGGTGGACGGTTGGCGTATGTGATGACGGTCCTGATGGCCGTGAACAGCTCTCTGGCCTGTTTTCTGCTCGTGAGAAGAGCCAAAGGCGTCGGATATTCGATTGGCTGGGGAAAAAGCTGGACGGGCTACATTCTTGGCAGCTTTCTCGTCTTTGCCTTGATTGCGATCGCGCTAGGAACGGGAATTCACTTTATCGCTCTCGCCCCGCAATGGGGCAGGTGGACCAACTTTGCGGCACTCTCCCTGGCTATTCTGATGTTCACGGCATGGCCGGAGGAATTGCTCTTCAGAGGCTTATTGCAGAACTTTCTGGCGCGTGCTTCAAAGAGCGACGCGGCAGGATGGTGGACGGCTTCGATGCTTTTTGGGTTCTCACACATCACCAATTTGGGTTTTCCGAACTGGCGCTACGTAATCCTCGCATCCATCGCAGGGCTTTTTTATGGCTGGACATGGCGGAAAACCGGATCGATTTTTGCCTCGGCGTTGGTCCATGCCGCGGCCGACACCGCATGGCATTTCCTCTTCCGCACTTTGTAGCTCCCTTCAGGCCACCGCCGGCGCCTGCTAATCGGCGCGCTTTAGCTTCTCCAGGTAGGCGTTGTAGACCGCCTTGAGCTTGGCGGAATCGGGCGCGGAAGTCTGGTGCTCCACCAGAAGATTCACAAATTGGTCCATCGCCTTGTCGATTTCGTCAAATAGAGCGTGATTGGTCTTGGAGAGCGCCGTATCGCCACCGTAGTCTTCGCTCTTGTCCCAGGTGCGTTCCAGAATCTTCGCCAGAGTTGCCGCGGTGGCATTGTCGCCTTTCAGCGAAATCGCAAAAGCCAATTGGGCCAATGCGCGATAAGGCCCCATCTTGGAGTTGTCGACGCCGGCGGTTTGCGGACCTTTACGCTCCTGGGCACTGGCGGCCAACAGTGCGACAAGGAACAGGTACAGACCTTTCAGCAGCAGGGCGCGGAAAGATCGTGCGCTGGAGCGATACATCTTTCGAGTCCTCCTCTCCTGCGGCGGTGCAGGAAACCATGGCTTGGTTGCCCGGAAAAACGACAAGCACCGATGAAATGAGAATACAGGAATCGCGGGTAACAGAAGAAAGGCATAGCGCAAGAGTCAATATCGCAACGGCTTCACAGCTACTCGAACCAGTCGCTCCGATAGGCGAACCACCAGCTCAACGCCAGGAGCGGGATGGTCGCAGCGAGTGCCCACCACAAAGGCAGTACCAGATCGGCGAGCAAGCCGAGCGAGCCGAACGTGATCCAGAAGATCCTGCGCTGCATCAACCGAGTCTAACCCGATTTGCCAACAACCAGTCTCGCCGATGGCTGGAATTTTTTCCGCAGGTGCGATAAAAAGTCAGCAACCGCAGGATGGCAATAGACGGAGGCGAGATGACGGAGGAGCGGCGAGGTGGCACAGCACGGGGATTTCGCGTGGAGTGCCGCGAAGAACCGGATTTGCTGATCGTGAAGTGCCACGGCTGCCTGATCTTTGGCAACACGCACACTCTCAAGGACGAAGTAAAGGGCAAGATTCCCGGACATAAGCGACTGGTGCTCGACTTGAAGGAAGTCCCCCAAATGGACAGTTCGGGGCTGGGAACTGTAATGGCGCTTTACGTGTCGGCCCGCACCCGGGGATGCAAACTCGAACTGGTCAACGCGAGTGACCAGATTCGCGCATTATTCAGTGTTACCAATGTGCTGTCCTTGTTTGAAGCCGCGGGGCGCCACCACGGAAAAACCATCTGAGTACGCCGATCTCAAGCGCTGAAAATCTCCGTGATCTCACGCGAGCTCACCGCTTCGTTTGCGTAGTTGAAGGTGCCGCGCTCGCGCATCTCACGCGCAGCCCGCAGAACTGCGCCGAGCGCCGCGCGACACAGGGAACTGCCGACGCTGACCCGTTTCACGCCGAGCGCTGACAGCTCGGCGAGACTCAGCAGCACACCCTGCAGCCCCATTAGAGCGTTTACAGGGCGATCGACCGAGCTGACGACTGCCGCTATGTCGTCTCTGGTAGCGAGACCCGGCGCATACAGAACATCGGCGCCTGCCTCCTGATAGGCCTGAAGCCGCGAGATCGTGTCCTTCAAATCAGGGCGGCCGTGCAGGTAGTTTTCCGCGCGGCCGGTCAACATAAACGTAAAAGGCAGCGACCGTGCCGCTTCGGCGGCCGCGCGGATTCTTTCGGCTGCATGCTCCTTTTCATAGATAGGACGATCGGCGTGACCAGTAGCGTCTTCGATCGAACCCCCGACAACGCCGGCATCCGCGGCAAGCCGGATCGTTCCTGCCACGGCTTCTGGGGCATCGTCAAATCCATTCTCGAGATCGGCGCTCAGTGGCAGATCGGTGGCCGCCGCGATCGAAGAAATGTGCGCGATGATCTGGTCGCGGCCAACCGTGTTATCACGTTTCCCGATCGAGAACGCATACCCCATACTTGTCGAAGCCAGCGCTTTGAAGCCCATGTGGGCCAACAGGCGAGCCGTGCCGACGTCCCACGGATTGGGAATGATAAACGTTCCCTCCCCCTGATGCAGTGCCTGAAAGGCTCGTGCTTTCTCAGTTTGCGTCAACATGGGCCTCACAACCTCCACGGCTCACCAATGCGGTAGCAGAACAATCTTTCCCGAGACTTGCGCCTTCTCCAGCATTTCGTTCGCGCGCGCCGCGTCGCGCAGAGGGAGCCGCGCGGCGATAAGCGGCTGGATCTGCCGAAGCGCGAGCAATTCGAAAAGCTTGGTCAGATCCTCACGAAACCACTCCGGATGTGCGTCGCGCAACACCTTGACGTTGTACCAGGAAGCACGCCGTCCGTCGGGGATCATTTTCATCAAGCCCAGCAAAGCGAAGCCGATTCCCGCGGCGGACTTCCCTTCGGTGACGGCCGCTTGGACCCCGTAGCACACAAGCGAGCCGCCGCGCCGGATGCAGCGGTAGGAATCCCACCACTGTTTTCCCCCGATCGGATCGAAGACGGAATCCAAACCTTCCGGCACAAGCTGACGGATTCGCTCAACAAAGCTTTCGTTCCTGTAGTCAATGGGAGTGGCGCCCAGCGAGAAGAGAATTTCGTGCTTGGCCTTCGAAGCGGTTCCGAAAAGGCGCAGCCCCGAGAGTCTGCCGAGCTGAAGTGCGGCCGTGCCTACACCTCCTGCGGCACTGTGCACCAGCAAGCCTTGGCCGGAGTGTAGCACAGCGACACGATGCAGCATTTGGTACGCCGTAACGTAGTTCAGAACGAGACTCACGGCTTCTGCCGGGTCGAGTTCCGGTGGAACGGGTACCAGATGCGCCGCTTTAACCAGGGTGAACCGGCTATAGCCGCCAATCATCGTGAGAGCCGCAACGCGCTGGCCGATCGGGAAACCCGTCACGCCTTTGCCGGGCGCGTCCACCTCGCCGACGATGTCGTAACCGGGCGCAAAAGGAAGTCGTGGCACGCCGGGGTAGAGGCCGTGCCGCATCAGGATGTCGGCGTACGCGACACCAGCGGCCAGCACCTTCACTCGAACTTCTCCTGCGGCGGGAGAAGGCAAGCCCTCGCTGACTAGTTTAAGAACCTCGGGACCACCCAGCCGGGTGATCACCATGCGAATGTTTTGGTGGGCGGTCATCAGAGGAAGCCTTGCGCAAGGTGCAAGCAAACAATCAAGGCCCACAATATTCGATGCCGGAACAGTTTCGAAAGCTATTTCGGATCACACCGCGTCGGCGACAAGCTTGAATCAGCGGACTACGCCAGTGAGCGGCGAAGAAGCAGAAGCGTATAAGCGCTTCGCCATCCGGCCAGCGAGATACGCGCTGCGGCCAGCACTCACGGCTCCGCGCATCGCTTCCGCCATCAGAACCGCATCGGCGGCCTCGGCTATCGCTGTATTCATCAGCACGCCATCGGCGCCGAGTTCCATCGCAATTGCGGCGTCCGACGCTGTGCCGACACCAGCGTCCACGATCATAGGAACTTCCGTGATTCGTTCGCGAAGAATCCGCAGATTAGCGGGATTCTGGATGCCGAGACCAGATCCAATCGGTGCCGCCAGCGGCATTACGGCCGAAGCGCCGGCATCGATCAGCTTCCGGGCGGCGATAAGGTCGTCGTTGGTATACGGCAAAACAACAAAACCCTCTTTCACAAGAACCTTGGTCGCTTCGATGAGCTGCCCCGTGTCGGGGAACAGTGTCTGCTGATCGCCGATAACCTCGAGTTTGATCCAATGCGAAAGGCCGACTTCGCGTGCGAGCCGCGCTGTCCGGATTGCTTCGTCAGCGGAATAGCAAGCGGCGGTGTTCGGAAGGATGAATATCTTCTGGCGATCAATGTAATCGAGCAGCGATTCTTTCGACTTGTCCGTCAAATTGACGCGGCGAACGGCCACCGTCACCATGTCTGCGCCGGATGCGACGTGCGCACGGGCCATCTCCTGAAGGCTGCGGTACTTCCCGGTTCCAACGATAAGACGTGAGTTGAATGCGCGACCTGCGATGACAAGTTGATCGGACATGGGCGTGGCTCCATGAAAATTGTAGTCCATGGAGGGGGGCGGAACAAATGCGCCAGACACCCCATCAGCCCGCCGGAAGCCGAGCCCAGGGCGTCGCCGGCGTTCGCGCTTTATTTATCCAAAGTCTTGAAGAATCCAGGTCAGGTTTGCGTGAGATGGGCTTCCAGGAACCAAAGATCCTTGTCGAGCTCACGCGTCAGTTGCGTAAAGAGATCCGCCGTGATCGCATCGCCAAGGTCACCGGACTCCTGTATGGCGGTGCGCAGCGCATTCGCGTGGTGCGCCACGTTGTGCACAAGAAACTTCAGCATCGAAGCGCCTTCAGAAGCCGTCAGATCAGCTTCTTTCAGTCCGGACTTGGCCGCCGCTTCGCGCACGGTACCATTGGCCACGCCACCGAGCGTAGTCGTTCGTTCAGCGATTGAGTCGCTTTGATCGTCGAGGTGGGTCGCGATCGAATCGAAAAGCTCGTGTAGCTGAATGAAATGCATGCCCTTCAGATTCCAGTGAGCCCACTTGACCTGACTGCGAAGGTCCGAGCTGTCGGCAAGGCGGGCGTTCAACAACGCGATGATCGCCTGGCGATTGTTTTCGGGAACGCCAACGCTGCTGGGATATGTGCGGGCGGTTGCGGGCTTGGCCATAGAAAACCTCCTGAGGATGATTGAACGCGTCCTCGATTGAGATGTCCGGCGGGCGGGAAAGGTTCAGCCAAACATTCCCGAAAGATTAAAACAGAGAACTTGCGGCGTAAACAGGGTGAATTGCGCGGCCGGAAGCGTCTAGTCGCGAACAAGAGGACGGGGCTCGACCACGTCCGCGTACAGCTTGTCAATCAGATCGCGGTACTGCTTTTCGACCACACGACGCTTCAGCTTCATTGTGAAGGTCAGGGCACCGCTGTCAAATGTGAAATCCTCGGCCAGCAAAGCGAACCGCTTTATCGATTCGTATTGCGCTAAGTGAGCTGTCAGGCGGTTTACCTCATTCTCAATCACCGCGTAGGCCCGTGGATGAGCCGCGAGTTCTGCGTTCGAGGAAAACTTTAGGCCTTCCTCCGCAAGTCTGGCGGAAAGTGTGGCAGCGTTGGGAACGATCAGCGCAACAATGAACTTGCGTTGATCGCCTACGACCATCGCATTGAGGATGTAGGGACTGGTCTTCAGCGCGTTTTCGATCGGCTGAGGAGCCACAAATTTCCCGGCAGCCGTTTTGAGAAGGTCTTTTTTTCTGTCGGTGATAAACAGGTAGTTGTCCTTGTCGAGGTAGCCGATATCACCTGTGCGAAACCATCCGTCTTCCGACAGGACTTCACGCGTTGACTCCGGTGATTTGTAGTAACCCTGCATAACGCAAGGTCCCTTCGCGAGGATCTCGCCGTCGTCGGCAATGCGGATCTCTACGTTGGCAATCGGCCGGCCCGAACTTCCAATCCGATTCTTCGGGTAGTTCGACGTTAGGATCGGCGACGTTTCCGTGAGACCGTAACCCTGGTAGATCGGTATGCCGGTCGCCCAGAAAAACTCCCCAAGAGCCTTCGAAAGAGGAGCCCCGCCGGATAGTATCAAGCGAAGGTGACCGCCGGTTCCCGCCCGAACCTTGGAATAGACCAGGCGGTCTGCCACCGCCCATTGTAGCCTCAACGCAAGGTTTGCCGATTTTTCCCCGCAACGCCAGGGAGCCGCTTCTCTCGCGGTGCGCATCGCAAATTCAAAAATACTGTGTTTCAGGCCCTTGGCCCTGCTGCCCTGTTCCATCAGACGAGCGTAAATCTTTTCAAAAAAGCGCGGGACAGCCGCCAGAACCGTGGGATGTACTTCCAGCAAGGCCTGGGCAACATTTTCGACCGCTTCTACATAGGCCACTGGGCAGCCCTGAAAAATATACAGGTAGTCCAGCGTCCGTCCGTACACGTGCGCCAACGGCAGAAAGGAAACGGCCAGGTCGGTCCCGGAATGGAGTTCGATATCCTTGCAGCTGTCGGTCACGTTGGAACTGAAATTATTGTGCGTGAGCATGACCCCCTTGGGCTCGCCCGTAGTTCCCGAGGTGTAGATGATCGAGGCGAGCTGCGTGGGAAGGACCTGTGCTGCGCGCTTGCGATAGGCGGAGACCTCGTTGAGCCCGCAAGTCAGGATCAGCGTCTCGTAGTGAAGAAAGTCGGCGGGCATCGCGTCGCCCGCGCCCGAAACAATCACTTGCTGCAAATTGGGCAGTTGGTCGCGGATCCGAAGAAATCTTTCAAACTGGCTGTTACCGGCGATGAATAGGACTTCCGCGCCGCAGTGATTGAGGATGAACGCCATTCGGTCCGGCGACTCGTTGAAGTAAACGGGAACAGTAACGGCCCCGGAACCGCTGATCGCGAAATCCGCTGTGTGCCATTCAGGGCAATTCGGAGCAAAAAGGCCGACCCGATCACCGGGCTTCACTCCCAGCTCGACAAAGCAGTTGGCAAGCCCCGCGACCCGGCGCAGAAATTCCTGAGAAGAAATTGCTTCCCACCGCTCGGCGCGGCGGACCATCTGCGCGCGGGGCGACGGATATCGGTCCACGGCGTTTAGAAATCTGGAAGGCAGGGTGCTGTAGTTCATTCGTTTTTTGAATGTACCTTAGAAGGAATGCGGGCGCAACGCAGCGTTTAGCGGGTGTTTCAATACGCCCGGCCGCCCGGAATGTCGCCGTAGCAGGGATTTGAGGGCAAGGAAACACACACTTTGCCGAGCAGCAAAGACAACCGGCATTTGTCGCATAATAGTTCCCACTCCCGAAATTTTGGTGGCCTCCGGCTCGAGCGGCAATGTCTTGGGGGCGGATCAAGCGCAGGTGGTTCGAGGCGTTCTGGCCCGCTTGGACAGCGGCCAGTACCCAGAACGGGCGTGCTGTTTACTTTAAGCGCTTCGAATCGCCGTGGAACCAGCGCACCGCGGATGAGAGGAAACGATCGGCCGCATCCTGCGGGGCAGCGGTGCCGCTTTTGCTCCTTGCCGCGTCGCGGCGATGCCTCCACCTGGATCATACAAAGAGGGTCGAAAAACCGGCGAGAATCCCAAATTGCAGGGCCAAGGAAGAGAATCAAAGGGCTTTACCTAAGGAGAATTGCTGAACACCAGCAGCAGGAGGACGCCGAAGAAGACTATCCAAGCCAGAGCTTTCTTGACCATGGCTCCCCTCGCGGCCCCCAACAACATAACACCGTCAGTGTGTCTTCACGCGGGTCGCACTTGGAGAAGTAGGCCGTTAGACGCGATGATGAACCAGGCGAAGCCGTTACGATCTACGCCCTCCGCTGCTTGCTGTTACGTGAACCTTAAAGCTGCGTTAAGATGTGGGAGATGCCGACAAAAGATATGAGTGCAAGTACACCCGCACTGAACGATCCGGCGACGGGCCGAGGGCCGCTCCGCGCTCCTAGAGGGACCACGCTTTCTTGCAAGGGCTGGCAACAGGAAGCGGCGCTGCGCATGCTGATGAACAATCTGGATCCCGAGGTCGGCGAAAGACCCGAAGACTTGGTGGTCTACGGGGGCACGGGGAAAGCCGCGCGTAATTGGGACTGCTTCCATGCCATCGTCAGATCCCTTCGAGTCCTCGAGGCCGATGAGACGCTACTGGTGCAGTCCGGCAAACCGGTTGGAATCTTTCAAACGCACGATTACGCCCCGCGCGTACTGCTCTGTAATTCCAACCTCGTCGGCCATTGGAACAACTGGGAGAAATTTAACGAGCTTGACCGCGCAGGACTGATGATGTACGGCCAGATGACCGCGGGAAGCTGGATTTACATCGGGACGCAAGGAATTCTGCAGGGTACCTACGAGACCTTTGCCGCAGCCGCAAGGAAGCATTTCGCCGGCAATTTGAGGAGCAAACTCGTCGTGTCTGGCGGCATGGGCGGAATGGGCGGAGCGCAGCCACTCGCGGCGACCTTGAACGGCGCAGCCTTTTTAGGAATCGACGTGGACCCCGAGAGGATCAAGCGGCGCGTTAAGGGCGGTTACTGCGATGTGATGGTGACGTCGCTCGATGAAGCCCTCCGGATCCTCAAGAATGCCGTGCGCAAAGCCGAAGCGGCTTCAGTGGGCCTGGTAGGAAACTGCGCCGATCTGATCCCCGAATTGGCCCAACGTGGCGTCGTGCCGGATATCTTGACCGATCAAACCAGCGCGCACGATGCGCTTGGCGGCTATGTCCCAAACGGAATGCCACTTGAGCGGGCCCTGGAACTGCGCAAGACGAACCCGCAGGAGTATCGGAAGCGGGCGGTAGCCGCGATGGGCCAGCATGTGCAAGGAATGCTGGAACTCCAAAAGCTCGGCGCGGTGACGTTCGACTACGGGAACAATATCCGAACCTTTGCCTACGAAGCGGGAGTAAAGGACGCTTATGCCTTCCCCGGATTTGTACCAGCCTACATCCGGCCCCTGTTTTGCGAGGGGAAGGGGCCGTTCCGGTGGGCCGCGCTTTCCGGCGAAGCCTCCGACATTGCGCGCACTGACCGGCTGGTGCTCGAAATGTTCCCCGAAAACGAGCATCTGAACCGCTGGATCACGATGGCCGGAAAGAAGGTAAAGTTTCAAGGCCTTCCGTCGCGGATCTGCTGGCTCGGCTATGGCGAGCGCGACAGATTCGGGCTGGCCCTCAACCATCTGGTCGCCAAAGGCGAGTTGAAGGCTCCGATCGTGATTGGACGCGACCATCTCGATTGCGGGTCAGTGGCTTCGCCCTATCGAGAGACCGAGGCCATGAAAGACGGTTCCGACGCGGTTGCCGACTGGGCGCTGCTGAATGCTTTGATAAATACGGCGAGCGGGGCTTCGTGGGTGTCCATTCACAATGGCGGTGGCGTCGGCATTGGATATTCGCAACATGCCGGACAGGTAACCTGCGCCGATGGCACCAAGGAGATGGCCCGGCGCATCGAACGAGTGTTGCGGAATGACCCCGGTATGGGCGTCGTCCGTCACGTCGACGCCGGCTATCCGGAAGCGATTGAATTTGCGAAGCGGTCTGGCGTCAAAGTGCCAATGCTCTGAGTTCGGCAACCAGGGGCCCGGCGGAGGTGCAACCGCCGGAAGACGGAAGCCATGCAGAGCGGCGAATGCAGCAGAAAGCACGTATCACGGGTCGAGGGAGTGACACGATGTACACAGTTCTAGGTGCGACCGGCAACATCGGATCTGTCGTTACGAGGACGCTTTTGGAGAGGGGAGAGAAGGTCAGGGTCTTCGGACGGCACGGAGGAAGGCTCCAAACGTTCGTGCAAAAAGGCGCCGAGGCGTTCGTAGGTAATGTAGCGGATTCGAACGCCCTCACCGAAGCACTCACCGGAGCGCGGGCGGCATTCCTCATGATTCCGCCGTCGATGCGATCGCCCGACTACCGTGCAGACCAGGAACGTGCCACCGATGCCATCTCGATTGCAGCTAAGAACGCCGGTCTGCGCTACGCGGTAAACCTCAGTAGTATTGGCGCGCACGTGCCGGCCCGCACGGGGCCGATTCTCGGACAGCATTTCTCGGAGCAGAAGCTGAATACCATCGACCGGTTGAACGTCTTGCATTTGCGCCCCGCCTACTTTTTCGAGAATCTCTTGCCCGGAATCAGCATGATCCAGTTGATGGGTATTTTTGGCGGCCCGCTGAAAAGCGACCTGCGGATTCCCATGATCGCCACGCGCGATATAGGAGCCTACGTGGCCGATCGCCTCTTCAAGCTTGACTTCACCGGGAAGTCCACTCAGGAGTTGCTCGGAGAGCGCGATCTCTGCATGAGTGAAGTCGTTGGGGTGATGGGCAAAGCGCTCGGCAAAGTAGATCTGCTCTATATCCAGTTCCCTTACGACGAGGTCGAGAAGATATTGACCCACATGGGAACGCCGCCCAAGACAGCGGCGGTATTCACGGAGATGTTTCAGGCATTCAATGATGGCACGGTTGTGCCCACGGAAACGCGATCGGCGGGGAACACCACGCCGACTTCGATTGAGTTTTTTTTGAAAGAAAAGTTTGTGCCAGCTTATCAGGCGATGGCCGTCGGGGCCTGATCGAGACTTGGCTTCTTAGGAACGCTGCAGCGACATTTTGGACCAGAACCTACTGATTACAGGCATCTCACAACTCCTCACTCTGCGCGGCAGTTCTGCGCGGCGCGGTGCTTCCCTTTCCAAGCTGGGGATCGTAAGGGATGGCGCTGTTCTGGTGCGCGACGGCCGGATCGCCGCGGTCGGAACACGCCGCACGGTCGAAGCGCGAAGTGAGTCGAAAAAGGCTGAGAAGCTCGACATCGGCGGGCGCGTGGCCTTCCCTGGATTTGTTGATTCGCACACTCACTTGATTCACGC
>Ga0207761_1000777_pt1 | contig 11020 bp, 6 predicted proteins | sample LuqExpMetageno34_FD_187792 | JGI IMG/M metagenome (GOLD analysis project Ga0207761, IMG submission 187792) | Tropical forest soil microbial communities from Luquillo Experimental Forest, Puerto Rico - Sample 34 (SPAdes) | ecosystem: Environmental > Terrestrial > Soil > Tropical forest ... | reverse complement strand
GTGCGGGCAGACGAGCGGGAGGGTGCGGCTGGCGCCGTAGAGCCGGCGGGCGATGTCCCTGGTCCCGGGCTCGGCCGGGAGGAGTCGGTCGGGATGGAGCACGGCGATGCAAAGCTTTGCATAGCCCGGCGGCGTCTGTCACACTGCGGGGGAACGGCAGGGGGTGCGTTCCGGAATGAGAACGCGCATGACGGATGCGAAGAATGGGCCTATCATCCCGCCGGTGCATCGGTGGGATCCCGGGGTGGGCGATGTGACGACGTGGGCGACGGACCCGCGGTGAGCGACCCGGCTGCTGGCGCGCGCGCCGGCGAGAGCCCCGCCGAGCTGGCGCGGCTGCTGTCGGACACGGCGCAAGAGCGCCACCACGCCGAGGACCCCGAGGACGTCCTGCTTCCCGAGGACCTGCTCCCGGGCACGCGCGAAGAACGCACCTCGTTGCACGACGGGCTCAAGAAGGCGGGGACGTCGACCTTCGCGATCCTCGCCGTCATCGTCGCGTTGGACAACCTTCAGAGCTCGGGCTTGAGCGTCCTCGCGCCCAACATCCGGTCGTCCTTCCACGTGAGCTCGGGCGTGATCGTGTTCGTCGCCGGGATCTCCGGCGCGTTCCTGGTGCTGGGCATCCTGCCCATGGGCTGGCTCGCCGACCGCTTCCGCCGCGGCCCCATCATCGGCATCGCCACGCTGATCTTCGGCGCCATGGTGTTCCTGTCGGGACTGGCCACCAACATCTTCCTGTTCTTCTGCGCGCGGTTCGGTGCCGGCATCTCGCAGGCATCGACGCAAACCGTGCACGGCTCGTTGTTGGCCGACACGTACCCGATCAGCTTGCGCGGTCGCATCGGCGCCGCCATGGGCATGGCCACGGGTATCGCCACCGCGCTGAGCCCGATCCTCGTGGGCTCGATCGCCTCGGCGGTCGGTGGTCCCAACGGCTGGCGCTGGGCCTTCTACATCCTGGCGGTCCCCATCGTTGCCGTTGCCGCCATCGCGTTCCGGCTCCGCGAGCCTCCGCGGGGGCAGCACGAGAAGCTCGACGTGCTCGGGCAGGTGATTGAGGACACGCAGCCCGTGCCGCCGTCGCTGGAGGCCGCCTTCGCACGCATCCTGAGGATCCGGACCATGAAGAGTTGCCTCATCGCCTTCTCGGCCATGGGCTTCGGGCTCTTCACGGCGCCCGTCCTCGGGAACCTCTTCTTGCAGCAGGAATACGGACTCAACGCGTTTCGCCGCGGCCTCATCGGCACCATCGGCTCCCTCGGCGTGCTGGTCGCCCTTCCGTTCGTCGGCCGCTACTACGACCGCCTCTACCACCGGGACCCGGCTCAGGCGTTGGCGCTCATCGGCAAGGTCATCCTGCCCGTCGCGGTGCTGATCCCGATCCAGTACTTCATGCCCGACGCCGTCTTGTGGGCGGTCTTCTCCGTCGCGGTCACCGTCCTCACCTTGAGCGCGTTCTCCATGGTCGGGCCGGTCCTGATCTCCGTCGCTCCCTACCACCTGCGCGGCCTCACCGGCGCGGTCGGGGCCATCTACCTCTTCTTTTTCGGCGCCACCGGCGGCGCGGTGCTCTCGGCCGGGCTCGACCAGGCCTTCGGGCCGCGCGCGGCGGTGCTCATCGTGATGATTCCCACCACCATCGTGGGGGCGTTCATGATCATCCGGGGCAGCCACTACATCCGCAACGACCTGTCGCTGGTCGTGGTCGAGCTGCAAGAGGAGCTCGAGGAGCACCGCCGCCAGGCCGCCGACCCGGCCGCCATCCCCGTCCTGCAGCTCAACAACGTGGACTTCAGCTACGGCCATGTGCAGGTTCTCTTCGGGGTCGGCTTCGAGGTGCGCCGCGGCGAGGTCTTGGCGCTCCTCGGCACGAACGGCGCCGGCAAGTCGACGGCGCTCAAGGTCGCGGCCGGGTTGGTGACGTCGGACCGCGGCGTCGTGCGCCTGAACGGCCGGACCGTCACCTACGCCACACCGGAGCAGCGGTCCCGGCTCGGCATCCACCTGCTACCGGGCGGACGGGGCGTGTTCGGGGAGATGACGGTGACCGAGAACCTCGAGATGGGCGGCTTCGCCTATCGGGGGAACCGCGCCGACCTTCGCCGCCGGATGGACCGCGTCTTCGGCCTGTTCCCGGCGCTCGTCGATGCCAAGGGACGGCGGGCCGACACCCTCTCGGGCGGCCAGCAGCAGATGCTTGCGCTCGCCATCTCGCTCCTGCACGAGCCTGAGGTCCTGATGATCGACGAGCTGTCCTTGGGTCTCGCGCCCATCGTCGTCCAAGAGCTGATCGACGTCGTGAGCCGACTCAAGGCCGAGGGCGTGACGATGATCATCGTCGAGCAGTCGCTCAACGTCGCGGCGGCCATCGCGGACCGTGCGGTGTTCATGGAGAAGGGCCAAGTGCGCTTCGAGGGCGCCATCGCCGATCTCATGTCCCGGGACGACCTTGCCCGCGCCGTGTTCCTCGGGGGCGAGGTGACGGTGTGATGCTCGCGGTCAGCTGGGTCAACTCCCAAATCGTCTTCGACGGCGTGGTCCAGGGGCTGGCGATCGCAGTCATCGCCGTCGGCGTGGTCCTTGTCTACCGCGCCACGCGCATCATCAACTTTGCCGTCGGCAACATGGGCGTCGTTGGTGCGGTCACCCTGTCGCTCCTCGTCCTTCAGTACAGCGTGCCGTTCTGGGCCGCCTTGGCCATCGCGCTGCTCATCGGGCTCGTCTTCGGGGCCGCCGTGGAGATGACGGTGATCCGCCGGTTGAAGAACGCGCCCCGTGTCGTCGTGCTGGTCTCGACCATCGGCATCGCCGGGCTGGCTCAGGCGATCTCCATCGAGATCCCCCAGCCCTCGGATTCGAGCGCGCACTACCCGACGGCCTTCAACGGGACCTGGACCGTCGCGGGCGTCAACGTGCGAGGCGCCGACCTGGCGATCCTGATCCTGGTGCCCGTGACCATCATCATCCTCACCTGGTTCCTCGACCGCACCATGATCGGCAAGACGGTCAAGGCGTGCGCTTCCAACGCGCCGCTCGCCCGGCTCTCGGCCATCTCGCCCAAGCTCGTCTCGACCATGGTCTGGGCGCTGGCCGCCGGACTCTCCACGCTCTCGGTCGTCCTGATCGCCGGCGAGTCGTCCACGGCCGCTGGCCTGGCCACGCTCGGTCCGCAGACACTCTCCGAGGCCCTCGCCGCGGCGGTCATCGCCCGGATGCAGTCCTTCCGGGTGACCGTCCTGGCCGCGTTGGCCATCGGCGTCATCCAGAGCGTGCTGACGTACAACTTCTTGGCGACACCGGGCATCACGGATCTGCTCCTCTTCATTGCCGTGTTCGTCGCGGTGATCTTCGCCAAGCGCGAGGGGGAGGACTCGCAGGTCTTCGCGTTCAGCCCGCGTGCCCATCCCATCCCCGAGCGCCTGCGCCCGATTTGGTGGGCGCGCAACATCGACAAGGGCGGCATCCTCCTTCTGGGCGTCATCGCGGTGGTCCTGCCCATCCTCGTGACCGAACCGTCCCGCCAGCAGCTCTACACCGCGGTCATGGCGTTCGCCATCTGTGCGTCGTCCCTGACCGTGCTCACCGGCTGGCTCGGTCAGCTGTCGCTGGGCCAGATGGCCTTCGCCGGCCTGGCCGCGCTCTTCGCGGCGCGACTGGTCAATGCGGGTGTCCCCTTCTGGGTCGCCATCGCGGCCACGACGGTCGCTTCGGCAATCCTCGCGCTTGCCATCGGCATCGGCTCGCTCAGGGTGCGAGGACTGTACCTGGCGGTGGTGACCTTCGTCTTCGCCCTCACGGCGCAGCAGTACTTCTATTTCCTGCCCTTCTTCTCGAGCGATTCGCCCGATGGTGCGAACGTGCCGTTTCCTCCGGGCAAGCTGTGGTTCCTGGACTTCCCCGGCCAGCGGACCTACTACTACGTCGTCCTCGTCGTCCTTGCCCTCGTCATCCTGGTGCTGAGCCGGTTCAGGGACAGCGGGGTGGGTCGGACCATCAAGGCGGTGCGCGACAACGAGACGACCGCGGCCGCGTACACCGTGCAGACGGTGCGGGTGAAGCTGCAGGCCTTCTCGGTAGCGGGCGCGCTGGCCGGGCTGGGAGGCGCGTTGCTGGCCGGCGCCTTCGCCAACATCGCGTTCACCGAGAACTTCTTCTTGGTCAATGACTCGCTCAACCTGGTGGCCATGGTGGTGATCGGCGGCATGGGCTCGGTGAGCGGTGCCGTCATCGGTGCCATCTTCGTGATCGGCATCCCTGCCGTTGCGCCGAACAACCAGCTCGTCGGGCTCTTGACTTCGAGCCTCGGGCTGCTGGTCGTCCTCCTGTACTTCCCCCGCGGGCTCAATCAGGTCACCTACGCGGTGCGGGACGCGATCCTGGCGTGGGCCGACAAGCGCGTGCGTGTCAAGGCGGTCACGGAGCGCAAGGCCTACCCCACGGCGGTACGCCGCGGAGCGGAGCCCGCGCCCGAAGGAGCCGGAGCGGTGCTGGCGGTGTCCGAGCTGTCCGTGAGGTTCGGCGGCATCACGGCCGTGGACGGTGCGACCCTCGACGTCCAACCCGGGGAGATCGTCGGCCTCATCGGCGCCAACGGCGCCGGGAAGTCCACCCTCATGAACGCCGTCGGCGGGTTCGTGCCCTCCAGCGGCTCGGTGACATTGCTGGGGGAGGAGGTGTCCGGGCGGTCACCCGGCCATCGGGCGTCACTCGGGCTCGGGCGGACCTTCCAGGCCGCCACCTTGTTCCCCGAGTTGACGGTCAACGAGACGTTGTTGGTGGCGCTCGAGGCGAAGGGCCGGGCCGGAATGCTCTCCACCGCCCTCGGTCTGCCCCGGGCGCGCCGGCACAACCGCGCTGCGCTGGCCGAGGTGTCAGAGCTGGTCGACTTCCTCGGATTGGGCGGCTACCGCGAGCACTACATCAGCGACCTCTCGACGGGCACGCGGCGCGTGGTCGAGCTCGCCGGGCTTCTCGCCTTGAACGCGAAGGTGTTGTGTCTGGACGAACCCACCGCGGGACTGGCCCAGCGCGAGACCGAGGCGTTCGGTCCCCTGATTCGCACGATCAAAGAGGAGCTCGCTGCGTCCGTGCTCCTGATCGAGCACGACATGCCGTTGATCATGGGGATCTCGCAGCGCGTGTACTGCCTCGAGGCCGGCCGCGTGATCGCGGAGGGGCCTCCGGCCGCGGTGCGGGACGACTCGAGGGTGATCGCCAGCTACCTCGGCACCGACGAGCGCGCCATCGTGCGCAGTGGCCGGGTCGGCACCGAACCCGCCGGGACGCCTCCCGCCCGGATGACCGTGGCGCGCCAGGCGGCCGGACCGGCCTGAGCCTCGGCAAATCGGCTTCGGCACCTGATCTGGGTAAACAGCCAGGTCAGGGCCAGAAATTTCGGACCCCAACGCTGCGCTGAACCCGTGGGATAATATTGACGTCAAAGTTGAAAATCGCCCGTCACCGACCGGAGGTGGTCATGGCCAACGCAGTCGATTTCCCCGTCTTCGACGCCGACAACCATATGTATGAGACGACGGACGCCTTCACCAAGTTCCTGCCGAGGGAATACGACGGGCTCGTCAAGTACGTGCAGGTGAACGGCCGCACCAAAATCGCGCTCCGCAACGTCATCTCCGACTACATCCCGAACCCCACCTTCGAGGTCGTCGGTCGTCCTGGCGCGCAGGAGGCGTACTTCAAGGAGGGCAACCCCGAAGGCAAGTCGCGGCGGGAGTTGATCGGAGAAGCCATGCGCTCGCCGGACGCCTTCTTCTCGCCCGAACCCCGGCTTAAGCTGATGGACGAGCTCGGGCTCGACCGCGCCCTCATGTGGCCGACGCTGGCCAGCCTGCTCGAGGAGCGGCTGGCCGACGACCCCAAGGCAACACACGTCGTGGTGCACGCCCTCAACCAGTGGATGCACGAGCACTGGACCTTCGGCTACGAGGGCCGCATCTTCCCGACGCCGATCATCACCCTTCCGATCGTGAGCGAGGCCATCAAGGAGCTGGAGTGGGTGGTCGAGCGCGGCGCCAAAATCATCCTGATCCGCCCGGCGCCGGTGCCCGGCTACGAGGGTCGTCGCTCCTTCGCCTTGCCCGAGTTCGACCCCTTCTGGGCCAAGGTCGCCGAATTCGACGTCGCGGTCGGCATGCACGCGTCGGACGACGGGCTCACCCGTTACTACAACGACTGGAACGGCTCTCATGGTGGCGAGCTTCTGCCTTTCGCCGGCGGCAAGAGTGCCTTTTCGGACATCGCGCACACGCAGAGCCGCGGCATCTTCGACACGGTCGCCTCCCTTATCGGCCACGGGCTGCTGAGCCGGTTCCCCACCTTGCGCGTGCTTCCTGTCGAGAACGGCTCCGCCTGGGTCCGCCCGATCGTGGACGCGATCACCCACTCCTACGAGCGTGAGCCACACCTGTACGACGAGGACCCGCTCATGGTGCTCAAGCGGAACATCTGGGTCCACCCCTTCCACGAGGACGACCCGATGGGACTGATCGAACTGATCGGCGCAGACCGCGTGGTCTTCGGCTCCGACTACCCGCACATCGAGGGGATGGCCGAGCCGCTCACCTACGTGAAGGAGCTCGACGGCCTGCCCCACGACGACGTCGCGAAGGTCATGGGCGGCAACCTCGCCGAGGTGATGAGGATTCCCTTCGCCGCCTGAGCTCGCGGGACGACGTCGGGCTGGGCGATGCAGACCCCGCCCTCCGTGAGCCGGTTGCCCTACCCCACGCACTTGCCGCGTCGACGCAGGGCGCCGCTATACAACGTAAAGCGATAGCTCTACAAGAGCTGGGGGACGTCCCACGCGGACGCCCTCCTACTCGGGAGGGAGGGATGCGGGCATGGGCGCAGAGCAGCGAGGAGCGGTGGGCGCGTTCGTGGCCGGCCACGGCACCGACCCGTTGTACGAGACCCCCTTCGTCGACGTGGACGAGTGGCGGGACGAGCCGGACCGCCATCGCTACGTCCATGGTGGCTTCGAGGGCACCGACTTGCGGTTCTCGCTCTACTTCCCGCCGGCCGCACGCTACGACGGGCGGTTCTTCCATCCCCTGATGCCGATCTCGGGCACCGAGCACGCGGCCCCGTCGCTGTTGGCGGGGATGATCGGCCGCACCATCGAGTTCGCCCACGACAGCGGGGGGTACCTGGTCGAGTCGAACCAGGGGCGGACCGTCATGTTCCCGGGCGAGGACTCGACCATCGCGGGGTTCCGGGCCAGCGCGGCCACGGCGAGGTACTCGAGAGTCCTGGCGGCGGAGATGTACGGCGACCATCGTCCCTACGGCTACGTGTATGGCGGCAGCGGCGGCGCCTACAAGACGATCAGCTGTTTCGAGAATTGCCCGGACGTGTGGGACGGCGCCGTTCCGTTCGTCCACGGGTCGCCGATCAGCATGCCGAACCTCTTCACGGTCCAGGCGCACGCCATCCGGATCCTCCGGCACCGCTTCGCCGCCATCGTCGACGCACTGGAGCCCGGCGGCAGTGGCGACATGTTCGCCGGGCTGACGGAGGAGGAACGTGAGGCACTCGCCGAGGTCACCCGCATGGGGTTCCCGCCGCAGGCGTGGTTCGACGTCGAACGGATCGCCCACGGGTACACCGGCGTCTTCTCGAGTCTCATCGACAACGTCGTGCGTTGGGACCCGACGTACTTCGACGACTTCTGGACGGTGCCGGGCTATCTCGGCGCCAACCCGACCGAATCGCTGTCGGCGAGCCGCGTGCAGCACAAGACCAGCATCAAGAAGGTGATCAGCTCGGCCGAGGCGGCCGAGCTGGGCCTGCCCATGTCGATGTCGGCCATGTTCGGCGACCGCGGGGCCGAGCTTCCGGCCGCCTTCCAGATCGAGGATTTGCCCGACGGCGACCTGCGGGGGGCGAGCCTCATCATGACGAGCGGCGCGGCCGCCGGGCACGTGCTCTACGTGGTGGGCGTCATCGGCGACTACGTGATGACCGGCTTCGGCGAGGCGCACTTCACGGCGCTCGGCGCCATCAGGGTGGGTGACGAGGTCCACATCGACAACAGCGTCTATCTGGCCGCGCAGACATACCATCGCCACCAGGTCCCCTCGGCGGAGTACCCCGTCTGGGACCAGTTCACGGCGAGCGGGGTGCCGGTCTATCCGCAACGGCCCGGGGTCATGGGACCGCGCTTTGCCCGGCAGGGATCCGGGTCCATCCAGTCGGGTCGCTTCGCCGGGAAGATGATCGTGGTCGAGGCCCTGATGGACGAGGCGGCCGTCCCCTGGCAGGCCGACTGGTACCGCAGCCGGGTCGAGGCCGCGCTGGGACCCCGGCTCGACGACTCGTACCGGCTCTGGTTCGTCGAGCGCGCCATGCACACCACGATGTCCAACGACCCCGGCGGTGCCCGGCCGGCGCGGACGACCCGGGTCGTCAGCTACACCGGTGTGCTCCAGCAAGCACTGCGCGACGTGAGCGCCTGGGTGGAGCGGGGCATCGCGCCGCCGCCCAGCACTGCGTACGACGTCGTCGACGGACAGGTGCGGGTGCCGGCCACCGCCGCGGAGCGCCGCGGGATCCAACCGGTCGTCCGCCTCCGGGCGAACGGGGCCGAGCGTGCCGACGTGCGGGTCGGCGAGAAGGTCGAATTCACCGGTCTGGTGGTTGTGCCCCCCGGCACGGGCACGGTCGTGCACGTGGAATGGGACTTCGAGGGCAGCGGCGACTTTCCCCAGGAGCAGCAGTTCGGGGACACGGACAGCGCCTACGCCGAGCTGTCGGTGGCGGCGCAGTATGCCTTCGCCGCGCCCGGGACCTATTTCCCCGCATTGCGGGCGACGTCCCAGCGTCAGGGCGATGCCACGAGTCCGTTTGGCCGCGTGCAAAACCTTGGTCGCGTCCGCGTCGTCGTCACGTGATGGCAGAGCTCACGACGAAGCGGATCGCGCTGGCCGCCTTGGCCGTCGCCGACGCCCGCGGGCCCAAGGGTTTCACCATGCGAGCCGTGGCCGAGCGGCTCGACGTGACACCAATGGCCCTCTATCACCACGTCGACGACAAGGCAGGACTGGTCGCGCTCGTGGTGGACGAGGTCATCGGCGAACGGCCGCTGCCGGCCCCGACGGGTGCCTGGCGCGACGACCTCCTCGAGCTGGCCCGGTGGACGCGCGCCATCACCCTGGCGCACCCCGCCGTCGGGCGGCTGCGCAATGCCTTCCAGGTGTGGACGCGATCGATCTTTCCCGTGACCGAACGCTGGCTCAGCCTCTGGCAGCAGAGTGGCCTCGAGCTCGGCGCAGCGATGCTGGCCGCGTCCGCCAGTAGCACGGCGATCATCGGGTTCGTCGAGCAGGAGCTGGTGTTGGCGGAGACCACGGCGCCCGACGACGCCGTCCTGTCGCCGTTCCCCAACGCGCGCTACGCCTTCGCGACCGCCAGGGACGGCGGTCGCGAATTCGAGCTGGTGGTGCGCTCCCTCGTCGACGGGCTGGTCTCGTCCCTCCGTGCGGAGGAGCAGCATGCGGCCGCGGCCGCCTCACGCCGCTCGGCGTCGTCCGGCCCGCGGGCGCGCGCCGGCCGCACCCCCGCCTCCGTGCGGAGCCGCCGGTGAAGCGACCCGCGGCTTTTTCCCGCGCCCGGTGGCGTATCGTGCACGCACCCTCGACGCCGGTTTTCGACGTTTTCTGGCGGCACCCCCGCCACGACCAGCATGTTTCATGCGGAAAGGGCATCATGCGAAAGGCCTTTGCGGCGCTCGCCGCGCTCACCACGTCTCTCACCGCGTTCGTCGCGCTCAGCGCAACCGGCGCCGCCGCCGCCTCGTCGGGTCAAGGCGTCACGCCCGGCACCATCAAGGTCGGGGTGACCTACGTCGACATCAACGCGATCAAGAACCTCATCAACGTCGATCCCGGCGACTACAAGACCGCCTACACGGCGCTGTTCAACCAGATCAACGCGCACGGCGGGATCAACGGTCGCAAGATCATGCCGGTGTTCGCAGCCGTCGACCCGCTCGGGACCGCAGGAGCGGCCACCGCGTGCACGCAGCTCACCGAGGACCAGAAGGTGTTCGCCGTGCTGGGCTTCTTCCAGCAGCCCGACACGGCCTGTTACGTGACCACGCACTCCGTGCCCATCATCGGGGCGTCGCTCACGGCGGCCCAGTCGGCGCAGGCCAAGGCCCCCTGGTACAACAACCTGATCTCGGACACCGACCTGATGCCGAAGGAGATGGCGGTCTTCAAGAAGGAGGGCGTCTTCTCGGGCAAGAAGGTCGCCGTGATCGGGACCAACATCGACCAGCCAGTGGTCAACCTCGTGCAGTCCGCCCTGAAGGCACAGGGCGTCAACGTCGCCCAGACGGCGATCAACAACGTGCCCGACACCGACACGGCGGCGCAGGTCGCCGAGTACGGGACGATCGCCCAGAAGTTCCAGTCGATCGGGGCCAACGTGGTCGTGGCCGTGGGGAACGCCGGCAACGGCTTCCCCTCCGCGCTGCAGAGCACCCAGAGCAGCTACCGGCCCCGCATCGTTGCGAGCGACTACACCGACCTGGACGCCTACGTGTCGAACAAGGCCGGGTACACCCAGTCGATCCTCAGGAACGCCATCACGGCCGGCGGCAACCCGCCCCCATCGGTCTGGTACAACGACCCGACGATGAAGAAGTGCTTCGCCACCGTGCACGCGGCGGAGCCCGGCGCGGTCATCAACAACCCGGTGACGGCGACATCCTCCACGCCGGTCACGTGGACCGCACCGGAGACGGCGTGTGTGCAGGTGGCCATGTTCGCCGACTTCGCCAAGGCGGCCGGCAAGACGCTGAACAACCAGACCCTCGCCAAAGGCGCGGCATCGCTCACGCATGTGGCGCTTCCCGGTGGAGGGACGTACAACTTCTCTGGCGGCCACAACGACGGAGACGGCCCGGTGTACGTGTACCAGTGGAGCCCGGGCACGAACGTCCTCGCCCTCAAGACGACGGTCGGCTGATCCCGCCGGGGTCGGGCCCGGCGGCCCG
>Ga0207761_1000774_pt1 | contig 11049 bp, 10 predicted proteins | sample LuqExpMetageno34_FD_187792 | JGI IMG/M metagenome (GOLD analysis project Ga0207761, IMG submission 187792) | Tropical forest soil microbial communities from Luquillo Experimental Forest, Puerto Rico - Sample 34 (SPAdes) | ecosystem: Environmental > Terrestrial > Soil > Tropical forest ... | reverse complement strand
TCAGCCGCTTCGCGACACAGCCACAGCACATTCCGCGGCGTGCCTTTTTCGCGCGGAATGCCTTCACGGCATGGAGCCCGACGACTTAATCACCTTCCCCCATTTCTCCGTCTCGGCCGCCATCAATCGTCCGAAATCGTCGGGTGAGCCGGGAAGAATGGTGCCGCCCGTATCGAGCAGACGCGCCTTCATTGCCGCATCGGCAAAGGCCGCATTGATCTCCGCGTTGAGCTTTTCAATGATTTCGGCCGGTGTATTTGCTGGAGCGCCGATGCCCGTCACTGCGCTTGCTTCGTAACCGGGAACGAACTCGCCGAGCGCCGGGACGTCCGGCAACGCCGCCGAACGCGCCGCCGTGGTCACCGCTAACGCGCGCAGCTTGCCGGTCCTGAGGGGCTCGATCGAGGCCGACAAGGGTTCGAACATGACCTGCGCCTGTCCTTCGATCATGCCCTTTAGCGCGGGCCCGCCGCCGGCATAGTGCACGACGGCAATGTCGACATCCGCCATCGCCTTGAATAGCAGGCCCGTTACGTGCGGCGAGCTTCCGTTTCCGGTCGAGGCCATCTTGACCTTGTCCGGATTCGCCTGCGCGTAGGCGATGAACTCCGGAACGGTTCTAGCTGGAACCGAAGGGTGGACCAGCATGACCAGGGGTTCGCGTGTGATCGCTGCGACCGGTGCGATGTCGCGCAAAAAGTCGTGATTTAGATTGGGATAGATCGAAGCGTTGATCGCGTTCGCCGGCCCGACAAGGAGCAGCGTGTATCCGTCGGCCGGAGCGCGGGCGACCGCCTCGGTGGCGGTGTTCCCAGAGGCGCCCGACCGGTTTTCGACGATCATCGGCTGGCCCAGCCGCCCTGACAGCCATTGCGCGATCAGCCGCCCAAGAATGTCGTTGGGACCACCGGCCGGAAAGCCGACGACTAGTTTCATCGGACGTTGTGGGTACGATTGCGCGCTCGCGCCGATCGACAACGCAGTGAATGCGGTCACCGCTACGAGGCCGAGCAACCGGCGCGGAAGATACATGACGGGCGAAGCCTCCCGATCGAAGCGACAGATCAAGCCGTATCCCGCCGCCGCCTAGTCGGCACTCATGCCCTTGGCCCTGATGGCCGAGACCGCGGCTGGCGATTTCAAAAACGTGACCAGATCGCGTGCCGCCTTCTGGTTCGACGACGTCGCCGCCACCGCAGCGGTGAATACGATGTATGACTGGATCTCTTCAGGGATCGGACCAACGAGTTGCGCACCCGGCACGGACAGGATGTTCGGAATGACGATGATTCCCAATTCCACGTCGCCGGCCGCGACGGCTTCAGACACTGATTCCGTCTCCGGCTTGACCGTCTTGTCCCGAAGCGCGTCGGCGATGCCCATGCGCGCGAACAGCTTGTCGAGATAGATCGTGCTCGCGCCTTCCTTCAGATAGGTGATGGATTTGGCAGCAAGCAGCGTCTGCTTAAACGCATCGACCGTGCCAATCTCGGGAAGCTTGGTGCCGCGCCGGACGGCCACTCCGATTCCAGCCTTCATGATGTCGGCACGCGTATCGGCGACAAGGTTGCCCTTCTTGATCAGATCATCCGTCTGAAAGTTGACCAGAACGGCGAGATCGAAAGGCTCACCCGCCTCGATTCTTCGCTTCATCACGGCGGCGACGTCGGTGAGCACGACCAGTTTGTGGCCTGTGGTCCGCTCGTATTGAGGACCGATGTCATCGATCACCATCTTCGTGACGCGCGAACCGAAGATTTTGAGCTCATCGCCCGATGAAGAATTGGCGGCAAGGCCGAGCAATCCAACGGCCAGGCATATGCACGAGAACGTCTTCATCAGGGCTGCCTTAACAAAGCGACGAGATCGAAACGGGGTCGGACCGCGGCGATGCCGGCCGCGCATAACCCCGCTGCATCGGAGCCGACCCTAGCGTTGTGCATAGCGGCCCGGCGGAGGCGATCAGATTTTGGTGGCCGCGCGAGACAGAAGCTTCCAGTCCACGCCCTGCTTCTGCCAGTTCATCAGGACGTGAATTTTCACGCTGCTCTTCTTGCCGTCGGCGATAGTCTCGCTTTCACTCACCCAGGTGAACCGCACGATCGCCGCCGGACCGACGACGGCGATCTTCGGATTCTGGTAGTCGAGCGACAGATATTTCGTTTTGCGGCTGGTGGCATTTGCGATGAAAGTCGCCTTATCCTCGACCCGCGCATCAGAGTGGCTGTAGCTGAGCTCCGCCGCGCAGAGCGCGTCGAGAGCCCTAGCGTCGGCCGCGATCTGCGCCATGCGGAACGCCTCGACCTTCTTCGCGACGACATCTTCATCAGCCGAGGCTGCGAATGCTGGGCTTAGGCTCAGAAGTCCGACAGCCAAAGCCGGCAAGACCAGTTGACGACGATCGATCTTCATTTTTGTTTTGCCCCGTTGTTCCTCTTAAGGCCAATTTCGCAGCCCTGTTGCTTGTCGTCGAGCCACTCGCTGTCAGCGCAAGGATAAGCTGCGTCAAGATTTCGCCGCGCATGGTTTCGGGGCTAGTCCAGGATGCTGCCCCGAATGAGCATTGCGGACACTCACTTTTGGCTCAAGCAATCAGGAGCTACGAGCACCATGAGTTCCTACCGATTCGCCTCCTTGCGCTCCGGATGCAGGAGTAGCTTCTGCACGCGCCAGTTCAGAAGTTCTGCAACGTAAAGGACGTTCTCCGATGGGCACGCGATCGCGTGAATCCAGCCGAATTGCTTGAGCTGCTTGCCGGACTCGCCGAAATAGCCAAGTAGCTTTCCCTCTAGACTTAGCTTGTAGACGCGACCCGGATAGGCGTCTGACGTGTATAGGACCTGGTTGGGCGGTGGTGTGATGCAAACGGTCCACGGCGAGCCAGGCGCCATCGTCATCACCTGCTGGTACGATTGCAAAGTGGGCTTGCTGCCGATCGCCGGTCGTGCATCGTCCTTGACTGGGATGTCGATCTTGATCATGCGCAGGAATTTGCCGTCACCGTCAAATACTTGAATGCGGCCGTTACCCCGGTCCGCCACGTAGACATTGCCCTGCGCATCCGTCGCAATGTTGTGCGGCGTGTTGAATTGGCCCGGCTCCTTGCCGCGATCACCCCACGATTTCAGCCAAGTGCCATTCTTGTCCGCCTTTGCCACACGCGAATTGATGTAGCCGTCGCTGATGTAGATTTCGCCCTGCGGGCCGAAGGCGACGTCTGTCACCTGCCGGAAGCGCCCGTCCTCGGCCGCCTTCGGAGGGACCGGGTGCTTGAGTGGAGCGGTGTCCTCGTCAGACGCCTCCTGCTTGCGTCCGAAGACCATTGTGACGTGACCTTCCGGGTTGAAGCGGACAACCATGTCCGACCCTTTATCGATCGCCCAGATGTTGTCGTTCTTATCGATGCGAACCGCGTGTCCGAAGCTCCAGGCATAAAGATTTTTGCCGATCTCACGGATGAATTTTCCGTTCGGCGCGAATTCCAATAGCTGCGCGGCGGTGGCACCATACGCGGGACCGCTGGTGTTGCCGCGGGAGAATACGAAGATGTGGTTTTTTGAGTCGACGGCGATTCCCGTCACTTCGCCGAAGTTCATATCTGGCGGAAGCTTCAGCGGATTCGGCACGGAGTCGAATCCGATTTCCGGAACGGCATCCTGCGCCTTTACGGCCGCAGGTGCCAAAACCACCGTGGTGCAGGCGACAACGAGCACTGCGCCGATACGGCGCGCGGACTTCGCCAATGACATCGTTTCCTCCCGAGGCGTTGAGTGCGGGTCTATATCCGTGTGTGAGCTTGCCGGCAGTTTAGTCTAGCGGGGTGTCACCGATTGGTCGACGGGAGCAAGCCATTAGATGTTGCACCGCCGCAAAGGCTTCGTTATGCGCAATTAGTTCACCGGCATTTCAAGGTTCAAAAGCGACCAGATCGGAATAGCCTCTTCCGGCTCGTGCGTGGGAGCATGCGTGCAACTGGTCAGGTTGGTAGCGGCCCACCTGGAATCGCTCTTGCAAAGCGGTAGCCCTCAGACCTGGGCGTTGAAATGAATTGGAGCCTCGGGCGTTTAGTTTCCGAATTCCAAGCGTCTCAAGGCGATCTATCGCGAGCTAGCAGTAGAACGAGCGGAAACAAGCGGGCGCAGTTCAGATCGCCATCCGGCCGGCAAGCCGGATCGGCCGATGCCCCTCGGAGGATGAGGTACGCGCTCATGACCGAGTCGGCCGGCGAGGGCTTTAGGTCGGTCCCGCATGCCTGCAAGCAATCACTTCGCCGCTTGCGTGAGGTAGGCAATCAGGTCCGCGCGCTCGGCAGGTTCGCTAATACCGCCGTACGGCATTCGATTTGCGGGGACGAGCTTTTGCGGCTCAGTGAGGAACTCATCTAGAGTCTGCGCCGTCCAAACGATGCCCGAGCGCTTCATCGCTGGGGAATAGCGGAAATAGGCAAGGCTGCCTGCTTTGCGGTTAAAGAGCCCATGCAGACTTGGGCCCACGCTGCTGACGCCCTCCTGCAACGAATGACAGGCTGCGCAATCCGCGAATTTCTTTTCGCCGCGCGTCGCGTCGCCCTCGGCATGGCTGATTGTCGTGCCTCCCACGATCGCCAATGCGAGCGCGAGACTGCTGAGGCAATTGACATCATTCATGCAGGCACCAGGGGCCCGGGATTTTTGACGTAGCGTTTGATCGCGTCGGCCGTCCAGTAAGCGAGCGCGCCGACGGGACCGGTGGGATTGTAGGACGAATTGTGCGGAAACACATTTGCCCCCACGACGAACAGATTGTCGCAATCCCAGCTCTGCAAATACTTGTTCAGCGCGCTGTCGCGCGGATTGGTGCCCATGATGGTCCCGCCGGTGTTATGCGTCGACTGATAAGGCACCACGGTCCACGGATCCGAGCGTCCGCGTGCCGGGTTCAGGTGCGTCGGGTTCATCGATCGGGCGATGTCGTTGATGACCTTCGCCGCGTGATCGCCAATCTTGTGCTCGTTGGTCTTGTAATCGAAGGTCATCCGCATCAGCGGCTGGCCGAAGGCGTTCCGATAGGTCGGATCGAGATCGTAGTAGTTGTAGCGGTTCGCCATCACCGTGCCGGCGGCGGAGATGTTCATGGCGGTCTGGTACCACTTCGCGGTCGCCGCCTTCCACGCCTTGCCCCATTGCGGCGTGCCGCTCGGCACCGGTCGATAGCCGATCGGAAGCGCCGTATTGAATCCGCCGCTGACGTTGTAGCCGCCGACGAAGCCGTGCGGTCCGCGATCGAAATTCCAGTTGATGTTGAAGTCGTCGATGGTGTCGTTCGAGCCGCCCGCGCTCATGAAGGGATTGAAATGACGCCCTTCGAAGAAGAGCCTCGCGCTGGCGCCGGTCTGGTAACAGTAGTTCTTGCCAATGACGCCCTTCTGCGTCACCGGATCGTAGGGCTCGCCGATGCCGGATAATAGCATGAGGTGCACGTTGTTGATGGCGTAGGCGCAGAGCAGGACCGTTCCGGCAGGCTGCTCGAATTCCTCGCCATTGAGCACGTTCGTGTAGGTCACGCCGGTGACGCGTTTGCCCCCAGAATCCTTCAGCACCTTCGTCACCCATGCATGCGTGCGCAATTCGAAATTGGGATTGCGCATTGCAATCGGGATGACGGTCAAATGCGGGCTGCCCTTGGCGTTCGCCTCGCAGCCGAAGCGCTGGCAATAGCCGCAATATTGGCAGGCACCGAACTTTGATCCGTCCGGGTTCGTGTACGCCTGCGAGGCGTTGGCAGACGGGCGCGGAAACGGATGGTAGCCGTTCTCGCGCGCGGCATCGGCAAACATCTGGCTGGCGAGGATAGGCTTGAGCGGGGGCAGGGGATACTCGCGCGCACGCGGCGCCTCGAACGGATTGCCGCCCTTCTGGATTTCTCCTTTGATATTGCCGGCCTTGCCGGATACGGCCGCCGTGTATTCGAACTTGTCGTAATAAGGTTCGAGCTCGGCGTAGGTAATTCCCCAGTCCTGGATAGTCATGTCCGCGGGGATGAAGTTCTTGCCGTAGCGATCCTCGTACATGGAACGGATTTTGAATTCCATGTCCGTCCAGCGCCAAGTGTGTCCGCTCCAGTGCACGGCCGAGCCACCCACCACTTCGCCGGGCAGGAACGAACCGAGGCGGCGCATCGGAAGCGCTTCCTGGGAGACGTTATTGCGGACGGTCAGCGTGTCGCGCGCCGTGTTCTGCATCAGGTCGTGTCGGACGACGTAGCGCAATTCGTCGCGGATATTCGGCAAGGCGTAGTCGGATTCCGGCGTCCGCATCGCGCCGCGTTCGAGCGCCACGATCTTGAGCCCAGCTTCTGACAGTTCTTTGGAGAGAATGCCGCCGGTCCAGCCGAGACCGACGATCACGACATCGACTTCCTTGAGCTTTGTGGCCATGTCCCGCTCTCTCAGCTCATATCCGCGATGCCGAAGAATTTGGCGGGGAATGGCTTGTCGCGAAATTGTTCGATCTGTTCGCGATAAACCGCGATCGCACCGGGAAAGCCGATCATTTTCCAACCCGCCTTGTCGCGGTTTCCGCCGTAGATCGGGTCGGAGAACATCCCCTCTATCACGGTCTGGTAGAGCACGGTCCAGAACGGCCGAGCGGGCAGGCCGCTGTCGAACTTGATTTTGTTCTGCGACAAATTGAGGAGAACCTGTTCACGCTGCTGCTCATTCAGCCGATCGAACGTCGCGCCGTAAGCCTTGCGGCAATGCGCGTTCATCGATTCGATGCCGGCGCGATAGAGTTGCGCGGGCGTGAGCGGAAGCTGGTAGCCCTGACTCGGCGCGCCCGCTTTCCAGGGACCTTGCATGTAGAGCCGGTCCCCCTTGCCCCACGCGCCGGCGAGCGCGCGGTCGATGTAGATGTTGATGCCGATGTCGGTCCCCTTGGGGGAGAGTTCATCGGCAGGGATCATGTGATCGACAAGCGTCTCGACGAAAGCTGCTTCGTCCAGGCTGAGAAACTCGTAGCCCGCGCTCGGAACCGGACCTGCCTCTTGTTGGGGCGCAATTTCTGCGGCGGCAATCGCCGTGCTCGTGGTCGCGACCGCGGTGGTACCTGCCGCGGCAGCAGCGCCGCCGACAACGGCGCCTTTCAAAAAGTCGCGCCGGCCGAATCCTGACTCTGTCATTGGCCTGTTTCCCCCGTCCTGAATGTGGCTCCGGGTTGAGCCCAACATGCGGCCTCATGGAAACGCATGCAAGCAAAGCCACGTGCCGCCGTCAGGCACGTCGAACGAAGCTGCGGTCGAGTTCCTTCACCGAGCGCACGCCGCATTGCTGCATCGCCGCCCGTGTCTCGCGGCGTACGAGTTCGAGAACCTTCTCGACGCCTTCCTGACCGAATGCCCCAAGGCCCCACAAGTAGGGGCGTCCGATCCCTACAGCCTGCGCTCCCATCGCGAGAGCCTTGACCACGTCAGTGCCCCTCCGGAATCCGCTGTCCACGATGACAGGCATGCGTCCGTTCACTGCGGTGATGATTTCCGGCAAGGCATCGATTGTCGAGCGACCGCTGTCCTCGCCGCGGCCACCGTGATTGGAAACGAGGATGCCATCCATTCCATTCTTGACAGCAAACTCGGCATCTTCGGGCGTGAGAATGCCCTTGAGAACGATCTTCATCTTCGTGATGTCGCGCATCCGTTTGACCGTTTCCCAGGTCAGGTTGCTCGACTCTGCGCTGCCGGTGATCTGGGACAAATCGATTCCATCATAATTGTGCCGCCGGGCGTTTCGTTTCGCGAAGCTGCTCCGATCATGGCAAGTGGAGCATTCGCGCGCGTCTTCGCGCATCAGCCGGAACAGTGTTTCCTGATTGCGCCCGCCAACACGGTCTGTCGTGACCACGAGGACCGGGCAACCGGCCGCATCGGCCCGTTGAATGAGGGCTTTCGCGACCTCCCACTGCGGCGACGCATAGAGTTGAAACCAGATGGGTGCTCCGCGCGCCTTCATTACGTCTTCGACTGAGTCGTTCGCAGCCGTCGAGAGTATCTGCAGGTGGTCGCCAGTACGGGCGGCTTTCGCGACGGCCGATTCCCCGTCTGGGTGGAAGAATTTATTTCCGCCGGTCGGGCAGATGAAGATCGGGGAGGGGTACTTTGTCCCAAACAGTTCAACGCTCATATCGACTTTGGAGACGTCATTCAGTCTGCGGGGGCGGAGCTGATACTTCAGAAAGCCTTCGCGATTGGCGCGCAGCGTCACTTCATCATCGATGCCGGAAGCCATATAGCCGAAGTGCGCTGGCGGGACGTTCGCCCGCGCAACGGGCTCGAAATCAAAAACGTTGATGGCCTCCTTAGGAGCCTTTATGAGCTGCTGGCTAAACGAGGTCCAAATCATCGGGTCGGGAAGCTTTGATGGAAGTTCGTTTGCAAAACTTTCCATTCCGCCCGCGGCGAGGAGCGGGCTCGCGGCTAGATACTGCAGAAAGCGACGCCGGCTGGAATTTTGGTCCTGCAAGCTCATCCGAACCTCCCTAGAGAAGCTGATGGTGTATTTTTAGTTTGGGCGCCAGTGTCTGCTGCGAGACGGGAAATGTCACGTCCTTTGATTTCGGCGCTTCCCACATTGCGAAAAGCTGCATGAGCAGTGGCGCTCACTCCTTGAGAGTGGGTCCGTTTCCTTTATGCTTGTGCCTCACAACGGCTCTCAGTCGAGTAAAAAAACATCCTGGATGGAGAATGCGATGAATCTGCTTTGGGCAAACAAAGCGGTGCTGATGGCTTTGGCGTTTGTCGCCGGGGTCTGTGGCTCGGTGCAAGCGCAAGAGCAGAAGGTCGGCGCTCCGCCCGAAGCACAAAACATGCGGCTCGTTGGATACAGCGATCTGCAGGCCCGCAGCGCATACCAGCCGACGATCCATCATCAGGGGGACCGCTACATCGCATACATTGGCCACCACGGTGGCACGCCGGAGGTGCCGAAGCCCGTGAGCCCTCTAACGGGCCAGCCCGAATTCAACGGCACGTCGATCGTCGACGTCACCGATCCAGCGCACCCGCGCTATCTGACGCATATTCCAGGCACGCCGGGAAATTACGAAGAGGGCGGGGCACAGATGACACGGGTGTGTGACGGAAAGACCCTACCGAAAGGCGATCCCAACAAGACGTATTTGCTGCGCGTGTTCGGCGGGAAAGGGCACCAGATCTTCGATGTCACCGATCCGTCGAAACCGCAGCTGATCTGGCAAAGTCCGAACGAACTGAAGGACACGCATAAGAGCTGGTGGGAATGCGATACCGGCATCGCCTACCTCGTCTCAGGGGTTCCGGGGTGGCGCGTGAACCGGATGACCGAAGTGTACGACATGAGCGACCCGGCTCATCCTGTCAAACTAAGAGACTTCGGCCTTCCCGGGCAGGAACCCGGCGCAATCGGCCCCGTGCCGGAGCAGTTGCACGGAATGATCTCGTTGGGCCCCCACGGCAACAGGATCTACTTCGGCTACGGGACCAACAAAGGCGGAATGATGCAGATCGTCGATCGCGAAAAGTTGCTGCACGGGCCGAAAGAGCCGACACCCGAAAATCTTCGCTATCCGGAGATCGGTCGCTTGACGATGACGCCTTGGAACGGCGCTCACACCGCTTTTCCGATGCCCAAGATGCCGATCGCCGAGTTTGCAAAGGACAAAGAGGGTTCGCAGCGCGACATCGTCATGATCGTGGATGAGCAGATTCGAAACGAATGCGAGGAGCCGCGGCAGATGGCGTGGTTTGTCGACGTGACGATTGAGGCGCATCCGATGGTCATCTCGAATTTCCAGGTGCCGGAAGCGAGCGGCAATTTTTGCTCCCGAGGCGGCCGATTTGGCACGCACGCCTCGAACGAGAGCCTGGCTCCGGTCTTCTACAAGAAGCTCGCGTTCCTCAGCTACTTCAATGCCGGCGTGCGTACGGTCGACGTGCGCGATCCCTATCATCCGAAGGAAGTCGGCTACTTCATCCCATCGATCACCAGTGCCACCGACAAAAGGTGCGTGAAGGTGAATGGGCAGGATCGCTGCAAGGTCGCAATCCAGACGAACAATGTCGAGACCGACGATCGGGGGTACATCTACATTGTGGATCGCGCCAATACGGGAATGCACATCCTCGAGCTGACCGGTGAGGCGAGGGCCGCCGCCGGGCTGAATTGAAGAGGCTTCCAGAACGGTGCTCGGTTTGCGGCAAACGAAACTTAGAGCAGGGCTGATTATTCTTGGCCTTGCAGCAGTCTCGATTGCTGCCGGCGCGACGGCGATCATGCATGTCCATGCGCCTGCGATGAGTGAGACGACCGCCGTGTGGTCGCAGGAGGCGTGGCCGTTTCCCATCGATCAGTGGGGCACGGGCCAGGCGTTCGGCTGTAGTGGCGGGCCCTGCGGGGCAGGTCTCCATCTTTACCTCCGAGCTAAAATTGGTTTTTGCCGGTGCGCCACCGGCGTTTCAGACGATGACGAGATCGACCGTGTGGGTGACACCGAATTACTGGGGTCGAAATACGAGCCGCTCGCGCCGGGACACTCTGTTGACGCTGGTGTTCTGACGGGACGAGCACGCGTCTTTAAGGTTGAGCGCGCATTCCGATCATCATTGCCGGTTCTCACGGTCGCGCTTGCAAATCGGTGCGATGCGGTCGTTGCAACAGTCATATCCGATTCCGACGTTTTGCCTAAACAAGAACGGATGGCCGTTGATTTTCTCCGCAGCGACTTGGTGCAGCGCTGGGCCGACACGAACACCGGCTCGAACTGACACGCCAGAAATTCGGCGAGACTTGTTATGGTCTCATCGCGGTGCTTCGGGGCCAGTCGGCCAAATCAGGCTCGCCACTCTCGCGCATGCTTGCGGCAATGCGTGTGAAGTCGCCCTTTTCGTAAAGTGCCTTAAATGTCGGTCATGGCAGCGCCGCCCGAAGCAGCGAGCCAGAGGGCACTGGGAGTGGCCTTTTACTTATGGCGGCGGCTCGGGTGTCCTCGCTATCCGGTTCGCCTCGCGTATGAGGTTGAAAATCCCGGCGACGAACCCGAG
>Ga0207761_1000770_pt1 | contig 11080 bp, 8 predicted proteins | sample LuqExpMetageno34_FD_187792 | JGI IMG/M metagenome (GOLD analysis project Ga0207761, IMG submission 187792) | Tropical forest soil microbial communities from Luquillo Experimental Forest, Puerto Rico - Sample 34 (SPAdes) | ecosystem: Environmental > Terrestrial > Soil > Tropical forest ... | reverse complement strand
GCGAGCCGACTACTACGGAGTGAGCACCGGAGTCGAGCCGCGCGAGTTTTTCCGCACCAGCCGCATGGTCGCCGACCTGCTCGGAATGCCGGTTCCCGCCAATAAGGCCGTGGTTGGTTTGAATGCGTTTGCTCATAGCTCCGGCATCCATGTGGACGGATTCCTGAAGGACCGGCAGACCTACGAAATCATGCGTCCCGCAGATGTTGGATTTACCGGGAGCCGTGTTGTTCTGACGGCACGCACGGGCCGGGCGGGGCTTCGCTCGCGGCTGGAGAAACTCGGCTATGAACTCTCCACGCAGGAGCTTGACACCATGTACCAACGCTTCCTTGCGGTGGCAGATAAGAAACAGGAAGTGCTCGACGAAGACCTGGCCGCGCTGGTTCACGATGCATTGCCTCCGGCCGAGCAGAAACTGAAGCTTGAGTACCTGCACAGCTACAGCGGCACGACGGCGATACCGACAGCGACTGTTCGCCTGTTGGTGAACGGCACGCTGAAGGAAGGAGCTTCGATTGGCGACGGGCCGGTCGATGCCGTCTACAAGGCGATTGCGGGTGTCACCTCGACCCCTGCGAAACTCTTGCGCTATGACATTCGAGCCATAACCGAAGGCACCGAAGCGATGGGAGAGGTGACTGTCCACCTGGAGATCGGCAAACGGCGGGTGATGGGTCGCGGTGCTTCCACCGACATCATCGAGGCCAGCGCAAAAGCGTATGTCGACGGCCTGAACCGGTTGGGCTGAATGGGTTAGGCAGGCTGGGATGGCGGGCGCCGAATGGCACTCTGCGTATGTAGCCGAATATGAATGACTTGTCGAGAAATTCTGGAGGCGCGGGTGGGAATCGAACCCACGCATAAAGGTTGTGCAGACCCTTCAATCCTGAATCTAACTCTTGCGATTTCGTCAACATTCGTTCTACCCTTACTTGCCAACAGCAGGCAATCGGCATAGAGTCGTTCAACTTCTTACTTGCCAACGGGTGTAGAAATGGCGGTGCGTTTTGTCCGAGTATTGACTCTCTGCATCAGCGCCATGGCCCTGACTTTTGGTGCCTAAGAAATCCCCGTGAGCGCTGTTTGAACCATTTTGACCCAAGAGTCAGGCTGATCCGCTGGACAGTTATAGTCAACCTGGTCGAATGCACTATCGCCTCTTCCTGTAAGAGCAATGATTGGAACGCGGGCAACGACGCTTCGAAAGTGATTTACTAAATCTTCACGTTCTTCCCTCGACGCTCGATGCCCGATGATTATGACTCCAAGGCAAACGCCTTCCACATCGAGTCCGCGAGCAGCCGAGGCACTTTGCACAGATGATCGGATGGCCGAGAATCTCCAATATCTCCTGCCGAATCGCCAGCAGACTAGCCTTGAGTTCAATCAAGACGATTGATGTCATTGGATTCTGTGCACTTCGGCGTGCCTCTATCGAAGGCCGGCCTTGCGCAAGATCGTCATCATTGGACACCAATTCGTGAACCCAGACTGCAACAAGTTCAATCCCACGAACGCCGTAAACAAATACCAATATGGCGAAACGTAGTGTCCAAGAGCCAGCGACACTAGCACAAATACACCTGCAATCATGCGCAATGAGCGTTCTACCGTCATAAGTTGACCTCCGAGAGTTTCGGTGCGCCCTGCAATGTGGCAGCAGGGAGAGTTTTGTGTTTTTCCAACACGTAGTAGAGGACGGGAACTGTCAAACGTGACAAAAATGTCGACGCAACTTCGCCCGCCATCAGAGATAACGCTAACCCCTGAAAAATCGGATCGAACAAGATCACGCTGGCGCCTACCACAACGGCGGCCGCAGTCAGCAGCATCGGACGGAATCGCACCGCTCCTGCGTCCACTACGGCCCGCTCCAGTGGCATGCCCTGAGAGCGTCGAAGTTCGATGAAGTCGACTAGGATAATCGAGTTCCGCACGATGATGCCAGCGCCGGCTATGAACCCGATCATCGACGTCGCCGTGAAGAATGCACCCATCAGCATGTGCGCGGGCAGGATGCCGACCAGCGTGAGCGGTATCGGCGCCATGATTGCCAGCGGCGTTACAAAGGAGCGGAACCACCCCACGACCAGCACATAAATCAGCACCAGCACCGCCGCAAACGCGAGCCCCAAGTCACGAAACACTTCGATGGTGATATGCCATTCGCCGTCCCACTTCATAGTGAGGCGGTCGCTCTCTTTCGGCATGCTGGCGTTATACCGCTTCACTCCGTAGCCCTGCGGAGTCTTCAGCTTGTCGATGGCTTCGTTCATCTTCATGATGGCGTAGACCGGGCTCTCGACTTCGCCGGCGACGTCGCCGAGCACGTACACCACGGGTCGCAGGTTTTTACCGTAACGGCTTACGTCGATGGTTTCGTTCTTGACGTCAGTTACTTCGGCGATCGACACTTGGCCGCCGCTGGTTGTCGGGAGCCGCATCGCGGTGAGAGACTCAATCGCCGAACGCCCCGGACGGTCGAGTTGAACGCGAATCGGCACGTCTTCGCGAGACTTGGGATCGTGCAGCAGGCCCGCGTTCGCACCGCTAAGCCCCATCTGGACAGCCTGCGTGACGGCCGCGGCCGAGACTCCGTTGAGTGCAGCCTTATCGAGATCGACGACAACGTTGTACTTGGCCTGTGGGTCTTCGACATACCAGTCCACGTCCACCACACCCGGCGTTGACTCAAATACTTTCTTGATCTGCTGCGCCAGCTCCATCTGCTGCTGGTAATCGGGGCCGTAGACTTCCGCGACCAACGTTTCCAGGACGGGCGGACCCGGCGGGACTTCAGCCACCTTTAGCCGCGCGCCATATTTGTTTCCGATCGCGACCAGCCCCGGACGCAATTGCTTGGCGATGTCATGGCTCTGCACGCTGCGCTCGTGACGGTTGAGCAGATTGACCTGAATGTCGGCCTCGTTCGAACCGTGCCGCAGGAAATAGTGCCGCACCAATCCGTTGAAATTGTATGGCCCCGACGTGCCCGAGTAGATCTGGTAGTTCTCCACCTCCGGCTGTTTGCCCAGATATTGCCCCAACTCCTGCGCCACCCGCGTGGTCTGCTCCAGTGGCGTGCCGTTCGGCATATCGACGACGACCTGGAATTCGCTCTTGTTGTCGAAGGGCAGCATCTTCACTTTCACCAGCTTGAACGCCACCAGCGAACACGCCAACAACAGCAGAACCACCACGCCACCCAGGAACAACCAGCGTCGAGATGCGCTTCCGATCAGCGGGTCCATTAGCCGGCGGTATAGCTTGGTGGTCCATCCTTCTTTCTCGTGCTCATCCGTAACGCGTTCGGCGTAATGCCGCAACAGCCGCATCGCCGACCACGGCGACACGACAAACGCCACCACCAGCGAAAACAGCATCGCGGCTGATGCGCCCACTGGAATCGGCCGCATGTATGGGCCCATCAGGCCACGCACGAACGCCATTGGCAGAATTGCCGCGATGACTGTAAAGGTGGCCAGGATGGTCGGGTTACCGACCTCGTCCACTGCCTCAATGGCAATCTGACTCAGGCCGCGTCCGCTATTCGACGGCATTCGGAAGTGCCGCACGATGTTTTCCACGACAACGATGGCGTCGTCCACCAGGATGCCAATAGAGAAAATCAGGGCAAACAGCGTCACCCGGTTCAGTGTGTAGCCGAACAAGTAGAAGATGAACAGCGTAAGAGCCAGCGTCACCGGGATCGCAATCAGCACGACCCCTGACTCGCGCCAGCCTAGTGCAAGCGCGATCAGCAACGTCACGGAAAGCGTCGCGATGAAGAGGTGCTTCAGCAGTTCGTCGGACTTGTCTTTCGCGGTCTCGCCATAGTTTCTCGTCACCGTGACGTTCAGGTCGTTCGGCAACAAGTATCCACGCAGTGACTCAATGTTCTTCTCTGCAGCGAGCGAGATGTCAGTCGCGTTCGTGCCCTTGCGCTTGGCCAGCGTGATGGTTACCGCCGGATAATCCGCGCTTACCCCAGTCTTGGAGCCGGCACCGTTTACGTAGAGAACGTAGTCCTCAGGCTCGGACGGCCCGTCGGTAATCGACGATGCTACGTCTCGGAGATACACCGGATGTCCGGCGTGCACGCCAACTATAATCTGTTGCAGGTCAACGGCCGTGTCTAGAAATCTTCCTGCCTCGACAGCAAACTCCCGGTTGCCGCGCGAAAAACTTCCTGCATCACCGCGCGTATTGGCCTGTTCGAGTTGCGCTGCCACGGCGCCCGGCGCCAGCCCATATGCTGCCAGCTTTGCAGTATCAAGCGTGAGCCGCACTTGGCGTGGCAGTCCGCCAATTATCTTTGTTTCCGAAACGTCGTCGATTTGCTTGAGCTGGTGATCGAGTTCGCCCGCGATTTGCCGCAATTGGTAGCTGTCGTAGTTCTTGCCCCACAGTGTCACCGCGAAGATCGGCACATCGTCAATCGAACGCACCTTGATTATCGGCTGCGAAACCCCTTGCGGGATGCGGTCGAAATTCGAATACAGCTTGTTGTACGCCTTGACGATGGCGTCTTCTTCTTTCGTCCCGACGTAGAAACGCACCACCAGCATCGACATTCCCGGACGCGAAATCGAGTAAACGTACTCCACGCCTGGAACTTCGCGCAGCAACCGTTCCATCGGGATAGCGGCCCGCTGCTCGACCTCCGCGGCAGAGGCCCCAGGCATCTGCACGAACACGTCGAGCATGGGGACGACGATCTGCGGCTCTTCCTCGCGCGGCGTTCGCAAAATCGCGAACCCGCCCAGCAGCAGCGAAAACAGGATGAACAGCGGCGTCAGCTTCGAGTTGATGAATTGCGCGGCGAGTCCGCCAGCAATTCGCATCGTAACCTTCGGCTCGCTCATCGCTGTGCCTCAACCTGTTTGCCGCTTAGTTCGCGATAGCCCGGCTGCGCCACGATGCGGTCGCCATTCTGCAGGCCTGATAGCACTTCGACCTGGTCACCGGTTGCGTTTCCCAGAGTGACAAAGCGCAAGGAGGCCAGTCGGTCCGCGCCGATGACGTACACTCCCTGCATTTGCCCGCGGCTCAGCACAGCGGACTTCGGAATCGCGATCGCCTCGCGTTTTCCACGCGGAAAATACGCGCGGCCAAACAGTCCCGAGCGGATGTTGGCGTTAGATGGCAGGTCGATCTTTACCGTGAATGTGCGGCTAGCTGGATCGGCAGCCGGCACGATCTGGACTACCCTTCCTTCAATCGGGCGACCTCCTAAAGAGTCGACGACGACGGGGACGCTCTCGCCCACTTTCACTACGCCAATCTTGCTCTCATCCACTTGTGCTTCTAATCGGAAGCGGCTCGGGTCTTCCACCGTCAGCAGCGGAACTCCCGGTGCAGCCATCGCACCCGGCTCTGCCAGTCGTGCCGTCACCATGCCGTCGAATGGAGCGCGAACCTTGGTGAAGCCCATCGCTGTCCCAGCTTGCGAGACGCCCGCTTCTGCTTGTGTCTTGCCGGCATGGGCGGCGTCGCGTCGCGCTTGTGCCGCCGCCAGTTTCGTCTTCACTTCGTCGTATTCCTGCGGGCTCACCGATTTCTTGTCATACAGCGTCTGATACCGGTTCATCGTTGAGTCTGCGAGCGCGTAATCGGCATCAGCGGCGGCGATTGATTCCTGTGAAGCTTGCAGCCCAGCCTTCGCGCTCGCGTAGGCTGCTTGTTGCTGAGCCTCATCAACCGATACCAGCACCTCGCCGCGACGTACCCGGTCGCCTTCATGCACATTGACGCGGGTGATGGTTCCCATTACCTGGCTGGCCAACTGTGCCGACAGCGCCGCCCGTACCGTACCCGTCGCTTCGATCGAATCCGGTACTGTCGCCTTGCGGACTTCTATCACGGCTACGCCTTGTACCTTTTCCGGCGCAGCCTGCACCGCGGGCTTGTTCTCACTGCAAGCAAGCAAGGCACCCATTGCCAGCGCGGCGACACCTGCTGTTCCTATTCGCTTGAACTGTGTTCGTTTCATCATTGCGCCACCGCCGGAGAATCCAATGTCAATGTGCCGGTAGCGAGTTCCACCCCGGCGTAGCTGGAGTTCATGCGATACACTGCCTCCCAATAATCGGCCTTGGCGCGATGCGCCGACTCTTCCACTCTCAACAGATCGGTTACAGTGCTGAGCCCGCCCTCGTAACGATTCTGGTTAATGCGCAGACTCTCATCAGCCTGCGCGATCGCGTTGCGCGCCACTTGCACTTGTTTCTGCGCTGCATCGAACTGGTAATATGCTGTCCGAACGTCCAGTCGAACCGCGTCCTGATACCCTGCGTAACCCGCCGCTGCCCGTTCTTGCATCGCCTCCTCACGGGCCAGGGCTGCGCGTTTAGCGCCGCCTTCAAACAGGTCGAATTGCAGTTCGGCTCCAGCCACCCAGTTGTTCGCGCCCGTCCATCCCACAGCGTGGGAGTCCTCCTGCCACGAGCCGAAGGCATTCAACCGAGGCCCAAACGCTGCCTTCGCCATCCCGACGCTCTTCTCCTGCGCCTGGCGTTCCCAGTCCGAGCGCTTCAGATCAGGACGCTTCTCCAGCGCAGTCTTCTCCAATTGGTTCATGTCCGGTGCCGGCAGGCTCCGTTCTTCCAGTGCTTCTTTCGGCTGATACGCTGCGTCAGCGCCAGTTCCCATCACCAACGCCAGCCGTGTGCGTGCCAGCGCCAGTTCGTTGCGCCGCTCGATCAGTTCCTGCTGCCGCGCCGAAGCCTGCACCTGCGCACTCAGCAGGTCGGAATCAACGGCCATGCCGCTTTCCACGCGGGCTTTGCTTTGCTGTTCGATCGCTTCGACCGTCTTCGCCGCGTCTTCCGCGACCTGAACCTGTTTCTGCGTCAGCAACACGCCGTAATAAGCCTGCACCGTTTGGAAAACCAGTTCCTGGTCTGTCCGATTCAACTGCTCATTCGCGGCAAAACTCAAATACTTCGCCCGGTCCAGCGCCTTCCAGCTCTGCGTGCTGTCGAACAGGTTCCATTGGCCCGAGAACCGGCTTGCATAATTGCCAATCGGAGCAGGACGGTTGAGCTGGTTCAGCGCAAAATCCTGCGCGGTGAAAACCTGCTGCTGCAGCTTCGTGCCAAAGACAAATACCGGATTGTTGCCTCCGGTAAAGTTTTCGGCGAAGGTAACCTTTGGCAGCATCGGTGCCTTCGCCTCACGCACGCCTGCCGCCGATGCTTTCGCGTCTGCCAGCGCTGCTTTGTGCAAAGGGTTATTGGCCAGGGTTGTCCTCACCGCCTCCGGTAGGCTGAGGGGTGTCGGCTCTTCCGCTGCGACGCTGATGCAGAAGGCCGCCAACACGACCGCAAACCACGATTTCGAGCGTGTTCGAATCATCTTGATGCATCCCTCAGGCGCCAACAGCCGCAGCTTCTACGACTGGCACGATCTCGAAGGTCGTCTCGATTTCCGCTCCGCTGGCGGCGAGCATCGCACTGACCGAGCAGTACTTCGACTCCGAAAGGTGAATCGCTGCCTTCATCGCTTCTTCGGATACGTCCTCGCCGGTCACGACATGACGAACGCGCGCCTTCGTAAAGATGTTGGGTTGCTGCTGCCGCTGGTCAGCTTCAACTGTTACTTCATACCCTGCCACTACCTGCCGCTTCTTGCCCAGAATGTTGACGACATCGAACGCGGTGCATTCCGCCAGTCCAATGGCAATCAATTCGATAGATTTGGGGCCGGTGTTGCCAGCTGCATCGTCGAGGATGAAATGGTGTCCGCGGTTGTCGTTTGCGATGAATTGTCGATGAATGCCTTGCGCCTGGGTCAAAGTAACGCTTCCCGAAATCATGTTCGTCTCCGTGTGTGAGCGAGGTTGTCGTTCGTCCTCGCCGGAGCCCTCTACGGGGCCACATGGAAGAATGCAGGAAGACGGTCAGGTGTTACAGGAAAAAGCGGGCGGACGGAAGATTTTCTTCACATTTGGGAGTCGCGCTAACAGCTCAGAAAAACAAGGGCTTACGCGCGTACGCTTGGCAGGGCAGCGACGGCGGCCCGATATTTCTGCAGCAAGTCCCGGCGTAATTCTTCGGCTCGGCCGGTATCGCAGGTCGGCTCGTAGATTCGGCATTGCTGCACTGCTGATTTCAGGCTATCCAGAAACGCAACGCAGGGTTTGCAGTCGTTGAGGTGCTTTGCCATCTCGCGGGTGCGCTCATCACCGACAAGGCCGTCCATGTAGTCCGACAATGCAGCGAACATCTCGCGGCAATGGCGCGGTCGCTTGGTTAGCCCCTCTTCAGCTGCGGCATGGATGCGGTCGGCCCCGATCCCCTTTGCTCTTTCCATACCCATGAGGTACTGCCGCAGTAACAGTCGTGCGCGATGAAGTCGAACTCGAACGGTGCCTTCGCGCACCCCAATTACTCGCGCCACCTCGGAAGTACTTAGACCTTCCATGTCGTGCAGAACCACCACCATTCGATATAGCGGTGGCACCTTGAGCACGGCATCGCGCAACCGCAGGCGTGTCTCGTCACGCAACACATTCACCTCAGGATTCGGGCCGGTGCTCTTCAGTAGCTCCTCGAGATCCAATTCGGTGGGCATAAGCTCGTCGAGAGACACATGGCGATTACGCGCGTTTTTTGCGCCGCGCCGGTTCATCAAGCAACAATTGCGTGCGACCTTGTACAACCAGACTGAAAGGGCTTGCGGATTCTCAAACTTCGGAAGATATGGCAGCAACTTCAAGAGCACTTCCTGCATGGCATCTTCAGCATCCTCAGGATGCCCGCACACCTTCATGCTGAAGGAATAGACGGTGTTCTGCAGCAGGGTCAGCGCTCTCTCCACGGATTCAGGACTGTCTTGGTGGATGAGGTCCAGTGCTTGTTCCATCGCCGCGGCCGACATACGTCTAGCTTAAAGGAAGCGGTCAGCCAAGCCAATCTCCGCGTATTCCCTCAAGAATGAGCCGGGGACGTAACGGCGGGATTCGCTTGTTCAGAAACTCAGTACACGACCGAGATCTCGAGATCGACGAGAATACGCCGCAGTGCTAGGGGCTCAAAACCCGCTGCGGTTCAGTTTATAAGTCCGTCTCAGATAATGGTCAATGATGAAACGTATGTGCTCGTGCCCTGGTGCAACTTTCAGAGCATGCCGCCAACCTCGACAGATCTTGAGTTGTTCATTCTTGCGCTTGTCCAGCGTGACAGTGCCACCCCCTATGATCTGAAGGCGAAAGCCGCGATTTCCGTTGTAGCAGCGCGCCGGTCGACAGGATCAGTTGATCAAGTTCATCACTGCTTATGGGTCGATGGTATTGCACCCATTTTGGGCCTCGAACTTCTGGGCCGGCGTAAGCGGTCTGGCTTCCGCTCGCGCCGAATTCTCACAAACCGTATGGACTGCTGACATACCGCTGGTATAGCTTCAACGCGATGCCGTCTGACCTCACCGACCTGGACCTCTTTGTTCTGGCGCTCGTGGAACGTGGCTGTGCGACTCCGTACGACTTCAAGTCGCGCGCCGGGATCTCCGTCGGCAGCAGCGCACCCGTTCTGGCGCGACTGGAAGAATCCGGATTTATCAAAGGCTCCGAGATAGGTGTGCGCGATCGTCGGGCCTTCTCTGTCACGGCCTCTGGCCGGAGGGCCCTCGAATCAGGGTGGAAGGACTTGTTGTCTTCCCATCCCTCCGACCCCAACGCCATCCTGCGGGTAACGTATCTGGCTTGGGCGCTTGGGCGGCCGAACGCAGTCTTGGAGTTCATTGAGGCTTCTGCAGCTACCCTCCAAAATGTCGCTGCCACGCGCCGGGCTGAAGCCATCCAATTTGAGCCACGGGCACCTCTGATGGGCGGAGAGACGTTTCGTTGGCTTAAGGCGAACTTCGAGGCTGCCCGGCTCGAAGCCCAATCCAGTGCCTTGAAGGAACTAGGCAGGAAGATAAAAAAGCAAAAGAAAAAGGCCGTATAGTTAGCCGAGTTATTTAAAGAACCCTTTGGTAGAGCCGGCCCGAGAGGGCAACCTCGAAGCTGCGAAGTCGCGACCGACTGGCGGCGGCTCCTGGCAGCAGTTGAATTCAGATGAGGCCATTGTCCCAAGGTGATCTGTCGGTTACGGCCGGACGGCCCTATGGTGAGAGCAGCTTGAGACGTGGCAGAAGGAGAGCATTCATGGAAACTCACGCTTCACCGGAATCAACAGAACCCGCCATTCAGGAACTTGAGCACTACTGGGATATCGATCAGGCAGCAAATTTTTTAGGCTGCAGCCGATTTTTGTCCGACCCACGCTATTGCATCCGGCACAATCGACAGCGCCCCGAATCGATCAGCGCGGATTCTAAGTTCCTCTGTTCCCGGCCAACTTCCGGATGGCCGACGGTATGGCCAGTGACACAGGCTTGGTTCGAGTGTTTCGCCAGCGCCGGAGTATACGCACCCGTGACAATGATTCCAAATTCATGCGCGTGACGGGATCCAATAAAGCGACTTCAGGAATGAGCGACTTTCAGGGGCCGTGAGAGGCACCTCCGAGATGCCTTCACCTCCGTTGTTGAGCGAAAAGCAAAATGAGAAACAGAAGGGTTGTCATTCCCTCAACCCCGGTGTACCATTGCGTGACTCAGTCATTGACTGCGGCATGTACCCAGGACCCGGGCCTTCCAAAACGATTTGGGGAGCACCTTGTGTTGGGAATCCGCACCGCTTCTCGGCAAGTCGTAGTTTCAGGAGTTAAGCCTCGTCTCGCACTGTTAGTGCTAGCTTTCTTCCAGTGTTTCCCAGTCTGGGAAATTTGGTGAGCGCGAAAGGAATCGAATCTGCGCTTAAACGTAAATTCAACAACATGCAGGTCAGCGGATGACACCTAAGACCATGAAAAGCAATGGTGATCCCACAAACAGAGCGCAGATAGAGCGCGGGGTCTGCGGTCCGGCGTTGTAGGTTTCGCGCCTTCAGCGCCCTCCTCAACTTCACTCAAGGCGACTGTGGGGCCCAGAACAACTTCCAGTTTGCCCGTTAGAACGAAGCCGCTGGCGCGGCGGACGCTGCCGCGTGGGTGAGGTCGGCAGTCCTGATTTTTCGGCTCAGATAATTTGTGGG
>Ga0207761_1000768_pt1 | contig 11100 bp, 7 predicted proteins | sample LuqExpMetageno34_FD_187792 | JGI IMG/M metagenome (GOLD analysis project Ga0207761, IMG submission 187792) | Tropical forest soil microbial communities from Luquillo Experimental Forest, Puerto Rico - Sample 34 (SPAdes) | ecosystem: Environmental > Terrestrial > Soil > Tropical forest ... | reverse complement strand
GGCGTAATCTCGCTCGGCACCCCAATCACGATTCTCGGGTGCACCAGCACCCGCCGGTTGTGGGCCTTCTGAATGAAGTACGTCAGCATTTTCTCGGTTACTTTGAAGTCGGCTATCACTCCGTCTTTCATCGGCTTGATCGCCACCACGTTGCCCGGTGTGCGTCCCAGCATGTCCTTCGCTTCGCGCCCCACCGCCACCACTTCGCCGCTCATCTTGTTGATCGCCACAATGGAGGGCTCATTCACCACGATTCCCTTGCCATGCGAGAACACCAATGTGTTCGCGGTCCCCAAGTCAATCGCTAGGTCGGACGAGAACAGGCTGAACACCGACCTCAGGTTGTATCCGTTCTTATTCATTACTGCTTCCCCCCTGCGGAGAGGATCTTGCCCGGTAGGAACTCCGAGTACGGCCTCCCAACTCTGCTTCTTCTATTGTCGCCGTATTCGCCGGCCCACGCAAAACCGCAAACGGCCATCTCCCGGTTTTACTTGGGCACCACGATGGAGACTTGCTGCTTGGCCGTGCCACCCCGGCGGTTCGAGCCAATCACCACGATGGTGTGCTGGCCCGGTTCCAGAGGCTCCGTAAAATGCCGGAACATCCCATCCGGCGCAATGTTTGCCACTGGCTGTGCGTTGACGATCAGCGCAGCTCCCGGTTCCGTTCTTCCGATGATCTCTGCGACCCGCCCGTGAATCTGGGTGCTCATGATCTCCAGCACCATCTCTTGCGATTTGCCTTGCGCTACCAGGGTGAACTTGAACGTTTCGCTGAATTCGCTGGTCTCTTTCTTTGCGTCCGAGGCCGTCACGTTCCAGAAATAATCTCCCGGTTCGAGGCCCGTCACCTCTGCGTTCGGGGCAGTCACTTTTATTTCTTTCACCAGCTTCGTGAACATGTTCGTCTGGCTGATGCGCAGCGTATAACTCACTGCATCATCGACGGGCTTCCATTCGAAATGGATTTCCGCGGTCTTCGGATTCTCCGAAATGATCGGCGCCAGGTTCAACGGAGCAACCAACCCGGGAGGCGCCAGCACGTTCATTTTTTGCGTTGGCCCTCCGCTGGGGAAGCTCACCTTTTCCCATTGCGTGAGTTCGATCTTCTCGTTCCCACGATGTACTTCCGCCTCGCCCGTCGAAACCACGATTTCATGCTCGTTCTTCTGCGGGTCGTTTTTTACCGAAGCGCGGCTGTTCTGCTTCATGAACGCGGTCGCATCCTCCACGCTCACCGCTGCCTGCGCGTCACGCAAGGTCCACGTGGGCGTCGCCAGGTCCACCGCGCCCGTGTTGATGCGCACCGCGGTGTTTGAACGGTCCGCCGTTACCGTGTTCTCCTCGACGGTGATCAGCGTTTCTTTATTTACCGTGTACTCGGTTCCATCCGCAAAAGTGATACGTGCCAGTCCATCCGACCCCGTCTGAATCAGGTCCCCCTTATCGAGAGTCGTGTGATAGTCGGCATCGACCCACGTCACCGAATTCACTTTTTTCACTTGGACGCGTCCGTCCAGGTTCACGATTTTCGCCTGCGTTTGCGCGCTCGTCACTCCCTCGCTACCCACGTTTCCCAGCGCGCTGTTCAGTTTTTTCGTCGCTACTTCCGTCCAGTTCGGGACCGTGATGTACATTCCGGCCACGATAATCGTAATCAGCAGCAGGACAATCAGCGCCACCGTCTTGTACGTGACCGTATGCCAGTAGACTTCCACGTGGCGAATCTTCGGCGCCTGAGGAGGCGTCGGGGGCGTGGGAGGGCGTCGAGGTTCGGTCGGTGTCTGCGTGGTCACGGAAATTGGCGCCGCGGTTGCTCTAACTCTGCAATCTAACACAGCGTTCCGCGCTTGCACGAAATCCGGGTTGCCCGGTACCCAACTTACAAATAGCGTTTCCGTCGCTTTTGGAGTAAAGGCGGACGGACTGCCGCTTTGCGACTCGCCCTAAAACCTCCGCCAATTGCACTTGAGCGTGCCCCGTCCCCGGCACCCTTGCGGAGGGCGGGTTCTGACCGTGGGATGCCACCGGCGCATCCAACGTTCGATCGTTCGAACCCCGCCTGTCGCAGGTAGGCCGAGGGCCAGCAAGGTTCGTCGCCTCGCAGCGGAGGGATCCTGGCTAGCTTCGATGCGTTTCTCGTTGCAGTGATGGACTCCTGCTCAGCCCTTCGCCGTCGACGACTTCAGCAAAATATCTAGGTCATCCGGATGAATCGCGCACACCAGCGCATCTTCCCGCTCGATGTGCCCGCTCTGGATCAGCGACACCAGCGTCTCCTCGAGCGTGAACGACCCGTTCTTCTTCGTCAGCGGTATCTCCTGGTGCAGATGTTGCAGTGTGTTTCGGCGAATGTGGTGCCGCGCCCCGTAGCCGATCATCAGCAGTTCCGCCGCGGGAATTCGCCCGCCCATCTTCCGCGGCAGCAACATCTGCGTCAGCACGGCCGACAGCGCGATTGCCAGTTCCTGCCGCACCGCGTTCTGCCGCTCAATCGGGAACGAATCGGCGATTCTCGCCACCGTCGCAGCCACGTCAATCGTGTGCAGCGTCGAAAGCACCAGGTGTCCCGTCTCTGCCGCGGACACCGCAATGCGCATGGTCTCGGGGTCGCGCATTTCACCCACGACGATCACATCCGGCGCCTGCCGCAATGCCGCCCGCAGCGCGGTGGGGAAGTCGGGCGCGTCCGTACCGATTTCCACTTGCTCGATCACGCTGCGTTTGTGTGTGTGTTCGTATTCGATCGGATCTTCGATCGTCACGATGTGCCGCGCTTCTCGCTGGTTGATTTCCTGGATCAGTGCCGCGAGCGTCGTCGATTTGCCCGAACCCGCCGGCCCGCCAATCAGCACCAGACCGCGGGGCAAGTGCGCCAGGTTCGCCACCGTCGCGGGCAGGTGCAGTTCCTGCAGAGCCGGCACGCGCGTAGGCAGCGCGCGAATCGCCGCGGCCGCATGCCCGCGTTCGCGGTGAAGATTAATCCGAAACCGTCCGGTGCCTTCAATCCGGTACGACGAATCCGTGACCAGCGCTTCGCGGTAAAGCCGCAAAGCGTGTGGCGAAAGCGCTGGCAACACCGCCGCCTCGACATCAGTCCCGTCCAGCGGCTCGGCCTCAATCTTTCGCACTTCGCCCTGGACTCGTACGCACGGCGGAGCGCCTTCTACTAGCAGCAGATCGCTGCCCCCGCGCGAAACCAGTGTACCCAGCCAGTGATCCAGCCTGGCCGTCGCCGACGACTCGATCGGCTCGGCTTCCCGGCCATCATTCAACTCCCGCACCAGCCGGTTCAATTCGCCCGACCTATCCATTCCCGCCTCCCGCTGTTCGATGCGGAGGAAGGAAGTCTGGCTTACTCCTATCCCAATGTCCAGCAACTCCCTCAATGTGGCGCCAATTCGTGTCGCGGCCAGGCACCGCTTCTGTCTGCGAAGAAGGACTCAGCCGTTATCCGAACGAGCCACGAATCTCTCTTCCCCTTCACCGGTCCATTTTTCAATATTCACGTTCCTTTCGTTTGACAATGTAGCCCATTCGGTGCCAGAACAAATCTGGCTGCTGAATGCCGTGAGGTGCCCGATGAACGCCAACGACTTCCGCCGCGTTGCTCTCAGCCTCGAAGGCGTCGAAGAGAGCTCGCACATGGGCCAGCCCGACTTCCGCGTAGGCGGCAAGATTTTTGCCACGCTTGCCTCGCAAGCCCAAGGCTATGGAAACGTGAAGCTCAGTCCGGAGCAGCAGGCTGCGTTTGTTGAAGACTTGCCTGACGTCTTCCTTCCCGTCCATGGCGGATGGGGACGTATGGGAATGACTCACGTTCGCTTAGCCGTCGTCTCCGAAGATGTATTACAAGGCGCCTTGCGCACTGCCTGGAGACTGCGGGTCGCCAAAAACGCCAAGTCCGCCAAAAAATCCCAATCGCACCCTGACAAACCTTCGCGCGCCTCCAAGCCACGCTACAAAAACCGCTGACCGTTAATGCATCTTTTTGCTGCGATATACTGGCCGATTAAGTAAGCGTTTTTGGTTATGTTGAAATTACCCCGCGACAAAGGGCCCCTCATATACCTTACGCTTGCAGGGTTGGCTTCGGCTTGGTTTGTAGTCGCCCTTCAGCCGTTTCTCTCGCTTGCCTAGCTGCCTTTACGCACTGGGGACGCCATCACCTACCAAGGCCTTGGAGCAGTCTACGGTCTGGCAATCTCGGCATACTTTATTCTGCGCGAACGTCAACGCTCGCCCTGGAGGATCCTCCTCTTCGTCCTCACATCTTTTTGTGCGTATCTCGCTGCCTTGTTCGCGAGCGTGGGCCTATATCAAATCGATCCTTGGATCCAGCCTTCCGGCATGGGCTCGAAACTCGACGTCCCTCTGCCGATTTTCTACGCCTTCGTCTGCTTCTTCAGCGCCAGCCGCAGATCCAGATTGCGCATCAGCCGATGCAGGTAATTTCCGTGCACCCCCAGCAGCTTTGCCGCTTCCGTGATGTTCCCGCCGGACTGCTCCAGCGCGTTCAGAATCAACTGTTTTTTGAGGTCGCGAATGGCGTCGTGATACTTCGCTGCCGACGGGCCATGGTTCACGCCCGTTTCGACCAGCGTATCCGGCAAGTCTTCCGGAAGAATCGAATCCGATGACCCCACCACCACCGCCCGCTCCATCGCATTTTCCAACTCGCGGATGTTCCCTGGCCAATCATAGTGCAGCAGGCATGCCCGGGCCTGCTCAGAAAGCCCCGCCACCTTCCGCGCGACCTTCGTCGCGTACCGCGCCAGAAAATGTTCTGCCAGCGCCGGTATGTCTTCGGGATGCTCGCGCAGCGCGGGCAGCGTAATCGAAATCACATTCAGCCGGTGAAACAAGTCACCGCGAAACTTTTCTTCGCGTACTGACTTCTGTAGATCGCGGTTCGTCGCGGCCAGAAACCGCACGTTGATCTTGATGGTCTTGGTCCCGCCAACCCGCACAAACTCCCGCTCCTGCAGTACGCGCAGAAGCTTGGCCTGCAAAATCGGCGGCAACTCCCCAATCTCGTCGAGGAAAATCGTTCCCCCTTCCGCCACCTCGAGGTATCCCTTTTTCTGGCTGATCGCGCTTGTGAACGCTCCTTTCTCGTGCCCGAACAGTTCGCTCTCAAGCAGCGTCTCCGTCAAGGCCGCGCAATTCAGGGCCACGAACGGGTGGTTCTTCCTCGGACTGTTCTTGTGAATCGCCCGCGCAGCCAGTTCCTTTCCCGTCCCGCTTTCACCCTGAATCAGCACCGTCGAATCGCTCGGCGCTACCCGCTCGATGAACTGGTACACCTCGCGCATCCGTGCTCCTCGCCCCACCATATCGTGCGTCAGGCAAACTTCCGCGCGCAGCCGCTGGTTCTCCATCCCCAACTGTTCGAACTGCCGCGCATTTTCGAGACCCATCGACGCCAAACTCGCGATTGCGGAAACCAGCTGCAAATCGTCCTGCGTAAAGGTCGCCGCATCCGTTGTTTCGAGATACAAAATCCCCAGCGTCCGTCCCGTGCCCGTCATCGGCGCGCACAGCACCGAACGCGACCCTTTTTGCTCCTCCGCTTCGTCGTCCTCGCCTTCGGGCCCTCCGTTTTCCAGGATCGCAACGCCCTCGTTCAGCACTCGCCGCAAAATTGCTTGGTTCACGTGCACCGGCTGATCCGGCCCCAATATCCGGTCCCACGCCACATGCGAGCGGATCTCTTGGGAGTCCTCCTCGGTCATCAGAATCGCTCCGCGTTCCGCCGGAATTACGTCGAACACCAGGCCCAGCAATTGCCACGGCAAGGATTCCGCATCGCGCATCGACCCGATTGACGTGCTGATCCTCAGCAGCAGGCTCAGGTTCCGTGCCATCCGAGCTGATTGCGGCAGCGCCGCAAGCGATTCCGGCCTCAGGTAAAACATTTCTTCGTGTCGCAATTGCTCGACGTGCCCGTGAGGAGCTTCCGTCACGTCGAGTTCCACCGAACTGCTTCCTGAAGCGCGCGCCTGATCCTCGCGGAAAATAAACACCGTGCTTCCGACGGTGATCTCGTCGCCCGCGCTGAGCTCTCGCTGTTTTACCGGAATTCCGTTCACAAACGTGCCGGCTGGGCTCTCCAGGTCAGTCACAACGTAACGCTCTCCTTTGACTTCGATCCGGCAGTGATGCGCCGAAACTGTCCCATCCTCGAGGCGAATCGCGTTTTCAGCCGCACTCCCGATGGGCACAACCCCTCCCAACGGAAATTCGGCTTCGCCGAGCGGACCGCGGATGGCCAGGAGTTTCGCTTGCACGGCTAGCTCTCTGCTGGGCGGCCCTCCGAACGAATGTCGCCGCCTGCTTGAGGCGGGTATTCTAGCTCCAATGACTGCGGCTCGCCATACTGTAACTAGTTGCTGAAAGCCGCGAAACGTTTCATCTGCTGCCCTATCTGTCCGGATAGGGTGGCTATCCACCCTGCATTTGTGCGCCGCTCAACCCATTGCGCCGCGAGTCAATTCACGGGACCACAACCCCATCTTTGGCCTTTTCATCAGTTTGCCCTGGAGTTGCGGCGCGCCAACCGGCACGCCTCCGGCAACCGCTCGCACTGGGTCCCCGGCGTGCCGCCCGCGATCCCAGCGTTTTGGATAGACCTCTCAAACGACCCCCCGCATTTCAGCGGGCCTTTCTCTTCCCTCGAGCGCGCCAACTTCTTTTCTGTCAGCTGCACGTGAAGCGAATTCCACCTCCCCTTAAACAAACGAGCCTTTGGCATCGCGAATGCCCACTGCTTTCTGTCGGTTCTTTCGGTGAGGCCTCAATCGAGGCCAGGGAGGCACTTCATGAAATTCCGCTCCATCCTTCGAACACCATGGTTCGTTACCGGCCTCGGAGCCGCTCTCTTGCTGGCAGCTGCCGTTAACGCTCAAGAAATTACCAACACCGAATTTGACGACGGCCCGTACGTTGTCCCCTTCTCCAACGCCGTCCCCACAGAGGACGCGGCCGTCGCCTCTTCGACCCCCGTCATGACCGAGTCGCAGGCCCTGCAGGTCATGGCAGCCATCTCTGCTCCTTCCATCTCCGATGAAGCGAACCTGATTCAGGTGTCCGCCGTAGAGCGCTGGATCACCATAGCCCTTCTGGTCATCGCCAGTTTGCTGGCGGTTTTCATCCTGGTCGAACTGAGCGTCTTGGTCGAGCTGAAGCGTGCCAGGCGCAGTCTCCATTCGGCCCACAATCCTCGGGTTGCCCCCCGCACGGCCTAGCCGCCTTCGGTGGTAGCAGACCGCAGGTCTGTTCTTCGAACCTGGGGCCACAGGTCTTCGGCGTCACCGCGATCGGTTCTGATTGGATCCACCGCCGAAAATTCCACACTTGGAGAAATCACCTCATGGCAAGCCCTTGGAAGAAAATCACCAACACCCCGCCCTTCAGTGTCGACACCATGATGTTGCTCACCGACGGTTCGGTCATGTGCCACGAATACGAGACGGTCAACTGGCACAAGCTGATTCCCGACGCCAAAGGCGACTATGTCAACGGCACTTGGCAGACCTTGACCCCCCTGCCCGCCGACGCCCCAGTTTCTCAAGGCGGCCCTGCTGACGCTCCGCTCTACTATGCCTCCGCCGTCCTCAAGGATGGCCGCGTCTTCGTGGCTGGTGGCGAGTACAACGTCACCTCTCAGGTCGATTTGCTCACCGCCCAGATCTACGACCCGGTCGCGGATTCGTGGACTGCGCTGCCTACTCCCGCAGGTTGGAACAACATTGGCGACGCTCCCAGTTGCGTCTTGCCGGACGGCAAGGTTCTGCTCGGAGACATAAATTCGACCCGCACCGCCATCCTCGATCCGGTCGCAAAAACCTGGTCCATCGGCGGCAACAAGGATGACAACAGCTCCGAAGAAAGCTGGACGCTCCTTCCCAATCAATCGATCCTCTGCGCCGAGGTCGACAATCATCCCAAGGCCGAGCGATACGTCGTCACCTCCAACACCTGGGTCAGCGCGGGCTCGGTTCCCGCCGCATCCGATCTCGTGCTGAATGCGCCGGTCTCCATTGAAATCGGTCCGGCCATTCTGATGCCCGACGACAAGGTCTTTTGTGCCGGCGCTACCGGGCACACCGCCCTCTACAACGTCAAGACGGGAACCTGGTCGTCCGGTCCCGATTTTCCGACCGATTCCGGCGGAAACTTGATGCGCGCCTTCGATGCTCCGGCTGCCCTGCTCCCCAACGGGCATGTACTCTGCGTTGTTGGTGGTGTTGTCACGAGTGGCGCCGATGCAGGCTGGGCCGGTTTCCCGATCAACTTTTTCGAATTTGACGGTTCGGCCCTCAATCCCGTCACTCCACCATCGAACGCACCCAACACGCTCACTTTCAATTGTCGCTTCCTGCTTCTGCCCACGGGGCAGGTGCTTTACTCCAACTGCACTTCCGACCTTCAGGTTTTTACTCCCAGCGGATCGCCTCACAGCCATTGGCGTCCCCACATTTCCCACGTTCCCAAGGCTCTGCGCCGCGGACACTCCTACCGCCTCCGTGGACGCCAATTGAACGGTATGTCTCAGGCGAACGGATACGGCGACGATGCGCAGATGGCCACCAACTATCCGCTCGTCCGCTTGAAGCATGGCAATCAAGTTTACTTCTGCAGGACCTACGACCACTCCACGATGGCCGTGGCCACCGGGAAAAAAGTGGTTCATACCCACTTCCACGTACACAACTCCGTTCCGGTTGGTCACTACGAACTCGTGGTCATCGCCAATGGCATCCACTCAAAACCCGTCAAGGTTCACGTAAAGCCCTGACCCGCGCCGCTGACCAGCGCGTTGCCCAAACCTGCCCCAGGCGCTGCTGCGCCTGGGGCGTTTTGCTTGTCTCGCTGAGGCCTGTTGCTTGCCGGGAGTTTCGAGGTCGCCGCTTTTCGGAGCACTCTCCTGCGCTCCTCGATTCGTCGTGTACGAATGTTCTACCGGAGGCAGGCAGAGCGAGCGCAGGAACCTCTTCCCGTGGGCAACTCTATCCTCATGGATAGACTTGCCCTATCCGAACAGATAAGGTGCCCCAAAAGCCATCGCACCGCTTACTTGTAGCCATTCCGCAAGGTATCTTTCGGCTTTTCAGTTCATTGCCGTCATGGCCGTCCGCTCGTCGCTAGATGCGCGCACTCCCTTTGCAACGCTTCCCCGCGATGCGTGCTGCGCTCTAACATTTCGGATAGCTCGAGACTACCCAGCCCCCAGGACCTCTAGAGGACGTGCACGGCTCGCTTCCCCGCAACTTCTTTCCCTTCTGCTCATTAAGCTTTTGTTTCGCATCAAGCAGCCGTTCCCGATCTTTGGCATCGCATGTGCTTTTCTATCAGGCGTTGCCTAGTTCAACAAAGAAAAAGAGAGAGTGGTGGAGGTAATCATGAAATTCCAGAAGATGCTTCGGACGCAGATGGTCATCACCGGACTTGGAGCCGCTCTGCTGTTCGCTGGCTCGGCCCAGGCTCAGGAAATAACGAACATCGAGTTTAGTGACGGCCCTTACGTCACGGCCTTCGCACAGCCGGCGCAAGCGGTTTCGGCTCAGGCCAGTCCGGCTTCCACTCCTGTGATAACGGGATCCCAGACCATGCAGACTGTCGCCGCCGTCAGCTTCCCGGTGGTTCCAGACGATGGCGGTGCCCTGCCTTCATCCGAAGTCGAGAGCTGGATTGTGGCAGGACTTTTGTTCATCGCCCTGGGCATAATCATGTTTTACTGCGCCGCTGAACTCAGTGCTTTGGCCGAGTTGAAGCGTGCCAATAGCAGCCTCCGTGCGCGAACTGCTGCGCGGATGTCCCCTCGCGCTGTCTAAGCAGCAATCCCTGAGGGGCGAATCGCTGCCCTCTCGAGCTCCGGGAGCCTAACCAGGCCCGCTCCCGGAGCTTTGGCGTTTTTGCATGCGGTAGCCCAGGCCAGCCCACTGCGGCTTTTTCGATGGCAACATGCAAGAAATCCCTCTTCTCTCTCCCTTCATCTTACCGACTCTTGCGACCTCAAACCGCTCTTGACTCACGCGCCTCTGTCTCCGCCATTTTTTTGGGCCTTTGCCCCACATTCCCGTATAATGTCAAGTTTGGGCACTCACTCAGGAGACATCTGGAATGGCTGGAGCCTTTAGTAACCAGAAAACCGGCGTCCGAATTCTATTCGGCGTCATTATCGGCATGCTCGCTCTGAGCATGCTCCTCTACCTCGTTCCTCAGGGGCCCGACAGCTCCCAGGCCGCCGGCGATGTCGTCGCCAAGGTTGGCGATCAGACTGTTACCCTCGCCGATGTGACGCAGCAACTCAACGAGATCCGCCAGCACAACCAGATTCCTCGCCAGCTCGAAGCCCTCTACGCCAACCAGATTCTCAAGCAACTCGTCTTTCAGAAAGAAGTTGAGTATGAGGCCAAGCGTCTCGGCATCAGCGTTACCGACAAGGAACGCGCCGACCGCATCCGCCAGTTTCTTCCCGCCGCTTTCAATGGCGATACTTTTGTCGGCATGGACGCGTACTCCCGCGAAGTCCAGCAGCGCTTCCAGATGACCGTGCCGGTCTTCGAAGAGCTCATTCGCTCTGGCCTCGTCGAAGAAAAATTCCGCCGGCTGATTACTGACGGCGTAAGCTTCAGCCCTGAAGAAATCCAGACCGAATTCCGTTTCGAGAACGAGAAAATCAAAATTGATTACGTGTTCCTCAAGCCCGAGGACCTCGCCTCAAAAATCAATCCCACCGACGAGGAAATCCGCAAGTTTTACGACCAGAACAAGTCGAAATACATGGTTCCCGAGAGGCGTGTCGTCCGCTATGCTCTCTCCGATCTGGCCAAGATTCGGCAGAACACCGTGGTCTCCGACGACGACCTGAAAGTCCTCTATCAGCAGAACATCCAGCAGTACCAGGTTCCGAACCGCGTCCATGCCGAGCACATCCTTTTCCTGACCACTGGCAAGACCGACGCGGAAGTCGTCGAAATTAGGAAGCATGCCGAAGACGTCCTTGCCCAGGCCAAAAAGGGCGCCAGCTTCGAGGATCTCGCCACCAAATACTCCGAAGACCCCGGGTCAAAGACCAAGAAAGGCGACCTCG
>Ga0207761_1000767_pt1 | contig 11115 bp, 8 predicted proteins | sample LuqExpMetageno34_FD_187792 | JGI IMG/M metagenome (GOLD analysis project Ga0207761, IMG submission 187792) | Tropical forest soil microbial communities from Luquillo Experimental Forest, Puerto Rico - Sample 34 (SPAdes) | ecosystem: Environmental > Terrestrial > Soil > Tropical forest ... | reverse complement strand
TCGGTCAGCCCGAAACGCCGACCGACGGCGAGATCTGTCTGATTAGCCGGGTAAGCGCGAAAATCATTCCGAGGAACATCCCCATATTGGCCGGGCGGAGGGTTTACGAAAGCATCAGGATTCAAGCGACGGCCATTCGGCTGCGTGCTGTCCGGGATGTAGAGTGGTTCGCCGGGCACGAAGTTCGGACGAGTGTAGTAGTAACCGAACTCCGGCGAAATGGCAGCCCCGTAGACGGTGTATGGTGGCGAGGAATTGATGTGGAGCACGCCATAAAGGGCCCAGTCGCGTAGCAAAGCATGACTGAACTTGCCCCAATTTGGAGACGGGATCTCGTAAGAAACTGCTGCCGCAAATGAGTTACGGATGTCGAAATCGGATGGAGCATAGTCCACGGCCACATTGATGCTCTGAATGTTGTTTGTATACGTGCATTGGCACACGTCGGTGGAATTGGTGTCACTGGCTTTCGCCAGGGTGTAAGAAAGCAGCCCCTGTAGCCCGTGGGACAGTCGGCGTTGAAATTGTACTTGTAATGCGTTGTAGTTGGACCAGTCCGCGTTGCGGGTCGCAAACACAGTCGGACTGCCCGAGGGGTTGTTCTGGAGAGCATCCTCTCGTAACAGATGGGTGCCATGCGATCCCACGTAGGTCACCGAGAGGGATTGATACTGTCCGAGCGCTCGCTCGACGGCGGCATTCCATTCATAAACCACTGGTAGGTTCAAGTTGGGGTCCACGGCATACCTATATCCGAGGTTGTTGGCATCGGGCGTCAACGTAAACGGCGGTGGCGCGAATGCCGGATTCGATAGGTCAAACGGGACGGGGCCGTTGCTCGCGCCAAAAATCTCGTATGGAAATGTGTACATTACGCCAGAGATTCCGCCCCCGAAACCAATGTCGTAGAAAAGGCCGAAGCCACCTCGAACGATGGTTCGCGGTGTGGCCTGATAGGAAGCCCCAATTCGCGGAGCAAAGTTCCCGTAGTGTGTATGCCAGAGAGGTGTTCCCGCCGGCGCGAACCCAAAAGGTTCGGAATTAAAAACGCCGTTGACAGCATAGAGAGGCGTTCCAGGTGTTATGGAGCCGAGCGGAGTATTGATCTCCCAACGCAGACCATACGTTAGGTTCAAACGCGGCGCCGCTCTCCAGACGTCTTGCGCGAAGAACGAGTAGTTGTACATTCTCGCGGTGATGATCGACCCTCCTGCGGTGGTGACCCCGCTTGCAAGTCCAGCCTGCAGGTCGAGGTAACTGGAGAAAACGAATGCTTGCGCACTGTTTGCGCCGCTCGTAGGAGTGAGCCGGCGAAAGTCTCCGCCAAGCTTGAGCTGGTGAGCTCCGGCCGAGATCGAGAAGGTATCGACAAATTCGAGCTGGCGCTGTTCGTCTACGGAGCTTCCATTTCCAATCTCGGCGTCCGTGCCCCCAATGAATAGAAGAAAGCCGTAGGTCGAGCTGTTGTAACCCGGCGGATACATGATTGAGGCAGGTGGAGGTATCGCTCCGTAAAACCTGCTCATAGTCTCCCAAACACCCGTGTCGGACCGGCTCCAATTGGCGCGAAAGTCGTTCACTTTGTTTGGGCCGAAAATCATGGTGGTGCCCAAGGTCAAGCTGTCCACATTGGCACTTTGATTTTGTAACTCGGAGTAATTGTGCGTCGACTCAATAGAAGGTGAGTGATTGTACCGACCGAAGAGAGTTATTCGGTGACTTAGGTTGTAATCGATTCGAATGCCATAGCTGTCGAAGCTGGTTGGGTCTGAATAGGCGGCCGTTAATTGTGCCGTCAGCCCATCCGAGTTCACTGGGCCGTTCGGTAGGGGCTCAGCCTCCATGAACGGCAGAACGTTCGGGGCGACGTTGGTACGTGCTCCCGCAGTGTAGAAGTTTCCGGTTGCTGTAGTCGGCAGCAACAAGCGCAGACCTTCGTAGGAGAAGTAAAAGAAGGCGCGATCCTTGCGAATGGGGCCACCTACCGTGCCCCCGAAATCATTCTGGCGAAGCGGAGGTTTTGGCAAAGGAGGTGCATCGAAGTAATTTCTCGCATCGAACGCGTCATTTCGCAAATAGTCGAAGAGACTTCCATGCACTTCGTTCGTACCGGATCGAGTCACGATGGAAATTTGTGCGCCAGGGGTACGGCCAAATTCTGGTGCGAAAGTGGAGGTTTGAACGCGGAACTCCCGCATCGCGTCGACAGTGATCAAACCTCCAGTGGTGCCCTGGACCGTGAAGGCGGGAATGGTGCCACCGACGCTTTGACCTAGCTGAAAGATCGAAAAATTTGCGCTCACGCCGTCTACCATAAAATAGTTGGCGTTAGCGCGCTGGCCATTGATACTGAACTGACCGGTTTCGTTGCCACCCGCCGCGCCGTTGGGTGCCGCCAAAACAAAACCGGGCGTAAGGCCCAGCAGCGATTGAAAGCTGCGGCCATTAAGGGGCATGTTTTTCACAAACTGCTGATTGACGACGGTGCTGACGGCCGGCGAGACGTTGACCTCGTCCGTTCCGGCAAGGACAACCACTGATTCGTTGACTGGTCCGATCTGCATCGTAAAGTTTCGGCTTACTGCGTCTTGTACGCTTAGAGTAAGACCCGTCAGGACCACTTGCCGGAATCCAGTTTTCTGCACACGGATCTCATAGGTACCCGGCCGCAATTCCGGTGCAACATAAATGCGATTCTGGTTCGTCATCGTCGAGGTCTTAATTCCCGAATCCATATTCGTTGCGGTGACTTCGACCTCCGGCATCGTTGCGCCGGATTCGTCGGTGATCCTGCCGGAGAGGGTTGCAGTGTCAGTCTGAGCTGAGATGAGCGGGCATAGCAGGAACAGAAAGCCCACCTCGGCGACCAGTTTCGTGGAGAGACGAAGCCAGTTAGTTGGTTTGGTCGCAAAATCCATAGCAGCGTCTACGCAATACCCTTATAGATGGGTTGATTTTGCGCTGAATCACAGCAGAAAGGGCCGGGATTGAGCCATCACTATAGAAATACGTCTTGAGGATGTCAACACAATGGTTCTCGATGTGATTCCACTAAGCTGAAGGACAACTAAGGATGATTAGGTTGGCCCAGGTATGCGTAAAGCATTGCTTTTCCGCTTGGTGTCGATGTGCCGCCAGCCGGCTCCAATGTCACAAACACCGAATCGACCTCTTTGATGAGCTGCGGATCATTGAGCTTCAAGGCCCAACGGCGCTGCGCCTTGTCATCGGTGTAGAGAAAACCGAGGCTGCGGGCCGGGCTGCCTTTTGCCTGCTGCGAACCCCAGACTTCAAAACGGTGCTTCGCATCGGCTGAGCGTTCCTCATTCAAATCAAACGCGTAAAACGTCAGCGATTTGCCCTCGGTGACGAAGACGCGGCCAAACGCTTTGCTGGGCTTGCCGTTCGTGTCCGTGTCGCGAACATCAATCACGTGCAATTGGCGAGCCGTGAGAAGTTCGCGAATGTCTTTTCCGGCTGCGGTCAATTGGCGCTCCATGTCCAGAGTGGCGCTGGCGATCCTCAATTGGTCAGAAAGTTCGGCAAGACGAACTTGCTGCGCGATCAGAGAAGCTTCGTCATAGTCGCGCAATTGATTGATACGCTCGATTTCGCCACGGGCTTCCGCCAACTGCTTGTCGCGGTTCTGGAGCTCGGCCGGCAGCTGAACACTCTGATTGACTGTCCGTCCAGCTTGATCGGTCTGCTTGTTTTCCTGCCGAAGGCTCTCAGCAGTTTTGTTAGCGATTCCCAGCTGGGCGCGGAGATTTTGGATCTCGCGTTGCTGTGCTTCCAGCGTCTGTTTCAGTTGAGCCAAATTTCCACTTAGCGCGGAGTTCTGTTGCCGGAGAGCCTCGGCCTGCTGAGGCTGTTCGGAACCATGGAATGCACCCTGTCGATAGAGTCTGACGCCATAAGACGCAACCAAGATGGTTACTGCCGTTGCCAGACTCGCTGTCAATACGGTGCCAAATCGCCCTGCTCGCCACGAAACTGCTCGTTCGACGCCCGGCGAGAAATGTGATCCCTTCGCGTCGCGCGCGGGCCAGGAACCGTGCACGCGTTCCTTCGTCTGTACGGATTGTGGCGCGTCGGAGCAATTCATGAAGCGGGGTTTCTGTGAGCGGCAGACCAGACCCAAGCAATGTGCTGAAGTCCTTTTCAGCCTCCAGGCATTTCACACACGTTTTGGCGTGTTCGTGCCATTCCCCCCTCTCCTGCTCGGACAGCAACTCGCCGGCAGCCAAGGTGGCCAGTTCCTCGTAGCGATCATGATCAGGCATCTTGCTTGCCGCCTTGCCGAACGTCCCCGGTGACAAACGAGCGAAGTTTCTTTAGGCCTCGGTAATAGTAATGCCGGACATTCGAGACTGATTCCCCGGTCTTTTCGGCGATCTCGCTCATAGACAAGCCTTCGTAACTGGCTAGTTCAACCACGCGCCGTTGCTGATGGTTCAGCGTTGCCAAGGCTTGACCGACAAGATGCTTCAATTCATGGTTTGAATAGCGGCCGACTACGGTGCCTGTCTCAGAAGGAAGTGCCTCAGCGTCATCGATGTCCATGTGCTCGTAGAAATGCCTCGCATTCAGTTGCTGCCGGCGGTTGATCGCCCGGTGGTAAGCATATTGTAAGAACCACATCTTAGTAGTGCCTCTAGAAGGGTCAAATTGTGCCGCCGAGCGAAAAATCTCGAAGAAAACGTTCTGCATGACGTCTTCTGCTTCGCCTGCGTCGCGAACGATTCTGAGGGCGATGCTCAGGACAAGGCGGTGATAGCGGTCGAAGAGCACGGCCAATGCGTCGGCATTGCCCTCTTTCATCTGAATCATCAGCTCGTCGTCAGTGAAGCCCTTCATGTGGCCAAAACTCAAGTTAGATCGTCGGGCGTGTGAGTTACATGGATGTTAAACGCCCACTTGGGTTTAGGAATGAGACGGACACACGCGTTGTTAGTTCCCGTAGCTCCAAAGTCTAATTCGGAACCACGCACGAGGCAACTCGTTTAAACCAAACCCAGGGGCCGCGCCAGACTCTCACGCAGCCATGTGGCACAATTCGGATCTTCCCGAGGCACACTCAGGCGAGAACCCAAACGGCAGCCATCGCTGCCCCGCCTACGGGTGATCCTCAAATCAGGAATGCCTGTTTGTTTGAGCGGAGCTTGTGGGAGACAACCTCGCAAAACAGGTGGGGGAGCAGACGGGAATGTTCTATCTTTGCACACACGAAGACCCTGAGCCCAAATTTGTGTTCGACCACCGGTTAAGCTCTGGCGACTCCAAAGGACCGACGATTGCGCTCGACACGTTACAGTCGTTGATCACAGCTCAGGAAGCCGAACTCAGCAACATAGCCAGAGAGCTGCATGACGATATCTGCCAACGCCTGGCATTGCTATCGCTCAAAATTGAAAAGGTTGCGAAGTGCTGGGCGGCAGGCCAAGTGCAGATCGGTGAACAGCTACAACAGATCTGGGACCAGTGCAGCGTTCTGACCGGTGACGTTCAAGCTCTGTCGCGCGAGCTTCACCCTTCCATTCTCGATAATCTCGGGCTGGTAGCGGCTGTCACGAGTATTTGCCGGGAAATAACCGCACAGAGCGGAATGATTGCCAAGTTCACGAGCCGCAATGTGCCCAGCTATCTCCCGCGCGAAGTGTCACTTTCTCTATTCCGTGTGATTCAGGAAGCCCTGCACAATTCCGCCAAGCACAGCTGCGGGGGGCAGTGCCACGTGTGCCTGCACGGGGAACCCGGGTGGATCGCGCTTGAGGTGAATGATCAGGGCGTGGGTTTCGACGTCGTCAGCGCCACGAACAAAGGCGGGTTAGGACTGATCGGCATGCGCGAGAGAATCCAGCTCTTGAAGGGCAGCATAAGAATTGACTCCCATCCGAATGCCGGTACCCGGATTTGCGCCCGTGTTCCGATTGCGACGGAAGAGGGTTCCTCGACGCTTCCATTTATCGCACAGTAGTTGAACCGAGAGTTTGTCTGTTTACCTGTCACCAATGACAGTTGTTGGGTCCGGCGGACCTTCGCAACATACAGCGCAGCCTGAACAATCCACCTGCGTACCGGTTCGCATTTTACAGAACAGAGTATTACGAGAAGGTCCACTAGATTGCTCGGGTAACCGGTTTCCCTTTACCTGTCGCAAGCGACAGTTGTGCAGCATGTTCTAACAGAAATAATGAGGCTAAGATCCTGAAATTTCCGCCCAAGGAGAAAACATGCCCACCATTGAACATAGATCATTTCGACTACGCAAGGGTGTTAAGTATTTGGCGCTTCTTCTGCTTGTCCTGATAGCGGCCGTACCTCCTTTCTTTTCGCGAGACCGCGTCAAGTATGAAACCCTCGAGGCGACCGCAATGGGCAGCGGAACTCAGTTGGGTGCCAATTTTGGCGTGACCTTGGAGATCTACGAGTTTTCGACCCCAGAGGATCGCCAGGTTCTCGTCCAAGCTTTTGAGAAAGGGCAAAATCAAGGATTGGTCAACGCGTTGAGCCGGATGCGGGCCGTCGGCCACTGTTCCATCACCGGCACCTTGGGATACGACGTCGCCTACATCCGCTTGATTCCCACACCCACCGGACGAAAAATTCGCTTTGTCACGAACCGCCAACTGCGCTTCGGAGAAGTCTACTGGGATACGCAAAGCTCCGCTTACAACCTCACGGTAGGCGAGTTTGATTTGAACGAACAAGACAAGAGCAAGAGCACAGGAGTTTTATATCCCCTGGCGCAACTCGTGATTGATAAGCAAGGACAGCTTCAATTTGAACTCAATCAGAATCCGTGGCAGCTGGTTGATGTGATCGATTGGAAAGGCACAGCCGGGGTGAACTAAGTGTGCGATCCCGATTGATCGAACGCGAATCGGCTGGAGGCGCCAGATGAAATCACAACGGTTCCTGGTGATTGGCTCAATTCTGTTGACTCCCGTCTTGTTGACCGGACTCTTGCTCGGTGGCGACAAGAAGAAACCAAAGAACGACCTGTGCGCTGGTGGCAATACGCAAAGCTTTTGTACCGCTGCGAACACCTGTGGTTCCGCAACCTCTCCTTGCGTGGTGGATATTCGACGCAGTGATGGCGAGTCTGCTTCGGCGACGCCGGAGATCCCAGACGGCAAACCGAATGAAGCGTTCTGCGTTAAAGCGGGTACCACGATTAGGTTCGTAAGCAAGTCGAAGAACACCGGGTTCGTCCTGGATTTTGGAACTTCGTCACCCTTTGACACCGGCACGGCAATTATGGGTGGGGCAGACCGGCCAGTATCCGTTGTGGCAAAGAAGGTCGGCTGTTACACCTACTCGGTGGGCGCGTGCACCGCAGGAACAATGTATGGGATGTGTGGCGAGGACGCGGCGCAGTTTGTGGTCTCCGCTAAATAAGGTTCTTCTATTCCGTTCACTGCACACTGTGGGTGGGCGTGTTCTGGCAAGACATCGAAACAGAAAAGTGAGACAATCCGTGCCCACTGGTTGCAAGATGGCTCCCACGAAACAATGCTTCTGAGCCGCAGGAATTTCGCTCGCCAATACCTTGCCGTGTCGTCCATAGCGTTGGTGGCACTCACCGCTGTTTTGATTTGGGTGATGTTCGCGGTTTTCCGCCCCACGCCTCCCCGTTCAGTCACCATGGCGGTCGATCCAGAAGGCAGTTTCAGTGCCGAAAGAGCCCAACGCTATCGCGTATTGCTGGCACGGGACGGGATCGACCTGCACCTGGTGCAGTCGAGAGGTGCAGTTGAAAGTCTGGCTTGGTTACAGGACCCAAAATCCGGTGTCAGCATCGCGATAATCCCCAGTGGTATCACGGACGAGCAGAAATCACCCGAGCTGATTTCGCTTGGAACTCTCTTCTATGAACCGCTCTGGTTGTTCTCTCATGGGCGAATTCTGCGCGGTTATCAGAACCTTCGCGGCCTGCGCATCTCGATAGGCCCGGAAGGCAGCGGATCGCACGCGCTGGCGGAAGAATTTCTCGAGCGTGTCGGGATCATTGACCAACAATCCGCGACGCTACTTTCGCTTCCAACGGAGGAGAGTAGAGCCAAATTGCAGAGCGGCGAGATTGACGCAGCTATCCTGTTAGAGGCTTGGGAGACTCCCGTCGTGCATCAGCTTCTTACCGCTGAGGACGTCAACGTGAATGGTGTCCCCCGGGCGGACGCATTCGTCGCGTTGTATCCCTTCCTGCATAGGCTGACACTACCAGCTGGTGTGGCAGACATGAAGGCCAACCGGCCACCAACTGACGTTGTATTACTGGCGACGAAGGCGAGCCTGGTGGTGCGTAACAATCTTCATCCAGCCATCCAGTACCGGTTGCTGGAGGCGGCATCACAGGTTCACTCAAATGCAGGTCTCTTCCATGCGGCGGGTCAGTTTCCGGCAGCTGAGACAATTGACATACCATTAAGCAGCCACGCGCGTCAATTCTACAAAACGGGACCGCCCTTCTTGCAGCGTCATCTGCCGTTTTGGTTGGCGGTATTGGCTCAACAACTTTTTGTGCTATTCCTTCCGGTCGTAGGAGTCGTCTATCCTCTTTTGCGATTCTCTCCCGCAATGTATTCATGGTTGCTACATCACCGGATCTACAAACTCTACTCTGAACTGATGGTACTCGAAAGCGACATGACTTCCTCTCCTGTGGATGGGATGAGGAATTTCATCGAGCGCCTCGACCATCTCGAAGATCGGGCGAGCCGTCTTCCGTTGCCGATGTCATTTCAACCACTCGTTTTTGCATTGAGGTCGCACATCGGCGTAGTACGGCAAAGGGTAGAAAAACAGTCTGGACAATCTCATTGAGTTACGACGAGACCCAACGTCCGGCTGACGAGTCCGATAAAACCGAGCAACCGGACGGTCCAAGCGTCTGTGGGGATAGGCCACTCAGTGCATTCCTCAGCCCCAACTGTTTCGATTATTGCGTGCGCGCCTCCGAGGAGAAGTACCTCACGCTGTGATCGAGCATCACTTGGGAAAACATAGCTAGGAAAATGCCAAGGGTGCTTAAATTCTAATCGTAATTCACTTACTTTGGCACATTGACCTTGGGCACATAATCTAGCGGCGCACCTATCGGAATCAGTGGTTCTCGCTTAACGCTTTCCTGATATTCGTAGAGAATTCTCCCGACATGTTCCAACACCCATGTGTGGATATAGGGATAGTCTACTGGTTCGCGTTCCTTCGGGTCGGTATCGAGGTTGATCAAGTGGGGCGTTGGAAGTTGCAGAGCAGGGTCCGTTAATGTCTTTTGCAATGCGGTGACCATTTTGAACTGATGCCATTTAACTCCCATGAGGTCGCTGTTCAGCCAATATGGAAAACCTTCGCGGTTCGACCTTTTCTGCTTCCCCTCGAAGAAGGCCCGTTGGTCCACGCCGTCAATCACGCGGTCCTTGGGAACCTCAAGTCCACTCCAAAGGAGAAGTGTAGTGAACATGTCGGTGATATGAACAATTTCGTTGCTCTTCTGCCCCGTTGGTACATGCCCGGGGTAGCGCACTAGTGCAGGCGTCCGCAGCGAACCTTCCATCCCGGTAAAATATGACCCCTCGAAATACCCAGCCGTGCCGCGCCACAACAACAATTCCTCAGGTCCATTGTCTCCAGAAAATACGACAATGGTGTTATCCGCGACCCCTAGTTGCTTGAGGTAATCGAGCAGCGTTCCAAAGTCCGAGTCCATTTCCAGTAGACAGTCGGCCCAGTCGCCGTGGCCCGTCTTACCTTTGAACTCGGTGCGAGGAACGGTTGGCAGATGCATCATCGAATGGTCGAAATAGAGAAAGAATGGCTTGCCTGCATCTGTACTGCGCTTAAGAAAAACCTTGGCTCGCTTCATGTATTCAACGTCAATGTCACGCCGCACTTCAACCGTTAGTTGTTCAAGTTCTTTAACCGGCTGCGCCTTGCGCCCCTCAAGCACTCGCGTAACCGGGTCGCGTTTGGGATCGTACCAAGGGTCGTCAGGCCATAAGGACTCGTCATACGAACGCGGAATGCCGTACCATTCGTCGAATCCGTGGTCGGTTGGCCATCGGCCCGCAGAATCGCCGATATGCCACTTGCCAACAATCGCGGTGGCGTATCCCGCGTCGGAAAAGATGTCACCTAAGGTTCGTTCCCATTTCACCAAGCCGCCGTGGGATCCGGCGAGGGCGACTGTTTGATTGCCAGACCGAATGGAATAGCGGCCAGTCATCAGCGCCGACCGGGAAGGCGTGCATTGCGCCTCCGGCGCAAAGTTCAGGAGCATCATGCCTTCCTTCGCAAAATCATCAATGCGAGTCGTGTTAACTCCCCGCAGTGGCCCGCCACTGTAGGAACTCAGCTCGCCCATCCCCAGATTGTCCACGAGGAAGTACACAACGTTTGGTCGCTTTGTCTGGCCCTCTGTGTGTGCGGGAGAAATACTTGAGGTCGTTAGAGTAGCCAAGAGTGCGTACCGCAAGGACCTATTTGATAGCCAGCGCATTTGGCCCCCCAGAACGATACGTGTCTTAGAGCTCCGGGCTAGATAGCAGGGCTCCACCCGTCCGTCGGGTTGTATTCGGCGAGATTTGGCGCCGTCGACCCGGTGTTCTCTCCCAAATCCTTCTGATAGACCATGCCGTCCACGCCGACGATGAAAGTCATAACCCCCGAGTTTCTGTATTCCGCCGGATAGGCGAGCAGGGCAAAGCCTCCGGTCATTTTTCCGTCGCGGACATAGTCCTTGGCGCCGCCCTTCGCCTTGTCACCTTGCTTTGTGAGTATGCGGAAGTAGTAGCCAAAGAAGGGCTGCGCATTGGATCCGGCGCTGCTGCTGTAACCCATGGCCTTGGCGAGATCTCCCAAATCCTGGAGTGGGCTCGGAGCGGCGCCAGCAGAAACCGGCCAATAGAGACCATCCTGCTTTCCCTCATCACTAACAAGTTTTTGGGCGTACTGTTTCACATGGTCGCCGCCGAGTGCTCGGTCAAAGTATTCTTTCTGGGCGTCCGCGACGATTTTGCAGGCCGCTATGGCAGCAAGTTCGTCTTTGCCGATGCGCCGCGCAAGAATTTCGTCTTTACCGGCCGCTGTGTCGAAGTACCACTGGCCCGAGGG